>Ga0163144_10024880_pt1 | contig 11724 bp, 13 predicted proteins | sample OliLak19BULKMAT1_FD_123175 | JGI IMG/M metagenome (GOLD analysis project Ga0163144, IMG submission 123175) | Freshwater microbial mat bacterial communities from Lake Vanda, McMurdo Dry Valleys, Antarctica - Oligotrophic Lake LV.19.BULKMAT1 | ecosystem: Environmental > Aquatic > Freshwater >... | reverse complement strand
TATCGGCCATCGGCGCGGTCAAATGGCTAGTGGAGGAGCTGGACCATAGACAACTGGGAATAGAAGTCCTCGTTAATAATGCTGGGTTCGGCGAGTTAGGCAAGTTTGCTGAGCTATCGGTCGATGGCCAAGTGAATATGCTCGGTCTCAATGTTGTTGCACTGACTGAACTATCACGGCGTTTGTTGCCTAATATGCTTCATGCGAATCGCGGAGGCTTGATCAATGTCGCGTCGACGGCGGCTTTTCAACCCGGCCCAAACATGGCGGTTTATTTTGCATCCAAAGCGTATGTATTGTCGTTTAGCGAAGCACTCGTTGAAGAGTTAGCGGACACTAACGTAAAGGTAACGTGTCTCTGTCCTGGTCCCACCGAGACAGGCTTTGGTGAGGTGTCGGGAATGTCGTCACTAAAGATGTTTGCGACATCCAAGATGTCTGCCGCCGAAGTCGCAACAGTCGGTTACGCGGGGTTCCGACGTGGTTCATCCGTTGTCATACCCGGTTGGACGAATATGGCGATGACGGTGATTAGCAGAATGATGCCAAGCTATCTCACTCGCAAGGTGATGAGTGCGGTGCTGGACCAGCGTACGACCAGCCGCTAGTCACGAGGTACTCTGGTATCCAAATTTGCAGTGGACTAATATGGTCGCCGTTGGTCGTCAGCGTTCCTTCGAAATTGCTGGCACACTTGCTGTATAAGGCTCTTCGTCGCAACCTTAGTCACAGCGTTGCTTTCCAGTGGCTGCAAAGTGTACATGAATTAACGCTCCATGTACGTTGCCTCGTACATCGGCGGGGGCGCAAGGCCAGGCAAGCAAACGAATTTCGGCTTAGCATCGGGCGGCAAATTAGTGTCGCCTTTCGCTCCGCGAAAGTAGCGTTATTCCGTTCTTTCGCGGAACGAAAGACGACAATAAAAGAACGCACGATGCTTAGGGGTAGTGCGCAAGGCATCCGGCGGTACGCCCCCGTACGGTTGGCGGGCCGTTGATCAAGTGAGCCGCAGGCGGTAGCTTCGGCTTTGGGTTGTTTCCAACGATTGGGTTATGTTATATGGGCGCGGTTTTCAACTGGTTCTTGTTCTTGTCACTGGCGGCGTTGGTGGCTGGCTCGTTGCTGAGCCTCAGCTCTAGTCCGCACTGGTTCGTGCGTGGCTGGGATTTTCCCCGCGTACAGATTGTGATGATCGGTTGGTTCTTGGCTTTACCCCTATGCGCGCTGCGAAGCTGGGGATTCGCGGCCGGATCACCGCCCACATGGCTTGTCATCGGGATTGCCATCGCGCTCACTGGCTGGCACGGGTTTAGGATCTGGCCATATACGACCCTCGCCAAGACTCAAGCAAAATCGACCGAGAAGAGCTTAATTCAACAGAGGTCGATTGATCCGGCTGCGATTCGCGTCGTGATCTCAAATGTGGAAGAAGAAAATGATCAGTACGACCTTTGGATGAGGGTGATCTCAACCGCTGATCCAGACGTGTTGATATTATTGGAGCCTGATCAGCGGTGGGTCGTTGCGATTGAAAAACTGCTCCTGTCTTATCCTCACCAAGTTCTTCAGCCGCAAGAGAATTGGTATGGGATGTTACTATTGTCAAAGCTGCCTATTGAGAAGCACGAAGTTCAGTTTTTGATTCAAGATGACGTGCCTTCGATCGACGCGTCGCTTCGGATGAAAGACGGGACACTGATTCGTGTCGTCGCAGTCCACCCACGGCCTCCCGAGCCGATTCGCGATCACGATTCGACAGCGCGCGACGCGGAGTTGACATTGTGGGGCAAGGAGTTGGCCGACGAGCAGCGGCCGATCATCATTGGTGGCGATTTGAATGATGTGGCGTGGTCAGAAACGACGAGATTGTTTTTACGACTGAGCGGACTATTGGACCCACGACGTGGACGCGGTTTTTTCAATTCTTTTCACGCGGACCATGCCTACATGCGGTTTCCGCTAGATCACTTGTTTCATTCCGACGATTTTACGGTAAGCCAGATTATACGGCTGCCGCATGTCGGCTCGGACCATTTTCCGATCCAAGTGGACTTGCGTCATTCACCATCGCGGCAGGCTGAACATGAAGAGCTGCCGCAGAAACCCGGTGATGACAAAAAAGGCAACACGCTGATCGAACGGGCTATCAATGACGAAGAGATTGACGGCGATGCGGTCCGCAGTGGGAAGCCGTCTATTCAGCCTTAAGCCTGTTGTATTCCGCGCGGACGATTGCCGTGCCATACTTTCGCTCCAGCCGCCTAACGGTGAAATGCGCGCGAGCCAAGTCTTGGTAATGATCGATGAAATAACTGTTGATCAACGCCCCGCCCAGGGCACCGATGACTGGAATCGCTTGGGCTGCGAGCTTCTCGCTGACCACAAGTCCGAATCGCTGGCTAATCTGTGCGATCAACCGGACTAGTGGCGGTGCTGCTGTATCGGCAATGCCATTCTTGAGTACGTAATGCGAAGCTTCTCGAATCTGGTTGGCCAATGCCGCGCGAACGGCAAAATATCCGATCTCCACGTCCGCTGCGGGTTCAGCTGCTTGTTTACCGGGGTCCAGTGCAAGTACTTCCAAGCAGGCGAGTCTAGCGCTGACGTCGTTCAAGTCCTCGCCTTCGCTGCGCGCGATGTCGGCCACGCTGCGCAGGATCAAGAGCGTCGAAACAGGCAACTCAATAGCCACCATCGCGCCGCCAAGTGCCCCTCCGGCTGCACCGCTCAATCCGGCCAACAGCTTATGCGTCAACAATTTGGGCCTGGTCGATTTCGATGGGGCATCGCCAAGTGTTTTCAGGGCAGCGTCTAGCGCCAGTTTGAGTGATTTCTCGATCGCTGCGTGTAGCACACTCTCGGCCGCATCGGGCAATAGCTTTAGCGCCCCTCTGATCGGTGCGCCGATCAATTCGGTTAGCCGATCGGCGATGCCATGATGCTCAAGGTCTCGCTTGGCCTCGCGCAATTCGGCCAGTGCTTCGCTGGATAACTCGCCACGGATCAGGTCGGTACTCTGGCTCATCGCTGCTGGACTCCTGATCGAATACTCTGCGGCGTTTCCACGGGATCGATTCTCGGTACGAAAAAAACTCTTGATACTAGCCAACACGTTATCGCCCAAGTCGCTCCGGCTGCCCAGCCGGCTAGGACATCAGTTGGGTAATGCACGCCCATGTACACCCGGCTGAGCCCGATCATAGCGGTCAGCGAAATCGCTACGGCGAGGACGTAAAAGCGCAGCCAAAAACGTTTCAAGATCGGTGCGATGATTGCTGCAATGGTCAAGTAAACGACCGCCGACATCATCGCATGACCACTGGGAAAGCTGCTGGTGTAAACTTCGGCGAGATGTGGCACGACACTGGGTCGAGGACGCCCGAACATGGCCTTGAGTAACAGGCTGATTGCGATGCCGCTGGACGTCGACAAGATTAAGATAGTCATTGTTCGAAAGGCGCGATAGACGGCCAAAAAACCCGCCGACACGAAAATATACAGTGTCAGGACCACGACGCCGCCCAGGCCCGTGACGTCGCGTCCCGCTTCGGCGAGCCATCGCGGCCCGATCGGCAACGAGGGGTCATGAGCTTGTCGCAGGTGGACGATTGCCCAGCGGTCGAAGTTGCCTGTGCTGCCTTCGCCCACTTCGTCAGCGACCCAGATAAACGCCCAGCAGGACAGCACCATCGCCAGCACCGCAATCAAAACGATCGGCTCGCGACCGCGAACAAAGCGGATGAGATTTGCCGCAGGCAGTCGCAGCGATGGTGGAAGGTGGTGAAGCATGTTAATCGAGTTGAGATGCGCTGCACGAGGAGGGCCAACCAAATCAGCAACTTATGCGCCAACTTGTCCTTCTAAGACAACCTGGCATGGCAATTGCGTATGGATCAAGGTAAATTGTCGAATTGCAGTTTTTACTTATTGTGAGCGGTGAGGCGGATCTGCTGACATGAATCTCACTGTCCATAAAAAATGTGTTAACCAGTTTACTGAGCTTCAGTGTACGACGCTGGCTGCATCGCTAGCTTAGTACACAGCGCTTGCGCTGCCACCACTATGGTATTTGTTGGTGATGATGCTTGTCATCTTCACCGCAATTTTCAAGTGGATGCCCAGCGCCAAGATTCAGTGGCGGGATGTGCTTGTCGATACCGTGCTGACCACCACGTTATTCTTCGTCGGTCAGATCGCGATGGGCCAGTACCTCTCTCGGTTCGAGCCTGCGGCAGCGTTGGGATTTGCAGCGGCTTCTTTCGCGGCGATTCTAATTTGGTTTTACTACAACGCCATCATTGTGCACTTCGGAGCAGTCGTGACGCAGGTTTATGCAAACAGTCAGGGCCGACACGTCACGCCCGCTGACGACGCGCTGAAAGTCGTCGAAACGGTTGCAGGTTAATGCAAGCCATCGCGTCCGGCGATACGGCTGGATTGCGACCAGCGGCTAACTGGTACTTGCCTTATTCCCCAGTCGCAGCAAGTTTCGCTTCGTGCCGCTCCTGCGCATCTTCGATTGAATGCGATTGCGTCAAGTCTTTCTCTGACTTCGATAGCTCGACAAGCTTAGCGTAATGTTGGTGCAAAATTTTTACTTCCTCTTCACTTAACTCTTCAACATTGATGAGGCGGTTGCTTGCGCCTTCAATCGCTGCCACTAATTCATTCAGCTTGAGGTGCAGCGACAATGACTCTTTGTTCTGCGCCCGCTGAATGAGAAACACCATCAAAAAAGTAATAATCGTTGTTCCGGTGTTGATGACGAGTTGCCATGTTTCGGAATAATGAAAAAACGGTCCGGTGATTAGCCAAATGACTATGGACGTACATGCGAGTATGAAAGCCCAAGAACTTCCGGTCCATGCCGTCACGCGCCGAGATATATTTTCGAGTACCGTTGCTGATTTCATCGCTAAAAACAATTCCTCAACGCTTGACGTCCGCGGCTATTGCTTGGCAAAGTGAAGGCTGGCGACTTTTCCATGTAACGCCAGCCTCGAACTTTTACGCGCGCCGCTCACCGAAATCCCCTTTGCGAAAACTGGCTACACAACCTATTCCCTCATAGGGTCCGAATTACAATGAATACAGCGTGGATTAAGCCTGGGACGTACCCTAACAATGTCAATAGTACATTGAGCCAAGATTCCTTTTTCATTCCGACCGCGAGGTAGACACTCGCAGGCGGAATGATCACAACAAGCATAGTCTTCAATTCATTAAAATCGGTGCCCATTGTCGTTGTCTTCATGATTCGATAACTTTGCACTGAAAGCAGCGCAGCGGTCATCCAGCCACCGCAGGGTTGCCTCACGCAACTATCGTTCCGCTAATGCAGTGCGAGCCCTTTTAAGCCTAAATTGGCTAATCAAATACCACCTTGGTCGAGACGGTATGATCGTTGTCATTTGATTTTGACCAATGATGGTGTCCTTAAAGCATCCGCCTTACATCAGCTCCGAAGGTTGGGTATGCAAACAAAGTTGATTTAAGATTCGTCGCCGTTAAATCGAACTTCATGGCGAGCGCAAACAGATTGATGACTTCTTCCGCTGCAGGACCCAAAAGGTGAGCACCCAACAGCAAGTCTGTTTTTTTATCGATCAGAATCTTGTAGGCAGCACAGTCTTGCGCTGTTTTTCGCACCGATCCCCACGTTGAAGTGTCTTGATAACGCACATCCAAATCGAATCCCTGTTGTTTGGCTTCCGACTGCGACATCCCGATCGCAGCCAAGCACGGGGAAGCGAAGACCACTCGCGGAACGACTCCATAATCGGGTTTTCGATCAACCGATTCGGCGAACAGATTCTTCACGACCACCCGCGCCTGTTCGTTTGCTACTGGAGTCAGCTTTGGCTGATCGTGGTCGGCACAGTCGCCGGAAGCGAAAACATGCGGATTGGAAACGCTGCGCATGAACTCGTCCACTACGACACCCTGTTTGCTATGTTGAACCTGGCCGGCATCGAGATTCAAGTCGCCAATGTTCGGCACGCGCCCAGCCCCGTGTACGACCAGTTTGGTGGTGATCGTTTGCTGCCCACCGTCATCATCCCCGGTCACAACTTGTAGCGTGCCATTTTTTTTTCTCAAAACCGCTTCAACCCTCGAACCGCAAATGAACTTTATGCCGATTTCGGTCGACCAACGCATCAACTGATCGACCAGATCGGGATCGAATCCTTTCAACGGACGTGCATGGTGGTCGATTACCGTGACTTCGCTACCGTAACGAGCGACGACGTGCGCGAACTCCATCGAGATGTATCCGCCCCCGATGAACACGACATGGTCGGGCATTTTGCTCAGTTCGAAAAATTCGACGCTATGCGTAACGTGCTCCTCGCCGTTGATCCCCAATGGTACTGGACGAGCGCCGGTACCGATGAAAATCCGCTTGGCTTCAAGTTGCCGACCATCGACTTGGATCGTCGTTGGCCCCGCGAACTTAGCCATCCCATGAAACGTTTCAATGCCGAGTTTCTGAAAGGACCGTTCGCTCTTTTGCAAAACGGGTTGAGTGAACTCACGTTTGAACGCCAAAAGTTGCGACCAATCGATACTCGCTTCTGAGAACATTCCCAGTTTGCCGTTGGCACGACGCACTTGGTCGATCAAGTTTCCGGCGTTCGAGTAGACTTTTTTCGGGTTGCAACCGCGCAGCGCGCAGGTTCCGCCGTACTCGCGCGACTCGACCACGGCCACGCACTTTCCACTCTCTGCCGTCTTCTTCGCCACCGTTCCGGCGGCGGGGCCAGTGCCAATGACAACCAAATCGAATTGCTTACTGTCGTTCATGGCAGTTGAATGTCCAAGCCATGGTTGAAACGATTGGTGAAGTTCGCCAGCGCGACAGCGCCAGCTAAGCTGATAAGTTGCTTATCATTGAGAAATACTTTCAGCTTCGTAACGGTGGCCGTAGCGACACGGGCTTGCATGGTCAGTTGCTCCGCATACGACAACACTGCCTTCTCTTGATCGTCAAAGGCGTCACTGCTCTGGTAGCTATCGATCGCCACAAGTTGCGAGGCAGTGATGCCCGCCTTTTCGGCGGCTTGTTTGTGGTAGTGCGAGCAGTATTCACACTTATTCATTTGCGAGGACTTTAAATAGGCAAGTTCGCGAAATTTGTCGGGCAGGTCGTTACGAATCCCATCGTTGATCTGAGTGATTCCTCCCAGCAAATCCGGCTGGTAGGCCGCCGTGCTGAAGATGTTCATCGATTTGCCAAACTTTTCTTCGATGGCTTTTAGGATTGGCTGCGATTTTGCAGGTGCATCGGCGATTTTGAGTGGTTGGACGTGTGGCATGATAAGTGATCTCAATTCAGAATTAGGGGCAGATCAGGTGCGCAGAGGGGCATGTGTGAACGCTGCAGCCAAGGAGAGTCTGCAATTCATGCGCCGTTAACCGCGGGTTATCGTTCATCAAAAAAGATGCGGATAAACGACAAATCAATTTCGCTAACGCCACTCGCTGTCGCGGGCTGAGACAATCCAACACGCCTGGCATATTGCGCGGTGTCAGTAAATTTATTTTGGTAAGTTGCATTTCGTTAATGCCGGGCGGGCACTTGTCGGATTGCCGGCCAACGTTTGATCTGGTCTGTAGCAAACGCCGGTCGACAGCCGTCCAATTTGCCGCCGGGCAGTCGACCGAGCGGCTCGCATTCGTCTGTATAAACGTTGTGGGCAAAACAAGCGTCGGCGGCTTGTTTGGCCAGCGAAATAACACCCGATACAAACGATTAGGGAAAACGATCGGAGGCACAGGTTCTAGTTCGAAGACAAATGAGTAGTGACACTCGTCGTGGTCGGCTGAGATTCCGCGATAGGATCGTGCGGCGTGTCGACGCCCAGGTTCATTACCATCCGCGAATGAACGGCGAGATTGCCACTGGGCAGCGTTCCCAATAGTCGATCACCACTGAGCATCGTTAATCCGAACCAGTAGTTCTCGTTTTGGAAATGGTGCAGTCGATGGTTACGCCACAGTCGTCGATAGAACCAGCTCTTGGGGACATAAGAGGTATGAATCAAGAAGTGAATCCACTCATAATTAAAAATCAACAAAAACGTGATCAAGTTACCGCTGAGGGCAGCGTATAACGGAACCAATCCCAACGCGAAAGCCAGTGACCACAACATCGGAACGCCGCCGACAAATAAGATGACAAAGTAGGTCGTAGTCAATCCAAATCTGGGATTCCACGGATTTCGATGATGAGCCCGGTGCGTTTTGGTTATCACCAATTCCACTTCGCGATTGCCGATATGCAGCAGCGCGTGATGCTCTAGCCAGGCGTGGATTAACCATTCCTGGAATGGCCAAAATGCAACGATACCTGCTGTGACCCAAAGGTCGAATAGAGAGATCTCCAACACGCAAAGACGAGCGACCAAGCTAACGATGCAGGTCATGGCCAAGACACGCGGCCCCCAAAAACAAAATATTTCTTTCGCCGCCTGAGTTAAAGGAATTTTATTTCCAAAACCAGGTTTTTTGTCAGGGGAAGGCAATGCATCCTGTTCGGTCCAGGTATAGGCACGAGTCCAAAAAACTAGCGATACAAATGCCACCGCATATATGCTATAAGCCAATGCCATCATAATTCATGTCCGCCAGCACTTTCCAATCCAAAATTGAACATTACGATGTTCTTCAGTTGGTTATAGGTTGTAGTCGATTATTTGGCAACGGTTGCAGCCACTCGTAGCCTTGCACTACGTGTAACTGGAACACGAATTCATTCTCACGTCAGAGCGACTCTTTGACCATTTTGCCGAATCCGCAAAATCTGCGGCCTGACTCTGCGCTAACGACTTGCAGGTGTTGGCCACCACGCCATTTTTCGTCGGTCTCAGGTCGCGATGGCCTACGACTTCGCTCGTTTCGAGCCTACTGCGGCGCTGGAATCCGCGCCGACTTCACTCACAATGATGTGGTCGAAACGGTTGCAAGTTGATGCAACGGATCTCACGCGACAAAGCAGCCTGATAGCAACCAGCCGCTAACTGGCACTTGGCCACCGGCGCGTGTAGCCGCTCTCGCCGAATTACGGAATCAATCTTCTGTGAGCAGTTCTGAGCCATGAATGCCTTGGGAAGAATGCGGGCATGCCTTCCCCTTCGAGACATGTCCGCAGATTCCTTTGCACATTTAATCTTAAAGCTACATCGCATATGCAATTTTCAGACGATTTGGACCGGAAAATGCATCTAGGTTGATGCGCCGATTGACGGCAATCGCGATGGACATTCCTGACAACGCGATCGGTAACAAGCTTGTAACATCAAACCAAGAGAGCATATCATGGCTACGGAGCAGAAATTGAAGGGCGATTGGAACCAAGTCGCGGGTAAGGTAAAAGAAAAGTACGGACAGTTCACTGACGACGAGCTAATGCGAGTAAAGGGAGATTCTCAGCAGTTGATCGGAATCATCCAAAAGAAAACCGGTCAAGCGGTTGAACAAATTGAGGGCTATGTGCATGACCTTTACGATTCTGCCGGAATGCAATTCACGCACCTCTCAGAAGCGACATCGGATGCCATCAGTTCGACCGGTCAAGCGCTACAGCAGGGTTATGAACAGGTTGTTGACCGCGCCCAAGCTGGCTATGAACAAACGGCCAAGGTGATCGCAAAGCGACCAACCGAGTCAGTCATTGCTGCGTTGGCCGTTGGTTTTGTTGGAGGTGTATTGTTGGGTATCTCGATAGCCGAAGCACGTCGCCCCGAACCCAATTGGCGCAATGGTTGGCGGTCTTAGGTCAACATCGCGAGATGTCGCGCGATCTCGATGCGTAGACGAGTCTCAAGGTCAGTTTTAACTAGTTAATCTTCACATAAGGGAAATTTCCAATGTCAACCTCAGGTAATACAACCAATCAGGTACGATCGGTAATGCATAGCGATTCTTCTTCAAATGCATCAGCCGTCGCCAAAGAGAAATTACAGCAAGCGGGACAACACTTCGTCACTGAACCGGCACGAGATATTTTTGGAGTGCTAAAAGACTACGCCCAAGAAAAGCCAGATGTCGCCGCTATGTGGTGCTTTGGCCTAGGCTTAATGATCGGCTGGAAGCTCCGTGGCTAAGCATCTGTTACGCCATCCGCCCAAATGCGTTAGCAAGGTTATCTATGAACCTTGCTAACGCGGCGGGGTACAATCAATTCTCTTAAACGCACGGTTATGCTTTATCGTGCCCAGCAAAAGCTGATGACTAACCCAACTTAGCGGGCATTGTGTAGCAACGGGAAATCGGCAGCGAATTGTGTTCAGAAATTCGTACGATTTCTATCAGGCAAAGACCGCACTAATGCTCGATCAAATGATCAGTAAAGAGACCCCAAGCCGTGTCTCAACTTGAAGGTTGAAACGCCCGAGCGCTACGATGAGGACATCCGAATCTCGTTACTTCTGACGATTTGGATGTGGCCGCTGACCATCACAAATCTTGCGATTTCCGCTATGCGACGCACTGAGATCCGACGTGCATCCGAATGGCGCCCGGAACCACGGTGAAATGAATGGGCTGTTCATCGACAATCTCACCGTCGCGGGTGAATCGCATTCGCGGTTCTGAGTACAACTCAAGTGACTTTACCTGCCGGAATATTACTTGCTCACTTTCCAGGAAACTACCTAGCAAATTGTTGGCGACAATTTTCACCATGTCAGCGACCGTCCCGTCTTTAATGATGACGACGTCCATTAAACCATCAAAAGGCGACGCTTTCGGAGCGACTTCAATGCGACCAGCGTTGGTCTTTCCATTCGCCACGAGCACTGCCCAGCTTTGCAGGTCGGCAAATTCTTCCTCGTCACACTTTAATGTGACTCGATAGCTGGTCATGTCAGGTAAAACATCCAGCGCTCCGCGAATGTAGGCGAAAGCTCCCCAGTTCGATTTGATCTCATCGGTTATCGCTTCACTCGCTCGAACGCAATTACCACCGGCAGCGATGTTCGCATAATAACGCGAGAAACCATCGCCTCTAATCTCAATAAGATCAACTGGAACTGGATTGCTGGACGTGATTAGCTCAATGGCACCAGATATCTCATCTGGAATGCAAAGCGTACCCGCAAAATCGTTCGCAGTGCCAAGCGGAACAATTGCTAATGACGGACGAGCGGCTTGATCGATACACATCATTGCATTGACGAGTGAGTTAATCGTCCCGTCACCACCTGCGGCGACAATGGTTTGACAACCCTGCTTCACATAATTCCCGATCACAGAATCAAGGTCTGAGACCAACGATAAGTCCAACCAGTCGCAATTTTCGTCACGAAGCAAGTCATGCAGTTCATCAACCTTTTCAGCTCGCCCTGATTTCGAGTTCCAACAAACAAGATAGCATATCATAGATTATTGATCTCACTGATTGGAAACGATACGTCAATTTCAACTCAGACCATTTGCCAGGGCACGATCACCTCACCAAAAAGTCCTCGTTCTGGTAGCAAGCTTCGGGAAATTAGAAGTCACAACCACGAACAAATGACAGAATAATAATAATTGGAATCGGCAGGCCGATGAGCCAACCAAGAAGCGCGTATTTGATTTTTCCCGCTCGCGCTCGATGTGATGTTTTCATGGTTTTTTCCACGGTGCAAATTGGTTTGAGGAGACAAGACTTTCCACTATGGTGCTCAGCGAAAAGTCTTTCCGTGAGCGAAGGTCCGTGCTTCGCCGGTTTCTTCGCTC
>Ga0163144_10024879_pt1 | contig 11724 bp, 9 predicted proteins | sample OliLak19BULKMAT1_FD_123175 | JGI IMG/M metagenome (GOLD analysis project Ga0163144, IMG submission 123175) | Freshwater microbial mat bacterial communities from Lake Vanda, McMurdo Dry Valleys, Antarctica - Oligotrophic Lake LV.19.BULKMAT1 | ecosystem: Environmental > Aquatic > Freshwater > Lake... | reverse complement strand
GTCGACCCATTGCTGCGTGAGAGGCTTGGCCGAGTAATCCGCGACGAAATCCTGAGGTAGCCACGAAAGAACACATAGAGCACAAAGCAGCGCAGTGCCAGGGTGGTGTCCCACAAATAGGTTTCATAATTCGGTCCGTTGTAGGTCGGGGTTTATCCCCGACACGGTCGTGGATGTCGGGCGTAAAGCCCGAACTACAAACGAAGGTTATTAAGGGGACACCACCCTCGGCGGATTGGCCGCGAAAGGGGCCAGAATTCTCCGACAGAATGAGGCCGACGGGATAGATAGAGGTATGAAGGCCAAGTCACTATCAGCCGAAGAACGAAAACTACTGGTCACTAAAGCGATCGCCGCACAGCGCCCCGGCGGCGAGTTGGGAGCCTGGTTCTTTGAGGATTTGTCTGACGACGGTCTCTGGCTTTTCGCCAACGACTTCACGCCCGAGGAAAGCGAGGAGCGCGAGCGTAATTCGGGCTGGATTGAGGACATGGAGGGCGAGGAAAGGGAGAAAGACCGTTTGGCCGGCCGGGTTGCACCCTCGAAGCAGAACCCGGCGTGGCTCGAACAATACGCCTCGCCCTGCCACCTGACGGCAGGTGAACGAATCGCAAAGTTCCTGGGGTTAAAGCCATGCCGGGTGCCACCCTTGGGGTGCAACGTTGCACTGGGCGATAATAGCTCCAGCCTCCTTCCATGGGCCGATACCGCCGCCGACAGAAAAGCCTACTTGATCTGATACCCCCCATTATGGGTATGATTGCGCTCGGAGTTTTCTTTGTGCCAGGGTTCAGGCAAGCGCCCGGCACATTGCTCATCGTGGTGATCGTTGGTGGCGTTCTGGCGATCGTTGGCTTCATCGCCTGGAAGTTGCTCCGCAAGAAAACGGCGGACCCCGGTGCCTTGGGCACTGCTGCGACGACATCGACGCCGGTCCCTTCGCGCCCGGACCAGGCGCCGATTTTCCGGGCGGCCAATGGACGCGTCAACCTCATGGATGACTACAAGCCGCGGCAGTTCGAAACCAACTGGTCGCAGGAACTGCTAAGCAAACTGGAGTGGAAGCGCTTTGAGGACGTCGTTGCCGCCTACTCGCGCGAGTTGGGCTATGAGGCCAAGACCACGCGCATTGGGGCGGACGGTGGCGTGGATGTGCAGCTCTTCCAGAACGGCCAACCCAATCCCACTATGATCATCCAGTGCAAGGCGTGGGACGCCTACAAGGTCGGCGTCAAACCCGTGCGCGAACTTTTTGGCGTCATGGCAGCGGACAAGGTCGCCAACGGAGCCTTCTTTACCACCGGCGAGTATACGGCGGAGGCTGAAGCGTGGGCCCGCGACAAGAACCTCGATCTAGTCAATGGCCGGGAATTTCTCAACCGCATCGGCCAGCTACCGACTCCTGCGCAGGGAAAGCTCCTCGAGTTAGCGACCCAGGGCGACTACACCACACCCACGTGCCCCAGCTGCGGCGTGAAGATGGTTCTCCGCACCGCCAGTAAAGGCCGGTGCGAAGGCAGCAGCTTCTACGGATGCCGCAACAACCCCCGCTGCAAACAAACCTTCAAGGTGAGCCGAGCTGACTAGGCGCTTGCTGCTTATCGGACTATTCGCTGTTCTGCACCCCAAGCATGCCCACCCCGGAAGCCCAAGCCCGTGAGAAGATCGATGAGCTGCTCATCGCCGCGGGCTGGATCATCCAGAACTACAAGCAGCTGAATCTGGGCGCAGGGCAGGGGATCGCTCTCCGCGAAGTCCCGCTCAAGACCGGACCTTGCGACTATCTCTTGTTGGTGGATCGCCGGCCGGTGGGTGTTATCGAGGCTAAGAAGCAGGGCACGACCCTTTCCGGTGTCGCTGACCAGTCGGCCAACTACGCCGAAAACCTCCCGGAGTTCCTGGCCAACCTCCTGCCCGCCGGCATCTCCGGCCTCCCCTTCCTTTACGAATCCACCGGCGTCGAGACCCTCTTCCGCGACGAGCGCGACCCCGAGCCCCGTTCGCGCCGGGTCTACACCTTCCATCGTCCTGAGACTCTCGCCGACTGGCTGGCCCAGCCTGACACCCTTCGGGCCCGCCTCGCGGTCATGCCCGCCGCGCACCCGCTCCCGGCGCAAAACCTCCGGGCCTGCCAGGTCGAGGGCATTGCCCATCTTGAGGAGTCCTTTGCCGCCGACCGCCCCCGCGCCCTCATCCAGATGGCCACCGGTGCCGGCAAGACCTACACCGCCTGCGCCTTCACCTACCGGCTCATCAAGTTCGGCGGAGCCAAACGCGTCCTCTTCCTCGTCGACCGCGCCAACCTCGGCCGGCAGGCCATGGCCGAGTTCCAGCAGTTCGTCGCGCCCGACACCGGCCGCAAGTTCACCGAGGTTTACAACGTCCAGCACCTCACCTCCAACCAGCTCGATTCCGTCGCCCGCGTCACCATCTGCACCATCCAGCGCCTTTACTCGATCCTGCGCGGCGAGGCGCTCGACGAGGACATTGACGAAAAATCCGGGTTTGAGATCGCGACTGCCTTGGGCGCCGGCAACGACGGCGCCGGCTTGGGCAATGGAGGGGGCCCTGCCCCCGTCGCCTACAACCCTGCCGTCCCCATGGAGGCGTTCGATTTCATCGTCACCGACGAGTGCCACCGCTCCATCTACGGCCTCTGGCGGCAGGTGCTCGAATACTTCGATGCCTACCTCGTCGGCCTCACCGCCACGCCCTCCAAGCAGACCATCGGTTTCTTCAACCAGAACCTCGTGATGGAATACAACCACGAGCGCGCCGTTGTCGATGGCGTCAACGTCGGCTACGAGGTCTACCGCATCAAGACCCAGGTCACCGCGCAGGGCGGCAAGGTGGAGAAAGGCTTCTACGTCGACCGCCGCAGCAAGGAGACCCGCGCCGTCCGCTGGGAGCGACTCGACGAGGATCTCACCTACGCCGCCAGCGACCTCGACCGCTCCGTCGTCGTGAAGTCCCAGATCCGCACCGTCCTCCAGGCTTTCAAGGACGCCCTCTTCACCGAACTCTTCCCCAGCCGCACCCTCGTCCCCAAGACCCTCGTCTTCTGCAAGGACGACTCCCACGCCGAGGACACCGTGCATCTCGTCCGCGAGGTCTTCGGCAAGGGCAATGATTTCGCCAAGAAGATCACTTACAAGACCTACAACCCCGAGACCAAGCGCTACGAGAAGTCCGAGACACTCATCCAGGAATTCCGCACCTCGCCCTCGCTCCGCATCGCCGTCACCGTGGACATGATTGCCACCGGCACCGACATCAAGCCGCTCGAATGCCTCCTCTTTCTCCGCGATACCCGCAGCCGCACCTACTTTGAGCAGATGAAGGGTCGCGGCACCCGCGTCCTCACGCCCACCGACCTGCAGGCCGTTTCCGGCGCCGATGCCCGGGCCAAGACGCATTTCGTCATCGTCGATGCCGTCGGCGTGTGCGAGAGCGACAAGACCGACTCCCATCCCCTGGAGCGCCAGCACACGGTCGCCTTTCCGGCCCTCCTCCTCGGCGTTGCCCTCGGTAAACGTGACGAGGACACCCTGACGACCCTCGCCGGCCGTCTCGCCCGCCTCGACCGCGAACTCACCGCGCCCCAGCGCCGGGAACTGGAGGAGCTCGCCGGAGGCAAAACCGTCTCCCAACTCTCCGCTTCGCTCCTTCGTGCTCTCGATCCCGACACCATCGCGGAGAAAGCCGCAGGCAAGCCCGGTGCCAGCCCCGCCGAAGTGCTGCCCGAGGCGATGACCGCCGCCCGCAAGTCTCTAGCTGACGAAGCCTGTGCCCCGTTCGATTTGCCGGCCTTGCGCGACGCCCTGTCCAAAGCGAAGCAGGACGCCGAGCAGACCATCGACGCCGTCACAATCGACACCGTCCAATTCTCCGGCTTCGACGCGGCAGCCAAAGCCCGCGCTCTGAACCTCGTCCAGACCTTCCGGCAATATATAGCTGAAAACAAAGAGGAGATAACAGCCCTCCAGATCATCTACAGCTTGCCGCGCCGTAACCTTGCCGTTGGCAAGGCGGAGGCGGGCGCCTCAGGCAAGATTCGATTGAACGAGCCGATGCTCAAGGAGCTGGAGAAAAAGCTCAGCGAGGCCAACGCCACCTGGACCGAGGACACCCTCTGGCGGGCCTTCGCCGCCACCGCCCCGGAAAAAGTCAAAGGTCGCTCGCAAGCCGGCCGCTTTGCCGATCTCGTCTCCCTCGTGCGTTTCTCCCTCGAACAACAGCCGGTCCTCGAACCCTTCTCGGACTCGGTAAAATCCCGTTTTGAAAGTTGGATGAAGCAAAAGGACGAACAAGCGATTGCCAAACTGAAGTCCGAGTCCGACCGCGCCGAAGCCTTGGCGAAGGCGGGGCCGATTGGCTCGCTTACTTTCACCGCCGAACAACTCTCCTGGCTTGAACTCATCCGCGATCATATTGCGACGACGTGCAGCATCGAAACCGACGACTTCGAATTCGCCCCGTTCAGCCAGCGTGGTGGTCTGGGGAAAGCCCATCAGCTTTTCGGCGACCTGCTTCCAAAGTTGCTTGATGAACTGAACGAGGCTCTTGCTGCATAGCATCGAATGGCCTAAAATGAGATCAACATGGATATCCGCGAAGTCTTCAAGATAGTTAATCAGATGCAGGCCGATGGCGTGATCAACCGCTATGCAATTGGCGGTGCGATTGGCGCGACTTTCTATCTCGAACCAGTTGCTACTTTCGACGTTGATATCTTCATTGTTTTTAAGCCTGAGGAGGGAAGCGTGCTCATTAGCCCAAAACCTATTTATGATTACCTCAAGGCGCGTGGTGCCACAATGGAGCGGGAATATATCGTTGTTGCAGGCACGCCGGTTCAATTTCTTCCGCCGACCTCTCCTCTCGTGGAGGAAGCACTGAACGATGCCGTGGATAAAGATATCGATGGGGAGCCGGTGCGGGTTTTTACTGCCGAACATCTGGCGGCAATCGCGCTGCAGGTCGGGCGCGCAAAAGACAAAGCGCGCTTGGCTCAGTTTATTGAAGAAGGCGCACTCGATGTTGCTCGTTTTCAACAAATCCTAGCTGCTCATGGTCTCGTCGAGCGTTGGCAACAATTCGAGCGGCAGTTTCTGGCCGAATAGAAATGAGCCCCGAACTTAAACGAATTCTCGAAAGCAAGCGCGCCTACCGCAAGGAACTCGCCAAGCGCCCCATTGGAGAAAAGCTCCGCATGCTTGAGCAGATGACGGAGCGCGCCCTCGCGACCCGTCGAGATACTTCATCTAGCTTACCAGATGCTCCGTGGGTTATCCCGGGTCACTGGCGTTGGGTTCGTATGAGTGATGTTGCGACCATCGTTGGCGGAGGCACCCCAAGGACAGACCATCCGGAATTCTACGGTGGCGACATTCCATGGATCACACCGGCGGATTTGTCCAAATACACAGCGAAGACAATTTCGCAGGGCGCACGAAACATCACCCAAGGCGGACTTGATAATTCCGGAGCACGCATGCTGCCCGCAGGTTCGGTTCTCTTCAGTTCACGGGCACCGATTGGATATGTTGCAATTGCAGCCAATCCTGTCGCGACGAATCAAGGCTTCAAGAGTTTCGTCCTCGGTGACGAACTGCTTCCTGATTTCGTCTACTACTATCTCCAGCGGGCAAAAGATCTGGCCGTAGCCCTTGCGAGCGGCACTACATTTCTTGAAATATCTGGTGCGAATGCGGCCAGACTTCCCGTTCCCGTTCCTCCACTCTCTGATCAGCGACGGATCGTGGCGGAGATCGAAAAGCAATTCACGCGCTTGGACGCCGGAGTCGCCGCGTTGCGCCGCGTGCAAGCCAACCTCAAACGCTACCGCGCCGCCGTCCTCAAAGCCGCCTGCGAAGGCCGCCTCGTCCCCACGGAAGCAGAGCTACAGCAGACAGGGGTCAGAGGACAGAAGAAGAAACCCAACTTAGAAACCGGCGAGCAACTCCTCCAGCGCATTCTCACCGAGCGCCGCCAAAAGTGGCAGAGTCGCGGCAGCTACAAGGTGCCTGTCGTCCTCAATACCAACGATCTGACTGAGCTGCCAAAGGGCTGGACGTGGGCGGCGCTAGACGCACTGGCAGAAATCAAAGGCGGAATTACGAAGGACCAGAACCGTAAGCACACAGCGCCAAGTCGATCCATTCCATACCTGCGCGTCGCAAATGTTCAGCGGGGTTACCTTGACCTCACCGAAGTAAAAGAGATCGCGACCACAGAAGAGGAAATCCAAGAATTGAAGCTGAAGCAGGGAGATGTGTTGTTCAACGAGGGTGGGGACCGTGATAAACTAGGCCGCGGCTGGATTTGGAATGACGAACTCCCCGAGTGCATTCACCAGAACCATGTTTTTCGCGCCCGTTTGTTTTGCGGGCTCAGCCCGAAATACGTCTCATGGTATGCTAATACCTTCGGCCAGCAGTTCTTCTTCGATGAGGGTAAGCACACGACCAATCTGGCATCCATCAGCATGACCAAGCTCAAGGCGCTGCCCATTCCTCTCCCACCGCACGTCGAGCAAACCCGCATCGTGGCCGAAGTGGAGCGCCGCCTGAGCGTGGTGGAGGAACTGGAAACCCTTGTGCAAACCAACCTCCAGCGCGCCACCCGCCTCCGGCAGTCGATCCTTCAACAAGCGTTCAGCGGGCGACTTTAGCGGCATTCAACCATAACTACCAAAATGAAAATCAGCGCCATCAGCATAGAAAACTACCGCACGATCGGGCATTTGAAACTCACCTTTCCGTCGTTCTATGCCGCGATTTCGGGGAAAAACAATTCCGGAAAGACCAACGTCGTGAAAATGATTCGTTCCTTTTTCGATGAGTCTGATCCTACGCCTTTTTCTGATGAGCCTACCATAAGCCCCAAAAGCGATTTTCCGAACTGGATGGCGGTCGACGAGGGAACTCACAGCATTTCCTTTCAACTCGAATTACAGGTTCACAGTGAGTTCGACGCCGGACTCCATCGCTTCATCACAACATTCTTACCACTCAATAATGCACCCCAAGCGCTTAAGGTGTCGTTAGGCCAGAAATGGACCAAAGGGGCCAAACGTGCGACTCTCCGTTTTGGCTGCGAGGGCAACGCTGTCGAAGACGAGTTCAAAATCGAGGAAGTCTTCAAGAAAATACGGTCTAGTCAGTGCCTATTCTTCCACAATTCAACTCAGCAAGGCCATAGATACATATATGGCCGCCAGTTTGCTCGGATGTTTGGGGGCTTACCTGCCGACGAAGCTGAGGCACTCAAGAAAGCGAACGAAAAAATGGTGAAGCTTCTTCGCAGAAGCGCACAACGGCATCAGAAGGATATTATCGAGCTTCTTGGGCGTCTGGAGGAAAAATACAACGTAACCCTTTCATTGCCGCAGTTGGAATTCGATGACGTGCCTTTCATGGTTTCTCTCGGAGACAAGGCTTCAACTGTTCCTCTCGATGATTGGGGTAGTGGCACGCAAAATCGGACACTAATATTCCTCCACTTGTTACGGGCAAAAAAAAACCGCGAAGTTGGCAGTGAATCTGACCGCATCACTCCGATCCTCTTGATCGAGGAGCCGGAAAGCTTTCTTCATCCGTCAGCGCAAGCGGAATTCGGGAAAATGCTTCAAGATCTCTCTGAGGAATTTTGCGTCCAAGTGATCACAACGACTCATAGCCCATACATGCTGAGCCTGCGCAATCCGGCCGCAAACATACTGCTTCAACGATCCACTGAAAAAGGGCGTCTCCTCGAGACTAAACTTGTGGAGACAGGTGGCGACAATTGGATGGAACCGTTTGGATTGGCGCTCGGAATCGACAACCAAGCCTTCTCAAGCTGGAGGCATGTTCTTTTCAAGAAATCTAACCAAATCATATTGGTCGAAGGTGAGACTGACGTTGATTACCTTAAGATGCTTCGTGCCGACGGCCATGGTGCTGACGCATTGATTTGCGACGGGGAAGTTTTCCCATACGGAGGTGTTGGCTTTTTCAGTAACACGATTCTCCTCAAGTTTGTCATGAGCCGCTTTAGCCGGTTTGTAATTACCTACGACTTTGACCATGATGCCTCGATAACTAAGATCCTTCAAAATCTAGGCTTAAAGAGGGGCGTTCATTTTTTCCCGGTCGGCCTCGATAAACCAGGAAAGCGTGATATCGAAGGGCTCCTTCCGGATTCCATACGGAGCGAAGTGTATTCTAAAAACCCCGCACTGGTTGCGATCGCATCCAGTGCGGACAAGGAGCGCGATGCTGCCCGCCAGAAACTGAAAAAGTTACTCTTGGCCGAGTTCACGTCTCAAGCCCAACCCGGCGATGCAGCTTATGGTGAGTTCTACAAGCTGGCGAAAACTCTCAATAAGTGCCTGAAATAAACAGGCGCATGAATTAATGACCGCCCCCGCCCTCGTCCAAAAGCTCTGGAACTACTGCAGCATCCTTCCTCCTTCGCCCCGTTCGACAGGCTCAGGGCTACGGCGGACAGGGCGGAATGACGGTCTACTGCAGACTCGCTTGCGCTATCGCAATGGCTAGATTGCCTTCCGATTAACATGCCCACCGCTCTTCCAATTCCTGTGACTCCCGCTGTGCTCTCTTGGGCCCGGCAGGAGAGCGGCTACCCGGTTGAGCGGGTGGCGGAGCGCTTGCACGTGAAGCAGGAACGGGTGGCCGAATGGGAGCAGGGCGCGCGTCCACCCACTCTGCGTCAGGTGGAGGAGATGGCCCGGTTCTATCACCGCCCGTTAAGTATCTTCTTTCAGCCGGCCCCGCCGACGGTGCCGGTGCTGGCGGCGGAATATCGCCGGCTGCCGGGTGTGACTCCCGGACAGGAGTCGCCCGAGCTGCGGCTGGCTGTCCGCAAAATGTCCGGGCGGCGCGAGACGATGATCCAATTGCTAGAGGAATTGGGCGAAGCCGTGCCGGCGTTTGCCCAGTCCGCCCATCTGCACGAGTCGCCCGTCGAAGTGGCGGCCCGGCTGCGCGCGGCGCTAGGTGTGGATCTGGCCGTCCAGCTTGAGTGGCCAAACGAATGGCAGGCATGGGCCATCTGGCGCGCCGCGGTCGAAAGGCTCGGAGTTCTGGTCTTCCAGTTTCCCAAGGTGGGGCTGGAACAGGCGCGGGGATTGTCGCTCCTGCGTTTCCCGCTGCCAGTCGCCGGGGTGAACAGCAAGGAGTCGCCCGAGCCGCGCAGCTTCACGCTAATCCACGAGGTCGTGCATCTGATGCTGACCGTCGGCAAAGACGAGGTTCCAGCCGCTCGCGAATCCCGCACCAACGATGCGTGGGCGGCCGTCGAGCGCTTCGCCGAGGAAACCGCCAGCCACACACTGGTGCCCGAGGCCGCGCTGACCGAGGTGATTCGCGCCGGTGGATTCCCCCGCAACGGATGGGACATCGGTGATATACGCAGCCTAGCGAAGCGTTTCCGGATTTCTCCGCTGGCCATGGCCACCCGATTGCGGGCGTCAGGCTACATCGATTGGGCATTCTACCGGGCGTGGAAACAGGGTTGGGATGCCTATGTGGCAACGCTCACGCCGCGCACGGGCGGATTTGCTCATCCCATCGACCAAACCCTCAGCCGGGCAGGGCGCCCTTATACTCAGGTTGTGCTTGAGGCGCTGGCGGCTAACCGCATCACGCCGGTCAACGCCGCTAGGTATCTGGATTTGAAGTTCGAGCATTTCGACCGCTTGAAAGAGTCGCTGCAGGGCCGCCCAGGATCGGGAGGCGACGATGAGTGACGCCGCCCGCCGGCCGCTCTACGCGGTCGATACCAGTGCGTTAATGGAGTGGCAGGCGCGATATTACCCGACCGACATTTTCACTTCGCTGCCAGCCCGAGTGGGCGGTTTGATCGGTGAGCAGCGCCTCTTTGCGCCCGAACTGGTGCAAGAAGAGCTGAGTGCTGTGGGAACAGCAGAGTTAGCCGCTTGGGCTGCAGCGAATCCGGGTGTGTGGGCGCCGACGGCGGAACTCCTCGCGTCAGCTCTGGTAATTCAAAATCGCTTCCCCGGTCTGCGCGATCCCAAGGCGGAGTTTGAGGAAGCCGACGCCTATGTCATCGCCTTGGCGCAACTGCGCGACGGCATCGTCGTGACGCAGGAAACATCGGCGGCGGAGAAACGGAATCCGAAGCGCACTCACTTCATCCCGGATGTGTGCCGCGAACTCGGACTGTCTTGCATCAGCCTGCTTGGCCTGATGCGCAAGGAGGGATGGACGTTGTGAGCGCCCCCGTGAAAACAAAAGTCCCGGCGTTCACCGGGACCATTTTGCCGACCGGGAATTCCCAATCCGCAGAGTCATTCAACGAGTTCAGTCCATTACTTCAAGTCGTGAAATGACCGCTCCCGCATTAGTCCAGAAACTGTGGAACTACTGTAATATCCTGAGAGACGATGGTCTCTCATATGGGGATTATGTGGAGCAGCTTACCTACCTGCTGTTCCTGAAAATGGCCGATGAGCAGAGCCGGCCGCCGCACAAGAAACCGTCGCCCATCCCTAAGGGTTTTGGTTGGGACGTGCTCGTGAAGCTCGATGGTGACGATCTCGAAACCCACTACCGCCACACGCTCGAAGAACTGGGCAAGCGACCGGGCATGCTGGGCGTCATCTTCCGCAAGGCGCAGAACAAGATTCAGGACCCTTCCAAACTTCGCCGCCTGATCGCCGACCTTATCGACAAAGAGACCTGGACCTCCCTCGAAGTGGACGTGAAGGGCGATGCCTACGAGGGCCTCCTCGAAAAGAACGCTGCCGACGTCAAGGGCGGCGCAGGACAATACTTCACACCGCGCCCCCTCATCGCCGCCATCGTCGATGTCATGGCCCCCGAGCTGGGCAAAACCATCTGCGATCCTGCCTGCGGCACCGGCGGATTCCTGCTCGCCGCCTACACCTATCTCTCGAAGCAGCCCGACCTCGACCGCGCTCAAAAGAAGAAGCTCAAGAGCGGCACTTTCCACGGCATCGAGCTGGTCGACAGCGTCACCCGCCTCTGCGCGATGAACATGCTGCTTCACGGCATCGGTGGAGATTCCGATGACGATCTCCCTGTCACCACCAAGGATGCGCTCGCCGGCAAGCACGGCGAATACGACATGGTCCTGGCCAATCCGCCGTTCGGCAAGAAGAGCAGTGTCACGGTCATTGGTGCTGACGGGGAGCAGTCCAAAGAATCCCTCACGATCAATCGCGACGACTTCTGGGCTACGACGAGCAACAAGCAGCTCAATTTCCTCCAGCACATCTTCACGATCCTCAAGCAACATGGCCGCGCCGCCGTCGTTCTCCCCGACAACGTCCTCTTCGAAGGCGGGGCGGGGGAGACCATCCGTCGTCAACTCCTCCAGCAGGCCGACTGCCACACGCTCCTCCGCCTGCCCACCGGCATCTTCTACGCCCAAGGCGTGAAGGCCAACGTGCTCTTCTTCGACCGCAAGCCCGCCCAGGAGAAACCCTGGACCCAAAAGCTCTGGATCTACGACCTCCGCACCAACCAGCACTTCACCCTCAAGGAGAACACCCTGAAGCGCGAGCACCTCGATGAGTTCGTCGCCTGCTATCAAGGTAGGGCGGGCAGTCCCTTGCCCGCCGCAGGTGCGAAAACCAAGCCCGGCGCGTTAGGGACAACACGCCCTACCTCGAGACATGACCGGAAAGAAAACGAACGCTTCAAGTCATTCACCTACGAAGAGCTGACCAAGCGC
>Ga0163144_10024878_pt1 | contig 11724 bp, 9 predicted proteins | sample OliLak19BULKMAT1_FD_123175 | JGI IMG/M metagenome (GOLD analysis project Ga0163144, IMG submission 123175) | Freshwater microbial mat bacterial communities from Lake Vanda, McMurdo Dry Valleys, Antarctica - Oligotrophic Lake LV.19.BULKMAT1 | ecosystem: Environmental > Aquatic > Freshwater > Lake... | reverse complement strand
GGTCAGCACCGAGCATGGCAAGGCCGAAGATTTGGTCAAGGACGCCCGGATCATGTCGGAGACGATCAAAGGTTTCATCAAGAAACGCGATATCCTTCGCCTGCCGGAACCGGATCGCTGCCAGATCATCGAGATGCCGGAGTTTCAACGCGGCAACTCGATCGCGTATCTGAATCCCGCGCCGCCTTTGGATCCGAAATCGAAGAGCTACTATGCCATCAGCCCGCCGCCGCGCGAATGGTCGCCCAAGCGCAAGGCGAGTTTCATGCAGGAATACAACAAGCACATCCTGCAAATTCTAACGATCCACGAAGCGTATCCGGGGCACTATGTCCAACTCGAATACTCGAACCGCCATCCGTCGGTCATTCGCAAGATCCTTTCGTCCGGCGTATTCGCCGAGGGGTGGGCCGTCTACATCGAGCAAGTGATGCTCGATGAAGGCTACGGCAAGGGCGACCTGGTGCTGCGGCTCAATCAACTGAAGTGGTATCTACGGGCCGTCTGCAATGCGATCCTTGACTATCGCATGCACTGCATGGGTATGACGGACGCGGAGGCGCTCGAGCTTCTCATGCTCCGCGCGTTTCAGTCCGAGGCCGAGGCGATCCTAAAAATCATCCGCTCCAAGCAGAGTTCCTGTCAACTTTCGACATACTTCGTGGGCCGAATGGCGTTTCAGCGTCTGCGTCGGCGAACGCAGAATGATCTGGGCGAAGAATTCTCCCTGGGACGTTTTCACGAGGCCTGTCTGGATCACGCGACGCTGCCGGTGAAGTACCTGCCGGAGGTGGTGCCGGCGCGCCTGAAAGCGCCGCGATAAGGAATTTACCGCTTGCGGCGTATAGGTTCGATCCATGAGCTATTTCGTCCTTTTCCAACGCCTTCGTTTCACGGTGCTGCGCAACCAGATGCGCTCGCTGATGGATCGTTCGCTGGCGCGCGTCATCACGATTCTTTTTTGCTCCGCGCTGATCTGGTGTACGTTGTTTTTTCTGAGCTGGCAGGGCTTCCATGAACTGAAGACGCGCTGGGCCTTTCCCCTGGATGGGAAATTAATCGAGCTGCTCTTTAAGACGATGTTCTTCGCGCTATCGGTTCTGCTTATCTTCTCGACGGGCATCATCCTTTACAGCAGCCTGTTCGGCGCTCAGGAAAGTTGGTTCTTATTAAGTTCGCCCGTGCCCGCGGATCATGTCTTTCGCTACAAGTTTCAGGGCGCGGTCGCCTTCTCAAGTTGGGCGTTCATCCTTTTGGGCACGCCGATCTTGCTCGCCTACGGCATTGAGGTGCGCGACGGAGCGCCGTGGTATTTCTATCCCATATTGCCGCTCTTTTTCTTTGGCTTCGTTCTCCTGCCGGGATGCGTCGGCTCGCTCATCGTGTTGTTGTTAGTTAATTTTCTGCCGCGTCGAAAACGACAAGCACTGTGGCTCTTGGGAACGATCCTCGCACTGGCGTTCGCATTGTTGGTGTTTCGCATTGTTGGCGGCGCCGGCCTCTTCACCATGGGCAGTAAGGCGTGGTTTGAGAGCATCCTCGCGGAACTCGCGACTCTGGGGGCGGGGCTGGTGCCGATCCACTGGATCTCGCTCGGCATCGTGGCGGCCGGGCGCGGCGAATGGGTCGAGATGTTCTACTACTTGTTGCTGCTCTGGAGCAACGGACTCATGCTCTGGCTCGTCACCCTCTGGGCGGCGCGCAAACTTTATCGCCGCGGATTCAATCGCGTGACCACCGGAGGCGACTGGCGACGCCGTTACGGCGGCGGCTGGCTCGACCGCTTTGTCGCGAAAGTGCTGTTCTTTATCGATCCGCAGACCAAGCTCCTCATCGTCAAGGACTTTCGCACCTTCCGCCGCGACCCCGCCCAGTGGTTTCAGGTGCTCATCTTCCTCGGTCTAGTCGCCCTCTATTTCAGCAACATTCGGCGTTTCTACGCCAGCAATTTGCCGACCGCGTTTCAGAACGGCATCAGCCTCCTGACCTTGCTCGCCACCGCGTTTCTGACGTGCGCATACACGGGCCGATTCATTTTTCCGATGCTCAGCCTGGAAGGGAAAAAATTCTGGATCCTTGGTTTGTTGCCTCTCAATCGCGATCGTTTGCTTTGGGGCAAGTTCGCTTTCTCGTCGAGTTGGTGTCTGATTTCCTCGCTGTTTGTCGTGATCCTCTCCGACATCATGCTGCGCATGCCGTGGATTCTCATGGTGATCCATGTCCTGACCGCGGTTGTCCTGTCCTTCGGTTTGAGCGGCATGAGTGTGGGCCTGGGCGCGTGTATGCCGAATTTCCGCGAGACCGATCCCTCGAAAATCGCGGTGGGCTTCGGCGGCACGCTGAATCTCGTCGCGGGTCTGTTGTTTTTGGTGGCCGTCGTGGGATTGATGGCGGGGCCGTTTCACCTGGTGTTGGGAATGACGCCGGAACGACTCTATGAACCGTGGCGCGTGCCCTGGTGGGCCTGGGCGGGCGCGGCGCTCGGCATGGGAATCGGCTGGGCGGGAACCTGGCTGCCGATGCAGGCGGGCATTCGCGCGCTGCGGCGGATGGAGTTTTAATGGTGTAAAACCCACCCGAGTCCGCAGCGCTAGCAAGGGCGAGGGGGTCGAATGTCCACTTCCCCCACCCGAGTCCGCAGCGCTAGCAAGGGCGAGGGCGAGGGGCGGGTCGCCCTTGCTAGCGCTGCGGACTCCCCGCATTATTTATCAAATCGTCAATTGGCGATCGCGGCCGACGATGGGCCACTGTTCGACGACGCGATGGTTTTCGATGACGCTCGCTTGCCGATGCAAGGCCACGGTGGGGCAGATATGGCTCGGGACGGCGTACACGACATCGCCCGGATTCCACTGGTCCGCTTCCGGCGTCTCGACGACGAAATGCTCCTCGTTGTGGACGACCGGTTCATACTTTTTGATGTTCAAGAGAACGATGCGTTTGCCCGCGGGCGGATCGCTGGCGACGGATTTGGTGCCGATGTCCAGCGTCAGCCGAGTCGCCGACGGTTTGCTGACGACGCGTGTGAGGATCAACGCGGCGGGGACGAATTCGGGCATGTCGGCAAAGCGGGAACCGTAGCCATGGTCGTGCAACACGCAGGTTCCGGGGGAGCACTCCAACCCCGCGATCTCCAGGCGCGCGAAGATGGGAAAGGTAGGAGTTCCGCCGCTGACAATGGTGGGCACTTGCACGCCGCTTGATTCCAACTCCTGACGCATGGCGAGGACCGGTTCGAGGAGCTTTTGCACCGCCTGGGTGCGTTCCTCGGCGGCTTCTTGATGGTTGTGGCCGTCGTAGACGTGGAAGCCGCGTACTTCCAGACCGGGAAGGCGTGCGGCGTTGCGATAAAGTTCCTGGGCGGCTGGACCGGCGGAAATCCCGGTGCGATGTTGGCCGACGTCGAGATCGAGAAAAATGCCGATCTTCGCGCCAGACGCCGCGAAACGCGCCGAGAGCAGTTCGAGCGCGGGCAGGTTATCCCCTGTGACGGCGAAGCGGCAGCTCGGGTATTTTTGGGATAGGGCGAGAATGCGTGCCACATTGGGGCCGACCATGGGATAGGCGAGAAAGATGTCCGGGGCGCCGCACTCGGCCACCATTTCCGCCTCGGCGATGGTCGCGCACTTGAACTTTTCCAGGCCCGCGGCCATCTGCATCTTGACGACCTGCGGGCATTTGTGCGTCTTGACGTGCGGCCGCAGGCGTTCAGGGCCGCCCGTCCGCTTCAACATGGCTTGGATGTTGTTCTGGATGAGATCCTTGTAAAACAAGAGTCCCGGGCTGAAAACGGCATCCGAATTTTCGAGGCGATAAACTGGATTCATGGCGATCCATTCAAAGAGCATGAGATTGGCTTTCCAGGCAAGATAAAGACTGAAACGCGGCGAGGAAAGTATTTTCCGGAGAAACCACGATGGAAGTCAACGACGGCCTACATATCCCGGAGGAGGAACTCAATTGGACGTTCGCGCGTTCCGGCGGGCCGGGCGGTCAGAACGTCAACAAAGTGGCGAGCAAAGCGGTGCTGCACTGGGATTTGATGAAAAACACGTCGCTCGCGCCGGAAGCGCGCCAGCGGCTGAGCGCACGGCAACGCAATCGCATCACGACCGAAGGGCAACTCGTCATCCAGGGTCAGCGTTATCGCGATCAGGCGAAAAACGTGGAGGATTGCCGGGAACGATTGCGCGCCATGATCTTGGAAGCCTTGACGCCGCCCACGCCGCGCAAAGCCACCCGGCCCTCGCGCGGATCCAAAATGCGCCGGCTCGCCGCCAAAAAACAACAGTCGCAGCGCAAAGCCGGCCGGCGCCGCCCCTCCGTGGACGACGGTTAAGCCACTCACGGCGAGCCGGGCGGCGTCAGCCCCCGGAGTGCCCGCCCCCTACCGCTTGACCCGCGTTTGAACAAACCGGTACAGTACGGCACAAAACAAAAGTGCATCGCTCCCGGGGGCCAAGGCATGGACGCACGCGCCGACGATTCCAAGTTCGCGATTTTGTCGGAGGGACGTTCGGACCGTCGCTACCTCCTGTTGCTCCTATTACTCGTGCTGCCGCTGCGGGCTTGGTTGCTTTACAATACCGAAGTCACCGCGCGAGACGGGATTGGCTATATTCGCTACGCCTTGGGTTTCGACGAAGCGGGCTTCGGAGAGGTCATTCGCGCCCATCATCAACATCCGGGTTATCCGATTGGCATTTGGGCGGTTTCCACGCCCTTGCGAGCCCTTCACGGCGGCACCGACGCGGAGGTCATGCGCATCGCGGCGCAGACTGTCTCCGCCATCGCCGCACTCCTCTTGCTCGTGCCGATGTATTTTTTGGGCAAGGAATTGTTGGGCCGGCGGATCGCTTTTTGGGGGACATTGCTCTTTCAATACCTGCCCGTGAGCGGGCAGCATCTGTCGGATGCCGTTTCCGAGCCGACGTTTCTGCTGATGACGACGACTGCGCTTTGGCTGGCGCTCGCGGCGTTCCGCCTCGCTGGGGAAGCGCGTTCCTTACGATTGCACATACTGAGCCTCGATGCCGAAGGAAATAACGTCCCCAAATCCAGCGCGCTGCGTTGCCATCTCCTATTCGTATTGAGTGGGCTCTTTGGCGGCTTGGCGTACTGGACGCGGCCGGAAGGCGCGTTCATCGTCGCCTCTGCTGGGATCGTTCTGATCGGTCGGCAGTTTCTGGTGACGCGAACCCACTGGAGAGACTTTCTGACGCAGGGGTTTGCCCTCGCCGCGCCCGCCATGATGTTGGCCGGCGCCTTTTACCTAGTCACAGGCCAATGGACGGTAAAAATCTCGCCGCGCATCGTGGTCGGGTCCGAAACCCTGAGCCGGTCGATGGATTCCCCGCCCGCTTTCACACAGCCGGAAGGTGCCCTTTTCGCCTCCGCGTTCGGCTCCTTCATCCCGCAGGCCAAGGACTATCCGACGCGCTTTCAGCGCGCGGGCCGAACCTTCGTCTCGGAACTCGTGCAAGGTTTCCATTACCTGGGCTGCATCGGCGTTGTCCTCGGCCTGATGTGGTACGGCGGCTCAATGTTCAGGATGCCCGGCTTTTGGGTGCTACTCATCTACGCCCTGATTCAAACGGCGACGTTGTTTATGCTTGCCGTGCGGGCCTTCTACATATCGGATCGGCATGTGATGGTGCTTGTGTTGCCGAGTTGCTTTTTCATGGCCGCGGGGCTTTTGGAGTCGGGGCGACGATTACAGGTGCAATTGCGCCGAACGCGCGTCGGCGCCAAAGCGATGGGCTGGTCGCTATCGGTGTTGGCCGCGGCGGGCATGGTTTTATTGTGCCTGCCCAAAACGGCGCAGTCGCTGCACGGCAACCGCCAGGGCAACCATTTGGCCGGGCTTTGGCTCAAGGATCGGCTCAAGAACGGCGACTTGGTCGTGGACGACCATTGCTGGTCGCATTACTACGCGGGGCAGATGTTTCTGGAAGGCCGGGAGCCGGCGGTGTCGCGCGACTATCAGCCCGTTGCCTACGTGGTGATGACGCGGTCGAAGATTCGCGAAGTGGACGCGATACGCAAGGATGAGGAGAGCCAACTTCTGGAAGCCAAGGCCCGAATTGTCTATCATTGGCCGCCGTCCGCGGAACCGGAGCGAGCCCGCGTCGTTGTTTTCGCGCTGCCGCGCGACTTTCAGAAATATCCTTGGAAGGTCGCGGAATCGCAGTGAGTAGGAAAGTCCAGGGATATTACCCCGGAAATGAATATTCTCACTTTCGACGGGTGGCCGGGGTTGAGCATGGAAGCGAAACCCCGGCGGCAGCCCCCAATGCTGCCTAGTACAGGCCGGGGCTTGGCCAAGGAAGCTTCCATGCCGCCGACTTTTCCCCAGCCCCGGCCACCGGTGGCAGCGAGTAGAAAAGCCCAGGGATGGCTATCCCTGGGCTTTCGTATCCTTAGGCATGGGCGAGCGGTCTGCCGTGACAGGACGAATAAACTTCCGCCGCCCGTGCCAGCGCCAAGAGGGCCTCCATGGGAGGAGTAAGCAAATGTCGGCTCGTTCGGCCGACGTTTTCGGCGACAATTGCCAGATCCAGCAAGGCGAGCATGCCGGGCGCCTGTCGTTTGCAGCAAGCGCGGCAAATGGGTTCGCCGTTCTCGGCGAGGGCGACGTGCGGGCCGCGGCGAATCGAGCAGTGTTCGGTGCAGAGCGGGCAGCAAACGTTACAGTTGTTGGCCTGAAAGCGAATGGTGAAGCGTTCCATGAATGGATGACCTTGTGCGGTTTGCGAGTCGAGAGTTCAGCACGCGGGGTTGATAGCATTCTTGATCGGCACGCCGTCCCACTCATATCCGGTCGAGGCCGACAAAAACAAGAGAGAATCCGGCGTCGGCATGGCGGCGCGCCCCATTCCGAAAGGACTTCCTCGCAAAGGATGTAGGAAAGGAAACGGCATTCGCCGCGACGGGGGAACTCAGCCCGACGGGGAAAGCAGGGGGGACAAAGGGGAAGCCGGTAATCTGCATTCGAGATGACCGGCGGAAGATGGCGAGCTTTTTCCGGCTATGCCGACCGGCGACCTTTTCGGCCTATCGAATTGGCAAACGGGGCAATTAGTAACGGGGAATGCTCGGGTCGATTTCACAAGACCAGGCATCGATCCCGCCCGCTAGGGAATGCACATTTTGAAAGCCGACCCGTTCCAAATACTCGGCCGCCGAGAGGCTGCGGATACCGTGGTGGCAAAACACCACGAGTTTCCAGCCGGCATTGCCGTCCAATTCGGATGTCCTGTAGGGCAACTCACCCATAGGAATCAACTTGCTGCCTACAAGCGTGGCAATCTGGTTTTCCCAGGGTTGGCGAACGTCAAGGAGATGGATTTGGCTGCCGTTCGCGAGTTGATGCGCAAGATCCCGGGGCGTGATTTCGTGGATCATCGTGCTCTCCCAATAAATAACAAAACCTTCCCCCGCCTGGGAGAGAGACAGGCGAGAACGGTCTATCGGCTCAAGTGGTCTGCAATCATCGCTTCTCCATGATCCGGCCCCTCAGATTCCGAAGCAAGCGATTATTTCTCTTTTTTCTCTTCAATCTGCTCCTTGACGGGCTGAACGAAAAAAGTGCTGCGTTTTTCGGACATGAGGCGGGCGGCGTGTTGTTCCGCGTCCTTCCGCTTGGGGTAGTCGTAGGTGGCGACGCATTGGTTGTTATTGGCGAACACGCCCCACACCACGCGCATGCGAATGACTTTCGGTGTGCGCGTTCGCGCCTTCGCCTTGGGTTTGGCGACCTTGACGACCTTCTTCTTTTTCTTCTTTTTCGGCTTATCCTCGTCGTCGTCGCCTTCGCCGTCTTCACCGTCGTCGTCATCGTCGTCGTCTTCGCCACCCTCCTCGTCTTCAGACTCCTCGTCCTCGTCCTCGTCGCCCTCTTCTTCTTCGTCTTCTTCCTTCTCTTCGGTCTCGTCCACGTCCTTACGGCGTTCGGCGGCCTCGAAATCCGCGCGCAGATCCTTGCGATTCAATACTCGGCGGCCCATGTCCGTTCTCCCGTTCCAAAATCCAGAATGCACATTCACCGATTGTTCAGATTTTAACGTACTGGCAAGCAGGGCAACATGCAAGATAGAAAGCACATCCTGCCCGGGAGCTTTGGAAATGTATCATGAGTATTGCGTCGATCCCGTTCCCTTCGCGCTCCCGAGCCTGCCATGAAGGATCTCGCCTTTCGTTTCGCCGACTGGCTGTGCCTAACCTTCGTCTTCGCCCTCGCGCTGGGATTGCGGGCGGGCTACCTCATCGAAAGCACCGGCAACGGCCAGGGACAACCGGCATGGGCGGTGCAAGGCGACGGACCACTCGTTTTCGCCGCCCCCGAGCAAAAAGATAAACCCGCGGGCGAAACCCATCATCTAATCCGCAATCTCCGCGCGGAGCGCTGGTTCGGCGGCCCCGCTCCGCTCGCCGATGCTCAGGAGGAAACCGCCTCGATTTCCCCAGGCTACCCATGGCTCGCGGCCTTTGTCGGCGAAATCGCCGCTCAAGGCGACTCCGCCCTGCTTTGGCTCAACGCGGCCTTGGGTTCATTGACGGCCCTGTTGTACTTCCTCTTCGCACGTCGGGCGTTTCGCAGCCTCGCGGTCGGGACCATGGCTGGGATTTTGACGGCCTGCCATCCCTATTGGATCATCAACGTGGGCGAGGTCGCTGATGGAACGCTTGCCTCCTTCCTGTTGGCATTTTGCTTGTTCCTGGGAACGCGCGCTGCCCAGGAAGGCGGCGCGTTGAGCAGCCTCCTCTTTGGCATCTCGCTCGCGGCGTCGGCCTTGGTGCGCGCCGCTTTCCTGCCGTTCGCTTTCGTCGCCTTGCTCTGGTTTCTCGTTCGCGTCCGCAAAGTGAAGCAAAGCTGGCTTTGCGCCTTGCTCGCATTTCTCGGCTTCGCCAACGGCTTGGCCCCGTGGACCGTCCGCAATTGGCAGACTTTCCAAGAGCCTCTGCCCATCGTCTCCTCCACCTGGCTGCACCTGTGGATGGGAAATAATCCCCGCGCGACCGGCGGCGTTCTCGAAGAATCGGAAATGCGCTTCGCTCTCGGTGAAGAGCGAACGGCGAAACTCCTTTTCGAGAAAAACCAGGCGCGCCGCTATAGCAACCTCGCCCACGACACCGTGGACGAAATCCGCGCCTACCCCGGCGACTACCTCAATCGCCGCTTGCAGGCCGGCGCCGTCTTCCTTTTCGGGGAACCCTGGATGCGGCAACGCGACCTCGCCGTAAAAGTCAGCACTGCGATCCATGCCGACGTGGTCGAATCGCCCGGTTGGCTTATTGACGTAGTTCCCGGCGCGCTCGTCGGCAGCCTTCTCCTCATGCTCGCGCTCGGCCTATGGGGTTGGCGCCGAAGCATCCGCTGGCGCAAAACCAGCGGCCTGGCCACCCTCGCCGCGATTTGGATTCCCCTCCCCTACATCCTCGGCCACGCCGGCATCCTCGTCGGACCACGCCTCCCCGTCGACGGCGTTTGGCTTACCTTCGCGGCCTTGGGATTAGTTGGTCTCTGCGGTTTCGGTCCCCCACGCAAGAAACACGAAGAGGAAGAGGACGACGAGCCGCGCACGCCGTAAACGAATGCGATTCATCTCGACAAGTGTAAGCAATATGCACTATTCGATTGATTTCACATCGAGGTGAAACGAATTAAGGTCATATCAGAAAAAGAGATACGCTATTCGTGGCGAATTGGATTTCACATCGGGTGGGGGTGGGTGGATGAAACGCAATTTTTGCGGATAGACACTGCGGCGCTCGCTTGGGAATCTTACTCGGCCTGACGTGCCGCGCGTAGAACCTCAACGACCTCCTCCTCCGCGACCCCATCCACGAGCTTCACCTCACCCAAGCGCGTCGGCAAAATGAAGCGTAGCTTCCCTGCCACGGATTTCTTGTCGGCCCGCATCGTCGTGAGTAGCTGTTGCTCGTCCCATGTCGGCGTTGTCGTCGGCAGGCTGAATGCGTTCAACAAGCGAATCTGCCGTTCGCTGACTTCGCGCGGAATCATCCCCAACCGTTCCGCCAATCGGCTTGCGCATACCATGCCCGCCGCCACCGCCTCGCCATGCAACCAGGCGCCGTACCCGCCCGCCGTCTCGAAGGCATGCGCGAACGTGTGCCCATAGTTGAGGACGGCACGCAGGCCCGTCTCTTCCCGCTCATCTTTCTCGACGACGTCGGCCTTCAACTCGCAACTTCGCCGAACGATGTGCCGGACCGCCTCCGCATCCCGCTCCAGGATGCGGCCTGCGTTCGCTTCCAGAAACGCGAAAAACTCCGGGTCGAGGATGACGCCGTACTTCACCACCTCCGCCAACCCGGATCGATACTCGCGGTCCGGCAACGTGCTTAACAATGCCGTATCGATCCACACCCCGACCGGCTGATGAAACACGCCGATCATGTTCTTCGCCTTCGGATGGTTCACCGCGACCTTGCCGCCGACGGAACTATCCACCATCGCCAACAGCGTCGTCGGTGCCATCAAAAGGGGAATACCCCGCGCATAGGTCGCCGCCACGAACCCCGCCAAATCGCCAATAACGCCGCCGCCCACCGCGATCACCAACGTCTTGCGATCCGCCGGCAGGTCGATGAGTTCGTCAAACAAGGATGCCGCCACCTCGAGCGCCTTTTGCCCCTCCCCCGGCGGCAACATGACGAGCCGAGCACATATTCCATGTGCCATTATCGCGTCGACGATCTCCATCGCCGCTGTGGCCACATTCCGATCCGCGACCACGAGCGCGCTACTGCCCTTGGAGCGCTGCCGAATGAACGCGCCAATCTCGTCCATGGCATCGTGAACGATGGCGATGTCGTAACTGCGCGGGCCGAGATTGACGCGGAGGGTCGTGGGTTGCATGCGGGGTATTGTAGGGGGCGATTGTGCCGACGGGATATGTGAGGTCCAGGGGCGATCGCGCGAGTATGATTCCAAGGAGCAAAACCTGGGAAGGCTGACAATAGGACGGGCGTGATTTTAAGTACGAACGCGAGGCCGAGGAAAAAAACGTCGGGGTACCGAATTCACGTTTCGATTTGTTTCTGAACTTGGCATGATGCTATGGAAGGGTCGGCCGATCATGAGCAAGAACCGTTTGCCTTCACGTTTTTTCTGAACCGGTGAAACCATATGGACGAACGCGGCAGCACTCAACGTCATTCGCCCGCCCAGGCGGACGATGTGGAACAGAAGGCGAGCGCGTTTGCGTCGGCTTGGTCGCGCGGCGAAGAACCCCAAGCGGAAGAGTGGCTGGCTTCCTGCGCGCCTGATGTGCGCGCGGCGTTGTTGCGTGAAATTCTCCTTCTGGAAGTCGATCTGCGTTTTCGACGCGGCGACGCGGTGACGCAGCGGGAATATGCGGCACGCTTCGGCGAGTATGCGGACGTCGTCGAGAATGTCTTCGCGCAGGTGCAAAGCCAATCGACCCAAGCTGCGGAACGAGGTGCGACGGCCGGCGCGGACCACCGCAAAGCCTGGGCGAGTTTGTCCGGCCGGCTGACGGACTTCGAGATTCTCGGCGAATTGGGCCGCGGCGGCATGGGCGTCGTGCTCAAGAGTCGACAGAAGAGTTTGGATCGATTGGTGGCGGTGAAGGTCTTGGCGGAGGTCGGCGCGACGGACGAAGCCCGGCAGCGCTTCCTGCAAGAAGCCCAGGCGGCAGCGCGGCTACGGCATCCGCATATCGTCGCCATGCATGAAGT
>Ga0163144_10024876_pt1 | contig 11725 bp, 8 predicted proteins | sample OliLak19BULKMAT1_FD_123175 | JGI IMG/M metagenome (GOLD analysis project Ga0163144, IMG submission 123175) | Freshwater microbial mat bacterial communities from Lake Vanda, McMurdo Dry Valleys, Antarctica - Oligotrophic Lake LV.19.BULKMAT1 | ecosystem: Environmental > Aquatic > Freshwater > Lake... | reverse complement strand
GGGGAGTTGCGAGGCGAGCTCGCAACCTACGGGGCCGAGGTAGGTGGCGCGCTGGTCGCGCCACGGGGAGTTGCGAGGCGAGCTCGCAACCTACGGGGCCGAGGTAGGTGGCGCGCTGGTCACGCCACGGGGGAGTTGCGAGGCGAGCTCGCAACCGACGGGGCCGAGGTAGGTGGCGCGCTGGTCACGCCACGGGGGAGTTGCGAGGCGAGCTCGCAACCGACGGGGCCGAGGTAGGTGGCGTGCTGGTCACGCCACGGGGAGTTGCGAGGCGAGCTCGCAACCGACGGGGCCGAGGTAGGTGGCGTGCTGGTCACGCCACGGGGGAGTTGCGAGGCGAGCTCGCAACCGACGAATACCACGAAACCCACGAAACGAAACGAAACCCACGAATACCTCAAACTCACTGGCTCGGAGGCCTGTGGCTACGCCAACCTGCTTACGACTGGGAGCCGTAGTATTTCTTGTAGCTGCGGTAGTAGCGGTAATTGCTGTAGTACTCGATACGCCGCGGGGAAAGGCCGTTGAGGACGACGCCGAGGAGCTCGTTTTTGCTGTCTTTGAGCTGCTTGATATAAAGGCGAATGTGTTTCCGGTAGGCGCGATTGAAACGGCAGACGTAGATGATTTCGTCGGTTCGTTCGGAAATGAGGAGCGCATCGGTGACAGCACCCATCGGGGGCGAGTCGATGACGATAAGGTCGAAATGCTTTTTCAACGATTCGATGAACTGGCCGAAGACGGGGTTCTCGAGAATTTCGGTCGGACTCTTGGAGCGACCACCGGAGCGCAAGAGATAGAGATTTTCCTCTGATTTCACGATGCCGAGGGCCGCATCGGAGAATGGATCTTCGGGGATTTTGGCACCGGCTTCGAACCAGGCAATGAGGCCTTGGTCGTTGGTCAACTTGAAGTGGCGATGGAGCATCGGCCGGCGCATGTCGCAGTCGAGGAGCAAAACCTTTTTGCCGTGGCGGGAAAAAGAGGCCGCAAGATTACTGCTGATCATCGTCTTGCCCTCACCGGGTATCGTGCTGGTGACGAGGATTGCCTTGGGGAAATCAAGCTTCGATTGGATTTTCACCGAGCTGTAAACACTGAGAAATGATTCGGCCCCGATCGAGGTCTTGTCGTTGTTGACCATCGTGTGGCGATCAGCGTCCGGGACATCGCCGAGCTCGGGGATGATGCCGAGGAGATTGACGCCGATGAAGCTTTCGATGTCCCAGGCGCTCTTCACGCGGTCGTCGAGAAAGCTGAGGCCGATGGCGATGCCGCAGAAAACGGCGACGAACAGGAATGCGCAGGTCTTGCCGATGTTTTTGAAATTAGGCGTGTAGGGTGCGCCGGGTGGCAAGGCGCGGTCGAGGGGTTTGACCGGGACGTTTTCCAAATTCTTGGAAGTGGTGGTTTGATTCAGACGGTCGAGGATTTGAATGTAGTTGGTCTTGGCGACGGTGGCTTGGTTCTCGAGGCTTTTGAAAACGACCGAGAGATCGCCGAGGCTGAGCTGGGCTTTTTCCGCTTCGCGGTATTCGCTCTCGTAGGATTTTTCCGACTGGGTGGCGTTGACGAACTGGGTGCGCAGATCGGAGATGGACTGCACAACATTGCGGGTAATTTGCTGGGTGATGACTTCGATGTTGTTGGCCACGTCGATCAGCTTGGGGTGACGCTCGAGGTAGCGTTCGCCGAGGATGGATTGCTGTTTGTTGTAATCGGCGAGTTGGGCTTTCAGCGCCGCGATGGTGCCGTAGCTGGAGATGTAGGAAATCTCGAGCAGGTTGGCACCTTCCTTCTGCATGCGCGTGATTTGGCCGAGAAGATTCTCCAGCTCAATGCGGGTGTGGCGGGCGGCGGTCAGGGTGGTGTTGATGGCGCGCAGACGGTCGCTGATGATGTTGATGCTGTTGTCGAGGGAGACGAGGTTGTGCTTGCGGCGATAATCCTGGAGGCGTTCCTCGGCGGTGTCGGATTCCTTGCGCAGTTCCTCGGCGCGGCTCCTGAGATAATCGACGGCGAACTCGTTTTTGCCGCCGACATTTTCGATCAGGTAGCGCATGAACTGTTCGACATAGCGGTTGGCGATGAGCGCGGCGCCTTCGGGGTCGCGATTTTCGGCGGTGATGGTGATCAGATAACTATTGCGGATTGATTGGACGGCTGGGGTGGAAAATAAACTGCCAGCACCCGGCGGATTTACACCGGGGACGGCATCCTTGAGATAGGGGCGTTGCAGCGTTTTGATTTCCTCGGCGGTGAGCGATTGGGTGACCATGTCGCGCACGCGGCTGCTGCGCAGGGTTTGCCGGTAGGTTTCTAGATCGAATTCCGAGCGGACGGATGTATCGACGACTTGCTCGCTGGTCACGATGCGCTCGGGGCGCTCGAATTGCATGGTGGCCGTGGCGCTGAACATCGGCGTTTCTTTCGCCTGCCAATAGCCGTAGATGAGCGTAACCAACAGGGCGACCGGGAGGGCGATCCAGACGCGCTCGCGCAAAATGATGAAGTAGTCACGCAGGGTGCGGCGTTCCACCACTTGTTCATCGTTGCCGTGCAGCGAAACCGGGGGCTGGGGTGGGCGGGATTGGCCAAGGGATGACATGCGCTATATTAAATAAGGCGTTCGGGAATATAGACGATATCGCCGGGTTCGAGCAGTAGAATGTTATCCTCGTTTTTGCCCTGACCTTTTTTGCCGCGAATAAGACTTTCCACGTCGACCGTGAAGGTTTTCTGACTGCCATCGGGGTTGAGCCGCGTGATGGAGACAGCGGTGCCTTTGCCAATGTCAGTAATACCGCCGGCTTTGGTCACGAGTTCTACGACGGTGAAGGTGGATTCAATCGGTAAAGTGTAGCGGCCGGGATTGCGGATCTGGCCTTGGATGGAAACTTCGCGCGGGGCGTATTCCTCGACGTTGACGGTGACCTGGGGGTTGCGCAGGAATCGTCCGTCACGAAAACCGCGCTGGATGAGATCCTGAGCTTCGGCGACGGTCAGGTTGCCGACGGCGACTTCGCCGAGGAGGGGAAGATTGATGCGTCCGTGAGCATCGATGCGGGTCAGGGTGGTGAGATCGTCTTCCTGAAAAACTGCGATGCGCAGGCGATCGGCGAGTTGGAGCCGGTGAATGTAGCTTTTCTTGGCCTCGGTGTCGTTGCTCGCGGCCCGGCTCAGGCCCGGGGCGAGCAGGCAGAGACACAGGAGGATGAAACGGATTATCATGAGGCTGGTTTAGAAGCGGCTCGAGAGGTTTAGGCTGATACCGTTACTGGTAAAATCAGACAGGTCGAGCGTAGACCAGTTTTGCAGGTGGACGTAGCTGAGACTCGCTTTGAACTTTTCGCTATAGATGAAGGTGATGCCGGCATCCCAGGTGATGAACACATCCTGACGTTGCCGGCCACGGGCATCTACCTGTCCGTTCAGAAAATTGTTTCGACCGCCGCCGAGGCCTCCATCGATCTGCCAGCGGCGAGTGAGAATATAATTGGCGTGAAGGTTGGCTGAAATGGAATCAACGGAGATGGCATTCGCGGTCGTGCTGAAATCGCGGGAGAGTCGGCCGACCATCGCAAATTTGCGGGTGGCGTTCCAATTGAGCTGGGCCAACGCGGAAAAATTGCTGAAATTTCCCGAGGAGATGTTCTGCGCGAGGGGATCGGTATTGATGTTGCGGAATTGGTAGCCGAAACGGACGGTGCCATTCAATTTTGGCAAGATACCGCCGGTCGCGCCCAAGCTGAAATTATGATCCGTGGAGCGGCCCTCGGGAGTTTCGGAGAAACGCACGCGATAGCCACCGAGCAAATCGAGCTTGCTGGTATAGACGCGGAAGACGTCCACGGCTTGGGTGTATTCCGTGAGGTTACTCAGCACCACTTTGTCGGCATAGCTGCGGTGCAAATAGCCGGTGTTGGAGGTGACGTACATTTTCTCGTTGATCGGATATTTCAGATTCAAATCGACGGGGTAACTCCAGGAACTCGTGCGCAAGTTGATCGCGCTGTCAGCGCGGGAAGCTTTGGTGGCCCCGATGGCCAAGGTGCCGGTCAAGCGTCCGGTGGTGCGGGCTAATTCGAGTCGGAGCGTAGGGTTCCACGCGTTGCGATCAGAGTTGGTGCTGTAGCGTTCGTTGCCGATCTGGGCTCGTGCGAGCACCGAAAGGGTTCCGGCCCCCCGGCGGTATTCGGTACCCAGAATCGCCGTGGTGATGGTGTCGTCGCCGCCACCACTTTGGGCGAAAATATTCGAATCGTAGCCGAAGGTGAGTTCACCGAAAACGAAGATCTGGTTCCGCGTGCCGTCGATGTTCAGCAGCGCAAAAACGCTCTGCGGGATAACCAGCAGAGCGAGCAAGACGACTTTCAGAATATTATTTCTAGGGTTAGGGCCCACGGGGGAGGATGCAGTTTAGATCCGGTCGGGACTGACCGTGATGTTGTTTGGTGGGGCTTGGGGGATGACGGGCACGGGAACGATTTCGGGAGGGCCACCGGTATTGTCGCCAGCCGGTCCGAATTCCGCGCTTTTTTCGATGGTTTCGAACGAGACGGTGCGGCGGGCATTGCAGGCGACGGTTACTTTTTCGTCGAGCTCAGCCAGAAGTTTTTTGTCGATTTGATCGATGGTAACCGTGGTTGGCTCACCGGCGGCACCGGGGCGGATAACCGCGCGCTCACCACTTTTTAAAACCTGGCCGCCCGTATCGGTCTTACCGGTGCGGACAGTGACATCGCCGTCGATCAGATAAACAATGGTCTCGGCTGGCGTGGTACTGATGGCAATTTTGCGGCCGCGAATATTCACGGTGGCGTGCTCGGTGGCGTAATTCATCGTGGTGCCCGAGACCAGTTGGCTGGTGCAAACTCCCACGAGACCGCGCCAGAGAAAAATATCGCTCTGCGAAGCGGAAGGCTCGGCTTCAGTCGTGTTGCTATTGGGCTGGAACCGTTCTTGGACAAAACGATTGACCTCAATGCGAGTGCTGGCGTCGACGTACATGGCGGTGCCATTGGAATAAACGTAAGCTTGATGGGACGCCAAATCGGTTTCGATGATCGTGCCAGAGGCGTCAAAGGCGGTCGCTTGTTTTGGCTCGAAGACTTTTCCGTCTGCGTAGATATGGCCTGTGCCCTTGGTTTCGGAAAGATAGAGTTTGCTGGTCGGTCCCTTGGTGGGGCCGACTTGGCCTTCGCCGAAGGCCGGTGACCCGCAACCCACGAGAATGGCGACGAATAAAACGGTAAATTTGGGTGATGTTTTCATCCCAGTTTTGTTGCTGAATTTACAGGGGGCTTCAAATGCTTATTGGGTATAAATGGGTAAATATACCCATGGGTGGTGTAGTTCGTCTCTAGGGTGAGTAAATTTAGGCTAGACCAGTAAGTTAATGAGCTTTCCTTTGACATAAATCGAGCGTTTTAACGGCTTGTCCAGTAAATGAGGAGCCACTTTGGGGTTTTCGTAGGCTAATTTGACAAGTTCCGCCTCGGTAATGCCGACGGGAACTTGGACCTCCCCGCGATGCTTGCCGTTTACCTGAAAAACAATCGTGAGGGTGGTGGCAACGAGTTTGGCCGGATCGTAGGTCGGCCAGCCGGCCGCCGTGATCGAACCACTTTGTCCGAGTCGCGCCCACAGTTCTTCCGTGATGTGCGGGGCGAGGGGCGCGAGCAACTTCAAGACATCGAGTATCGCCGAGCGCGGCAGCACGGGCTCTTTCTGCAACGCGTTGAGCAAAATCATCAGTTGCGAGATCGCGGTGTTGAAGCGGAGGGCTTCGGTATCCTCGCCGACTTTCCTGATCGTCTCGTGCAGCAATTTGTCGGTGTCGGACGTGAGCGCGCCGGTGTCGGCGATGCGCGGATTGAGCGCGCCTTCCTCGTTCAAGCATTCGCGCCAGACTTTGCGCAGGAAACGATGGACTCCCTCGATGCCTTTCGGATTCCACGGTTTCATCGCATCGAGCGGCCCGAGGAACATCAGATACATGCGCAGCGAATCCGCGCCGTATTGGCGGATGATGTCGTCGGGATTCACGACGTTGCCGCGGCTCTTCGACATCTTCACGCCGTCTTCGCCAAGGATGATTCCTTGGTGGAAAAGTTTCTTGAAGGGCTCGCTCTGCGGCACGATGCCGAGATCGAACAGGACCTTGTGCCAGAAGCGCGCATAGAGCAGGTGCAGCACGGCGTGCTCGGCGCCGCCGACGTAGAGATCGGGCACGTCCCAATATTTCAGCGCCTCGGGTGAGGCGAGCGCGGTGGCGTTTTGCGGGTCGAGGTAACGCAGATAATACCAGCACGAGCCCGCCCATTGCGGCATGGTGTTGGTCTCGCGGCGCGCGCGCACCCAGGCCTCGCCGGCCGGACGCAGTTCGCGGGCGGGCAAGGCGGCACCGGTTTGGATGTTCACCCAAATCTCCAGCCACTCGGTGACGTTCGCCAACGGACTTTCGCCGAGACCACTGGGCAAATACGATTGCACCTCGGGCAACACGAGCGGCAGAACCGCAGCGGGCAAGGGCAGGGCGAACTGCGTGACGCCGTTCTCGGAAAACTTCACCGGTTGCGCCGGCAGATCGGGGCGGAGCGTGGCGGCGCGTAGATAATCCGCTTCGCTCACCCAGACGATCGGGAACGGTTCGCCCCAATAACGCTGACGCGAGAAGAGCCAGTCGCGGAGCTTGTAGTTGATCGTGGCTTTGCCCGCACTGCGGGCGGAGAGTTCGGCGGTGATTTTTTTCTTCGCTTCGACCCAATCCAATCCGTCGAGACCGGGGGAGTTCATGAGTTTTCCGTCGCCGGTGTAGGGCAATTCCTCGGAACCATCGCTCGCGGCAATCACGCGGATGATCGGTAGGCTGTATTGCACGGCGAATTCGTGGTCGCGCGTGTCATGCGCCGGCACGGCCATGATCGCGCCGGTGCCGTAGCCCATGAGAACGTAGTCGGCGATCCAGATGGGCACGCGCTCGCCGTTGACGGGATTGATCGCGTAGCTGCCGGAGAATACACCGCTCTTGTCCTTCGCGAGGTCGGTGCGCTCGAGGTCGCTCTTGCTCGCGGCCTTGAACCGATACGCTTTCACAGCGTCGCGCTGGTCGGGCACGGTGAGCGAGTCGACGAGCGGATGCTCGGGCGCGATCACCATATAAGTGCAGCCGAAAAGCGTGTCGGGGCGCGTCGTGAACACCTTCAAATCTCCCAGCGACGCGTTCTCCAGTCTAAACAAAACTTCCGCACCTTCACTGCGGCCGATCCAGGCTTCCTGCATGCGCTTGGTCGAGTCGGGCCAATCGACGTCTTTCAATCCGTCGATCAGTTTCTCGGCGTACGCGGTGATGCGCAGCACCCATTGGCGGAGATTGCGACGCTCGACAGGAAAGTTACCGACCTCGGATTTGCCGTCGATCACTTCTTCGTTGGCGAGGACGGTTTTGAGTTCGGGGCACCACCAAACCGGACGTTCGTCGACGTAGGCGAGGCCTTTCTTGAAGAGCTGGAGGAAAATCCACTGCGTCCACCGGTAATATTTCGGATCGGTCGTATCGACCTCACGCTCCCAGTCGTAGGAAAAACCCAGCGCTTTGATCTGCCGGCGAAAGTTGGTGATGTTATTCTGAGTATTAGCGGCCGGGTGTGTGCCGGTCTTCACCGCGTGTTGTTCGGCGGGTAGACCGAAGGCGTCCCAGCCGATCGGGTGGAGGACATTGAAGCCGCGGGCGCGCTTGTAGCGGGCGAGAATATCCGTGCCGGTGTAGCCTTCCGGGTGGCCGATATGCAGCCCCGCGCCGGATGGATAGGGAAACATGTCCAGAATATAGTATTTGGGTTTGGTGGACCCATTTTCGGCGCGAAACGCCTTGGTTTTTTCCCAGATTGTCTGCCAATGTGGCTCGATCATGAGAAACTCGTAGTCTTTGCAATTAGTAGCTGCCATTTCGATAAACCCGCACTGTGCGACATTCAACAACACCGTCAATCCTCCTCCGTCTCCTCGGATTTTTTCTGTTTTGCTCGGCCTTCGCCGAGGTCCAAGCGGGCAACAGCCGCGGTTTCAACCGCCTGCTCGAAGCCGTCGTCCGCATCGATGTACGCGAAACGTCTTTTGCGGATGGCGCCCAGCGGTTCGTCAGCGGAATCGGCTCGGGCGTGATTATTTCCGAGGACGGCCTCATTTTGACGAATGCCCACGTGGCCAGTCCGCTCGCCGTGGAGATTTCCGTCACGCTGGCCAGTCTCGAACGCGTGAACGCGAAGCTCGTGGGCTGGGATCACTGGACGGATCTCGCCGTCATCCGCGTGGATCTCGCCGACCTGCGTCGCCGCAAACTGAAGTTTTCCTACGCCGAGTTTGGTGAATCCACAAGGTTGACTCCCGGTGAACCCGTCTACGCCGTCGGCACGCCGTACGGCCTCACGCGCACCGTGACTCGGGGAATTATTTCCAACAACAACCGGCCCTTCGAAGACCCGCGCGGCATCCGCGGCTACGAAGTCGGCATGTTCAACAACTGGCTGCAAACCGATGCCGCGATCAATCCCGGCAACAGCGGCGGCCCGCTCGTGACCGAGGACGGCAAGGTGATCGGCATCAACTCCCGCGCGTACATCGGCGCGGATAATCTCGGCTTCGCCATTCCTGCGAGTATCGCCCAGCGCGTTTCCACCGCCCTGGTGAAACAGGGCGCGATCACCCGCAGTTATCTCGGGATCGTGCCGGGCGTGCTGCAGGATCTCGAGCGTTTCTACTCGCTCGCGAGCAACACCGGCATGCTCGTGAACAGCGTTGATCCCGGGTCGCCCGCTGCGCGCGCCGGTCTGAAGCCCGGCGATATCGTACTCACCCTTAACGGTCAGAAAATCGACGGACGTTTTCCCGAACAACTGCCGCCGATTCAAAACACCATCGCGGATCTGCCGGTCGGTTCCAGCGTGAAGCTTGGTGTGAAACGCGGCGCGCTGGCGCTGGAGCTCACCGCCGTCAGCGAAAAACTCGAAAGCCGGGTCGGAGAGGAATGGGCCTTCGAGAAATGGGGCTTGAGTGTCCGCCGGGTTTCCCGGGCCTATGCCCGGGAAACCCAACTCTCCGATGCGTCGGGCGTACTGGTGATCGGGGTACAGGCGGGTTATCCGGCGGCTTTGTCCGGCATCGCCGTAGGCGATATCATTATGAAGGTGGCCGGGGAACCCATCGGGACGCTGGCCCATCTGAAGGAACATTATCAACACTACGTGGACACCCCGGCTCCCGTTCTGATCGAAGCCCAGCGCAATCGCCGGATCGCCCTCTACGTTTTCAAACCATGAAATTATTCCGTTTCCTCTTTTGTGGCACGGGTCTCCCGACCCGTGAATCCCTGCGCCACGGGTCAGGAGACCCGGGCCACTTTTCAATCCGTATTCTCTTACTCGGCGTGGCCCTGGCACTATCCAGCCGCGCCGCCGATCTGCCGGCGTTGATCCAGGAACGCCTCGCTTCGATCGTCGCGGTGGAATTCGTGATTCAGACGGAGACCGACCGGCATCCGGTCACGGTGGCGGGCACCGTGATCGACGATCAGGGCACGATCATTTTTCTGGGTGCGGCGATTCCCCCGACCATTTCCCCTGACCAAGTGAGCAATTTCAAACTCCACCCGCCGGGCGGCAGTGAGGAATACACGGCGACTTATCTGGGACCGGATGCCTTGACGGGCTGGCATTTTATTCGCGCGGAGGAGAAAGCCCGCGCGGCGCTGGTGCCGATCACGCGATTTGCCGGCAAGGAAACGGTCCAGCCGCGACTAGGCGATGAACTCTGGGGCCTCGGACTGCGGGGCAAAGACGAGGATTTCGTGCCCTATTTCTTGAGTTCGCGAGTAGCGCTGGTCGCACGTTTGCCGAATGAGACGGCCGTGCTGGCGCAGGATATCGCGGGTCCGGGTCTGCCGGTTTTCACGCCGACGGGCCAATTTGCCGGGCTCGCTCAAAATGCCTACGGCCAGAATTTCCTGCTGTTTTCCCGTGGACAAAACAACACGCCCATCATGCTGGTGAATATTGAGGAAAGCAGCGTGGTGCTGCTCGCTGCGGAAGTGCTGCCCAAGCTCGGCCGTATTCCGTCAGCGATCAGCGGTCGGCCGCTGGCGTGGATCGGCGTCTATGGTCTGCAGCCGGTCGATCCGGAAGTGGCCAAGTTTTTGAAATTGGAAAAACAATCCGGCGTGGTGATCAGCGATATCATGACGGGCAGCCCGGCGGCCTTGGCCGGTTTGCAGGATCGCGATATTGTGCTGGCGATCGACGGCAAAGATTTGCCGCGCCTGAAGCCGGACCAAGTCGTGATCAGTTATGCCGGTCAGGAAATCGCCCGGCGGCGTCCCGGTGACGTGATGACTCTTTCCGTTTTGCGCGGCACGGAACGGCATGAAATCAAAGTCACCTTGGGTGATGAACCGAAGATGATTCGGGAGGCCGCGCGGCATTATTTCGCCCGACTGGGGCTGACGATTCGGGAATTTCTTAAATACGATGGATTGATTAATCGTTCGGCTCCGGGGGACGAGGGCGGGGTGGTGGTCCATTTTCTTAAACCAAACAGCCCGACCGCTACCGCCGGAGTGCAACCGAATGATTGGATTAGGGAAATCGATGGTGTGCCGATTAAGAATTATACGGAAGCCATTGAAAAACTCTCCGTGATCGAAGCGGACAAGGCCCGCAACGAATTCGTCTTGCTGGCCAGCCGCGGCGGTGAGACGCAAGTACTCCGCATCAAACTCAATTAATCATGTTCACCGGTATCATTGAAGAAGTCGGTCGCGTCGGGGCCTTCGCCTTGGCGGAAAAAGCCTGGTCGTTGCAGATCGCTGCGGCGCTCGTTCCGGCGGACGTGGCCCTCGGCGATAGCGTGGCCATCAATGGCTGCTGTCTGACCGTGACGCGGTGCGATTCCGGGACTTTGTGGTTTGATGTGCTCGAGGAGACTCGCCGGCTGACCGTTTTCAACGAACTGAAACCCGGTTCGCTGGTGAATCTGGAACGCAGTCTTCAACCGGAAAGCCGGATGGGCGGGCATTTTGTTTCCGGCCACGTGGATGGATTGGGTCGGGTGGAAGTTTTTGAAGCGCGCGGCAATGATCACTATTTGCGGATCGCGGCACCGGCGGGGCTCGGGCGCTATCTCGTGCACAAAGGCTCCATCGCGGTGGACGGTATTTCGCTCACGGTAGCCGAGGTCGCGGGTGATAGTTTCGCTGTCTGGCTGATCCCGCACACGCTGGCCGCCACGAATCTGCGGGAAAAGAAAACGGGCAGCGGCGTCAACCTGGAGTTCGATCTGCTCGCCAAGTATGTTGAAAAGTTGGTCCAATTTCGTTCAAGCTGATCCCTGTTGAATGTCCGAGAACAACTGCTCGCTTTGAATGACGAACTTCGACGCCTGAAGTCGGAAGGCCGGAGGAGTGTGACGATTTCAGAGGAGAATCTGGATGATCTGCGACAAGCGGTCGCGGCGGTCACCACCTTGGATATCACGGAACCGGTCGCCCGCAACGCATCCGTCAGTGCTCCGTTGCCGGTCGCTCTGCCTGAGCCCATGGCCCGTCGCGAATTGCCAACAGCGGTGCCGACTCCGAGCGCTCCCGTCACGCCGCCCAAGCCCGTCGGGCGCGCGATGGCGCAGGTTTATTTAAGCACCCCTTTGCCACCCGCACCGCCCGTGGTGAACTTGC
>Ga0163144_10024874_pt1 | contig 11726 bp, 9 predicted proteins | sample OliLak19BULKMAT1_FD_123175 | JGI IMG/M metagenome (GOLD analysis project Ga0163144, IMG submission 123175) | Freshwater microbial mat bacterial communities from Lake Vanda, McMurdo Dry Valleys, Antarctica - Oligotrophic Lake LV.19.BULKMAT1 | ecosystem: Environmental > Aquatic > Freshwater > Lake... | reverse complement strand
GGGATCTGCGTTACGCATTAGCACCGCACTCGACCTGTAACGCGTAACAGGCAGACCCCATAGCGCTCGCCCCTCTTGGATTCGGGTTTCTGCATCCGCCGATACTACCATCGACGCGCTTCTCCCGGCTACCATGTGCTCGCTGTGACGCTTACGCTGGTACCGTTGGTAACAAGTAACAGGCAGGCCCCCTTGGACTCGTCCGCGCTCCTGCTCGGGCCGGGGAGTCAGCCGGACGGCGGCGCGGGAGCACCGGGAGTGACGTGGACCGAGAGATTATGGTCGCGCAGCGTCGTTTGATACCTGTGCGCGGAACGCAGGCGCAGTGGAGTTTGTGACCGAAGGGATTTTTCGAGACGTAGTGAGTCTCCACATCGGTGCGCATCGCTTCGACGCGTCGTATAAATTCCCAGTGATAGTTGCGCGCATCGCGGAGGATCGTGGCCATCGCGCCGGTCTTGGGCACACCGAGGTCGGCGATGAAATCTTCGCGCTGCATGCCCGAGGCGCACGCGGTGACGAGCGCGAGGCCGGCGGGGGATTCGAGGCGGAGATCGAACTCGATCCACTGGTCGCCCTCGAACGGGCGCGGGCTCCACAGATACATGCGTGTCTCGCGTTCGATGGCGTCGGGGGGTTTTCAGATACAGCCCTTCGGCGGTGGCCGCCATAACAGAAGTCGGGCAGGAACTGCGCGGCGGGGCCCTGGCGAATCCACGCGGCGACGTCGCTGGCGTGGGTGAAGTCGGTTTTTGTAGGCGAGTTTCCAGGTGGCGTCGCGGCGGAGGTCGAGCGGCGCGAGAAAGGCGGGTTCGAGGAGGCGGCGAAAGTAGGCGTCGAGGAGGTCGTTTTCCGGCGGACGGTCGGCGCGGTAGCGGGCGCGCACGGCGGCATCGTCGAGGGCGCGGGCTTCGAGGCGAACGTCGCGCAGCACCATCATCGGATTGCCAAGGAAGAGTTCGGCGGCGGAGGGATCGAAGGGGCCGGAGCGATCATTGTGGCCGGCCATGAAACCGTTGAGCCAGAGGCGGAGGCGTTGGGCGGGGCGATCCCACACGAGGGCGAGGTGATACCAGGGGCCGCGGCGGAGCAGGACTTTCTCGGCGTAGACGAACGGGGCGAGGCCGTAGTCGAGTTTGGGAAAGGTGCGGCCGTTGGTGAAACGAGGGACGAGCGCGGGGTAACCGTGGATGAAGGAGACGCCGAAGTGGCTGCGACTCGATTCGCGGCCCGGAAAGGCGTCGGTGACGAAAGGGAATTCGAAGGGGACTTTAGTGTCGGAAGAATTACCTGGCGAGGACGTGAGGTTTTCGAGCGGCGAAAACCAAAACGAGAGCGTGCCCTGCGGGGCGTGGTGGAGCGCGGTCGTGAGGGCGCCTGCGTGTGCAGACTCGTGATGTGCAGTCCGGTGCGGCCGGCAATTTCGGGGAAGCGGTGCGGGTCGTTGATCGTCAGGCCGGTCGGGTCGCGGAGCGGAAGCGCGAGGGCTTCTGTGGTCGTGGCCGCAGAGGCAGACGGCCCCAGTTTGGCGAGCACCACCGTCGCAGCGGCGCCGGTGAGCGCGGGCTGGGCGTGCGACGAGATCGCGGACATCGCGCCGACGATAAAGAGGACGCGCCACAGAAGGGCGGCGCGTCGAGAGGAGAAGAGGTGACATGGGGGGAGATGAGGCAACCAACGAACGCCGAGAACGTTGATCGATCCGCGGCACCCGGGACGTGCGGGACGGTTCGAAAGAACGAAACGCCCATCGCGCGGGCGTTTCGGCGAAGCTGGAACATTCTCTGCGCCGGCTGCAAGCGGTTTTGGGGGCGCCGGTCGCAGCGGGTGGGTGGCTGGATTTTGGCCGCGGCCGCCAACGGCGCGCGCTGGGTGCGCGCCGAGAAATGATGCACGCCGCACACGCCCATTTTTCGCGTGATGGTTTTCGGGCTCGCGCAGGGAAGTTTTATTGCGCGAATCGCGGCGACCGTTTCGGATAGTCGATTCGGCTCGACTCGAATATGTGCGAACCCGATTAGTTGCCCGTAACCCCGCCGCCGTGAGCACCCCGCAGACGGAACAGTCCCGCTGGTTCGAAAACGAAGTGCAGCCGCATGAGCCCGCGTTGCGCGCCTATCTGCGTCGGCAATTTCCTTCGCTGCGCGACATCGACGACATTGTGCAACACGCCTACGCGCGCATACTGCAGGCACACCGCGGGGGAGAAGTCGGGCTGCCCCGGGCCTACTTGTTCGTCACGGCCCGACACGCTGTGCTCGATCTCTTCCGCCGCGACCGGATTATTTTCACGGAAGCCATAGCTGAATTGCAGGGTTCATCCGTCGATAGGGGGGAGACCGATGCGGCCGAAACCGCGAGCCATGCCCAGGAACTTGCCATCCTCGACGAAGCCATCGCTTCCCTGCCGGAACGGTGCCGGGACGTGTTTGTGCTGCGGCGGCTGCACGGATTCTCGCGGCGTGAAATCGCCGGGCGACTCGGAATCTCGGAGCACACCGTCAACGCACAGCTCGCCATTGGCATCGTGCGCTGCCGCCGGTTTCTCCTCGCGCGCGGAGTCATGAGAGGACACCCCGATGCCTGACGATCACCGCAACCTGCCGCGCGAGGCAGACGACGCCGTCGAACGCCAGGCGGCGGAGTGGTTCGCCTTGCGCGAAGGCGGTCTGTCGCCGACGCAGCAGGCTGAGTTCGAACGGTGGCAACGCGCCGATCCGCGGAACGCCCGCTACAACGCGGAATTTGCCGAGACGTGGGAGCGGCTGCGACACGCACGCTCACCCGTTTCGATCACAGTTCACTCGGCCTTGCGTCGGAATCGCCGTCGGTGGGCCGTCGGTTTGACCGCAGCGGCTTCGCTGGCCGTGCTCGCGACGGCGTGGTGGCGCCCGTCCGAGGCTCGCACTCCCGACTTCGTCATGGTGGCGGAAACGGCCGTGGGCGAACGGCGCGAACTAAAGCTGCCGGATGGATCGATCGTGCAGTTGAGCACCGCGACCAAAGTCGAGGTGCGTCTCGCGCGTCAGGATCGCGTGGTGCGCTTGATCGCGGGCGAGGCGCACTGCGACGTCGCGCCGGACCCGGCGCGACCCTTTGTTGTCCGCACGGGCTTGGTCGAAGTGCGGGCCCTTGGCACCGCGTTCGGCATTCGCCGCCAGCCCACGACCCTGACCGTGTTGCTGACCGAAGGAAAATTGCAGGTGCAGGAAGCCACGCTGGGCCGGTCGCTGTTACCGACCGCGGTGCAGGACGCATCGGCGTTGCTGGCGGGAAATCGTTTTATCCTCCCGGTGGACAGCCGCGGCGCACCGGCCGGACCCGCCACGGTGACGCCGGTTTCCGCCGCCGAAATGAAGCGGGCGCTGGCATGGCGGACCAGCCATCTCGAATTTGTCGCGCAACCGCTGGTCGAGATCGTGGCCGAGTTCAATCGGCACAATGGGCACCAACTCGTCATCGCGGATGCCCGGCTCGGGGCGCGCCGTTTCGGCGGCACGTTTGCGACCAACGACTACGAGGCGCTGGTGCAACTGCTCGAAAACCATTTCGGCGTGGCCGTCGAACGCGGCGCGCGGGAAACGAGCCTCACGCTTCGCGCCGACAGTCCGCCCTGAGCGGCTCGCGCGCTGGGACGCGGCAGCAGGCAAAAGATTTCCTTAGAGCGTTTCGCGATGATGCCCATCGTATCGGGGGCCGGCTTCGTGCCTGGTCTTACTCCCATGCTTTCAAACCGCTTGTCAATCGTCCACCGCGCGATGGCGCAGTTTCCGTCCCGTCTCGCCACCGCTTCACTGCCTGCGCTTTTTGCCCTCGGTTTCTTTTTGAGTGCTTCGCCGACTTCCGCGGCCGAGCCGGTCCGGATCGCCTTCGATGTTCCGGCGGGGCCGGCCACGACCACCCTTCCTCTCCTCGTGGCGCAGGCGGGTGACAAGGAACGGTTGATCTATTCGGCGGATGCCCTCGATGGCGTCGTGACGAGCGCCGTCCGCGGCAACTACACCGCCCGCGACGCGGTCGAGCGCATGCTCGCCGGCACGACGCTGCGTGCGGTCCGCGATGAACGCACTGGCACGCTGGCCGTCACCGCGGCGCAGCGGCCCACGCCCGCCGCACGGCCGGCCGCGGGCGAAGCCAGTCAGGTCGTGACGCTTTCCACCTTTCAGGTGAACGCCGCCGCCGATGTCGGGTATCAGGCGGCCAACACCACCTCCGGCAGCCGGCTGAACACGCGGCTCAAGGATACGGCCGCCGCCATCTCACCCTTCACGCAGGAGTTTCTCAGCGACATCGGGGCGACCTCCATCACCGACATGCTCGCTTTCGCCAGCAACGCCGAGATCGAGCTCAGCGAGGCCAATCAGTTTACCTCGTCCGGTGTGCGCGAAGCGCAGACGAGCAACACGCAGTTTCGCATCCGGGGCCAGCAGGGCGGAATCTCCGTGGACCTCGCGGAGAGCGGCGCGCCCATCGATCTCTTCGATATGGAGCGAGTCGAGATCTCCAGTGGACCCAATTCCATTCTCTTCGGCACCGGCGCGGCGGGCGGGCAAATCACACTTTCCACCAAACGCGCCAACGTGCATCGCGACGTCCGCACCGTAAGCATCCAAGCCGGCTCGTGGAATGCCTGGCGCACAGAGTTCGATCTCAACCAGCGCCTCGTCAAAGACCGGCTCGCCGTGCGTCTCTGGGGCCTGTGGAGCGAGCGCGACGGTTGGCGCCAGTGGGACTACGAGAACACTCATCGCCTGTCGGGCGCCGTAACTTTCCAACCCTTTCGCCGCACCACGCTGGCCGCGTCGATCGGCGGGGGCCGCGTCGAGAAGCACATGACGATCGCCCAAAACGCCCACGACGGGATCGCCCATTGGCGCAGCCGGGGCGCGACGGTGACGGATGGCGCCGCCGATCTCGTTGGCGCCGGCACGGTGAGCCTCGGCACGGCCAACCGCTACACTTGGGTGCAGAACGACGGGAACGTGTCCAACCTCCGCAACGAACTCATCAGCCGCGGCGTGCCGAGCACCAATGCGCGCGACAAGTTTCTGCTCTCGGCGAAAGAGATGCCCTACGACTACAGCTACCTCGGGCCCGGCTCCCGCTATGCCGGCCAGTTCGACAACTATCTGTTGCGCGCCGAGCAGCACATCGTCGAGGGCTTGGTCGTCGAAGCGGGCTACCAGCACTCGGCGAGCGCAGGTTATGCCACCAACTTCCTCCAGGCGGCGGACAATGTCGTCGAGCTCTACGGCGATCCGAATCTCACGACGCCGACCCTCGTCGGCGGCACTGCGGCGAATTCCTACGCGCGCCGACTTTTTATGGAAACGAACTGGCGGCCCGAGACAGCGACGTTTGCCAACGACGTGGCGCGCGTGACCGCCTCGTTCACGCGCGATCTGGGGAAATGGCTCGGTTCCCACCAGTTTGCCGGCCTCCTTGAGAACAGCCGGCTCACGCGCGTGAAAAACGACAGCACCGAAATTCTCGTCGACCAGAACAACGTTCCCATCGGCAACACGGCCGCGCCGGAGAATGCGGCCAACCAGCTCACCCGCCGCCTTTACGTGACCGAGGGGAAATTCGACACCTACTACACGTCGGACCTGCGGATTCCCGTTGCGCCCTTTTCAGTCGGAGGACGCACGTTTGGCCCGCGGCACGTTGCCTTCTCCAACAACGCTACGACCCAGGATCGCCGCGACATGGATTCATGGATGCTCGCCGGCCAGAGTTTTTGGTGGAACCGAAAGCTCGTCACGACCTACGGCTACCGCAGCGACAAGGCCGTCTACGCCAACGGCGTCACCCAGCGCGTAAACCCCGCCTCGCCCTTGGTCGCATCGGGTGAGCGCGTGGCCAACGAGTGGGCGATCGTGCCCGGCGTCTTCAACAAGACCACCGACCGCTACAAAACAAAAACGCTCGGCGCGGTGCTGCACGTGACGGACCGCATTTCCCTTTTCTACAATCAGTCCGACAATGTCGGCGCTCCGCGTTTCGACCGCACCACGGTGCCCGGCGTGCGCCCGCCGCCCCCGCTCGGCCAGGGCCGCGATGCCGGTCTGATGCTCGATTTCCTCGCTGACGGCCGATACTTCGCGCGCGTGAATTTCTTCCAGACCGACACGATCGGGGATGCCGTATCCACGCCGAGCGGACGCGGCGTGACCACGAACTACTTCACGAGTTCCGTGAACGCCATGACCGACTACCTCCTCGCGCGCGGCCGCATCACGCAAGCCGAGCGCGATGCGCGCAACGTCGCCTTCGACGCTTTCACGCTCGATACCGCCGCTCGCGGGGTGGAGCTGGAGTTCGTAGCCAATCCGCTGCCGAACTGGACGCTGCGCGCGACCTACGCCTACTCGGAGCGCGGTCGCACGAATTATTTTGCAGAGCGGGAGCCGTTCCTCTCGGGCATTGTGACCTTCATCCGCTCGCGCGACGACAAGGGCGTCATCGCCACCGGTCGCACGATCGAGCAGGAGATCGCCGAACTGAACGGCGTAATCGCCTACCTCGACAACGGCTGGGAAGATTCGGCCCAGGGTTCGCGCCCGCACAAGGCCAGCCTCACCACGCGCTACAGCTTTCGGGAGGGCCGGCTGAAAGGCGGTTTTGTGGGCGGTGCATTTCTCTACACGAGTCCCAACATCATGCAGTTTCGCGGCTCCAACCTTGTGGTCGGCGGCGGAGCGCAGAACAAATCGCTGCTCTACGGCACCGCGACTGCGCAGACCAATCTTTTTGCCGGTTACGATTTTCGCCTGCGGGCGTTGCGCAGCAAGGTGCGGCTTCAGCTCAACGTGAACAACGCCTTCGACACCAATGTCGTCGAGCCGGGGCTGTGGAACGATACCTTCACGGCTTACCGGCGCATGTATCTGAAACCACCCCGGAACTACCGTCTGGCGGCCACCTTCGACTTTTGAAACCGACGACGACCACCGCCATGCAACGCCGCCATTTTATCGGACTTGCCGCCACGGGCTCCCTCGCGGCTTTGCAGGCCGCCGAGCGCCCGCCATCCGCGCCCGCCGCTCAACCCGCGCCGCCCGGCGAAGTCACACGCACGCTGGCGCGCTTCCTCGTCGCGACGACGGCGGATCAGGTTCCTCCAGCCGTGCGCAAGGAGGCCACGCGCACGCTGCTCAACTGGATCGGCGTCGCCGTCGGCGGTTCGCCGCACGAGACCGTCGGGCTGGCGCTCGCGGCCATCGCGCCGTTCTCCGGTCCGCCCCAGGCGGGTATCGCCGGTCGCCGCGAGCGGCTCGACATCGTGAGCGCGACGCTCGTCAACGGCATCAGTTCGCACGTGCTCGATTTCGACGACACGCATCTCAAGACGATCATCCACGCCTCCAGCTCCATTGTGCCGCCGCTGCTGGCGCTCGCGGAATACCGGACGGTGAGCGGCCGCGATTTTCTCCACGCGCTCGTGCTCGGCGTCGAGACCGCGCTCCGCGTGGGCAAAGCCATCTATCCCGATCACTACGACGCGGGCTGGCACATCACCGGCACCGCCGGCGCGATCGGGGCCGCGGCCGGCGCGGGCAAACTTCTCGACCTGTCGGAAACGCAAATGGTCTGGGCCCTCGGTCTCGCGGCATCGCAGTCGGTCGGCCTGCGCGAATCGTTTGGGTCGATGAACAAGAGCTTCAATCCCGGCCGCGCGGGACAAAACGGACTCATGGCCGCGCTGCTCGCGGAAAAAAATTTCACCAGCTCCGAACAGATGCTCGAGGCGAAACGCGGCTGGGCTCACACCGTCAGCACTAAGCAGGATTTTCGAGAAATCACCGCCGGCCTCGGCTCCCGCTACGAGACTGCGCTCAATACCTACAAGCCGTTTGCGTGCGGGATCGTGATTCATCCGGTCATCGACGCCTGTCTTCGCCTGCGCGCGGCCCATGGGCTCACGGCCGAAAAAATATCGGACATTGCCCTGCGCGTCCATCCGCTCGTGCTGGAACTGACCGGCAAGAAAACCCCGCAGGACGGGCTGCAAAGCAAGTTCAGCGTCTATCACGCCGCCGCCGTCGCGATCGTCGAGGGCCGCGCCGGCCCGCGGCAGTTCAGCGATCGCGCGGCGCGCGATCCCGGCATCGTGGCGCTGCGCGGCCGCGTCACCGCGAGCGCCGACCCCGCGATCAAGGAGTCGCAAACCGAGGCCGTCATCACGCTCGCCGACGGTCGCACCCTGCGCCAGTTTATCGAGCACGCGGTGGGCAGTACCGAGAATCCCCTCAGCGATCAGGCGTTGGAGGCCAAGGTCGCGGACCTGATGCAGGAGATTCTCCCGGCCGCTCAAGCCCGCGAACTGATCGCCGCCGCGTGGAACGTCGTCGCGCTCCCGCACGCCGCCACGCTCGCGCGGCTCGCGGTGCCAGCCTGAGCGAACGGCCATGAAAATCACGCCTGCCCTGTTCGGCACCGCTCTGTTCGCGGTGCTCGCCGCCTCGGGGGGCTGCGACAAACGCTCCGAGGTCGTTTCGCCGCCCGGCGCTCCACATCTGGCGCGCGGCGTCATAGGCGTTTCGCTGCTCACGTTGGAAAATCCATTTTTCAAGATCATCGGCGATACGATCGCCGCGGAGGGACAGAAACAGGGTTTCGCGACGCTCGTCGTCAGCGGCGACAAGGATGTAGCGAAACAGGGCAACCAGATCAAGGACTTCATCGTGCAGCGCGTCAGCGCCATCGTGCTCAGCCCCTGCGACTCGAAGGCCATCGTGCCCATCATCCAGGAAGCCAACGCCGCCGGGATTCCCGTCTTCACCGTCGACATTCCCTGCCATGAGCCGGGCGTGAAGATTGTGACGCAGGTCGCCACCGACAACTATGGCGGCGGCCGTGAAGCCGGCCGGGCCATGGTCGAGGCGCTCGGCGCCGCCGGGGGAAATATCGCTGTGCTGCACTCCAAGCAGGCCGAATCCTGCCTGCTGCGCGTGAAGGGATTTCGCGAAGTGATCGCCGCGCACAACGCCGCCGCCGGCCACGCCCGGATCGAGATTGTTACCGAACTCGAATGCGGCGGCGCGAAAGACCTCGGCTACCGCGCGGCAGAAGACGCGCTGCAGGCGCACCCGGATTTGCGCGGCATCTTCGCCATCAACGATCCGGCGGCGCTCGGCGCCTGCACCGCGCTCGAAAAAGCCGGCAAGGCGCGCGACGTGATCGTGATTGGATTCGACGGCCAGCCGGAGGGCCGCGCCGCGATCCGCGAGGGCCGAATCTACGCCCACCCGATCCAGTTTCCGGTCAAGATGGGGGTGCAAATCGTCGCCGCGATCATGCGGCATTCGAAGGGCGAAATCCTGCCCGCCGAGATGCTGATTCCCACCCGCCTGCTGCGGCGCGCCGATGCGTTGCGGGAGTCCGCGCCCGAGTGAATCCGCCGGGCCGCGAGTCCGCCACCTCGCCGCTGCTGGAACGGCAAGACCACACTCGTCGCCGACCGGCTCGATGCCCGTTGCGCGATCAAGGAACAGAGGCGCAAACGGGCTGACCGCGTGCTCCACGTAGTTTGATTTCCGCCACGTAAGATCAACGCTCCTCACCATGAATGCATTCGTCTCCCGATCAAATGACCTCGCGCCACACGTCCTGCTGGCGCCACTCCTCGGGCTGCTCCTGCTGGCCGGCCGGATTTCCGCCGCCGCGGAACCGTCGCGCGTTCGGGTGCTGGAAAATATCGCCTACAAGTCCGGCGCGACTGCGAGCGACTACGAACGGGAACGCTGCCGCATCGATCTCTATTTGCCGGAGGGCCAGTCGGGCTTCGCCACGCTCGTGTGGTTTCACGGCGGAGGTCTGAAGGCGGGTGGCCGGCGGTCCGATGGCACGGAACGGATTGCGCGCAGTCTCGCCGCGGGCGGCCTGTCGGTCGCGGCGGTCGATTATCGGTTGAGCCCGAAGGTGGCTTTCCCGGCTTACCTCGACGATGCCGCCGCGGCTTTCGCGTGGGTGCGCAGGCACATCGTGGAGCACGGGGGCAGTGACGCGAAGGTGTTTATCGGCGGCCACTCGGCGGGCGGCTACCTCGCCGCTTTGGTCGCGCTTGATGGGCGCTATTTGCGGGCTTACGCGCTCGAGGGCAGCGCGATCGCCGGCGTCATCCCGGTCAGCGGTCAGATGATCACGCATTCCACCGTGCGCCAGGAGCGGGGCCTCACGCGCAACGACATCGTCGTGGACGAGGCCGCGCCGCTCCGCCACGTGCGGAAAACCGCGCCCCCGTTTCTCGTGCTCTACGCGGATAACGACATGGCGGCGCGCTTGGAGGAGAACCGCTACTTCGTCGTGACGATGCAGGCCGCCGGCCACGAACGCATCGCCGACCGGCTGATCCGCGAGCGCACGCACGGCAGCATCGCGGACGAGATCGCGAATGCCGGCGACCCGGCGCGGACGGCGATCCTTGAGTTCGTCGCGGGGGGGCCGCGTAAACCCTGATTCGCCGCAAAGTAAACGTCTCCGCGCGCCGCGAGTTGTTTGCGCAGACGTCAAGCGGGATGACGTTTGGAAGCGGGACGGAGGATCCCGCGACACCGGCGGCGAGAAGTGCCCGTCGATAACCTCTTTTGCACCACGATTACGTTTTCGTCACCCACAGGAGTGGAGGTCACGTGATCATGGAGCGAATTTCTTGCGACTTTGTTTCGCCGCCGCAGGCGGTTCGGCCGCAAACTCCAGCACCTGTCCGTCGTGCAAGAGACGCCGCCGCAGATCGGCGTAGGGCACATCCTGGACCGCGACGCCGGCATCGATTGCGAGCACGGCGGCGGTGGCGGCGGACTGGCCCAGGATCATGAACACCGGCTCCATACGGATCGAGCCGTAGGCGATGTGGGAACTCGAGAGACACACCGGCACGGAGAGGTTCTCGCATTCTTTTTTCTTCGGCAGGAGGGATCCGTAGGCGATGGGGTAAGGCCCATCGGTCGCGACGCCGATGTCGCCTTCGTTCTGCACGTGGCCCTCGGGCGTGATGTAGCGCTGCACGTTGTGCGAATCGATATGATAGGAGCCCATGCCGACCGGTTCGGGCCCAAGCCGACGCCGGAGCAGATCGTTTTCCGTCATCACATACTGCCCGATCATGCGGCGAGCCTCGCGGATGTAGAGCTGGTGCGGTCAGTGGCCGTTGTCCTGGTATTCGTCCTTGGGCAGGCCCCACCGTTGCATCTCCTGCCGCACATCGGCGGGGACCCGCGGATCGTGGGTGACGAAATAGGGGGCCTGCTATTGGGGCCTGCCTGTTACATGTTACAAGCCGGACGGGATTGAGTGAACCCGTGCGGAGGATTTCCCAGGGAGTCGGTTCGCTAATTAGGGCCCCCGGGGCAATAATTCAACTGTCGGGGCGAGCCAGATGGGGGCAGTATAGAAAGGGTCAACCTGTTGCGTGTTGCAACTTGCTCCCCTCGTCTGCCCTGCTTCTGTTCGGGACGCCGTATGTTGGCTCGCGCGCCGCGTAACAGGCAGACCCCATAGCATTCGCCCCCTGGAAAAAACGGCCGGAGGAACTGCTCCTGCGCCTGGTGCGCTTTCATGTGCAGGCGCGGGGATTTCGCACCCAAAACGTCATCGTCGTTACCTCCCTGCTCGACGAAAAAGCCTTTCCCGACTCGGCCATCGCCGAACTCTATGCCCGCCGCTGGCAGGTCGAACTCCATTATCGCCAGATCAAGACCAACCTTTCGCTCGACGTCCTGCGC
>Ga0163144_10024873_pt1 | contig 11726 bp, 8 predicted proteins | sample OliLak19BULKMAT1_FD_123175 | JGI IMG/M metagenome (GOLD analysis project Ga0163144, IMG submission 123175) | Freshwater microbial mat bacterial communities from Lake Vanda, McMurdo Dry Valleys, Antarctica - Oligotrophic Lake LV.19.BULKMAT1 | ecosystem: Environmental > Aquatic > Freshwater > Lake... | reverse complement strand
GTCATCCCCGAGCCCACCACCACCGCCCTCGTGCTGCTAGGTGGACTGGGAGCCATCATGCTTCTCCGGCGTAGGCGCTCGATGCTGTAAAAGCGTCTAAACCAGATCGTAAATATCAAATTTCAGACTCCCCTGATTCATACTCGGGGGAGTTTTTTTTTGCCTGCTGCTGATGTGAATCGTACACTGTAAAACCGCCACCAAAAGAGACTTCACTCTTGGATTTTCCAAACAATTTTGTATTTGGAGCTCCAACCGCAGCCGCCCAAGTAGAGGGAGCCGCCCTGAAAGACGGGCGCGGTCCCTCGGTCTGGGACGTCTCTGCACGCCTGATGCCGCCAATTCCTCGATTTTGTCTGTGTGAAGGGCGAGCGTCATTTCATAACGCCTGTTGTTTTCTAAGCTACCGAATTTGCCGGGGCTGCTTGGTTAACAACCGAATTCGCGCATTAGCTTCGGGGGAAGAAATCTGGAATCTCCAGCAACAGTCGGCCTTTGGCGACCGGGAGGGCAAAAGTGCCGTCGCCTGCTTGAGGGAGCACTTTGTCCGAGCCGAAAATGCGGACGGTTTTGGCGGCAGGCGGCAGGCAGAGGGACTCCCCGGCGAAGGAGGAGCGTTCTTCGATCATGTCGATATCCAGAGCCTTGCGGGTGGGGATGTAGTGCAGGAGCGTGAGGATGAGGTCGCGAGCGCGGCGGCGGGGCACGACGAGAATGGTGGTGGGCAGGCCATCGCCATAGGGAGCGGGGCCGACGAGGCGGCGCATCGCGGCAAGCCATGCGTCGCGGGCGGCGATGTTGCCAGACTGACGGTATTCCCGGAAAATCGGGTCTGCAAAATAAACCCATCCCCCTCCGGCGAGGATGGCGGGATGGGGATCGGCCTTGGCCTGTGGCGGGGTCTGAAAGTGAGAGCAGAACTTCAGCTCGGTGCGCTCGAAGTAGGGCAAAACGCGTGCGGCGAGGACTTTCACTCCACGCTTCGTGGTCGTCACGACTTCCTCGCCTGGGAGATAAACGACGCGTTCGCTGCGGGAGAGCGAGGGCGAAAAGTCGGCGTTCACGCGCCAGTAGGTGGCGGACTCCACGGTGCCCTTCCTTTGAATGGGCATTCCGGGGATCTCGCAGGAGCCATCGTCGGCGAAGCCGCTCCGAGCACTGAAGATAAGCTTTCCGCCACGCTTCAAATGTGCGGCGAGCTTTGTTTTCAGACCGGGTGTGATCTGGACTAGGTCGGGCAGGATGACGAGGTCGAGACCGCGGAAGGACGAGGCATCGTCGAGCACGGCGGCTTCGTAGTGAGCCTCCTCGCACATGAGCACGGCACCCTCCAGAGCTTTGTCGGTGACTATGGGGTCGATCCCGGGTGCGCCCGGAGCAACGATGCCGACCTGAGTAAGAGCGACGGATTTGGCATAGAATAACTCTGCGTCCGCGCATTGAGCATAGACAGCGCCGATGAGATCGTAGGCACCAGCGTCGAGCGTTCCGCGTGGAGGCATTTGGTCACCAACACAGTTGGCTCCGCCGAGCGCCTGGGAGCGGAAGCATTCGTATTCGAGTGCCTGCTGGGGTTTGATCCCGCCGAAGTCGCCCCACATTTTCTGAAAGCGGCCGGTCATTCCCAGCCAGGGTTTGCCCCAATGGCTCATGGCACGGGCGAGGCGGGGAAAATGGTGGTAGCCCCACGATCCGGACGGGAGGGATTCTATTTCCCAGTGGGTGTGATCGGCGTGCTGGGCGCGGGCACTGAACCGGGAATCGGTGTAGAGCGCTTTGGGCGAGTTGTAGAAGATCGAGGCATCTTTTTTCAGACCCCGGATGAGCTTGCTGAAACGCTTCATAAAGGAATCTGTCGCGAGGCTTTCGAAGCGGGCCTGAGTAGCGGGGTCGTGAGAGAGGAGTCCGTGCTTTTCGCGGAACTTGAGGCTGGCTTCGCTCCAGCAGGACTCACCGTCAAAATCCATGCACACGATGTCGGCAAAGATGCCATCCACATCGTAGCGGTCACAGAGTTCGCGTAGGTGCGCCTCGATGAAGTCCTGGTAATCGGGGTGGAGGAAATTATTAAAATGCCAGGCCGCCATGCCGGGTGGATTGACCGGAGTGAAGCGGGTGAGTTGGGCAAAGCGTCCGTCGTGGCGAATCTGCCGCCACTCGGGGAATCGGCGGGCCACATCTTCCTCCCAACCGATAGTCGTGTAGATCGGGGCACGGATTCCGGCGCGGTGGAGGGCTTCGATCTGTTCGCCCAGGAGGTCGCGGCCTTTGAGAGCGGGATGTTGCACGCCGACTTCTGTCGGATAATAGCTCTGGCCGTGGTGGCACTTGGAGAAGACGTTGACGCTGTTGACGTGCGCGGCTTTGAAGGTTGCGGCGAAGGCCTCGGCGTCGAATTCCGAACCCACATCGTCAATGAAGGGCGAGGTGTGAAAGTCGAGGTGGACGTGGCGTTGGTGGGTGTTCAGTGTGGACATAAAGCAAAGTGGTGCAGGAATCTCTCATTCCCCCCTCAATCGATTCGAACACATAGCGGGAGGACCACGTCTTGGTTTCGCCCGGTGCAAGGTCGATGGAAATGAATGGCTCGATGCAAAGAGCTTTGGCGATGGCGTAGACGGTGACTTTTTCCGGGACGTTCCCGGCGAACGCTTTTCGGAGCGCTTCGGTGTCGTCGTTGCTGTTGCCAACGTCAGGAATTGGCCCGTAGTCGAGCGTACCGGTGATGTTGGCCCCTCCAGGAAATTCCCAGGGATTCGTCTGCCAGTCCGTTTGCGAAGAGCCGAACACGTATGAGGTGCCGAGGAGGGAGCGCGCGCCGACCGCTGCGCTGGCTAGCTGGGTGGTGGAACGAGCGGGATTGATTGCTATCCTGTTGGAAAGTTTCATTCCTATTGAACTGGTCTTTTCAAAAGGAGGATGCCTGAAGTATGAGGACTTGGCGGACGACGGTGCGTCCAAAGCGCTCGTTGGCCTGCGCCAAGGTGATGGTGCCGTTTGTGAGGAGCTTGGCACCTGCTGGTTTCACAAAGGAGAGAGAGATCTGCGCAGCCACGACACCGCCCAGCACCTCGGTCGCCACGTTACCGGGATTGGTCACAAGAAAGACGCCTGCACCCGTGATCCGAATTCCATGATTCGTGTCGATCTTGACCCACTGGCCGTTGTCGGCACGGAGGAAGCTCAACTCGAAGGCGACCACATTTCCGACCAGGAAATTTTGAGGATCGGTGACCAGGGGGGATTGCGCGTCCCAAAAATCGAAGACGGACGTGCCGTCAACCAGCGGTCCATCGAAGGTCTCCTTGACGGAAAGAATCGCCCGGTAGAGAGCGAAAACCGGTGAAACGCTGCCGCCGGTGATGGGATTCTGATTCGCCATGCGGTAGGCGACGGCACGTTCTCCTCCGGTGTGGCTGTCGGGATCACGGTCTGTCGCGGCGGATAGCAGTGCGAGGCGCGTGGAGGGCGCGCCGGAGATCGTCTCGGAATTAGCCACGAGCACTTCGGTGTTCATCTTGCGGGGAATCATGAGTGCTTCCAGGTCGCGAGCGATGGAGTTGAGCACAAAGAGCGCATCACCATCCCGAATCGCGCTGCCCATCAGCCGCTCATTGGTGGACATGCCGGATTGCGCGAGCGACAGGATCACGGTAAGGAGCAAAAGCGAGATGGCCGTTGCAACCAGCATCTCGATGAGTGTGAAGCCTGCGGGATTGCGAGTGATCGGGGGCATCTTCATGGTGAAACGGTGAGGACGGAGCGGAGCACTGGGGCATCACCGGGCGGCAGTGGAATCGAAACATCGGAGGTCGTGTGGAAATCTGCTTTGAGCACCAGGTAAGGATGAAGGTAGGTTGCGGAATCCGATGGGAGCGTGGAAACGGGATTGAGGGCATCGTCCAGCCTGATCACGGCCTTGACGCAGAAGCCTTCACGAGCCGCGTTCGCAGCAATGAGTTCGGGACCGGAAGTGCCGGCATCGAACCAGCCCGAGGTCGTTCGCACAGCACTGTTTGGTGGTATAGGATTTCCGGCGGCATCGACGCCGTAGGTCAGATGCACAAGCGTTCGCTCCCGGGGCGCGGTAGCCATCCAGGAATAGACATCCGTATAGGATCGAATGTCATTGAGGTAGAGCCGGAGCGAGGATGCGGCGTGCTGAACATCCCTCGACTTTGCCGTTTCCATAGCCTGCTTCTGTAGGCTGCCGAAAAGGCCGACGATCGCCAGCAGTGCAAAACTCACAATGCCGATAGCCAGCACCACCTCAATGAGCGAGAAGGCTCGGTCTCTAAGTGAGATTCTTTGATAACTCATGACTGCGGTGCTACGGATTGCTTACGGGGTCGATCTGATCGGTGTCTTGAAAATAGGCTAGCCGTCCTGCCCGGCGCACGATGAAGCCGTCCCGCCTCGCCTCCTGTGCCTGCGGGGTAAAAATGCCCCCCGAATCGTCGAGACGACCCGCAGCGACGACGATCCGCGCCTCCGAGCCAGAGGAAGAGACGAGATGACCTGCCCCGTCAAATTCGTAGAAAAAGACCTCCTGTCCCGTGGTCCCATCCTGCGGCCCCGCAACACCATTGAAAGCGTATTTCATTGTCCCATACCCCTGCGAGTAGTTAGTAGCGAAGACGTGGCCATCGGGGAGCTCCACCGAACGACCCACGGGCTCCCACTTGATCACGCCACCAACATCCACGGCACGCAGCACGGCGAGGCGCCGTAGAAAGTCGTCACGGTTGGCCGGATCGATCTCCGCCTCGATCACGAATCGCGCTCCGTTTCCCATGCTCATCGCTTGGGTTCTGGCGTTGAGGAGCATGGAGGACGCCATACTGGTGGCCGCACCGAGCTTGCCGGCCCCTCCTTGGAAAACACTGCCCGTAACGGCAAGCAAGAGCACCAGAATGGCGATAACCACCAGCAGTTCGATGAGCGAGAATGCGCGGTTGACCGGGGGGAATAAAGGAGATGGGGAGGTTCGCATGGTGGATCGGACACTTCGAGAGGGAATGTCGACTCGAAACTCGCCTGTGCGCAAACGCACGTTCCAGTTACCGTAACTATTGCTCAAGATGACGAGCGTTTGAGTCAACTGAGGAGCAGCCTTCATGCGGTTTTCCCCTCTTGCCAGACGCCACTATGCACAATGCTGGTGCTCCATTGCGGGACGCCGGTCTCATGGCTCCGAATCTTGTCGGCAACCAGCTTCACAGCAGTGGCGCCAAGATGCCCGTAGCATTGGTCCACGCCCGTGACCAAGGGAAAATGCTCTACCCAGTCGAGGCCACAGACCCCCACCTCCTTGCCGACTGAGATTCCCTCGCTACGCAAGAAATCGATGAGCCGGTAGGGATAGTTCGCAATGACCCCGTCGATTGAGTGCTTGCGTATCCATCGCAGCACGGCAGGGTAGTCCTCCTCCTTACCGGAAGAGTCGAAGGTCGGCAAATGGTAGATCAACTTCTTCGCTTCGTTGAAGGTTTCGTATTGCGAGAAAGCCCAGAACCCCGCCTCCCACGAACGCATAACATGCCGTGGGTAGCCGTTCAGCAATAGACAGCCGACCTTTTTCCAGCCGTTTTTCCCCATCGCTTCGCAAGCCAACTCCATCGCCCCAAAGTTATCGTGAGCGGACGTCAGGTGAAGGGGATGCCGATTGGTCCCGCCGATGGATGCGACAGAAAAACGCGACCAATCCCAATCGGGAAGCCCCTCGGTGAAATCGCTGGGAGAAAAAACCAGACCTTCTATCCCCCGGTTGTAGAGAATACTCTCGAGGCGCTTCGAAGAGATGTCCGCATTGTGGAGCTTGAACTCCTCAAGCTGATAGCCCAAGGCCATTGCCTGGCTTCTCGCTCCCTCCACGTATCGCCTGAAGTAGTGGATGTCGGAATCCTGGTCGATATTCTTACAGCAGTGGATGAAAGCGAGTGTGCCTTGCTCCTTCACCCGGCGCGCCTTGCGAAGGTATCCCATCAGCTCCGTCACCTTCGGGTTCGGTACATAACCGAGATCGTGTGCGGTCTTGAGAACGCGGGCGGCAATGACGGGATCCACGCTTGGAACGCGGCGGAGCACGCGCGACACGGTCATCTTGCACACGTTGGCCTCGCGCGCGATGTCCGCCAGTGAGAAGCGGGAGGGTTGACCGGCGGGAGCAGAGGGCTGGGGAGAAGAGTTTTTCATGATCGCTTATCGGCCTTCTATCGGTTGGGGTCGGATGTATTCCACGAGGGTCAAGATGCGATATGCTCCGGGCCGGGCTTCACTAGGCGGAAAGATGAGCATCAGGTGTCGGCAGTCCTTCGCCACCTGCACCGGGGCTTGGAAGAGGGTTTTTTGTTCGTTGTTTGCCTTTGAGACGATAATTACCGGCAGACTACTATTTCGTACCTCAGTCTCCCGTGTGGAATACGAGCCAGCCTCGCCCTCCAACGAGACAATCGACTGCATCTGCGATTGATCCAGGAATCCGTTCGTGGCGACGGGAAGGCTGAGACCGGGAGGCAAGTCCAGTATCTGGTCGCCAAGCCGACAGCGCAACACGGTGTCCAAGCCGTTGAACAGGGCGAACGCTCCGACGGGAATGGAAGCGAGGTCGTCGGCGAGGACTTTGGTTTCCCATCGCCCGCCGGTCAGTCGGTCGGTGAAGACGATCAAAGACCTCTTAGCCGCCGGAAGATCGACAGTGGCGACCTCCTCAAGAGACGTCTTGCCGGTTTTTGCATCCTGAACTTGTCGGACGAAGGAGACAGGGGGGGCGCCTTGCCATGGGAATTCTTTTGATCGGCGATTGGCGAAGAACTCGATCGGCTTGGGCTTCTCGTCGTGCGCTAAACGCACAAAAATGCCCTCCGGGCGATCTCGACCGGCCGCCACGACAGTGAATGTCCGTTCGGGAACAGCCCGGGGTGTCTGTGCCTGCCCTAGTGGAGCCATTACCCAGCAGGCGACAAGGATTCTGATCAATTGACTTGGTTGGGTAGCCATCGGAATGAAATAACACGGAAGCGTCGGCCAAAGGGATCTGCCGACTGGGTGAGTTGAAAGCCGCGCGCTTTGTCGGTATCGGATGCCGTCAGCGCTACGTCTTGCTTGAATGGAGTCGGCACCCGCTGGACAATCGCCTCGCAGCGTGCGCGCGCCAGCACCTTGCCGTTTGCGGCGGCGCGGGTGTCGCCATATCCACGGATGACGAAAGTGTCTGACCTTACATTGAGAAGCGGTGCGATCTGGGTGAGGATGTCCTGCTGGGTGAGATAGATCGGGGCATGTTTGAAGTTCTTGAAAGTTTCGTTGATAGAAGTCACCGGTGGGACATTCACGCTCCCCTCAACGCCATCGGGATCCAGCAGTCTCGCCAGCACGCCCGCATCCACGAATTCCTGGATGCTCTTCCATGGCTGGCTCCGACTCTTGGTTGCCGCCACCACGCCTGCCGCGAGTGCCGCCGTTTCGGTGGATGTCAATTCGCGAACCTGTGGTAGGAAGGCAGCCTCTTCAAGATCAGTTCCAGATAGGGACCGGAGCGTGGACTCACTGAGCAGGGACATCCGGATGTTGCTGGTCTTGGGAAACCGAAGGAAAGCCCGCTCCAGCGGTCGGGAGACCGGGTTCCCCGGTACCCCGCTGCGATGCTCCCAAGGCCCTCCTGTCGATGCAGGATCGTTGGGGCGATTGATTCCGGAGAGCATCAATTCCCACGCTTTTTCCGAGGTCGAGTTGAGATTGAACCCACCATTAACCATCAGAAATCTTGCTGAGACACCCCACTGCCCAAAACCGAAGGCACTGGTATTGTTTGGCAGGATGGGATTCTTGTCATCCGAATAATAGCGTACGTGTGGGTTCAGGAGAGAGGTGTCGCTTATCGGCACGGGAGGCTGCGCGTTGGGAACCGACGAATAGAACAGGCTATCGAAATACCAGTTGTTGGTGTGGGCGTTGGGAGAAGTCGGACTCCCCACGCGATAGGTCTGGTTGCCCACGACATTCTGCAACTGCCCGACGGAAGTCGGAATATCGCGATTGAGTTCGAAGAGAACGAATCCCGGGTTGCCAGAATAGAAGTATCGATTTGACGCATTTCCCCCCGAGATGGGAGTTGTGTTGTTTACAGGATCATCGGAATACTTGCCCGAGCTCGCCACGGGCTCCAGCATCGCAGCCGAATAGTTCAGGGTGCGGGGATCCTGCGTGGCGAGAATCCCGGCGAGGTCGTCCTTCATTTCGAAGCCAAATCCGATCAGCCACGATGGATTGCTGATGTCCGAAGAAGTGGCCGTGGTCGCGCTGAAACTCATCTGTGGCCATATCGTCATGGAGTTGGGCTTGCCGAAACTCGGAGCATTCGGGGTGTTGACTTCGTATCCTTTGTTGTATCCGAAGCTCACTTCCAGCCGCACCTGACAGGCAGGCACGGACACGGTGAGAGGTCCGCCTGTGTCGGGTTCGTTGAATCCGAGAGGCAGCTCCACGAAGGAAGCTCCGTTATCCGTCAGTTCACGCTCCCGAACGACCGGAAAAATTTGTGTTGTCCACGGTTTGTCCACTCTCGCCGCGGTCGTCCGGTGAACCCGCACCTCGCCGGGGGCGAGGGTCTGAGAGAGTCCTGGCGACCATAGCGAGTTGTCGCCTACCGTGTAGATCACCTGCCAGACAGCCTGCGGTGCGATGGCGGTTCCCCCCAAGTCGCTCCCACCTGCTGTGCGTGTCTCGTGATTCATGACGGTATCAAGATTCACATCGAATGTCTGACCAGAACCTGTCGTTACCTGAATCGTCGGAAGTCCCTCAAAACGCACGGCCAGTCTCTTGACAACATCGAAGAGATAGGCGTTGTAGGGATTCCAAAGCTCGACTTCCACTCCGTATCGGAGCATCAGAGGTTGAGGCCCCGCCCCCGGTCGTCGGTAGATCGAGAACTGCACCACCGCCTCGGTGACGAGCGGCCCGTAAACCCCGCGCAAAGTCAGCGAATCGTTGTTGCTGTTGTACCCCCCATAGGTGTGGACCGGCTGGTGAATCCGGTTGGCGACATTCCCGGGATTGTTGTTCGGACGATCCGCCGCCGCCCACTGATGCCATGGGCCGATTTCCCAATAGTTATCCACGTTAAGACTAAGGCCCGGCACATACCCGCCATTCGGACTGCCCCAGAAGGCAAACCATCCGTCGATACCGGCATGTGCACTCGCGTTGGAGCGCAGTCTCCCACGTGGCACGTCGGTGAGGACACTAGCGGAATGCAAGGTAAAGTCGTGGAGGTGTTTGGGAAAAAGATTTACTACCAACGTTTCTTCCAGCGAGCCGGTGCTGAGAGCACGGCCGATCTTCTTCTGGGTCGCCGGAAGTGCGATTTCTTGGGCCAGCAGTGAATCGTCCAAAAACTCTACTGAAGAGCGGTCAGCGGAAACCAGACGGGCTTGGTCCGCCCGAAATCCCTGGATCGTGATCCTTGAGTTTGAGGTGCTGGTCCCGCCGGATCCGTCGATCTCCTGAAAATGAGTTGCGAAAGTGGGGTTCTCTGGGGCGGCGATGGCGATATTCGCCTTGGTATTCTCTTCTCCCACCCAGTAGCCAAGCTTGCCACGTGCCGCATTCATCAAGGGAACCTTTACTCCGATGTCGGAGGTCGGTGAACTCGCATCGGGCAAGACCGCCCACGCTACATCCTCCGAAGCGGCTGGATCCGGCAATGCCGTTGCCGGGTCCGGTGTCGTTCCGGAAATCAGCCAGCCTATGGGTGCCGGCGCCGAGAGGGCACTCCCCCAAGCGGTCGCGTTCCATATTCCTGTCCAGTGCTTGTTCGAGGCTGCTGTGCTCGGGAGAACGTCAGATGGAGCCGTAATGCGGGCGTCGGGGCCAGCCATTTCCTGCAATTTTCCCAACGCAATTTCAAACCCCGCCAAGGCGTTCTGGCGCGCCTGCTCCTGATCCCGTGAGGCGGCTGTGCTCTGTGTCTCCGACCACAGAAAGAACGCGAGCGTCAGCACCAGCAGCAGCAGGAAGGCAAGAAGCGAAAGACACATCACCAATGCAAATCCACGGTAGCGAGACGGGCGACGTTTCCCTCGAAGGAGGGTCAGGCACATATTTCTGTGGGAACGCATTTCTTAGAGGGATGAGCGAAGCAAGCGGAGAATGATGTTTATATTGTCGTTTTTCGGGCGTCTGCGCAACTTTAAGTGATGGTTACTGTAACTTCAGGCCTTTTCTAATGAAATATTTCCCATTTATTGACTTAAATCGGCGGCAGAGCGTCAGGAATGAATCATCAGCAAATCCAGTCGGTATCGATCCGCTTCGGAAGATGTCATCCTTCTTGTTCGCATGGGCGGGCTGGAGTGGCCAGCCACTTTCTCTGAAGGAAAACTCCTATTCATTTACGGTAACCGAAAATACAGATTGAGGTCTCCCGACAGGCGAGCAAACGTAAATTTATGAATTCTTCTGTCTCACGGCCTGCGAACCCCACCACCAATCCGCATACCGCCGACATCCTTGCCCGCATCTCGCAACTCGGGGGCGGGGGTAAAGGCAGCATCTACTCTGGAGTTTTCACACTGGAGGGCCATTCTGAACTGCTCTCCGCGACCGGCCATGCAGCCACTGTGATCGGGGTGGAGTATTGCCGGAAATTCGGCATCGACGACTTCGCGACCGCCGCTGAAGCCATCGCATGGCAGGATTTCAAGGAGGGGCTCATCGCGCACTCGCGCGAAGGAGGAATCATCCGTGTTCTATCGCATTTCCCGAATCCGACAAACCCCACCTATGGGGGGCTGCGTGACAAGCATGCCGATGTCGATGCGATTCTAACTGATGGCACGCCCGCGCGCGGGCGTTGGCTGGCCTTGTTGGATGAGATTGCCAAGGGGTTCCAGGATCTGGCACGGCACGGGGCGACGGTCATCTACGGTCCACTGCACGAGATGAACTGCGGCGGATTCTGGTGGGGAATCAACCATGAGCACATGGGTGCCGAGCGGCACAGCGCACTCTACCGCGACATTTTTGACCGCATCTGCAATCACCACAAATGTGACAACGTCCTCTGGCTCTGGAATCCGTTGGGCCACGATCCGCTCGTGATGGAATCGTATCCCGGAGACGATGTCGTCGATCTTGTCGCGCTGGATATCTACGACCGCACGCTCGCTCCGTATGTTGAGAACTACCGGCGCATGTTGGAGTGCGGCAAACCCCTCGTGCTCGGCGAGTTCGGTCCCATGCGCTACGACGCCGACGCGTCGCTGGAACCTCCCTACGACTGCACCAGCCTCGTGGAAGAGCTGGCAGAGCACTGGCCGGAGGCAAAAGGCTTTATGTTCTGGGGCGGCGACTTCCTTCCGACACACAAAGAAAATGCGCAAGGGATGATGAAGGATTTCAGGGTTCTCGACCGAGTGTCATTTTTGGCAGCCTGAGTCGGCATTAAATCGCGGGGACCGATCTTAATGGAGAGATTTGTCCCCAGAGCGGCATGCCGTTCTTAGAAACTGCTTGAGAAAAATAATTTTTACGGCGCAGGGAATCAGCGAACAATTGTTCCAGATTATTTAGACAACGCATCCGGTCCGCCACGGCCCGAGCCCGCCATACAGCAAGAATAAGAAATTTAGACCGCTGTATTTGAGGGCTTCAAATTCCGTAACCTGTTCGACACAGAAGTTCATGGGATTGAAGAGCCAAAGTTGTCTGATGTTTTTGAGCGT
>Ga0163144_10024871_pt1 | contig 11727 bp, 11 predicted proteins | sample OliLak19BULKMAT1_FD_123175 | JGI IMG/M metagenome (GOLD analysis project Ga0163144, IMG submission 123175) | Freshwater microbial mat bacterial communities from Lake Vanda, McMurdo Dry Valleys, Antarctica - Oligotrophic Lake LV.19.BULKMAT1 | ecosystem: Environmental > Aquatic > Freshwater >... | reverse complement strand
GCCCACCACCCGCCGATGCCGGTGCCCGCGAAGCCCGTCACCACCGTCACCGCGCCGAACCAGAAGTCCGCGTCGTGCAGCGCCATCCCGAGCTTGCGCGTCAGGTACTGGGGCGCCCACGCCGTGAACCCGCCGAGCGCGAAGGTCTGCGCGATGTAGCCCACGACGGTGATCACGTAGAGCCGCTGCCGCGCCAGCACCCTGTACGGTGACGGACGCTCCGCCTTCGCGAGCGGAGCCACCTGCGCCGCATCGAGCGCCGCATCCGCCTTCGCCTCTGGCTCGACCTCCTCCTCGGTCGTGGTCTTCTGCTTCGGCTCGCGGATCAGCAGCGTCACCAGCGCGAGCAGCACGCCGGGCCCACCCCCGACGAAGAACGCGTTTCGCCAGCCGTACGCGTAATCGAGAAAGCCGCCGAGCATGAAGCCGAGCGCCGAGCCCATCGGTGTGGCCAGGTAGAAGATCGCCAGGTAGCGGCCCTTTTTTTCCGGCGGGGCGATGTCGAGGATGATCGTCGGTGACAGCGTCGCGTAGCTCGCCTCGCCGATGCCCACGAGGACGCGCGCCGCGACCATCGAGCCGAAGCCCTCGGCGAGCCCCGACGCTGCCGTCGCGATCGACCACACGCCCACGCCCGCGGCGATCAGCCCCTTGCGCTTGTAGCGATCTCCGAGCCAGCCGAACCCCGGGCTCGTGAGGAAGTAGCCGAACATGAACGCGCTGCCGACCAAGCCGATCCTCGTGTCGCTGAGGACGAGCTCCTTCTGGATCGACGGCGCGACCGCGCTAACCAGGAAGCGGTCGAGGTAGTTGATGAAGTTGAGCAGCGTGAGCAGCGCGAGGATGGCGCGGGGGCTCCGGATCACCGGGCCAGCCTACCCGGATCTGCCGCGGGCTCGTCCGTCGAGCGGCCGCCCGGCTCGGATTTTCGGGAGCGCGAAACACGAAGCGCGAAACACGAAGCGCGAAACACGAAGCGCGAAACACGAAGCGCGAAACACGAAGCGCGAAACACGAAGCACAAAAACACGAAGCACAAAAACACGAAGCACAAAAACACGAAGCACAAAAACACGAAAGACGCCGGTTTTGACGCCGACGTCTCTCATGCGAAGCGAGGGTGAGTACGACCCACCTTCACGTCATGTCGTGCTCATTCAGATTCATCGTTCGATGACGAAGCTGCCGCCATAGGGGCAGGCGGAGCGGACGCCTTGGCGCTCTTCCGCGACGAGGACGCCTTGCGGGGCGACGCGGCACGTTTGCCGGCAGCCTTGGCCTTGCGCTTCGGGGCGGCGCGCTTGGCACCGACCTTCTTCGCGGCCGTACGCTTGGTCGTCTTCTTCGCGGGAGCGGCGCGCTTGGTGACCTTCTTCGCCGCCGTCCTCTTGGCAGGCTTCTTCGCCACCTTTGCAGCCTTGGCGGCCGCCGGCTTCTTCGCCGTCTTGGTGACCTTCTTCGCGGGCTTCTTTGCAGCAGTCTTTTTGGCAGCCATCTGTGACCCTCCAATAAGTGGCCGCCTCTAAGTCGCGCGAGCTCGTCCCGCGAGACCGAGGCTGACAGATGTTGCACCACCTATATTGCCATGCATCGTGATGGTCAAGGAAAATCTTGCGAGGTTTTTGGGATTGTGCTCGGAGACGCGGCCGCGGAAGCCTCGCAAGCATTTCTGTGACCACCGGTGACCACAGGTTCGCGCAGGTGATTTCGTCCAAACGCCGTCGCGACTTTGCGGCTTGTCCGACCTATTTTTATTGACAAGCGCATGAACTTAACTGTGCGCCTTGAGAAGCTCCGCCCGTCCCGCTAACGTCGCGCGCCCCTCTGTCCGAATGCGCTTCGCAGGAGAAAAGCCATGTCTCATCGTCGCTCGCTTGCGGCTCTCGTCAGCGGCGCCGCGCTCATCGCCGGTGTCGGGCTCGGGTGTGGCCCCACGGAAGAAGAGATGCAGGCGAAGCTGAGCGAGATCGCCTCGCTCAGGAACCAGCTCAACGCGGAGCAGGCGCAGAACAAAAAGTCGAAGACCGAGCTCGAAGAGAACGCGGCGCGCATCGAGCAACTCAAGAAGCAACTTGCGGCTGCGGGCGTCGACATATCCAACCTGAACTCGAACCTCGAACAGCAGGCGCGCGCGCTCGAAGACTATCGCCGCCGCGCCGAGCAGCTCGAACAGATCAAGAAGCGCTTCGAGCTGCTTCGCGACAAGCTCCAGGCCCTCACCAAGCTTGGCTTGAGCGTCACGACGCGCAACAACCGGATGGTGATTCAGCTCCCGGGGGACGTGCTCTTCGACTCGAGCCGCGAGACCCTCAAAAAGGAGGGGCAAGACATCCTGGTCAAGGTCGCCGAGGTCATCCGAAACGATGCCGGCCTCTCGTCGCGCTCGTTCCAGGTCGCGGGTCACACGGACAGCGCACCGCTTCAGGGCGGCCGGTTCAAGGACAACTGGGGCCTCAGCGTCATGCGCGCTCGCGAGGTGCTCACGTTCCTGATCCAGCCGACCGACAAGGGTGGAGGCGGGCTCAGCCCGACCAGGTGGAGCGCCTCGGGCTACGGCGACACCGATCCGATGAAGCCCAACGACTCGCCGGAGAACAAGCAGGCGAACCGCCGCTGCGAGCTCGTCGTGCTGCCCAACATGGAAGAGATGCTCGACCTGAAGTCGCTCACGCAGTAGAGCCGCGCGATGAAGCGCGTCGCCGCGATCGACATCGGAACCAACTCCGTCCTGTTGCTCGTCGCGGAGGCCCGGGGCGGGTCCCTCGTACCGGTGCTCGAGCGCGCGACGATCACGCGTCTCGGGCAGGGCGTCGACAAGACCCGCAAGCTCGCGCCCGAGGCCATCGAGCGCACGCTCGCGTGCCTCTCGGAGTACGCCGAAGATCTACGCGCGCACGCGCCGGAGCAGGTGCTCGTGGTCGGGACGAGCGCGATGCGCGATGCCGAGGGTGGCGCGCTGTTTCGCGAGCGGGCAGCCGAGATCTTGAGCGTCGAGCCCCGCGTCGCGAGCGGCGACGAGGAAGCCGAGCTGACGTTTCTCGGCGCGCTCACCGGCCTGCAGGTGAGCGGCGAGGTGCTCGTGTTCGACGTCGGCGGCGGCAGCACCGAGATCATCACCGGGGACGCGGCGCGCGGGCCGCGCGACAAGATCAGCCTCGACATCGGGAGCGTGCGCTTGACCGAGCGGCACGTGCGTGGCGACCCACCGACCGGGGACGAGCTCGGGCGCGTGCGCGAGGATGTGCGCGCGTCGCTGGCCACCGTGCGGTTCCAGCCGGCCGGACAGGTCGTGGGCGTGGCAGGGACGGTGACCACCATCGCGGCCTTCGTGAGAAACATCGTCCCCTACGACGGGGCCCTGGTGCACGGCGCCGAGCTCTCGTCCGAGGAAGTCGCGCGAGCCGCGATCGACCTCGCAAAGTTGACCCTCGAGGAGCGAACGCGCATAGCAGCCATCCACCCGAAGAGGGCCGACGTGATCGTCGCAGGGACGGTGCTCGTCGACGAGGTGATGCGCTTCTGTGGCGCGGCCCGCATGACCGTCTCGGATCGAGGCGTCCGGTGGGGGCTCGTTGCCCGGGCGCTTGCCTCGGCGTAGTTCGTTCCCCACCTGACCTCCCCCGTCTTGCAGAACGCCGTTTCTGCGAGGCGTTCTGCGAGAGTCCGCGATGACGTACCGCGGCAGAGCTATACAGATGCGCAGAACCAGCTCAGTTCCCGCTGCGGAAAGTTGACAGAATTAGGGCTGCCTACTAGAGTGCGCGCCCACTGGCGCTCACTGCGTCATTGCCGTTGTTCCAATCATATCGATCGGGCCGTGCCCCGTTCGATTGGCGGATTTGGCTTTTTCGGTTCCCGTTTCGTTGTGCCGTTGTTCGTTCATTCGGGACCGCGACCGCGACTCGTCCCAACCACAGAAAGCCAATCCTTTGACGCGGTTTTCCGCAAGCTCGTCGCTGTCAGGCCCGCAGAGTTTCATGCCTCGAATCTGTGCCAGTGCAAATCATTGCGCTGATTTCAGCAGATCGAGCGGGAATCTTGGGTCTGGCTCGGCGGTTACGTGCCGGTTCGTTCTATCCGCTGGGGCCTCGTCGGACCCCTTTCGGTGGACGGCGCAGCTTCGCTGCGCCGACCGAGCGGAATCATAAGGAGACAGTATGCAGGCTCGTTCGGAGATCCAGTTCAAAGTCGGTGACAAGGCGGTTTATCCCGCACAGGGCGTCGCCGAGGTGGTCAAGATCGAAGAAAAGGACATCGCTGGCAGCAGGCAGCAGTTCTACGTCCTTCGGATCCTCGATACCGACCGCAAGATCATGGTTCCCGTCAACAACGCCAGCGCTGTCGGTCTTCGCCAGGTGATCTCGGAGCAAGAGATCCGCGAAATCTTCGACATCCTGCGCGAACGGACGATCGCTTTCGACAACCAGACGTGGAACCGCCGCTACCGCGGGTTCATGGACAAGATCAAGACTGGTTCGATCTACGACGTGGCAGAGGTCCTTCGTGATCTCTACCGGTTGAAGACGGACAAGCAGCTCTCGTTCGGCGAACGCCGCATGCTCGACACGGCGCGCACGCTCATCGTGAAAGAAATCGCGATTGCGCGGGCGCAGACCGAGGAGCAAGTCAAGACCGAGATCGAAGCCATTTTCTTGGCGAACTGACGCTTCGGAGCTCGGCTTTTCAGAGCCGAGCTCGCAGAGCGAGCGCTCTCGGAAGTGCGCGAGGGCCGGCGAAATGACCGCCGGTCCTCGTCGTGTTTTGTCATTCGTCCTGTCTCGTCCTGTCTCGCGCTCGCTCGTGCCCTCTCGCGCTCGCTCGTGCCCTCTCGCGCTCATTCGCTGTCGCGCGGTCGCGACTGGATCGGGGCGAGCGGAGGCATCGGTAGATCCAGTCTCCAGCGCTCTTCCTCGAAGACGCAGGGGACCTGCGCGCGCTCCTCGGGGAGGAGGCCCTGGGCCTCGACGAGAGCGTACGTGCCCGAGATCTTGGCGCGGTAACGTTGGGGCTCGAAGCGCAGCAAGAACAGCGACGGGACGATCATCGCCTCGGGCGCGATGGTCTTGCCGCTCGCGGCGCTGTAGCGCTCGGCGCGCGTCTTGAGGTTGGCGCGCGCGGCGCCCGACAGCATCTCGAACGCGGCCTTCGCGTCGGCCGGATCGCCCTGCACGCGTCGCATGCGCTCCACGAACTCGCGCACCGCGCCTTCGGGGGTGGCGTTGGGGGCTCGCCGGCCGCAGCCCGCGGAGAGCACCGTGGTGACGGCGATCACGAGCGCGAGAGCCAAGCCGAGCGCGCGGCTCACATCGCCTCGAGGAACGGGTGGTCGAGCGCGCCGACCTGCCGCAGCGCTTCGAAGAGGACGATCCCCGATGCATTGGCGAGGTTGAGCGAGCGCACGGGGCCGAGCGTCGGGATGCCGAAGCAGGCGTCGGGGTGCTCGGCGAGGAGATCGTCGTCGAGGCCGCTGCTCTCCTTGCCGAACACGAGGGCATCGCCCGGCAGGAATGGCTCGGCGAGGAAGCTCTTGGTCGCGACCGAGCTGAAGAGCCTCACGCGGGCGTCGGGGTGCGCGTTGCGGAACTGCGCGAACGAGACGTGCTGCTCGATGTCGACGAGGTGCCAGTAGTCGACGCCGGCGCGGCGCACGCTCTTCTCGTCGATGCGGAACCCGAGGCGTCCGACGAGGTGCAGTCGGCTCGCGGTCGCGGCGCACAGGCGGGCGATGTTCCCCGTGTTCTGCGGAATCTCCGGATCGACCAGGACGATGTGGAACGGCCGGGGGAGCGGCTTTGCTCGCAGTCGCGGGCGTCGATCCTTTGCCACGCCGACCTTATATCGCCGATCGCCGCAGAAACCGCCTCCAGATCGCCGCCTGTGCAGCTTGACGAAGGAAGCGTGCCTTACGTAGCCTCGCCCTTCGGAGAAACGCCTATGCGCGGAATCGGCTCCATCACATTTGCGCTCGCCGTGTCTGCCTCGTGTGGCGTGGCACTTTCGGCGTCCGAGGCGCGCGCAGACACCATGGACCCAGCGCTCAATCGCTTCGTCCTGGCGGACGCGGGCAACCCGAATTGCCGCATCCGAGACCCGAACGGCGGCGTCTATTACAACCCGCTCTCGGGTTACCGCCGCTGCTCGCCGGACAACGCGCCGTGGGCGAACCTGGTCGCCCAGTACGGGGCGGCGCTCGCGCCGAGCGCGATGCACGCGGCGCGCACGACGGGCTACGGCGGGTTCGAGCTCGCGCTCGAGTCGGACATCACGAACATCGATCGGGACAAGGATTACTGGAAGAACGGCACGGAAGGCCCGCAGGATCCGACGACGAAACGCCACAGCATCATCGGCGATCCCGATCCGGTGATTCAGGTCTACCTGCTCAAGATCCGCAAGGGCTTCCCGTTCGGTTTCGAGCTGACGGGCAACGTCGGGTACGTCGCCCGCACCAGCATCGTGGTCGGCGGCGCCGACATTCGTTGGTCGCTCTTCGAAGGGTTTCGCACCGGGATCCCGGCGGTCTTCCCGGAGCTCGCGGTGGGTGGCTCGGTGCGCACGATCACCGGCGCCGAGCAGATGCAGCTCACGATCGTGGGGGCCGACGCGCAGCTCTCGAAGCCGTTCGCCATTGGCGGCAGCGTCGTGTTCACGCCTTACGCCGGCTACCAGTACCTGCGCATCTTCGGCGACTCCGGCCTCATCGACATGACGCCCAACACGGACGCGCTCGACTACTGCAATCACCAGGGACAGAACACGCCGGCGTCGCCGGACGGCAACAAGTTCGACGACCAGAACGGCGACGGCGTAAAGGACGCGGGCGAGTCGTACTACCACGACGGTCAGCCGGTCTGCGGCAACAACCCGAACGCCGGCACCGACCCGAGCGCGCCCACGAACAGCGCCGATTTCAACAACAACGTCGTGTTCACGCCGGTGCGCTTGAACCGCCATCGCCTGGGCGGTGGCATCAACCTGAAGTTCAAGGTGGTGCAGTTCGGCGCCCACTTCATCACCGACATCGTCGACGTGAAGGACGCGAACAAAGATCAGGACGTGTTCGACTTCTCGGACGTCGCGAAGCAATGGACGCTGTCGTTCTCGCTCGGCGCCGTGCTGTAGCGACGAGCAGCGAGCGCGGCGCGGTGATGTAGCAGCGAGCGCGGCGCGCCGGTCGGGTCCGATGGCGTGCCGCGCAGTGCTGCGGTGACGCGCATCGAGCGCGATGTGCGGCGGCCCCGGTGACCCGGGGTGCCTGCCCTCGATCGGGCCGAGCGGCACTGTCGCGGCGCTTCGAATCACGGAACGCCGAGGGCACCACGCGCACGACCGAACGCGCGAGCGGCCGTTCCACCGTTCGCGGCGCCGCTTCAATTCTTCTTCGAGAGGAGCTTGCGGATGGTGGCGGCCGGGTTGTCCTCGCCGTCTTTTTCCTTGAGGAGCAGCGGCACGCGCTTGCCGGCCGAGTTGTGGCCCCAGGCGTAGAGCGCGCCTGCGACGCCGCTGGCGACGTTCACGATGCCGACCACGTACATCAGCAGGAAGCTCGGCAAGATGAGCTGAAGCAGCCAGCCGAGCGCCGCGTACACGACGATGACGGGGATCGCCTCCTTGAGCGGGGCGGCGTAGAGCCAGCCGAACGGGCCGAGCAGGAACGACAACAATCCCGAGGCGAGCAGGCTCTTGCGGCCGGGCGGGCGGGTCGGTTCCTTCAGGCCGGCGACTTCGAGCGCGAGCGCGGCCCCCGCCGTGACTCGATCCATCTTGGCTCGGAGGGACTCGAGCTGGCCGCTCTCCGAGGAGTCCTCCGTGTCCGCGCTGGATTTTGCTCGGTCGGCGTCCCGCTCGTCTTGCTTGATGGGCACGCCGTCAGTGTACTTGACGCTCGGCGCCCGGGGCACGATGAGCGCACATCCACCCGCGCTTCGCGTCGGCGCGGCGCCTTCCCTCGATTGCGGAGAACGTTTCCATGACACCGAGCGAACGCTTCAAGGTCGCGGGCGACGCGGCAGAGATCCTCGAGGGCATGGGCTTCACCGCCATCGCGCGCATGAGCGAGGGCACCATCGAGCTCGACTACTGGTGTCTCATCGGCAAAAAGAGTCGCGGTTTCCGCCACGTGATCGACAGCGATCCGGTGAGCGCGCGGGCTCTCGCCGAGGTCTGCGCGGTCGAGCTCCGGGCGCGGATCGCGGGCGTCGACGGCGTCACCTCGTGACCCGCTCGCAACCGACACTCTGAATCAAGTACGATGTGCACCCGAGGCCGGAGCACCCAGACGAATGCGTGAGGTCGATCCGAGCGGCGACGCCAAGAGCGGCGCGAATGCGTCGGGCGGACCTTCGCCTTCCGTGCCGCCTCCGGCGAGCAGTCGGAGCGGTTTCATCGGGACCAACGTCAACACCGCGCAGGCCTATGTGCCTCCGACGGCCTTGCCCGAGACGCCCGAGCCGCCCGCGCCGGAGCACAAGGTCGCGCTCTCGGATCACGTCGATCCGCGCAAGCTGCCGACGTACCCGAACCTGAAGAAGGTCGCGCAGGGGTTGAGCGAGCGACCCTCGCAATCCGGGGCGAGCGAACGGCCGCCGCCCATCATCGAAGCTCCTCCCGATTCGCAGGCCAGCGGCATCCGTCGGGGCGCGGGGTATGCGCCCGCCCGAGGCAACCCGCCGCCGTCGTCGGCCGTCCCACGCGTCGAGCCCGCGCCCCACGCGGCACCGGCCAAGGCCGTCTCCGCCCCGAGCGCGGCACCGGCCAAGGCGGCCGCCGCGGCGCCGCGCCCGGCACCGGCGAAGGGCGCCGTAGCCCCGCGGACGGCACCGGCGAAGGGCGCCGCCGCCCCGCGCGCGGCATCGGGAAAGCCGGTTGCCAAGGGAGCTCGCCCGCATCCGTCCGACGTGCCCGAGACGCCTGCGCAGCGCAGCGCGGCGCTCCTGCTGATCTTCGTCTTCGCCGCGCTGCTCGCCGTCGGGGTCTATTTCCTCATGCGCCGCGCGCCGTCTCCGTACGGTGAAGAAGCGTCGCCGAGCACCACCACCGCACCGCTGCCCTCCGAGCCGACAGCGGGTACATCGCAGCCTGCCGCCGTGCCGTCCACGGCGGCTGCGCCTGAGCCGTCGGCGGATCCCACCGCGTCAGTGTCTGCGACGACGCGCAGCTCGTCGGTCCCGGCGCGATCGAGCGCGTCGGCCGCCCCTTCGGAGGCGGTGGGGGGAACGACAGCGGCGCCGCAAAGCGGGGCACCATCGGCATCGAGCGGTGCCACCGCGGCGCCGTCGACGTCCGCGCCGCCCAAGAGCGACCGTTGGTTCTGAAGGCGGAGGCCGACCATTCGGCCGCCGCGCCCGGAACGTGAAACAATGGGGGGACGCGATGCACAGGCGACTTTCCACGCTGGGCGCGCTCGCCGCGGCCCTGGTCTCTTCGGCGATCTCCACGCTCGCCGCGGCTCAACCCGCGCCGCCACCACCGGTCTCGACGGCCGCGCCGCCACCACCGGTCTCGACGGCCGCGCCGCCACCGTCGGACTCGAGCGCGGCGCCGTCGCCACCGGCGGCACGAGAGGGCGCACCCGCCGCAAGTGATCGCGCCGACGAGCTGTTCGCGCGGGCGAACGAGGCCTTCGACGGCGGCAAGCTCGACGAGGCCTACGCGCTCTACCAGGAGGCGTGGGCCCTCAAGCGCACGTTCGACATCGCGGGCAACCTCGGCCAGGTGGAGCTGAAGCTCGGCAAGTTCCGCGACGCCGCGGAGCACCTCGACTTCACGCTGCGCCTGTTTCCACCGACCGGCAAAGCGGCGCCGCGCGAGGCCATTCGCCGGGCGTTCGACGCGGCTCGCAAGGAGGTCGTCGCGCTCACCATCAAGGTGAACGTGCAGGGGGCTGCCGTGGCGATCGACGGCACGCCGATCGGGCTGTCGCCGTTCGAGGCGCAGGTGTTCGTCGACCCCGGCAAGCGCACGGTCGAGGCGACGCTCGAAGCGCACTTGCCCACGCGCATCACGATCGACGTCGCCAAGAGCGAGAGCCGCGACGTGGAGCTCTCGCTCGTGCCGAAGAATCAGCCGCCGCCGCCGCCGCGCAACATGACGCTGCTGCTCTCGGGGTTCGCGTTGAGCCTGGCCGCCGCGGGGACGGGCGTCGGGCTGATGATCGGGGCCAGCGACAAGGGGACGGAGGCGGACGCGCTGCGCCAGACGCTCGTGACGAACGAGCCGGACGGCCTGTGCCCGTGCGGCAGCGCCGGCGATCGTGCGCGCCTCAAGGGGCTCCGCCAGGATCACGATCTCTTCTTCAATGCAGCGGTCGGCATGTTCGCGGGGGCCGGGGTGCTGGCCCTCGGGGCCGCGGCCTACGCGCTGACGCCGTCGTTCCAGAGGCCGCACGCGAGCGGGGCGCGCATCGTGCCGGTGGTGTCTTCGGCCGGCGGCGGCGCGCTGCTGGTCGGCTCTTTCTGAAGGTGAGGGACATGTCGATGCGCAAGCTTGCCAGGACCGTGGTGCTGTTTTGCCTGCTCGCGTCGGGCTTCGCGCTCGCGGCCGCCGGGTGCGAGAACACGGCGGGCGACTGTGAGCTGACCGCGGAGTGCACAGGTGCGCCGGGCCCTGCGGCAGGGAAGTGCGTCCCGAGCCAGTCCGACCTGATCGTGCCCGACTCGTGCGGCGTGTTCGTGAGCGCGAGCGCGAAGGACGGCGGAACGGGCACGTCGAGCGCGCCCTTCCAGACGTTCGCCGACGCGATCGCCGATGCGAAGAAGAGCGGCGCGCGGCGGATCTACGCGTGTGCCGAGACGTTCGACGAGGCGGTGATCCTGCCCGCCGACTTCGAGGTGTACGGCGGGCTCGACTGCAAGAACGAGTGGAAGTTCGGTGAGAAGGCGCGGACGACGATGGCGCCCGCGGCGGGCGTCCCGCTGACCGTGGAGGCCGGCGCGGCGACGCACATCGAAAACCTGCAGGTGCTCGCGCCCGACGGAGCAGCGCCCGATCCTTCGTCGGCCAATCCGCTCTCGGGCGGCTCGTCGATCGCGGTGCTCGCGATCGAAGGCGCGATCGTGGACTTCTTGCGCTGCGACATCGAGGCTGGAAACGGCGCGCCGGGGGCGGTCGGGGCATCCCAGCCGGACGTCGCCGCCGGGTCGTCGGGGACCATGGGCGCCGAGGCCTGCGCCGCGGGGACCGCGGGTCCGGGGGGCGAGCAGATGTGCGGCGGGATCGCCACGAGCGGGGGCGCCGGCGGGGACGGCAGCGAGACGGAGGGCGGCGCGACGGGGCGGAACGGCAAGGGCGACAGCCCGGGGATCGGCGGCATCTACCAGTCGGGCCCGATGGTGTGCGAGCCCGGGGGGGTCGGGGGGAAAGGGGATCCGGGAGGCGCTGGAACGGGCGGGGCTCCGCTCGCGGGCGCGCTTCTGGACGGGGAGAAGAAGGGCGTGCCGGGCAAGGAGGGAGCTCCGGGGAAGGCTGGCAGTGGCGGGGGCGGGGGCGGTGGAGGGAAGAAGTGCGCGGCCGACGTGATGGGTGCCGGCGGGGGCGGAGGCGGCGCCGGGGGCTGCGGCGGCGCCGGGGGAAAGGCGGGCGGCGCGGGCGGGAGCAGCGTTGCATTGTGGGCAGTCGGAGCGACGGTGTCGCTGGCGGAGGTGACGCTGGTGGCGAAGAACGGGGGTGACGGTGGCAAGGGGGGCGACGGGCAGAAGGGTGGAGTCGGCGGCAAGCCAGGTGCGGCCG
>Ga0163144_10024870_pt1 | contig 11727 bp, 19 predicted proteins | sample OliLak19BULKMAT1_FD_123175 | JGI IMG/M metagenome (GOLD analysis project Ga0163144, IMG submission 123175) | Freshwater microbial mat bacterial communities from Lake Vanda, McMurdo Dry Valleys, Antarctica - Oligotrophic Lake LV.19.BULKMAT1 | ecosystem: Environmental > Aquatic > Freshwater >... | reverse complement strand
TTCTCGACCATCGCGGCAGGCACCTGTGCGGGTGCGCTCGGCGTGCGCCATCCCGGCGCACCGCTGACGCCGGGTCGCGAACGGCCACGTTCGCCGCCCCCCTGCCCCCGCTGCTGCCAGCCACTGCCCCATCCGCCGCCCAGGCCGGTCACGCCAAACGACGTGCGGCGTTCATCGACGAGTTCCGGCGGCAGCTCGCGCAGGAATCGCGATGGCATCCCCGGTCTCAGTTCGCCGCCGCGGCGTCGCGCCCGCGCCCAGGTCCATCGCGATCGCCGTGACCGAAGCCGCCGCCTGCCATGCCGCCACGTCGCGCACGTTCGGCGCCGGCTCCAGCGCCGGAGCCATGCCGCGCTTGAACCGTCCGAGCAACCGGTCGAAGAACCAGACGTAGCTGTAGCCGTCCTCGCGCTCGTCGAGGCCGACCTGATACGTCGCGAGCGCGACGCCGAGATACAGCAAGGCGGCGCGGTCGCGCGTGGCGATGTGGCCGCTCTTTCCGACGCGGACCAGCTTCATGCCCCCAACGTGGCGCGCGACCGGCGCCGTCGCGAGCTGGCGCGAACTCGGCTTGTACACCTCGGCCGGAGTCTTCATGTCGAGGGCCTCGTGAGGACGAACGTGGTTGAACTCGGCACGCCACTCGTCGCACGCCGCCTGCTGGAGCTTGCGCGTTTGCGCCGCCTCGGCCTGGATCTCGACGGAGACGTCGGCATGCATCCGCTCGTGGGCGCCGTTGTCGGTCGGCGTGCCGGGCCGGCTGCGCACGACCTCGATGCCGAGCGACACCCACCAGGCCGAGAGCTGCGTCAGTCCGCCGAGGGCACGCAGCGACGCGAACGGCGGCCCGTTGTCCGACTGGATGGCCTTCGGCAGCCCCCACCGCTTGAACAGCTCTTCGAAGACGCGGCGCACGTGGCTCGTCTTCGTGCTGGGCAAGAGACCCAACTCGAGGACGAACCGGCTGTAGGCGTCACGCACCGTGAGCGGCTCGCAGCGCGAGCCGTCCCCGGCCTTCCACCAGCCCTTGAAGTCGACCGTCCACAGGTCGTTCGGGCCGAGCGCGACGACGCGCGGGCGCTCCGGCAACCCGGCGGACGACTTGCGGTAGCGCCGACGCTTCGTGACGAGACCCGAGTGGTAAGGATCCGGTTGATGCTCGACACCGACGGAATCGGGTCTCGGTCGCGACGCTCGCGGAGGAGCAGGACCAGGATCTTCTTCGCGCCCCACGTCTGGTGCTTGTGCTTGAGCTTCACGATGCGCATCACCGTCTCGCTGCTGATGGCGAGCCGATTCGAGCGCGGCCGGCGCGACTGACTCACGAGACCGGCAGTGCCCTGCTCCTTGAAGCGCTTGAGCCACTTGTAGCCAGTCTTGCGGCTTACGCCGAACTGCCGGCACAGCTCGGCCTTGGGCGTGTTGCCCGCGAGTGCGAGCAGGATGAAGTCCTTGCGAACGGACACGATCGACCTCTCTGGCCACGGCATCTCCGCCCGGCGATGTCGTAGCTGCTGGGGTCCTGTCTACCCTCAGCGATCGACCGACCCGTTACCCATGTCTTGAAACTCGGCTGTTACCCATGTCTTGAGACTGCACAGGACAAGACGTGGTCGTTGTCGCGCGTCGCGATCGAGCACGTCTGCGCTGCGGTGCGGGTCGGCGAGGTTCGCGCGCGACTCCTGACGACCGTGATCCGTTGCCCGGCAAAGACCGAACGACGGCGGCGGGCGTTTCTCCGCATGTGTCGGTCGCCATTCTGGCGCACGTCTTCCGCACCCGATGCCACGTTGGCAGCGCCGTGATCGCTGCGACGGTGCTGCGCGCCGCCGCCAAACCTTCCGGAGCGTCGCGCGTCAGTACCCGCATGCCTGATCCTCCGACCCGTGATCCCTCTCCCCCTGAACCGTCCCTCCCCGACATCCGGCGCGCGCTCGCCGCCCAGTACACCGACGAGGTCAAGAAGCGCGTGGAGCGCTTCGCACGAAGGCGCGCGTGGTTCGCACGGCGCGCTGGTGTCGCTGTCCCTTCGCTCGACGACTACGCGGAGGAGCTGGCGCACGACGCGATGGCGACCATCTGGCTCGGCGTGCGCCGATGGAACCCGAGCCACCCGATCGGTCCACGGCTGTGCTGGATCATCAAGGATCGCACGTGGCGCGAGATCGTGCGGGCGCAGCAGTACGAGCACGTCTCGTTCGACCTCGCCGCCAACGACGCGGCTACCGAGGACGCGGAGGAGACGGTCGAGGATCGTGCCTGGCAGGCGTCCGACCTCGGCGCCGAGGTCGGCATCGACGTCGACCAGTCCCTCGCTGGCGGATCGCTCGGCGACTCCGACGAGATCCAGTTCGCCGTGCTGTCCCGCCAGGTGGTGAACGCGGTCATCGAGCTCGCCCGCCGCAACGAGGCCGTGCGCGCGATCCTCGCCTGCTGGGAGCAAGGCTTCTTCGAGCGCGAGGAGATCATGCTCATCACCGGACTCAGCGAGCTCGCCTACGACGCCGCACGGCAGAAGATCCGACGCCTGTCCAAACGATTGCCGCCCGATCTGCGGGCGGCTGTACATGATCTACTCAGGAGGGTTTCATGACCGACGACTGGACTACACCTACCGGCGAGTACGAGCAGCCGTGCCGCGACACCCCAACCGCGACCTCCGCGACACGCTCCGCCGGGCGCCGCCACGGCGACGCGATCGATCCGGCGCTCGACGTCACCCCTGCCGAGCTTCGCATCGTGGACGCCTTCTTCTATGAGCTGGCGCTGGAGGCCGCCGAGGATCCGAGCCCGCCGACCCCGAGGGAGCAGCTCGCGATCGACAACCTCGGCGCTCGCTTCGGGCGGCTCCACGCGATGACGCCCGAGGAGCAAGAGGCCGAGCGCCAGCGGCTCCTCCGCGCAGGCTGGTGATGGCGACCGCGAAGCGGCGCAGGCGCCGCTGCATCAAGGAGTACACGTCATGCGCGAAGGTCCCGGACTAACCGTCGTCGTGACCGGCGACGCGGCCACGGTCGATGCGGTGCGCGCGGCCGTCGCCTCGGCCGGCTACTGCGTTCACGCGATCACTGACGTCGACGAGCTGGACGCCGTCCCGACCGCGATCAGATCCGACGCTTTCGCGATCGTCCTCGACACGTCGAAGGCTGCCGCCGATCGCCTGGTGCCGCGCATCTGGGGTCTTGTTGACGAGGATGTCCACTGCGTGATCGTGTCCGACGAGGCGTCTGCGTTTCCGTCGCTCGAAAGCGTGCCGTGGGAAGCGTTGCTCGCGAAGCCGATCGTCCTCGACGAGCTGCGCTCGGCACTGGAGATGATCTGGGACATGCTCGACCTGGAGCCGGATCGCCCGCTACGACCGGGCGAGGAAGAGGAGCGGCGGCGCTACGAGGAGGAATCCGAGGAGCTGCACCGCCTCCTGATGGCGGACCTTGAACGCCGGACGATGATGGCGGAGACGGAGACGCCGGAGGAGACCCACTCCCTCGACTTCTTCGAGATGCTGTTCGGTGACGACAACGCCGACGATGGCAAGGTCCCCGTCGCCGAGTATCGCGCGCTACGCGCGGTCCGCTGGGATCTGGCCGCTTACCTCGCCACCCGGGTCCGAATCCGCGATTACGCGAAGCGGCTGCCTGAGGATGTTCAGCGCGCAGCGCGGGCGGGGCTGAAGGCGCGCGCGACGAAGCGCAGCTAAAGGTTCATCGCGCCGACAGACCATAGTTTGGCCGATGAATCACGGGCCGACTTCCTCATCATGCAGCAGGTCTCCGAATGATCGCGTTGAGCGGCGTGCGCAGCTCGTGCGACATCGTCGATCCGGGAAAGGTCGTCGGCATCTCGGCCGGCCTCGAGCCCGCTGACCACGTCCACCCCGAGGTGGTCGACGCCATGAAGGAGGTCGGGATCGACCTCTCCGACGTCGTACCGAAGCCGCTCACCGTGAAGATGCAGACCGAGACCTACTTCCTCGTCACGCTCGGCTGCGGCGAGCGCTGTCCGCTCATCCCCGCCGGCCGTCGCGTCGACTGGGAGCTACCCGGTCCCCACGGCCAGTCGCTCGAGCGCGTGCGCGAAATCCGCGACGCAGTCCGCGCCCGTGTCGAGGAGCTTGTTGCTGACAGAGGCTGGAGCCCCTGATCGAGCCGGTGCAGGCGTACGGCCGGACGTCGCCAGCTCACGTGCTCGCGAGGATCTCGGCGTCGAGCCAGCCGAGGACCAGTGTCAGCGCGTGATCGACGGCGTCGGACCGATCCATCAGGCCGGCGCAGAGCTCGGCGAACGTCACGCCGTCTCGGAGGCGCTTGACCAGGTGGCCCTCGTCCTCGCCGAGCGTGCGGTGGATGACGGCGAGCTCGCGTCGCCAGGCCAGCAGGATGCGCGGTCCCGCCGCGGTGAACGGCACCGTGGTGCCGTCCTCGATCGCCGACCAGACCTCGTCGGCGTTGCTCGCGATCGGGACGACGGCGCTGGACGGGACGAGCCGCAGGAGCAGGCCCGGAAACGCCTCCGGCGCGAGCGCCGCGAGGTCGAAGCGCCGGAGTGGCAAGGCGTCGGGTCCGTCGAAGACCTCGGTGCGCGCACGCTCGAGCTTCGCCAGATCGGCCTGCCAGAGAGCGCCCACGCGCCACCCGTGCTCCTCGGACAGGAACCGGGGGAGGAGCATGCCCGCGTCGCGGAGCGACGGATGGCGCGTGGGATACGAGTCGAGATAGCGTGCGACGAGCGCGGTGAAGCCATCATCACCGAGGACGGCCGCGAGCTTGGGATACTCGGCGGCGAGCGCGTCGCGGATACGGACGAAGTACGCGTGCGCGTAGACCTGCAGACGATCGAGCGGCTGGATCCCGTCGTCGCGCACGAGGCCTTGCGCGGTCGCGAGCGACGACCGCCCGGTGATCGCGTCGTGGAACTGTCGCTGGAGCGCGGCGAGCCGGGTCATGCGGTCTCCCGGAGCGCGACCGCGTCGCGCGCCAGCTGGAGCTCGGCGACCAGCTCGTCGAAGGGCGGGATCCGGTCGTCGCGCTCGATGCAGGTCGACACCGGACCGAAACGGCGGACCGCCTCGCCGTAGAGCGCCCAGACGTCGTCGCAGACGGGATGATCGTGGGTGTCGATCAGGAGCGCACCCTCGTGGCTGTGCCCGGCGAGGTGGATCTGTCCGATCCGGTCGGCGGGCAGCGCGTCGAGGTATCTGCGCGGGTCCCAGCCGTGGTTCCGGCACGACACCCAGACGTTGTTGACGTCGAGCAGGATCCCGCAGTCCGCGCGGCCGGCGATCTCGGCCAGGAGCTCGCCCTCGCCGAGCTCTCCGCCCTCGAAGACGACGTAGCTCGACGGGTTCTCGAGGAGGATCCGCCGGCCGAGTCGCTCCTGGACGTGGGCGACGCGCGCGACCACGTGATCGATGACCTCGGCGGTGTACGGCAGCGGCCACAGATCGTGCACGGTATGGCCGCCCAAGGAGGACCAGCACAGGTGATCGGAGACGATCGCCGGCTCGATCTCCGCACACAGCGTGGCGAGGGCGTCGAGATAGGCCTCATCGAGCGGATCGACCGAGCCGATCGACAGCGACACGCCGTGCAGCACCACCGGGTACCCCTCGCGCACGGCGCGAAGCACTCGGCGGGGGTTGCCGCCCGCGACCATGAAGTTCTCGGTGATGACCTCGAACCAGTCGACGCCAGGGCACGGCCCCGCCGTCACCCGCGGGAAATGCGGGGGACGCAGACCGAGGCCGAGGCCGAGGCGCGGGAACACCGCCGCTACTTCGTTTCGGCGGCCGCCATCACCGTGCCGCCCTTCTCCTTGCACGTCTCCTCGGTCATGTCAGCGAAGCCCTGGCCCTTGCAGCCGTTCTTGCCGGCGCAATCGTTCGCGGCGGTCTTGCAGCCGCCCTGCCCCTTGCACTCGTTGACGCCCACGCAGTGGACCTTGGCGGTCTTCTCGCCGCTGGCCGCCTTGGTGGGCTCGCCCGACGAGCCCTTCGACTCGTCCTTCTTGCAAGCGGCGGCAAACAGGGCGCCGGCCGCGACCGCGATCAGCGCTCCACTCTTGAGGTACTCGGTCATACGATCACTCCTTCGATGCGTGACGGACCACCAGGTGATCCAGGGAGACCGCGCCGGCACCGTGCACGGCGAGGTAGACGAACGTCGCGAGGTAGATCGCCTCGATGCTGCCGAGGACGTCGGTGAAGCCTTCGGCTTTGGGCCAGATCGCGGTGTAGATGGCGACCGCCATCACCGCGGTGAGCAGCGCCGCGGCGACCCGAGTGCCGAGCCCGGCGAGCAGGAGGATCCCGCCGACGAACTCGACGCTCGCGACGAACGGTGCCTGCAGATGAGCGGCAGGGATGCCGAGCGACTCGAAGAACTTGGTGACGTTCTCGAGGTTGTGGAGCTTGCCCCAGCCGGTCAGGACGAACGTGACGCCGAGGACGATCCGGATCAGCAGCGGCGGAAGCCAGTCGACGCGGCGGGTGGCCGCGGTCGTTCGGTCACGGAAGGTGACAATGGCGGTCGAAAGGCTCATGGGCTCTCCTACGCAGACACCGGAAGTCGGTTTCGTTATCCCGCGCGACGATCTCGGTGCGTCGCGTACCAGGCGAGGGTCGTGACGACCGCCCAGAGGCACGCGAACGACGAGACCCGCACGTGGAGCATGAAGGCTCCTTCAGCACGGTTCGGGCCAGCTCGTAAGTCGGCGCGTCGAGGTGAGGACCGCTTCCGGGCCCCTCCGTTGTGGATTCGACGCGTTCCAACATGGAACGGGATAAGAACCCGCCCGCCTGGTGTCTAGTCTCTGACCCGTGAGCTCGTTCGACCCGAAAATCGTCCCGCTACCGCGCCGCGCTGTCGACCGCAGCGCCGACCCGACGACCGTCGACGAGGCCCTGGGGCTCCACCTCGACACGCTGTACCGGACCGCGCGGGCCCTCACCGGCGCCGAGCTCGACGCGATCGCCCGCACCGTCCGTCCGGCGGACAAGAAGCGCTTGCTCCGCGGCGAGGCGACCGCGTTCGTCTGCGAACGCGGCTCGTGCCAGATGCCGACCGGCGATCCCGCGATCCTCGCCGGGCAGCTCGCGCGTGCGAGGCCGCTGCTCGCCGACCGGTCGCCGCCGGCGTTATCGGTCCCGTGACGCGAGGAGGGTCGAGAAGAGGGACACCAGGAACGGCGTCAGGTAGGACAGCGCGGCCTTCAAGTAGAAGTGCGGGCAGATCGGCTCCATGGCGATGTGATCGCCGTGGTTGATCAGCACGAGCGCGGTCCCGACCGCGAGCGCGATCAGCGCCGCACGCAGTGTCGCCCGTCGCAACGCGGAGGCCGCGATCCGCACCCTACTTCCACAACCCCGGGACGCCGCCGAGGTAATCGCGCCCGGACCACTGGCCGTGGCACCCGATGCACATCTCGAGCTTGCCCTGCTTCTTGGCGACGGTCCCGGTGGGATCGTAGACCCCGTAGAACCAGTCGCCGTTCTCCGGATCGTAGCCGGGCTCCATCTTGGCCATCACCGTGAGGCCGGTGACCTCGCCCGGCGCACCGCTGGCGGCCGCGTGCGCGGGCTTGACGATGCGCATGCCGACCGGCATCGGGATGACACCGGCGCGATAGGCGTCCGCGAACGGCGCGTCGACGTGGACGTCCACCCAGGCCTTCTGGTGGCCCTCGGACTGGAACGTCTCGTCGTTGATCTGCGGCCACGCCGCCCATCCGTCACAGGTGACGGCGCCGAACGCGGCGTCGCCACCGGCGCAGGGGTCGTAGGTGTGGACGTCCTTGTCGGGGGCGGCGTTCGTCGACGGCTTGGTAGCGCCGCCGCCGCATCCGATCGCGAGCGCGATCGTCAAGGGCGCGACGGAGATCTGGAGTCGGCTCATGGAGGCGTCTACGAGCACGGAACGGGCCAGCGGCCAAGCGCCGGAACCAGCGACGTTGCCCGCGCGGTGCGTCCCGATCTGGTTCGCGTTCGTTCCAGACTGGAACGGGGTCAGCGCCGGGCCCGTTCAGACCTCGTACTACCCGGCGGACACCAGATCGAGGACCTCGTCGACGGACCATTGATCGTCGGCGTGCTTGCCGTAGCGCAGCGCGATGATCGAGCCGGCGGGTCCGATCAGGAAGTCGGCGGGGAGCCCGGTGTGCCCGCCCTCGCCGGTGAACGACGACGAGCGATGGCGCGCCAGCGCGCCGCGGAGGTACGCGCCCCAGGCGCGCGGATCGAGGATCGCGCGCGCCGAGCTGACGACCCGGTAGAGGTCGTAGGCGTGCCGGTCGGGATCGGCGACGACGTCGAACGGGAGATCGCCCTGGAAGGGACGCATCGTCTCCTCGCGCGAATGGAACAGGGCGACCTCGCGGATGCCGGCAGCCTGCAGCTCGCCGATCCGCCGGGCGACCGAACGCAGGTGGAGGTTGCAGATCGGGCAGCCCGCGAAGCGCCGGAACTGGAGGTGCACCGGCCGATCGGGATCCGGGACGACGAGGCGGACGCCGGCGAGCGTGGTGAGCTGCAGCGGCGGCGCCGGCTGGCCGGCCTGGAGATGCCATGGGTCGGTCATCGGCTCGACCGGCAGCATGTCCCGGGCCAGCGCGGTGCGCCACCATCGCTCCATTCCGGACGCGCGATCGTTCCACGTTGGACGGATCGGCGCTGGGATCACGGTCAGTCGCATGGCACGCCACGTGTACCGTCGAGGCTGCATGAACGCTCGATGTGCCAGGCTCCTCCCCTTCTTCGTACTCGCCCTTGTGGCGCTGGCCGGCTCTCCGGCGGCTGCTGACGAGGTCTTCACCAGCGCCGAGGGCTTCTCGCTGACGATCTCGACCGAGAGGCCGGCCACGGCCGGCCAGGCCACCGAGGTCCTGGTCGTGCTCACCCCGAGGATGGGCTTCAAGGTCAACCAGGAGTTCCCGATCTCTCTGCGCGTCAAGGCGCCCGAGGACGTGGACGTCCCAGACGCGTCGCTCGACAAGTCGGACGCGACCGTCTCGTCGACGCGCGCCGAGTTCCGGGTCGCGATGACCCCGCGCGCGACCGGCGACAAGAACCTGACGTTCTCGCTCCGCTTCGCGGTGTGCACCGAGAAGACCTGCGAGCCGCGCAAGGAGACGGTGGACTTCAAGCTGAGGGTGCGGTGAAGACCGCGGCCGCCGCGCTCGCGATCGCCGTCGCCGCGTGCGGGGGCGGCCGCGCGGTCCAGGTGACCCGCACGAGCTCCGAGGATCCGTTGGTCAGGCTCGGCCGCCTCGAAACGCCCGAGTTCATCGAGATCCAGGAGGTCCGCGCGCTCGGCGACGGTGGGATCGCGATGTGTACCGCCGTGCAGGGGCTGTACATCGTCGCGGTCGACGCGAGCGGCGCGATGTCGATCCACCTCCAGCTGGCATCCCGCCACGGCCACGAGCGCTTCCCGCGCTGTCAGCACCTCGCGATCGACGGCGATCGCGCCTATATCACGAGCCGCGGCGACGAGGTCCAGCCGGCGTTCGTCGCCGTCTTCGACCTGGCCGGCGAGCCGCGCGAGCTGGCGAAGCTGCCGATCACCGGGGCATTCGAAGGCATCACCGCGCGCGACGGCCGGGTCTACGTCGCCCGCCATGGCGATGGCGTCGCGATCCTCGAGCGTGACGGCGACGAGCACCGCGTTCTGGGCACGGTCGACGGCCTGGTCAACGCATGGGGCGTCGAGCTCGTCGGCGAGCACCTGCTCGTCGCCGACGGCGAGGCCGGGGTCGCCATCGTCTCGGTCGCGGATCCGCGGGCACCGCGGATCGAGAAGACGATCCCTCTCGACGGCTCGGCACGCGGCGTCGCGGTCCGCGGCGACCACGCCTACGTCGCCGCCGGAGCCGGCGGCGTCGTGGTCCTCGACGTCTCCGACCCAGCAGCCGCGCGCTTCGTCACGCAGATCGCGACGCCGACCTCGGTCCAGCAAGTCTCGACGACCGCCTCGCACCTGTACGCGGCGGCGTGGGGTGAGGTCCGCGTCCTCGACATCGCCGATCCGGCCGCGCCGCGGCTGGTCGCCAGCGAACGCCTGGCGAGCGATGCGCCGTTCACCCGCGTCCTCGGGGTCGCGGCGATCGACGACATCGCATTCGTCGGCGAGTGGTCCGGGCTGTTCGCCTACCGCCTCCACCCGGAGCGGATCGCGCCCGAGATCCGCGTCGACGAGGACACGATCGAGCTCGGCGCGGTCGACGTCGGGCAGCGCCGCGTCTACACCGTGATGGTCGAGAACGAGGGTCGCGCCCCGCTCTCGGTGCGCAGCGTGACCGCGTCGTCGCCGTTTCGCATCGACGGACTGCCCGAGACCATCCTCGCCGGCTCGGCGGTCGCCGTGCACGTGACGTACGTCGCTGACCATGACCGGCAGGTCACCGGTCGGCTCGTCATCGAGACCGACGATCCCGACGAGTCGACCCTCGCGATCCCGATCCACGCCAACCGGGAAGGCCTCGCGGTCGGCCAGCCGGCGCCGCCGCTCGACATCCTGCTGCTCGACGGCACCCGCCTCGACTCGGCCGACCTGGCCGGCAGGCCGGTGCTGCTCGCCTACTTCGCGACCTTTTGACCCGTCTGTGGCTGGAGTTTCCAGACCTCGAGTCGCACTTCTGGGACCGCGACCGGGACCAGGGACTGGTCGTGATCGGCCTCCACCCCGGCGGCCTGTTCGGCGCCGACGAGCCCGATGCTCTCGCCGCGTTCGCCGCGCAGACCGGCGCCACCTTCCCGCTCGGCTACGACCTCGCCCACACCTACAAGGAGCTCATTCCCGAGGGCGGCATCTCGCCGTTCCCGCTCGACGTCGTGATCGCCCCTGATGGCACGATCGCCTACGTGAGCCGCGAGTTCGACGTCGCTGATCTGCGCGCGGTCATCCAGCGGCTGCTACCACCGCCGGCGGAGTAGCTGCGGCGATCGGCAGCTTCACCGTAACGCGCACCTGTGCCTCTCCCACCCCCTCGGGCTCGAGCAGCACCGAGGGCCCGTGTCGCGGCTATCAGTGATAGGACGAGGCATGGCGAAGATCCGGACCATCCCCGAGCACGAAGCCACCGGCCCGCTGGCGGAGCTCTACCGCCGCCTCGCCGACCCGCAGGGCCGGGTCGCCAACATCCTCAAGGTGCAGTCGCTTTCCCCGGCCACCATGGAGGCGCACTACGCACTCTATCGCGCGCTCATGTTCGGGCCCGGTCCGTTGACGCGCCCGCAACGCGAGCTGATCGCCGTCGCGGTCAGCGCGACGAACGACTGCCACTATTGAGTGGTCCACCACGCGGCGAGTTTCCGCCGCGCAGCTCACGATGACGCGCTCGCCGACGCCGTCCTCGCCGACTGGCGATCGGCGCCGCTGTCGCCGGCTGATCGCGCGCTCGGCGAGTACGCCGGGGCGCTGACCCGCGATCCGGCCGCTGAGGCGGCGCCGAGGCTCGCACGCCTGCGCGCGGCCGGCTTCGACGATGAAGCGATCCTGCGCGCGACCGAGATCACCGGGTACTTCAACTTCGTGAACCGCATGGCCGAGGGCCTCGGCGTCGAGCTCGAGGAGCCGTTGTAACGGAACGGCGCGTGCAGAGGACCGATGGGCATGGAGCTCGTCGTGGTCCTGCTCGCCGGCGCTTTTGTCGCCTTCACGAACGGGCAGATGACGTCGCGACCCTTGCGGTTGGCATGGACGCGCGCGAACCCTTCGCTCTCGTCCTCCAGGAACG
>Ga0163144_10024868_pt1 | contig 11728 bp, 10 predicted proteins | sample OliLak19BULKMAT1_FD_123175 | JGI IMG/M metagenome (GOLD analysis project Ga0163144, IMG submission 123175) | Freshwater microbial mat bacterial communities from Lake Vanda, McMurdo Dry Valleys, Antarctica - Oligotrophic Lake LV.19.BULKMAT1 | ecosystem: Environmental > Aquatic > Freshwater >... | reverse complement strand
TCCGATGAGGGTGATGGTTTTCATTCGTTGGTAATGCGTGATCCGTAAAGCGTGGTCAACACGGCACGACTGTCGCCACGGAGGTCCGGCGTCCGTGCGCCGGCCAGCGGCAAAGGGACATGGTTGCCCGTTGAGGGAGAAATTGCATGGCCGCAAGGTAGGAGAAACGCGGCGCGGCGGCTTGAACAAACCGATGAACAATTTGGACGATTCTTCCTTTGGACAGAATGGCCGGAAAGCGCGCTCCGTGACCGGCGCAAGGCAGCAGGTTTCAGTTGTTTGTGATTTCTGACTCCATGACGAGAGCGCGACTCCCTCTCCTCTCATTGGGAGAGGGCGGGGGTGAGGCCACATCACGATTACGAACAAGCCCAGTTGAAACCCATCCGCGACTTCAGCCTAAAAAACGAACCAGGCATCCGTTTGTCGCGGATGCCTGGCGTTGGAAACAGGATTGGGTCGCCGTCTATTTCTCGGCGAGACAGTAGAGATATTCGTGGCCGCGCAGAAACAGCTCGTTGCCGGCGATGGCGGGCGAGGCGTCGAACTTTTCGTCGAGCTTGTTTGTGGCGAGGATTTCGAGCTGGCCGGAGTTCTTCATCACGATGCTCGTGCCGTTGCGGCCCGCGAGATAGATGCGTCCGCCCGCGCCGACGGGCGAGGCGTAGAAGCCGGACGGGCCTTCCAGTCGTTCGCTGAACTGGGACTCACCGGTCTTTGCGTTGAAGCAGGAGAGGGTGGCGTTGTTGCCGGAGAAGTAATAGAGCTTGTCGCCATACAGCAGCGGCGAGGGCACGTAGGGCGTGCTGCGGGTTTGCCGCCAGACGATGGAGTCGGTGCCGGTCAGGTCGCCGGTTTTGTCGAGCTTGATGGCGAGCAGTGCGGGTTCCCGATGGCCGCTCATGGCATAGATCATCCCGAAATCGCTGACCGGGGTGGGAACGACGTTTGAGCCCAGGCCGCCGCTTTCCCAAATTTGCTTTCCAGTCGCGAGGTCATAGCTGCGGATGCGCCCGCTGGCGGCGACGATGACCTGCGCCTTGCCTGCGTGCTGGATGATCAGCGGCGTGGTCCAGGTCGTCTTCTCGTCACGCGGATTGCGCCACAGCTCCTTGCCGGTCGTCTTGTCGAATGCGGCGATGAAGTCTTCGCCTTCGTGGTCCCAGTTCACGACGAGCGTGCTGCCGGACAACGCGGGCGAGCCGCCTTCTCCGAAGCTGTTTGCCGTTCGTTGAGTCCCGAAGTTCTTCTGCCACTTCAGCTCGCCCTTCATGTCGTAGCAATGAAGCCCGCGCGATCCGAAATAGGAATAGATGTGCTGCCCGTCCGTCACCGGCGAGTGAGAGGCGAAGCCATGATCGCGGTGGTGCCCCTCGTGAGGCACTTCTTCCCGGGCGACCTTTTGCCACTGCGTCTTGCCTGTCGCGCGGTCAATCGAGAGCAGCGTGAACTGTAAAACTTCAGTTGGTTTTTCGCCGCGCCCGCCGCCACCGCCACCACCGGGACGACGACGGCGTTCGCCCTCTGGCGGAGTGGCACTTGCGGGAGCCGCCGGAGCCGCCGGGCTTTGGGCCTGGCCGAACACGTTCGGAGAATACAGGGCGGCGGACTTTTTCTCTTCGGCTGGCTCGGCCTTCTTGCCGGTGGCGATGGCCGTCTGGATGAAAATCTGGCTGCCCCAGACGATGGGGGTGCTGGTGCCTTTGCCGGGGAGCTTCGCCTTCCATTTCACGTTCTCCGTCTCGCTCCAGGTCGTGGGCGGATTAGCCTGCGGCATCAGGCCGTTGGCGTGCGGCCCGCGCCATTGCGGCCAGTTGGACGCGGCATCGTTCGCTGCGCCGGACACTACGGTGGCAGACGCCAGCAGTATGCCTGTCACCACTCCGAGCGCCACGGGAGCGAGGCCCCGAGGACGCAGGGACGTGGCGCGATGAATGGATTCCGTTCGAGAAGCATGGGGAGTGTGGGTTGTCTTCATGACATTGCGTGGTGGTGGTTGGAAATCTCTGTCAGTTCAAAATTCATGGAAGGATGAGTTCCACGAGTCCCTGATCTCTATGCCGCTTGGGAGAGCCGATAAAAATGGGGACTCGCGGAGCTCGTCCCTCCAATGGGGCAGATGATGAAGAAGCTTCATTCCTTTTCGTTCGTGATGATGCCGTTCATCAAGCCGAGATGGCCGCCGCCCGACCAGGTGCCTGCATACGTCCTGTCGTAAACGAGCACGCGCGCGGAATACGCCGTCTTGCCGCCCGGCATCGCCATGCCATCGACCGTGATCACCGGCGTATCTCCAGCCCACTTGACCTGGACGGGAATCGGCACGGTGAAATCCTTCTCTCCATACTGGATGCGTGAATGGATGATCCACGCCTCGCCGCCCAGTTTGTTCACGCTCACGATGGTGTATTTGTCCTCCTTCTCCGGCGTGAGTTTGCCTTCCTTGATGCCGCACCAGCGGCCGCTCATCGTGGCCTTGGTCATGGTCGCCTTGAACTTCGCCTCCAGCTCCTCCTGCGTGAGCGCCGGCCTCGTGGGCGCGGCTGGAGCAGCGGGCCTGGTCTCCTGCGCAGACGCGGCGTAAGCGAACGTCAGCAGCGCTGCAACGACAAGGTGATTGAAATGAGTTCGCATGACAGAAGTTATTTGCTGTTACCAACCGGATCAGGGACCAGAACATTGTCCGCCAGCCATTCGGCCAAACGGTTCGACCATCCTTTGACCGTCACGAGCTTGGAACGGTTACCCATGTTGAAGGCGTGTCCGCCCTTCGTGAACAGATGAACCTCGATGGGCACCTTCGCCGCGCGATACTTCGGCAGGATTTCAGAGATGGTCCGCGCGGGCTGTCGGTCGTCGTTCGCCGCGAGCCAGAACGACGTCGGCGCGTTCGTGGGAATCGTCTCGGGAATCCCCAGTGGGCCGGGATAAATCATGATCTGAAAGTTCGGACTCGCGCTGAGCCGGTCCATCGGGTCAGGCGCATTCTCGTCTCCCTCTCCCGAAGCGTAGGACACGAGCGACGCGACCTCGCCGCCCGCCGAGAAGCCCATGATGCCGGTGCGATTCGGGTCGATGCCCCATTCCTTCGCATGACTGCGGACCAGCCGCATCGCGCGCTGGCCGTCCTCGATTGCGTGCTTCGGAAGCGAGTACGGCGAATTCGTTTCGCGCGGCAGCCGGTACTTGAGCGCGAACGCCGCGATGCCGAGGTTCGTCAGGAACTGCGCGGGCGCAACGCCTTCGCCGTTAAACCCCAGCTCCCTGAACCCGCCGCCCGGACAAACGATCACCGCCGCGCCCGTGGCCTTTTCCTTCGGCGGCAGAAAGACGGTGAGGCTGGGATTATGAACATTCTTCACCCAATAGCTCGCCGCCAGCTCCGGCTCATCGCGCCGGTTCTCGAAGCCCGGCGCGCCCTTCTCCCAAAGCGGGATGACTTGTGGCGCGGTCTGGGCTGGAGCCGTGAGCGGGAGAGCCGCGAGGAGCAGGGCGAAGTTGAGCAACAGGGATGACATCCGAACCCGCGGAAGGACGAGTTCCACGAGTCCCTGATCTCCCGAAATCTACGGAGCAGATGGGACTCGCAGAGCTCGTCCTTCCAGCGACGAAGGGTTTTGAAACCGACGTAACAGTGTTTTCATTTTGCGTAATCTTTCCAAATCCATCTCAGCATGTCCGGGAGCAGGACGCCGCCGTGGTTGTCCGAATGCGGGCCTTCGCCCCAGACGTGATTCACCTCGTAACGCGGGCCATCCAGCTTCCGCTGGTCCGCCGTGCGGTTGGCGAAATTAAACGCGGCGAGCATCTGGTGGTTCGCGAGAAACCAACTGCCGAACTGGTTGTCGATGTCGTTCGAGCCGTCTTGAAGGAAGAAGCGGATGGGCTTCGGCGCAGCCCGACGAATGAACGTCGGATACAGATCGCCGCCGGGAATCATCGGCTCGCCGTCGCGCGCCGGGCGGTAACCGATGGACGTGTAGCTGCCGATGCAGCTGATCACCTTGCGAAACGCATCCGGCCGTTCCCACGCCACCGTGAACGCACAGATCGCCCCGCTGCTCGTCCCGCCAATCGCGCGTCCTTCCGGGTCTTTGGTGAGGTTATAGGTCTTGCCGACCTCGGGCAGCATTTCGTCGATGAGGAAGCGTGCGTAACGATCCCCGAGCGCGTCGTATTCAGCGGCGCGATTGTTCGGATTGCCGCCGCCGACCTCGGCGTAATGTTCCCCGCGCGAACCAGGCGTGATGAAGATGCCGATGGTCACGGGCATTTCCCTTTTGTGAATCAGGTTCTCCATCACCTGCGGCACGCGCAGCGCCCCGTTCGTGCGCGTGGCGCGCTGGCCGTCCTGGAAAACCAGCACGCACGCCGGTTTCTCCGCCGTGTATTGCGCCGGCACAAACACCCAATACTGGCGCACCGTGTTGCTGAACACCTGGCTCTTGAAAAGGAACGGCCCTTCCAGCCTCCCCTTCGCCACGCCCTCCTGCGGCAAGGAATCCGCTCCCAGTTCGTAGGTCTTGCCGACCGGAGGCGCGGGACGGTTGGTGGAGGCATTGTCGGCGGCCAGGGCGGCGAACGCCGTGGCGAGCGTGAGAAGCAAGGTGATCAGTTTCATTTGTGGTCAGTGCGAAGGGTGGTCATGACGAACGTGTGGACATGGGGAAAAGCTCGATGTCGCGGAGCGACATGCCGACGGTAGCCGTGGGCTTTAGCCCACGGATCATGGCCGACGCACGTTGCGTCGCGGAGCGACGCTTGATTCGGTCCAGCTTTCCAGATTCAGGCGTCGCTCCGCGACGCGGCTCTTTCAAAACGCCCGACCGTGGGCTGAAGCCCACGGCTACCCTCAATGCCTCGCTCCGCGAGGCTGTGGCGGCAGGCGCGCATCTTGCCGCCCGGAACTGGGCCTGAAAGTTCACGGCGTGTCGAAGTGTCCAAGCCGATTCCGCCGGGCGGGACGCCACGGCTCTACGGCAGGCGAGATGCCCACCGCCACGTTTCGAGTAACGTAACCGGCCAACCACACATGCTCGTCCTAGGTTGGGCGATTTTTCCACATTCGAGGTTAAGTGCTCTTTTTAGAAACCAAATCATCAATCAATGGTGTGTATATACGGTCAATTTCTGCAAAGAACTCCTCGGAACCCAGTGGCACGGAAGTGTTCATACCAACCTGCCTCTCCCAAGCTCTAAGAAACCCAATGAAAATGCCTAAAACTCTCTGGTTGAGATTTGTGAGCTTAGAAATAAATCGTTCTGCAATCTATCTTCCCTCTGGCGAGTCCAAATCCCATCCCGGCAAATCGCTCAATTTGTGAATGAAAGTGTTCCGATGATTCAAGAAATCACGAAGCAATTGGTCAAATTCGGGAGCTAAGTCGGCGCGCTTGCGAAGCTCCCTCAGAAAATAACCAAGAGTTTTTTTCTGTTCTTCCTTTTGTTGTAACTCCAACGCTTCAAGAGTGAGGCGCGAACTATTCTGGAAAACGAACGTCATGCAGAGATTGATTATCTTCTCCGTCGATTGCAGTAGGATCAATGTGACTCCCATCGAAGTCAGAATCTGCTGCTGATGGTCGCTCAGAGGCATTTTCTTGCACTAACAAAAAAGCCTGACGTTCTCCAGCCTTCCCGTTGAATCGCCAAAGTTCCCAGCTTCTGCGCGCCCATCTTGTCTGCCAGGCTGCGGAGCAGGTTGGTCATTGGCTTGTGGCTGGTTCGTTCCTGGCTCTCATCCTATTTAAGCTTCCTCGGCTTCTTCCCGGACGGACGCTGGCGCTCGAAACGAAGGAGTGTGTTCTCGACCTTGAGCATGAGCTTTTCGCGCTCGTGCTGCTCTCGTTCGCTGATGCGCTGAATTTCAAACGCAAGCTGACGAACCAACTGGTTCGATTCCGCCAGTTGCTCCTTGAGCGTGGCGATGTCCTGCTTGTTCTCCTCCACGTCACGGAGCAGAAACAGCATCTGCCGGACGGCGTCAGCGACCTGCTTGAACATGGCGGAGGATGGCCCAGGCTTCGTCGAGACTCTGCCGGATGGCAATGTCCGCCCGCCGGATGCGCGATTCAGTCGGCTTCATTCGTTTGCGGATGGTGGTCATCTCCTGGAGATACCCGTCGATCATCGCCTGATGCTTTTCCTCACTCACCCCGTTGGCTGTGGCTGATTTTGTCGGCATGGCGTCAGTGTATCTGTCCCATTAAGAGTTTCAACCTTCGCGAAGGATTACACATCCCCCAACCTTCCCGTTGAATCGCCGAAATTCCCCAGCTTCTGCGCGCCCATCTTGTCGGCCAGGCTCAGGAGCAGGTTGGTCATGGGCTTCGAGCCGTGCTGGACGTAGCGGCCGGGGTTGAGCGCGCCGCCGCCGCTGCCCGCGAGGACGAGCGGCAGGTTCGAGTGCGTGTGACGGTTGCCGTCCGCGTTGCCGCTGCCGTAGAGGATCATCGAGTTGTGCAGGAGCGAACGGCCGTCCACGTCCTTGGTCGCCTCAAGCTTTTGCAGGAACTTCGAGAACTGCGTCGCATACCAAAGGTCGATCTCGGTGAGCTTCTGAATCTTCTCCTCGTTCTGAAAATGATGGGACAGATCGTGGTGGCCTTCCGGGATGCCGATCTCCGGGAGCGAACGGTTGTCGCCGTCGTGGCCGAGCATGAGCGTGGCGACGCGCGTGGAGTCCGTCTGGAAGGCGAGCGCCAGCATGTCGAGCATGAGCAGGGCGTGCTGCGCGCGGTCCTGCGGGATGCCGGCAGGCGTGTCGATGCCAGGATCTTTCGCCGCGCCGAAACGTTCCGCCTTCTGGATGCTCGTCTCGATCTCGCGGATGCCGGTGAGGTATTGGTCGAGCTTGTCCTTGTCGCGTCCGTTGAGCCGGCGGTTCATGCCGCGCGCATCTTCCAGCACGAAATCGAGCACGGAGCGCTGCTCCTGCTGGCGGCGCTTCATGTTCTCCGCACGTTCGCCCGCCGCGCCGGCGCCGAAGAGCCGCTCGAAGACCATGCACGGATTCGACTCCGCCGCCACGGGCGTGGTCGCGGAACTCCACGAGAGATTGAACTGATACGCGCAGGCGTAGCCGGAATCGCACGCGCCGGAAGTGCGGGCGGCATCGCTGCTGAGCTCGAGCGACGGGAAGCGCGTGAGATGCCCGACCTCGCGCGCGATGGCCTGGTCAATGGAGATGCCCGCGCGAAGGTCGGTCGCGCTTTTCTTGAGGCGCACGCCGGTGAGGAACACGCCGTTGCCGCGCGCATGATCACCGCCGCCATCCTGCCCGCCATAAGCGCAGCGCTGGTCAAGTCCGCCGAGGACTTGCAGATGCTCGCGCAGAGGTTCCAATGGTTTCAGCGTGCGGCTGAACTCGGCGTGCTTGCCCTCGCCCTTGGGCCACCACGCGGCGGGGATCGCGCCGTTCGGGAAGTACACGAACGCGGCACGCATCGGGGCACCGCCCGTCGTGGTGGCGAGCTTGGAGACGGGCGCGACAAGCGCCTTGAGCGCGCCCAGTGATTCAAACGCAGGCAGCGCAATGCACGCGCCGAGTCCGCGCAGGAAATGGCGGCGGTTAAAGGCGAAGTGGCGTTCAGCGGCGAGGGTGGGGTGGGTGTTCATGGTGAAATTTTAGAGTCGGTTGGTTCGCCCTCACCCCGGCCTCTCCCCCGAGGAGAGGGAGCGCGACGATGCGGCTCGGGTGCGCCGGCGTTGTCTCCGCGTTTGTGGGGCATGGATTGGAGCTGGACCGTTCGCACGCAATCAGCAGGGCTGAAGGCCCGTCATGTGACAGCCTGGGGTGAAGCGAGTCCGCGAGCGAAGCACCAGGAAAAGCGTCCGAAGATGAGCCCAGCCCTGAAGGGGCGAAACGATGTGCCGCCCTTTCAGGGCTTGAGATTCTTGCGGGCATCTTACCTGGGCCTGCGTCGCTCGCAGGGACGCAGGACCAGCCTGTCATATGACGGGCTTTCAGCCCTGAAGAGGAGACGGGACGTATCCAGCCCGGAGGGTTGCAGGTCACATGTTCACCGCATTGTTTATCAAAGCGGGAATTCATGGCGTTCGCGCGGCGCGCGCGCCGGTCCCGCTGGTCGAGGCGGGCTTTTCCATCATCGCCTCGCTCCGCGTCTTCTGGAACGGCGCGGACTCGATGATGCCAGCAATCAACTCCGACGGACGCCCGTCCGACTTCTCCAGCCGCGTGACAATCGCGTCCACCGTTGCCACATCGTAATACTCCAGACCGCGACCGAGCGCGTAGGTCAGCAGCTTCTCGGTGAGGGTGTGGTAGAACTCAGTCTTGTGGTTGAGGGCGAGAATGGCCTTCAGCTCCTTGATGTTCGTGAACCCTTCACCGCTCAAAAGCCGGCCGGTCGCGTCGATGGACTGGCCGCGCTCCTGATCGCGCCACATGCCCATCGCGTTGAAATTCTCCAATGCAAGGCCGAGCGGGTCCATTCGGTTATGGCACGAACTGCACAACGGCTGTTCGCGATGCAGCGCCAATGTCTCGCGCAAGGTCAGCGTCTTTTCCTTCATCGCCTTCGCAGCGTCCTCGAGCGGCGGAATGTCCGGTGGCGGCGGTGGTGGCGGTGTGCCGAGCAGATTGTCCAGGATGAACAGGCCGCGCTTCACCGGCGACGTTCGCGTCGGGTTTGAAGTCACGGCGAGCACCGAGCCATGCGTGATGACGCCGCCGCGCGGGCTGTCGGCGGGCAGCTTCACGAGAACCATTTCGTCGCCCGTCACGTTGAGATTCGTCAGACCGTAATGCCGCGCGAGACGTTCGTTGAGGAACGTGTAATCGCTGTCGAGCAGTTCGAGCAGGCTGCGGTCTTTGCGCAGGACATGGTCAAAGGCCATCTCCGTTTCCTGCCGCATGGCGTGGCGCAAGTCGCCGGTCAACTCCGCGCGTGGTCCGCGAAACTGGCCGCGGAAACCACGATTGCGGTTGGTACGGCCGGCTTGAGCGAGTTGATTGGTTTGAACAGTTGGGACGGGCTGAACTCCGGGACTGAAGAGCCCATCATGCACCTGTTGCAATTCCTTCTTCTCAGCCGCCGTCATGGCCGCGTCGTTCGCCTCCTCCTTGGCGCGCAATTCACGGAAGCGGGCCATGCGCTTTTCCCGGTCCGCATCGACGGTGGGTGCCGCCGCCGGTGCGGGCGCCGTCTCGCGGTTCAACACCTGGCGCGCATCAATCTGCACGGTTTCGATGTCGCGGGTCTGGAGCCATTGCCCGACGAAGTTCCGCACGAACGCCTCTGACTTGCGGTCGGCAAGAAGGCGCTTCGTCTGCTCGGCGAGATTCGCACGCAGCGTCCTTTCGCCGGCGAGCCGGAGCAGTTCGGCGTCGGGCATCGAGGACCAGAAGAAGTAGGAGAGCCGCGACGCCAGCGCGTATTCGTCCACCAGCGGATGAGCGGTGGCAGGCATACCGCCTGCCGCCACGTCAGTGCTTTCCTCGCGGAAAAGGAATCGCGGCGACGCCAGCACGGCGACCATTGCCTGGCTGATGCCGGCCTCGAAGGTCTTCCCCTTCTGGCCATAGGTGGACTCCGCGACGGCCACCAGTCGGTCCACCGTCTTCGCATCGACCGGCCGCCGGTAAGCCTTTTGCACGAACGGCCCGAGAACCTCGCGCGCATATTTGCGCCGGGCTGAGGCGCTTCTCGGCGCGTCTTTGGCGAAAAACTTTTCGTAGTTTTTCGGACGCACCCAATGCTTCGCGTCCATCGGACCGCGCACGATCACGGAATCCAGCCGCAACGTCAGCGACCGCACCTGCTTCTGGTCCGGCGTGAGCGGATGCACCTCGATCACCAGCCCGTGATCGCCCGCCTTCCAGTCCTGATCGAACTCGTAGTGAAACGCCTTGCCGCCTTCACGCGAGTATTCCTTGCTGTGCAGTTCCTGGCCGTCGGCCTTGAGAACGAGCCGGCACTTGTTGTAGTCGAATTGATTGTCCACGAACCGCGCGTTCGCCGCGAAGTCGAGCAGCAGTTGGTAACCTCCGGCGTGTTCAATCTTCAAGGCGTTGGAAACGGAAGCGCGGTCGTAGTAGGACAGAGTCAGGGCGTTGGCTGACATGGGTCCGCGATTGGTTCGGCTCGAAGCGCCCACCTCTCCGGTGAAACTCCGGCCCACGACGATTTTCTCCGCCGGCACGCGTGACACGGATGGAACCGCCCGCGTCACGACGGCCTTCGCCGCCGCCAGATATTTCTCCAGCAACATGGGCGGCAGCGTGAGCACGTCGCCAATGTTGTCGAAGCCGTGGCCGGAATCGTCGGGCGGGAATTCCTTGTCCGTGTCGAAGTCCACGCCGAGCAGATCGCGGATGGTGTTCCGATACTCGGCCCGATTCAGCCGACGCACGGTGACGCGGCCGGGATCGGGATTCTGCGGGTCCGCCTGGAAGACCGCCGTCTTGATCCATTGCTCAAGCTGCTGCTTCTGCTCTGCGCTGGGCTGCGCCTTCTTCGGCGGCGGCATAATGCCGGCACGCACGTTCTTCAGCGCCTTCAGCCAGAGATCGTGATTGCCCAGCATCGCGGGGTCCGACTTAAAATCGTCGAAGGAAACTCCGCCCTTGTTCGCGCCGTCCGCATGGCAGTCGAAGCAAAACGTCTCCAGCATCGGACGGACCTCGACGCAGCCGTCGAACTCTCAGCACCGACGGCCTGTCCGGTGACGAGAACAAGCATCGCCACGCTGAACACCAGCGACATTTCAGACAGCCGTTGTGCAACCCGTTGCTCAGACTGGAGTTTCATGGATAGAAAGACATACGTGGACGTATCGGTTCTGACACGGCCCGCCACGAGTTGGTTACGGGGTTGAACTTGGTTTCTATCCCAGCTTCTTCTTCGCGGCCTCGGGCACGATGATCTTCGTGGTGCCGACTTCCTTGATCTCAGTCGTCGTCGCGCGGTCCACGGCCCGTTCGTCGCCGTTGAAATCAACTTTGCCCGTCACCTTGACCTCGTATTTGGACAGCACGCCGTCCTTCAACCAGAACTTCACTGAGCCTTTCGCGTCCTTGGTGTTCCCCATCCGGAACTGCGTCTTCGCGCCTTCTTCCGTCAGGTTACCGGAATAGACGTCGCCGTCCTTCTTCAGCTCCTTGAGGCCACCGACAAGCTCCGTCACCTGCGCGGCGGGAGCCTTCAGGTTGCGGAGCATCCGGCCCATGAACCGGCCCCGGCCTTCGCCGTCTTCCAGCTCGGCGGCGGTCTTCCAATCGCCGTCCTGAGTGGTGATCACCGCCTTGTCGCCCTTCATTGCGGCCTCGGTCCGATTGTCGCCGAAGCTCATGGTGACGTGGGTGAAGCCGTCCTTCTCGGTCTTGCCTTCGGCCGGTCCCGGCTTGAACTGCGAACTCTCGGGAACCACGACGGTGGACTTCCAACTGTAGTTCGCGTTCTCCGCGAGCTTCTTGGCGGCGGCGCTGACGTCGTCCTTCGGGCTGAGGTCCGCGGCAAAGAGCGCGGGCGCAATCACGAGGGTGAGGGCAGTGAGCAGGTTTGTTTTCATAAGATGTCAGGCCGACTCAACCTTTTCTTGAGATGGCTGCTAGTGTAGTGTCCAACAAACAACTGGACAACCACAGGACGGTTAGGGTTACATCGAAGCATGCCCGCAATGCCGCTGATTCAATTGAGCACGAGAGACCGGGAAGAAATTGACCGCTGGCTGGCCGCATACGGGACTCCCCAGCAGGTAGCGTTGC
>Ga0163144_10024866_pt1 | contig 11729 bp, 4 predicted proteins | sample OliLak19BULKMAT1_FD_123175 | JGI IMG/M metagenome (GOLD analysis project Ga0163144, IMG submission 123175) | Freshwater microbial mat bacterial communities from Lake Vanda, McMurdo Dry Valleys, Antarctica - Oligotrophic Lake LV.19.BULKMAT1 | ecosystem: Environmental > Aquatic > Freshwater > Lake... | reverse complement strand
GGTCGATGCCGCAGAGTGAAAGCATCGTCGCGTGGAGATCATGCACGTCCATGTCCTGACCGTCGGCGATGAAACTGTAGCCCAGTTCGTCCGTGCTTCCCCACGTTGTGCCCGGCTTGATGCCGCCGCCGGCCATCCAGATGGAGAAGGCTTTGATGTGGTGGTCGCGGCCGGAACCCTGGCCCATCGGGGTGCGCCCAAACTCGCCGCCCCAGATGACAAGCGTGTCTTCGAGCAGGCCGCGCTGGGCGAGATCATTCACCAGAGCCGCACTGGATTGGTCGACGTCCTTGGCCGCGATGGGTAGATCCTTGGCGAGGTTGCCGTGGTGGTCCCAGGCGCGGTGGTAGAGCTGGATGAAACGCACGCCGCGCTCCGCCAGTCGCCGGGCCATGAGGCAGTTCGAGGCGAATGAGCCGTCACCGGCTTCCTTGATCCCGTAGGACTCAAGCGTCTCCTTGGACTCCTTGCTGAAGTCCGTTAGGTCAGGAACGGAGCTCTGCATCTTGAAGGCGAGTTCGTATTGGGCGATACGCGTCTGGATCTCGGGATCAAGCTTCTCGTCGGCCAGGAATCCGTTGAGCCGGTTGATCTCCTCGACGACCTGGCGCTGCGTGCTCTGGCAAACTCCTTCGGGATTGCCGACGTAGTGGACCGCTTCGCCCTTCGACTGGAGCTGGATGCCCTGATACTTGCTCGGGAGATAGCCGGAGGACCATTGCCGCGCCGACACCGGCTGCGCGCCGGACTTGCCCTGCGATGTCAGGACGACGAAGCCTGGCAGGTTGTCCGTCTCCGCGCCGAGTCCGTAGAGCAGCCAAGAACCCATCGAAGGCCGGCCCTTAATGATCGAGCCGCTGTTCATGAAGGCGTGGGCCGGGTCGTGGTTGATCTGCTCTGTGTGCATCGAACGCACGATGCACATCCGGTCAGCCAACGTGGCGATCTGCGGGAAGTGGTTCGAAATCTCCTGACCGGATTGTCCATGCTTCTTGAATTCGGCCGACGGACCGCGCGCCTTCAGGGGAGTGTTCTGGAGCTGGGCCAATTGCTGGCCCTTGGTCATCGAGTCCGGAAATGGTTTCCCATCCAGTTCCTTGAGCTTCGGTTTCCAGTCGAAAGTCTCCAGATGCGACGGCCCGCCGGCCATGCAGAGATGGATTACGCGCTTGGCCTTCTGCGGGAAGTGCAGCGGCTGGATCGCGCCGGGAAAGCCTTTGGCTTGGACCACTGCGGCAAAAACCTTCGGCGAGAACAGCGACGCCAAAGCCATTCCGCCAAGCCCGTAGGCGGAGCGTGTCAGAAACGACCGCCGGTTGATGTCGTTGGCGAAACGGTCGAGATCGAAAGGGGTTCGCATGGCTGGATCAGTAGCGGGTGATCGTTTCGTGGAGATTTAGGATGACGCGGGCCACGCTGGTCCAGGACGCGTGTTCGATGGCGTTCAGCTTCGTGTTCGGTGGCGTCAGTCCTGTTTTCAGGAGCTTCTGTGCGTCGTCGGGCGCGGCGGCGAAGGCTTTGCGCTGATCGACCAGAAGCTTCAGCAGCGAGTCGCGTTCAGCGGGTTTGATCGGGCGGAGCAACACGGTCTGGAACGCCAAGTCCAGCCGCGCTCCGTCGGCTTTCGCCTTCTGGTTGGTCAGGATCTTTTCGGCAAAAACCTTCGCAGCCTCCACGAACGACGGATCGTTCAGGAGCGTCAGCGCCTGTTGGGGCGTGTTGGAGACGAGACGATCCACCGCGCATTCTTCGCGGGACGGCGCGTCGAAGTTGGCGAGCATCGGATGGAGAAAAGTCCGTTGCCAATGGGAGTAGAGCCCCCGGCGATATTGGCGTTCGTCGCGGCTCGCGTGGTAGTCGCGGTCGGGGAACTGGATGTTCACGTAATAGCCACCCGGCTGGTAGGGGAACGCGCTGGGTCCACCGACTTCCGGGTCGAGCATTCCTGCGATGAAGAGCGCGTTGTCCCGGACGAACTCCGCTTCGAGCCGTCGCGGATTCTGCCGGGCCAGGAGGCGGTTGTTGGGATCGATGTCGCGAAGTTCGGGGCGCCCCTTGCTGTCCTGCTGATACGCGGTCGATGTGACCAAAAGCCGGACCATGTGTTTTACGTTCCAGCCGCTGTCCATGAACTCGGCGGCGAGCCAATCCACGAGTTCGGGGTGCGTCGGCGGTTCGCCCTGTGCGCCCAGTTCCTCGGGCTGGTTCGAGATGCCGTTTCCGAAGAACTGTTTCCATAGGCGATTCATGTAGGCCCGCGAGGTCAGCGGGTTGTCACGGGAGGTCAGCCAATGGCCGAGATCGACGCGACTCAACCGGCCGTCGGCGGGTTGTTTCGGGCCGGACAGGAAGTGCGGCGTCGCCGGCTTCAGGATCGGCTGGGATTCATCCTGCCAGTTGCCACGTGGCAGGACGCGGGTCGGAAACAGGTTGGTCGTCGCCGCGGTGACGAGCGTGGGAGAAGTCCCTCCGTGGAGCCCGCGAATGTCGGCCAGCAGCGCTTTCGTTCGGTCATACACGACAGAATCAGTCGCCGTGCCGAGCAGAAAAGCCGCGGCGAGCGAAGCCTTGGCCGTTCCGCGTCCAAGGCCGGATGAACCGAGGCCTTTGGCCAATATTGGGTCGGCGCCGGATCGCATCAGATCGAGTGACACCAGCGGCGTGGTGCTGACGCGGAAGCGCCCGATGTCGTCGGACTCGACGGTGACGGAGAGGACGTCGCCTTCTTCCGCTTCAGGCGGTCCATCGACGAGGTAGATCGCGGTCTGGATGGCTTTGGCGGTGTGGCCCGGCACTTTCCAAGTGCTTCTCACATCCGTCACCTCGAAGCCGTTCGCGTAGGCCGCGACCCGGGAGGACGCCTGGGCGTCCGCAAACTTCAGCGTCCGTTCCTTGCCCTCCTTCGGCTTCAACGTCGCGCTGAGCCGGATTTCCCCGAACGCCTTTCCTTCAACAAGGGTGGATCCTTTGTGATCTGGATGCGGAATAAGTTCCAGCCGCAGTGCGGCGATGCGGCTTTTCTGGAGGCCAAACGAAGCCACAAACCTTTCAGCCGCGGCGAGTTTACCGCCCACCAGCACGGAGCCATCGGCAAGGAGCGAGACCTTGGCCTTCGAGTTGGTGACGGAAAGCTTCACCGTCGGAGCCAGCGCGATCTGCCAGCCGTCTCGCCAACGTTCGGTGAAGGCGGCCGTTTCCTTGCGCCACGAGTCGAACGCGGCGCGGTTTGTCGAAGCGGGCACGGCGGCGAGGATCTCGTCCAGTTGCCGGCGGAGACGGATCTCGCGGCGTTGCAGGTAGGCGTTGGTGACAACGAGTTCCGGCGGAAACGGGTGGTCGTTGCTCCAGCCCTTGAGCTCCGGATTCGGGGTGTAGTTGTAGTCGTTGTAGACGCCCCACTGCTTCACGTCGTCGAAGAACGCCGCCATCGTGTAGAAGTCGGATTGGGAGAAAGGATCGAACTTGTGGTCGTGACATTCGCAACAGGCCATCGTCGAACCGAGCCACGCGGTCGAGACAGTGCGGACACGGTCGCCGGCATACTTCGTCAGATATTCCCTCGGCTGCGCGCCGCCTTCGCGGGTCATCATGTTGAGCCGGTTGAACCCGCTGGCCGTGCGTTGTTCGGGCGTCGCGTTGGGCAGGAGGTCGCCGGCGATCTGTTCGAGGGTGAACTGGTCGAAGGGTTTGTTGCGGTTGAAGGAGTCGATGACGTAGTCGCGGTAGGGGAAGACGTTTTGGTTCTGGTCGCCGTGATAACCGACGGTGTCGGCGAACCGGACCGCATCCAGCCACGGCACGGCCATGCGTTCGCCGAAGTGCGGCGAGCCCATCAGGCGATCCACCTGTTTCTCGTAGGCCTTCGACGACGTGTCCTTGAGGAACGCCTCCATCTCGGCGGGCGTGGGAGGAAGGCCTGTCAAATCGAGGGAGAGGCGGCGGAGCAGGGTGCGCCGGTCGGCGGCGGGTGATGGCTGGATCTTGGCGGCTTCAAGTCGGCTCAACAAGAACCGGTCGATGGATGTGTTGGGCCACTTCGTGTCTGCTACCTTCGGCATCTCAGGCCGGACCACCGGCGCATAGGACCAATGCGGTTCGTAAGGCGCCCCGGCGGCGATCCAGCGCTTGAGCAGGTCGCGCTGCGGCGCGGTCACAGTCTTGTGCGTCTCCGGCGGCGGCATGACTTCCTCGGCATCGGTGCTGACGAGACGCGCAAGCAGCTCGGACTCCTCCGGCTTGCCGGGGACGAACGCCTTCTTGGCGAGGGCCTCCTCCCGGACATCCAGTCGCATCTTGCCCTTGCGGTTCTTCGGGTCGGGGCCGTGGCACTGGAAGCAGTTGTCCGAAAGGATCGGCCGAATGTCGCGGTTGAACCGAATCTCGTCGGCACGCGAGGACGCAGGAACGATCCACAGCGACATCAATGCCGCGAACGCGAGAAAGTGACTAAGGGTCGGACGGGACATGGAGTAAATAGTCTCACCCATCAGGACAGTCCGACAAGTTTCCGGAGTGATTTCTTCAGCGAGACTCCAGCGAGCCGGTCCGCCAAAAAAAACGCCCGCTTCTAATAGGAAGGGGGCATCGTAAACGAACTGAACGAGGCGGCGGACTAGGCGTCTTTCTTCACGGCCGCCTTCACTTCGAGGTGCAGGTCGCGGAGCTGGCGAGGAGTGACCTGGCTGGGGCTGTCGGTCATGAGGCAGACGCCCTTCGCGGTCTTTGGAAAGGCGATGACGTCGCGGATGCTCGTCGTGCCGCAGAGGATGGCGATGAGCCGGTCAAAGCCGAGCGCGATGCCGCCGTGCGGAGGCGCGCCATATTTGAAGGCTTCCAGCATGTAGCCGAAGCGGCTCTGGGTTTCGTCCGGCGGAATCTGCAGCAGTTCCTCGAAGATGGTCTTCTGCACGTCGGGCTGATGGATACGAATCGAACCACCGCCGAGTTCCACGCCGTTCACGACGATGTCGTAATGCTGGCCGCGGACTTTCTTCGGGTCGGTCTTGAGCAGCGGGATGTCGTCCGCGACGGGCGCGGTGAAGGGGTGATGGCTGGAATACCAGCGGTTCATCTCGCGGTCGAAGCCGAGCAGCGGGAACTCGATCACCCAAAGGAAATTGAACTGCTTCGGATCGAGCGTGAGCTTGCCCTGCGTCTTGAGCACGTCGGCGCAGTAGAGGCGAATCTTGCCGAGGATCTCGCAGGCGTTGAGCCATTGGTCGGCGGCGAACAGAATCAGGTCGCCCTCTTGAATCGCGAGCTTGCTGGTGAGCGCGGCCTTCTCGGCTTCGCTGAAGAACTTCACGATGGGCGATTTCCATTCCCCGTTTTCCACCTTGATGTAAGCGAGTCCCTTTGCGCCGAAGCCCTTCGCGGTCTCAGTCATCGTCTCGATCTGGCCCTGCGTCGCGCCGGCGAGCCCGCGCGCGTTGATGGCCTTGACCACCCCACCGCTGGCAATCGCGCCGCTGAACACCTTGAACGTGCTCGCGCGGAATTCCTCGGTGAAGTCCACAAGCTCCATGCCGAAGCGCGTGTCCGGCTTGTCGATGCCGAAGCGGTTGAGCGCCTCTTCAAAGCTGATGCGCTTGAAGGGCGTGGGGATGTCGATGTTCAGCGCGGTCTTCCAGACTTTCTTCAGCAGACCTTCGATCAGCGCGTAGATGTCTTCGCGGTCGATGAACGACATCTCGATGTCGACCTGGGTGAACTCGGGCTGGCGGTCGGCGCGGAGATCCTCGTCGCGGTAGCAGCGGGCGAGCTGGAAGTAACGCTCGATGCCGCTGACCATGAGGATCTGCTTGAACTGCTGCGGCGACTGCGGCAGCGCATAGAACGTGCCGGGATCGCGGCGGTTCGGGACGAGGAATTCGCGTGCGCCTTCGGGCGTGGACTTGAAGAGCGTGGGTGTCTCGACTTCGAGGAAGCCCTGTTCGTCCATGAAGCTGCGCGTGGCGATGGCGACCTTCGAGCGGACGCGCAGGTTGCGGATCATCTCCGGGCGGCGCAGATCGAGGTAACGATACTGGAGACGCAGCTCCTCGTTGACCTTGTTGGCGATCTCAGGGTCATCGACCGGGAACGGCAGCACCTCGGCGTTGTTCAGCACGGTCAGGCGCTCGACGAGGACTTCGACCTGGCCGGTGGGGATTTTGTCGTTGTTCGTGCCAGCGGGACGCAGGCGCACCTTGCCGGCGATCTCGATGACAGACTCGCTGTGCAGGTGCGTGGCGACCTCGAAGACATCTTTCGGCAGGTCGGCGGGATCAAACAGGGTCTGCGTGCGGCCCTCGCGGTCGCGCAGGTCGATGAAGAGGAGTCCGCCGAGGTCGCGGCGGGAATGAACCCAGCCGGTCAAAGTCACAGTCTGTCCGGCGTGTTCCGCGCGGAGCTCGTTGCAATGGTGCGTGCGTTTCATGTCGTCATGCGGGCTCAGGTCGGCCGTCACCCGCGAAATCGAGGGCGGACTTTGGCCGTTGCGGCCGTGAATTCAAAACGAAAGTTGCCGAGGAAAGTTCAGGCAGCTCTTCGGTCATTTGACCGAAATCGCCTCCGACTGGGACGGGCTTGCCGGTGCCTTGGCCCCGAACTTGACCCGCAGATCGTCCAGCAGCGTGTAGACGACGGGGATGACGTAGAGCGTGAGGAAGGTGGACGTCAGCATGCCTCCGACGACGGCGACGCCCATCGGTCGGCGGCTTTCGGCCCCGGCTCCGAATCCGATCGCGATCGGCATGATGCCCGCGATGGTCGAGAGCGCGGTCATCAAAATCGGACGCAGGCGCACCCGGCCGGCTTCTTCCATGGCGGCATGGGAGTCGACTCCTTTTCCCGTCTGCTTGTTGGCGAATTCAACGAGCAGGATGGAATTCTTCGTCACCAAGCCGATCAAGAGGACGAGGCCGATCTGGCTGAAGAGATTCACGTTCATGGCCGGGATCGGCGGATAGAGCCCGATGGCACCGCCCTTGTTCAGAAGCCACAACGCGCCGAAGGCACCGATCATCGCGAGCGGAACGGCGAGGATCACGGTGAAGGGATGGACGAGGCTCTCGAACTGCGCCGCCAGAGTCATGTAGACGATGATCAGGGCGAGTCCGAGGACCCACCAGATCTCGGACGACGTGTCGGCCAGGTTTTTGGCATCGCCTTCCCACGCGTGCAGGACACCGGTGGGGAGACCGGTTGCGAGCAGCGGCTGCACTGCTTTCACGGCGGTGCCAATCGGAACAGAGCCGACCGATGCGGTGATGCTGGCAGAACGGAGGCGGCCGTAGTGGTTGATGCCGTTCGGCGAGCCGCCTTCGGTTCGGGTGACGAGGGCGCTGAGCTGGATGAGTTCTCCCTTGGCGCTTCGGACGTAGACGCGATCGAGGTCCGACGGAGTGAGGCGCGATTCCCGTTCCAGCTGGCCGATGACCTTGTATTCCTTGCCGTCGACCTTGATGCGGCTGAGGTCCAAGCCGCCGAACAGGATCTGAGTCGTGCGGGATATGTCCTGGATGCTCACGCCGAGGGCGGCGGCCCGGTTACGATCGATGTTCACCCGGACTTCCGGTTTATTGACCTCGAACCCAACGCGGACATTGCTGAGAAGCGGTTGGCCGAGTTCGTTGGTGAGGCCCCGGAGGATGTTGGCAAAGTCGTTGGCCGACTTGCTGAGGACGTCGAGATCCTGGTTCTGGAGAATCAGTTCGAACGGCGAATTGTTGAAGCCGACCTCGATCGACTTGGGCAGGTTCGCGATGCCGATGCCGCCCTCCACTTCGGCGAACATCCGCTGGGCGACACCTCCGGGGCCGTTGACGATTTCCTGGACCGTGCGCTTTCGCTCGGAGCTGTCGCTGAAGGTGACAAAGACGATTCCAAGGCTGGCTTGACCGGGTCCGCTGAAGCCGGGCGCCACCATCGCTCCGTAGCTGGTGACTTCGGGAATCTCGGAGATGATCTTCTCGGCCTTCCTGAGCTGTCGATCGGTGTATTCGCTGGTCGAACCGGTGGGCGTCACCACAAGGGCGAACAGCCGTCCCTTGTCCTCCATGGGGAGGAAGTCCTGCTCCAAGCCGCGATACGCCAGGACCATCAATCCCATCGTCGCAGCGGTCACGATCATGGCGACGAAACGGTGGGCGAGGGTCCACTTCAAGGTGCGGGAATAGGTCTGGGTGATCCAGTCCAGCGTGCGTTCGAACACGCCGAAGAGGCCGGTGGGTTTCTTGTGCGAGACCGGCTTCAGCAACCGCGCGGCCATCGCGGGTGAAAGAGTCAAGGCGACGAACGCCGAGATCGCCACCGATCCGGCTACGGCCACGGCGAACTCGATGAACAGGCGGCCAGTGGAGCTCTTTTGGAAGGCCAGCGGGGTGAAGACGGCGATCAGCGAGATGGTGATAGCGATGATGGCCACGCTGATTTCCTCCATGGCCAGGTAGGCTGCCTTCATCGGAGGAACACCCTCTTCGATGTGCCGGTAGATGGCCTCAAGCACCACGATGGCGTCGTCTACAACCACGCCAATGGCCAGCACCAGAGCGAGCATGGTGAGGATGTTGACCGAGTAGCCGAGGGCATACATCAGGGCGAACGTGCCGATGATCGAAACAGGGATGGCGACCGAAGGGATGAGCGTAGCACGGACGTTGCGGAGGAAGACGAAGATGATAAGGACAACGAGTCCGAAAGCGATGGCCAAGGTGTGCCAAACTTCGGCGATGGACTTCTCGACGAAGGTCGAACTGTCAAAGCCGACCCACATGTCGCATCCCTCGGGGAGCGTCGGCCTGACAGCTTCCATCTCCAGCCTGATCGCCTTCGCTACGGACACCGTGTTGGCCTGGGCCTGTTTGACGATGCCGAGGAAAATGCACGGTTTGCCACGAGCGCGAGCAATGGTGCGGAGATCTTCGGGGCCTACCTCGGCCCTCCCGATGTCACGCAGGCGCACGAGCGTGTTCCCCACGTTGCGGACGACCAGTTCGTTGAATTCCGCCGCAGTCTTCAGCTCGCCGAGGGTCTGGATGGTCATCTCGCGGTCGAGGTTCTCGACCCGACCGCTGGGCAATTCGACGTTCTGCTGACGAAGGGCGGTCTGCACGTCGAGCACGGTCACACCTCGGGAAGCCATCTTGTTGGAATCAAGCCAGAGCCGCATGGCGTAGCGCTTCTCCCCGCCGATGGTGATCGAGGATACGCCGGCCACGCTCTGGAACCGGGGCTTGACCTGGCGGTCTGCGAGCGTCGTCAGCTCGAGCGTCGAATAGCGGTCGCTATTAATCGCGATCCAGATGATCGGCTGGGCGTCGGAGTCGGCCTTTGAAACGATGGGTTCCAGGATGTCCTGGGGCAGGGCGCCGCGGACGCGGGAAACCCGGTCACGGACGTCCTGGGCGGCGACGTCGATGTTCCGCGACTGGTCGAATTCGATGGATATGCCGCTGACGCCTTCGCGGCTTTCCGAGCGGAGCGTCTTGATGCCTTGGATGTTGTTGATCGCGTCCTCCAGGCGCTCGGTGATCTCCGTCTCGACCACGCGGGCGTTTGCGCCGGGGAAAACCGTCGTGACGCTGATGACGGGAGGATCGATGGCCGGCAGCTCGCGCACCGGAAGCCGGGACAGGCCGATCAGTCCGAAGAGGATCAGCGCGAGATTCATCATCGTCGCGAGGACCGGCCGTTGGATGGAGGCGCGGGAGAGGAACATGGCGGGGAGAAAGGGTTAGAACGAATACGCCGAGTCGTTGGTCGACAGTCGGACCGTGGCGCCGGGCCTGAGCTTCTGGGTGCCTTCAACGACAACCATTTCGCCGGGAGACAGCCCGCTCAGAACCTCGGCACGGCCAGCGATGCGGATGCCGATCTTCACCGGCTTCATCACGGCGGTTCCATTCGTCGTGATCGCAAAGACCATCGTGACGTCGGCGTTGTTGACGATCGCCGGCTCGGGAATCAGGAGCGCCGATTCGCGGAGCTGCAGCGAGAGTTCGAGGTTGGCGAACATGCCGCCGCGGAGTTTTCCATCGCGGTTCTCGATGCGCGCCTTGATCAACGCGGTCCGTGTCGTCGTCTCGAGCTGCGGCGAGATGAAGAACACTTCGCCGGTGAACTGGTCCTTGGGGAACGCAGCAACCTTGAACGCGATCTTCTGACCGTTCTTCAGCTGGCCCAGGTAACGCTCCGGGACGTTCACTTCGACCTTTACGATGTCGATGTCGACCACGGTGGTGAGCGGTGTGGCCCGGCTGATGACTTGGCCGGGACTGATCATGCGGGCGGTGGCGATTCCGCTGAACGGCGCGGTGATCTTGGCGTTCCTGAGATCGCGTCGGCGCAGGTTGACTCCGGCTTCGTTCGAGGCGTAGACGGCGGACGATTGGTCGTATTCCTGTTGGGAAATGAGCTTGTCCGAAAACAGCTGCTTGGTGCGATCGAACGTTGTGCTGGCCAATTTGAGATTCGCCTCCGCCTCGGCCAACTGCGCGACGAAACGTGTCTGGTCGAGGGCTACCAGCAACTGGTCCTTCTCGACCCGGCCGCCCTCGGAGAAGTTGATCGTGGTGACGAGGCCATCGACCTCCGCCTTTATGTCGACCATCTCGTTTGGAGCGATGGAGCCGACGAGCGAGATGCTTTCGGAAACCGGCCGCTGGGTAGCTGGCACGGCGACAACCTGAACGGCCATGCCGCCGCTTTTTGCGGCAGGAGGTGCGTCTTGTTTTTTGCTGCAGCCGGCTAGTGCAGCCGAAAGCATCGTCACTGCGGCCAAGAATCTGGATCCATGGAACATTCCCCAGACTCAATCGGGCGGGAATCGACGGTGCAAGCCCACAGGTCGTTGAAGGCCGGTCGGGCGCGTGCGATGGGGACAAGAATCTCCTTCGACGGCGGCGCAATGAGCCGTGGGTTTGGCCATGCGCCCAGGGAATCGGTTTAAGCCGGTAAGTCCCCGTCCGGGACTGGACGAAGCCGGCCCAGAAGCCCTTTCAGGACGCGCAGGTGATCTAGGGTCTTAGGGCCGAGATGGAGGGAATGTTTGGCCCGGGCGAGGCCCATGAGAACGGCAAAAGTCCCTTCCTTGTCCGTCACCGGCAGAAGGATGATGCCGCCTTTGGCGTGGGGTTTCAGCCAATCGGGAATGAACGGCTGGATGGCGTTGTCGTTCGGGTTCTGGATGATGACGTCCTGTGCCCGCGTGACGCAGACGGTGAAGATCGTCTTGTTCGAGCGATCGATGAGGCCGTGGGTCCGGAGGGCTTCAGCCTGATGCCCGAAACCGTATTCCGCCTGGAAGGCCGGGGAACCTGTCGGCTGGATGAGCAGCAGCGTGTCGTCCAATTCGAGCGCCCGGCATAGGAGCCGCGTGGCCTCTTTCCAGATCGCATCGCGATCGGCCGCCGGGGCGTTGATGGCCGAGGTGAGCTCCTGGAGGCCGACGCGGAGGGAGCGTTCGGCGTCGAGTCCGCAGGTAAAGGTGTCGTTGACCGGTCCGAGCTTCCTCTTCGCGAGGGGCGTTGCGGTGGGCTGAAGGACGAACGGACGGTCTTCGAGGAAAGCCTCGATGTTCGCGACGATCCGGTGCGAGAACAGCGGGCTGGCCAGCTGTCGCTTGTAGGAATCCACCTTGACCATGGTGGCCTCAAGGAACGCCTTCACGTCGTCGCGGGTGAATTTCAAGATACGTCCGTAGCGTTCCATCAACTCGCCGTAGGCCGCTGCGAACTGCTCCTGGCTGT
>Ga0163144_10024865_pt1 | contig 11729 bp, 8 predicted proteins | sample OliLak19BULKMAT1_FD_123175 | JGI IMG/M metagenome (GOLD analysis project Ga0163144, IMG submission 123175) | Freshwater microbial mat bacterial communities from Lake Vanda, McMurdo Dry Valleys, Antarctica - Oligotrophic Lake LV.19.BULKMAT1 | ecosystem: Environmental > Aquatic > Freshwater > Lake... | reverse complement strand
GGCCGCGGCCGGCGATGTCGAGGCGCTCACGCGGTTGCTGACGCGCGCGCAGGAAGTCGCCTGGCGTTTCAGTTCCTCGGTGTGCGGGCATGCGGACGACGCCGAGGACGCGATGCAAGAGGCGCTGATCAAGACATACCGGTATGTCGGACGTATCCGCGAGCCAGAAGCGTTCAGGTCGTGGCTGTATCGCACAGTCCGCAACGCCTGCCTGATGGGGCGACGGAAGAGAGCCGGCGAGCCGGCGCGGCTGGAGTCGCTCGACGAGCCGCTGCCCCGCGCCGATGGTCGTGTGCGCCCGGACGCGCCGCATCCAGGGAAGAATCCGGAACAACTGGCGGACAACGCCGCGCTCCGACGGCGGCTGCGGAAAGCGCTCCACTCGTTACCCGGTCCCTACCGGGCGATTGTCTTCTTGAGAGAGATGGAAGGCTTGTCAACGCGAGAGGTCGCAAAGGTGATGGGTATATCCGAGGAGAACGTCAAGACGCGCCTGCATCGGGCGCGCGTCCAGCTCCAAGCGAACCTGGCGAGAGGCGCGAAATGACCGCCTGCCGCGCCGAGGGGAAGAGGCGGCCGCCCCGCGGTGTGCTGTCACGCGCGGCGGGGCGGATCCGGATGCTCATCGCGCGAGAGGGTCGTCGGCCAGCCGCGACTGCTCAGCGTCGGCGCAGTACATCGCGCCGGCTGGGCGCTGATCCGATCGGAGACCTACTTGTTGCGCAGGCGCCACCGCAGGCCGACCGTAAAGACGCGGCCGTCCTGCTCGATGACGTCCTGGCGATGCTCCTCGGAACCGGGATCGGCATAGTGCGCGCCGAACATGTTGCGGACGCCGGCCACCAGATCAAGTCCGTGCGCGACGGGTTCGACGAACGTGAGGTTCGCGGTCAGGAATGAACTGACCGCGTTTCCCGCCAGCGTCGTTCGGCTGCCGAGATATTGAGTTTCGAGTGCGATCGTCGCGCCCTTCACCGGGCCCGGGGTGCTGAACCGGATCTTCGCTGCCTGCCGCGGCGAGTTCGTCAGCTGCATGCGGGTTTCCAGATCGGTGGTCCGCTGATAGGTGTAGCTCGCAAGCCCCTCCAGCCGTCTGAAACGCCACTCGCCTTCCACCTCCACGCCTGCCGCGCGGACGTCGCCGCGATTGGCAAAGATGTACTCGGTCGAGCGGTCAGGATCGGCGTCCAGCGTCAACAGCTTGCTCACGTGGTTCCGATACACTGATGCCGACGTGCGGAGCCATGTCCCGGTGTAGCGCTCCCACACGAGCTCATGACTGGTGATGGATTCGGGGCGCAGCGTCTCGTCGCGTGTCCCCTCGGAAAAATAGTCGAGCTCATAGGCGTTCGGTGCCCGAAAGGCCGTGCCGAACAGGTACTTCACGGCCTGCTTTGGTGACGGCGTCAGGATGAGCGCTGCCCGCGGCGTCGCTTTGGAGAACCCCGCATACGCGTCGTACCGGAGGCCAAGGCTTGCATGCAGCCGGGGGTGAATCATGATTTCGTCCTGCAGGTACACGGCTCCGACCCGTGCGGATCGGTTGGTCGCGAAATCCAGTTCCGGTATTCCTTCGGTGGATGCCCCCTGCGCCTGACGAAAGTTGTCGCGGAATTCCCCGCCCGCGGAGAGTTTCTGACGCCACGCGACGCTGCGCGTGAGCCGCGCTTCGCTCCCCGCCCACATGCCGCTGGCGTAGTCGCGGATCGCGCCGCCCGGCTCGCCTTCTTCCACGTCGTACGGGTAGGTCCCGCTGTACTCGTAGCGGTCAAAATAGGCGCGAAGGACCACGTGCGTGTCTTTGACCGTGCGTGCGTAGTCGGCCTCGACGAAGCCGCGCTGATCGGCCGTGCGAAACCGGGAATCGTTGAAGGCGGTGAAATACGACGCCGTCGGCACTCCTTTGGTCCGGTTCCCGAACGCCGCCGTCAGCGTCACGCCTTGAAACGACAGGCGCCCGAACAGCTGGCTCGCGTCCTCGTCGTCAAGGTGCTCGGCCACACCGAAGTTGGTCTCTGGCGCGTCGAAGGCCGGGACGTACAAACGCGCTGGTCCATCGCTGGCGCTGTGACTTGCCGACAGCGAAAAGTCCACGCCGCTTTGCAGCTTCCGCCCGACGGCCGCGTGCACGTTTCGCGCGCCGAAGGTGCCGGTGTCGGCCGACACCGTCACGCCATTCACGTCCGCGCCGTTCTGCATGATGACGTTGACGACCGCCAGAAACGCGCTCGTGCCGTAGAGCGATGAGCTCGGACCGCGGATGATCTCGACCCGTTCGAACATGGACGCGTCAACGCCGAAATCACGCCCGATCGCCGCCTGCTCGTAGATGCTGTCGTTCATGCGATGACCGTCAACCAGCAGCAGAATCCGTGTGTTGAAGTCGCCCGGGCGTGCAAAACCGCGCGCGCCGAGGTAGCTGTAGTTCCGATCGTTGCTCACATAGAATCCGCGGACGCTGCGAAGCACGTCAGCAAGCGTCCGGTACCCGTACCGCGCGATCTCGTCGGCGGTGACGATGGTCACCGACGCCGGGGCCTCGGTGACGGGCTGAAGACGTTTCGAGGCTCCGAATACGGGTTCGATCTCGATGCTCATGAGCTCTTCGAGCGTGAACTCCGAGAACGCCGTCTGTGCATCGGCAGCCGTCGGGAGACAGGCATGGATGAACATCAGGGCGATGGCGGCGAGATATCGTCTCAACATTGCTGTGCTTTCTCGGCGGCCGTCGTTGCACGGCGGAGCGCCTGTAACACCATTTCGCGTCCGAAGGGCTTCGTGACGTAAGCAACCGTGCCGCGCCGCCGGCTCGCCGTAACCGTCTGCATGTCCTCGTCTCCACTCGCCCATCGTCCCGTCGCGCAATCCACTCGGTGCACCGCTGTTGAGCAAGAGTGCTGCCAGGGTGCCGGCGTCGCGTTGCGCCCAATTCCTCGGAATGCCCCGGGCGATCGTGCGCACGATCCGGGGTGGACCGTGCGCCCGCGCTCGATCGCACGCACGCCCAGTACGTCCCGCGGTCCCCGAAGCGTGCAGAAACTGACGCTTGGAGTGTAAACTCGGCGAAGGCGAGCAGCGTGTGCTCGCGGAGGCGAATGCGTCCGCGGAAAGGCGGAGCGTGATGGCAACCAGAAGGCGATTGAGCGGCTGCGGGGTCTCGCGGCGCGACATGATCCGGATCGGCGCCGGCGGCCTTGGCTTTGGCCTGGTCGGCGGCATCGGACCGGTCCCATTTGTGCTGAACCGCGCCAGCCTGGCAGCTGCAGCGGAGCAGTCGGGCAAGATCCTTGTGGTCTTCGAGTGGTTCGGCGGCAACGACGGGCTGAACACCATCGTGCCGTACGGCGACCCGATGTACTACAAGCATCGGCCCACGATCGGCATCAAAGAACGCGATCTCCTGAAGATCGACGCCCAGTTCGGCTGGCACAAGTCGATGCGCGGCATCAAGCATCTGTACGACGAAGGCAAAGTTGCGATCGTGCAGGGTGTGGGCTACGACCAGCCGTCATTCTCGCATTTCACGTCGGTGTCGTTCTGGCACACGGCGGCCCCGAACAGTGGCAACGAGTACGGCTGGATGGGACGCACCGCTTCTGCGCTCGATCCCGCGGGCACGCGCGGCAACATGATCGTGAACATCTCCGACAGCCAGACGCTGGCGGTGAAGGGCGAGCATCATGTGCCGCTCGTGTTCATCGACCCCACGAGGTTCCAGCGCGGCGTGTTCGCGCAGGAGAAGCCGGTGCTCGACGCGCTGGGCGCGCAGCACCAACCGGTCGGCGACGCACACAAGTACGTGCTGGAAGTGAGCAGGAGCGCGGCGCAGGCATCTGAGCTGGTGCGTGCTGCCTGGAGTCAATACCCCGGCAAAGACAATCCTGACCTGCGCCTGCTCGATCTCGACAAAGTCGCGGCGCTCATCGAAGCGGAGTTCCCGACGAAGCTCTATTACGTGCCGCTGCGCAACAGCCTGTTCGACACGCACGTGAATCAGGCCGCGCCGCACGATCGACAACTCGAATACTGCGCAGACGCCGTAGCCGGCTTCTTTCACGAAATGCACCGGATTGGGCGCGCAGACGACGTCGTCATGTACATCCACAGCGAGTTCGGCCGGCGCGTGCCCGAGAACACGAGCCTCGGCACGGACCACGGCACGGCGCAGGTGAACTTCGTCATCGGCAACGGCGTGAAGGGCGGGCTCTTCGGCACGCCGCCGAGCCTCACCAACCTCGTGCTCGGCGACAACCTCGAAACCACCACCGACTTCCGTCAGGTATACGCGACGCTGATCGAGGGATGGCTCGGCGCCGACGCGGCGAAAGTGCTGGGGCAGCAGTTCGACACCTTGAAGATATTCCGCGCGTAGCGCGCGGCTGGAGCGAGATGTGGCCAATCGCACGGGCTGGTCTCCGGGACCGGCGGACTGGAAGGACGACCTCGCGCCGATCACCGGTGCGGACTGGAGCTACGACCGCGCTGCGCATCTGCTGTCTCACGCGGGATTCGGCGGGACGCCGGTGGAAATCCAGCAGCTTGCAGATCTTGGCCTTGAGCGCGCCATCCGCTCGCTTGTCCACTACGAGACCATCCCGAATCCGAAGATGCGCACGTTTGTCGAATCCGGACTCTGGGATCCGTCGCTGAACGGGTTTCCGGAAAGCCGGCCCGAAGCGACAGACCGCGCGTTGAAGTCTGGCGTGTCGATGGGTATCGACACCAAACCGGACGGCAATCGTCCGGTACAACCAGTCTCCGATCGCTTTTTCTACTGGTTGCGGGCCACCATGCTCGAAACGCGCCGTCTCGGGTACTGGTGGGCGAATCGGATGGTGCAGACCCTGCACCCGCTCGAGCAGAAGATGGCGCTGCTGTGGCACGGCCACTTCGCGACCCACGAGAACAAGGTGCGCGACTACCGCAAGATGATGCAGCAGATCGCGCTGTTCGAGCGCGGCGCCACGGGCAATCTGCGCGATCTGACCATCAAGGTCGCCCAGAGTCCGGCGATGCTGTACTTCCTCGACGCGCAGTACAACGTGAAGGGCGCGCCGAACGAGAATTTCGCCCGCGAGGTGATGGAGCTCTTCACCATGGGCGTCGGCCACTATTCCGAACAGGACGTGCGCGAATGCGCGCGGGCGTTCACCGGGTGGTACTTCGACAACCTGGCCTTCAAGGTCGACCCGGCGAAACACGACGCCGGCGCGAAGACGTTCCTCGGCCGGACCGGAAACTTCGACGGCGTGGACGTCATCAAGATCATCTTCGAGCAGCCGGTCACTGCGGAGTATCTCGCTGCTAAGATTTATCGCTTCCTGGTACGAGAGGAGCTGTCACCGGCGCTGAACAGGAAGTTGGGCGCGGTCCTGCGCGAGAACAACTACGAAGTGAAACCGCTGTTGACGACGATCCTGTTGTCGAAGGACTTTTACAGCCAGTCGAGCTATGGCGGACACATCAAGGGGCCGGTGGAGTATTTGGTGACGATGATGAAGCACCTGGGCGCCGATACAGTCCCGGGCGTGCCCGACTTCAATCAGTCAACCATCGCCATGGGGCAGCATCTCTTGAACCCGCCATCGGTGGCGGGCTGGGCCGGCGGCAAGGCGTGGATTACGCCGGGCCTGCTGATCGCGCGTGGCAACGTCGCCCGCGAAGTACTCGTCCCCGACATGACCGGATTTCGCGACTGGAATTTCGCCGCCGGCAGCGACGGCGTGCTTGGCAGCCGGTTGCGCGATGGCTACGACATCGGAGCGGCGACCGCCGTCAGCGATCCCTCACGCATGAGCACGTTCGACATGGTCGCCCTCGAGCGCGACGAGCAATTCAACACGCGCATCTCGGGCTACATCGGCTGGCAGCAGGCGGCACGCAAGCTGATTCCCACTCCGCGCCACGCGGCGCAGCTCGACATCGCCCAGATGGTGCTGCAGGGCGAGGCGAACACCACAGCGGAAGCCGTGGATTATCTGCTGTGGCGACTGCTCCGTGTGCCGACGGCGACCGCGACTCGTGATTCCCTCGTGGAGTTCCTGACCCAGGAGCTCGGAACGGACAGCATCGTCAGGGCCAGGACGTACATGGAAGACGCGCTGCGGATGACCGCTCACCTGATCATGAGCACGCCCGAGTATCAGCTCGCGTAACGCGCCTGATCTCGCGGGCCGCCAGCCTGTAGTCCGATCGCACCTTCGCGGAGTTTCTCATCACGCACATCGGTCACCGTTTCGCCGCTCACCTTCACCACCATGTGTGGGCCGTCGGCGAGCACATCGAAGCGGCTCCACTTGCCGGCGCGTTCCACGCGATAGGGCAGTGGTGAATGCACGCCGACGATGCCGCCGGTCGGCGTGGTGGCGTGTGGATCGCTGATGTTGATCTCGTCGCAGCTTCCGAGACTCCCCGGATTGGCAGGCGCCGCGCGTAATCGCTTCATGCGTGCGTGCGGGCCACCACGGATCCGGCTGCCACTTGAACACGGTGCCCGTCAGGCTCGCGACACACACCATGCTGTTCGGCGTCGCCGTCAGCATGTGGCCAGGCGATTCGAACGACCCGAGCACCTTGCCGCTCTCGACGTCGATCTGCATGACCGTGCGAGCGTGTCATAAGTGACGTTCTCGGCGTTGTTGCGGTGCGTCACGATCCACATGTCGTCTTTCGGTGAGATGTACATGCAGTGGCGTGCCGCGCGAATAGTCGACGGTCCCCGCCTTAGGTTAGGCAGCAGGCCCGCGCTGGCGGGCCGCAGCGCGGCCGTGCGAACGGCCGCCTCCGCTGTACTGCCGGCGGGTTCATTGTTTTTGGGACTCCCTCGGTGGTCATGTTTGCCTTCTGCGCCTCCAGCTTGAGCAAGCGCTCGTCGAGCATCAAGCCAAGCGTCGATTCGCGGAAGTCAAAGAGGTGCTGATTCAAGATGTGCAACTTGCGGCGGTCCTTGGTTTTCGAATACGGCAGGTTGAGAATCGGATCGGCCCGGCGCGCTTGGGCAAACGCGGAGGCATGATCGGGGCGAGGTTCACTCGTCGGGAACCCGGCGGTCCTCCCCGGCCCTACAGGACGGCTTCCAGCCCCTTGTCCGCGATGACGTTCAGTAACTTCAGGGCCGGCCCAGCGGGTCGCGTGTCGCCCTGCTCCCACTTGCGGACGGTCGATGCCGTCGTGTGTCGCAGGTGGGCGAACACGGGCTGGCTGAACGTCAGCCGCTCGCGCAGCCGTTTGATGTCAGCGGCGCTGAACTCCCGCACCGGAGGCGGGCAGATCGCATCGAACTGCCGCATCGTCACCTTGCTGATGGCGCTGGCCTTCTCCAGCGCTGAGAGGTCGCCGCGAAGAGACTCAATGAGCTTGCTGGACACAGTTCACCTCCACCAGTACGCCCGCTTGCAGTGCTTTCGCCAGGTCGGCGGGTGAGAGATCCAGGAACACTCTGCCGGCGAACTGCAGCGCCTTCTTCTCATCCTAAGTGATGTTGGCCTTTTCGCTCTTCGCGAACCCGTGCAGGAAGACGTAGCGAGCACCGATCCGGGCCGAGAGCACCGTCCGATATCCGCCGCTTTTGCCGCCACCCGGACGAGCCACGCGCTTCTTGAAGAGGAAACCGTCCAGGTCGGCATCGATCAGGCCGTTCTCCATCTTCCTGACCGCCTTGCACAAGGCGTCATCGGGCAGTTCCTCTCCAGCCTGCCAACGGGCGAAGTCTTTGCGCTTCAAGACGCTCATGGTTGCAGTCGACTCCGCTAACTATGCCCGAAACGGGTATGGCCTCATACCCTTGTCCGCGGTGGGCAACAGTCGCTTTCTAGCGAAGCCGAGGTGCTGATGAAGTGAATACAGGAGAACGAGGATGCCTGGCGGGCCGAGGAAATCAGGGTTTCCCGTACGGGGGTATCTTGATGGCCAGCGGGGAACCTGCCCGTCCGCGCGGATCGTTTCTCCAACGTGGATCGTCTGACATCCGGCACCTCCGTCGAAAACAGCGGCATTTACAGGCTTACGCTGCCGCCCAACAGAGACGCCGATACAATCTGCGGCGGGCCCCCGCAACCAATTCTAAGGCCGCTTCCCTCCATCTTTACCGCTTCAACGCGACGCATGAATCAGCGAGAATTTCCCGAATGGGTTTCTCGTTCTCCGATCACATCGGGCTGCTGGGGCAGTTCCTCGCCGGCCGCCAGCAGATCGTCAACGACATCGATCGCCGGTTATTGAATGTGCGGGGGAAGGCGACTGCGCACGGGACCGATCGCGGAGTCGGCGACGACATCTTCGTCAATTGCTTCTTTGAATCGCCCGCGGTGTCACCTGAGGGCTCCCGCCTGAAAGGTCAATTGGCAGCGGCCCATCTGGCCGCGGGGTTCGACCCGGGGCCCGCGGCCGATGATTCGCGCCAGGTCGATCCCGTGGGCCTCGCCCGGTACGCGCAGCATTTCTGGGATCGCCATCGTTGGCCGGGAAGAAACGGAAGGATCACGTTTGCGCAGAGCCTGTACACCGTGTGTATCCTTCGCCAGCTCGCGCACTTGAGCGTAAGGATCTGGGATGAGGGCAACGACATGGCGCCGCAGCGCCTGCAGCAGGTTCAGCGGCTTCTCGACCTGTTGAACACAGCCGGCGCGGCCCCGCTCGTACGCGACGCGCGGTGGCTGATACAGATTGCACAAGGCCCGCTCACGACGCACCTGAAACCGTACTTCGTGAATGCCGACCGAGTCGCCGGATCGTTTACGGATCGCGACCGTAGAGAGATTCACAAGGCGGGCGCCGCGCTCGCCGGCGGCCACCTGCGCTCGCAGCTTCGACACCGCTCCTGGCAGACCGGCTGGGCATACGACGATCGGCGAGTACTCGCCCTGACGCATCTCTCGAATTCGATGGACGTCGCGTTGCTCATCCGCGATCTGATTCCCTTGCTGGAGGCGTACGCAGCCGCATGCCTGGACCCTGACGGCAACGAGCGGCTGGATCTGGCGGATCCGATCCTGCAGGGACTGTCGGCCGATCCCGAACTGCTTCTCACTCGGCTCGATCTCCTCGGTCCTGCGACCATGATCGAAGATCTCTTCTGCGCGCGGGGCGACAATGGCGACGTACGCTGCACGCCGGCGGGCCAGATGCATCGCGAGTGCCTCGGGAAATACGCCGCACTCATCGGGCAAACGGCCGCGTCTCTGAAGCAAGATGCGCTCTCGCTCGATCCTGCGCACGCCGTCTATTCGCCTCTTGCCCTCGTCTACGGATTCTGTGCAGACATCCTCTCGAACAGCGTGCTGAACACGCTGCACGCCCCATCATCGGCGGACCTCAGCGTTGAAGACACATTCAGCAGCCTGGGACAACTCGAGCAAAAGCGGGCGCAGGCGAAGGAATGGCAGTGTTTGCCCAAAGCCGACGGCGAACGCGACGCCTTTGAATATTCAACTGAGTGGGCGGCAGCGATGTGTGCGCGAATGATGCGTGGGCTCGAGGCACGTGCCGCGCGGCCAACCCAACCCAACGCGTCCGCGTTCCCGACGTCGCGTCTCTATGTCGTTCCGCGCGGTGCGAACGTCGACTCGTGGCCGGCAGGGGTGCTGCCGGCCGGGATAGTCTCAGCACAGGAGCACTGTTTGACGTCCGACGTCGCGCGCGCGCGCGGCACAGCGGCCACCGCGCTGTCGAGGAGTCGATGGCCCACCGACAGGGCCGAGGGACGATTTCTCGCCAGCGTCGAGGCCGACGGGGCGTGGTTCGGCGTCTCGAAGGCGCTGCTGACGATCTGCACGAGCCAGGGGAAAGACACACTGATTTGCGACGTCCCTCCCGGCGCGATCGAGGTGCTCCGCGTGACGTGCCCGGATCTCCTGGTCTTACTGCCGCCGTAGACCGGCTCATGTTGTGCGATAGTAACGGCTACCTAGAGGTGCTATGAGAAGAGCCGTTGCTGCCGTTGTGTGCGCCCTGATCGTATTCGTCAGCCTGATCGCGCAGGATGGGCCTGAGACCGTGGTACGCGGGACGAAAGAGTTCCGCCAGAGCGAGGTGGTCACGGGACTCGCCGGGCCGTGGGAGCTGACGTGGGGTCCGGACAATATGCTGTGGGTGACGGAGCGCACGGGTAGGCGCATCACTCGCGTGAATCCGGCAACGGGTGAGCAGAAGGTGGCGGTAACCATCGATGAGGTGCTCGCGCCGGGAGGGCAGGACGGGCTCATGGGGTTGGCGCTCGACCTGGGCAACAACTTCGTCTACACGGCCTACACGTACACCGACCGGAGTTTGGCGCCGCACGAGACGCGGGCTCCCGCGAGCCCGTATCGCTTTCTCTACACCAAGATCGTACGCCTCACCTACGATCGGGCGAAGGAGACGCTGGGTAGTCCCGTCACACTGATCTCGGGATTGCCCGCGGGCAACGACCATCAGGCCGCGCGGCTCAAGATCGGACCGGATCGCAAGCTGTACTACACGATCGGCGATCAGGGGAACGATCAGCTCGGCAACTACTGTGTTCCGATCGAATCCCAGCGGCTGCCGACCCAGCCGGAGATCCGGGCGAACAACTACATCGCGTATGTGGGGAAGTCTCTGCGGCTAAATCTCGACGGCTCGATTCCGAACGACAACCCGGAGATTGCAGGCGTGCGGAGCCACGTCTTTACGTACGGCCATCGCAATCCGCAGGGAATCGATTTCGGTCCGGATGGCACGTTGTACGAATCGGAGCACGGCCCGAAGACCGACGACGAGATCAACATTCTCAAAGCGGGTGCGAACTACGGGTGGCCGCACGTGGCGGGAATAAAGGACGGCAAGGCGTACGAGTACGCGCGGTGGGCGGAGTCCACGACGCCGTGCGCGCAGATCAAATTCAGCGACCTGGCGATTCCCGCGACGGTGCCGCGGGAGCCGGAGTCCGCGTTCACCAGGCCGCTCACAGAGCCGATTGCGACGATGTTCACGGTGCCGACCGGGTTCAACTTCAGCGATCCGGTGTGCCGCGGCGTCGACTACATCTGCTGGCCGACGGTGGGCGTGTCGAGCATCGAATACTACGGGTCTCCCCGCAATGGCGGCATCCCCGGCTGGGAGAAGATGCTGCTGGTGACGGCACTGAAGCGCGGGTCGCTGTACGTGGTCGCCCTCAGCGCCGATGGGCAGAGCGTGCGGGGACCGTTTTCGCGCTACTTCCAATCCGACAACCGCTATCGCGACACGGCAGTCAGCCCCGACGGCAGGACGATCTACATCGCGACCGATCCCGGGGGGCTGGCCGAAGCGGTGGCGGGCGGCACCACGCGCGCGATGACCAACAAGGGATCGATCCTCGCGTTCACCTACGTCGGGGAAGGGACGGGGGCGCCCATTGAACCCCAGCGCACGACCGCTGTCGCTCCGCCCAAACCAGCAGCGCCGGCGGTGACGGTGACGGGCCCCGCTCCGCAATATACGGCCGCGCAGGCCACCGCGGGCAAGACGGCATTTGATGCCGATTGCGCGGTGTGCCACGGGAATACGCTGACGAACGGCACGATGGCGCCGCCGCTCGCGGGCGAGTCGTTCCACGCCGCGTGGTCAGGGCGATCCGTTCGTGAGCTGTTCGACAGTGCCAAGATGATGCCCCCGGCCAATCCGGGTTCGCTCTCGGATGACATGTACGCACGCATCGTCGCCTACATGCTCCAAGTGAACGGCTATGCAGCGGGCGAGACGGCACTCACGACGGGAGACGGGACGACGCT
>Ga0163144_10024864_pt1 | contig 11729 bp, 8 predicted proteins | sample OliLak19BULKMAT1_FD_123175 | JGI IMG/M metagenome (GOLD analysis project Ga0163144, IMG submission 123175) | Freshwater microbial mat bacterial communities from Lake Vanda, McMurdo Dry Valleys, Antarctica - Oligotrophic Lake LV.19.BULKMAT1 | ecosystem: Environmental > Aquatic > Freshwater > Lake... | reverse complement strand
GGACCGTGCGTTTTCGCGGGTCAATCTGGCCGACCAGACGGTCAACGGAGAGCGCGTCCTCGCGTTCGGCGGCTCGACCTTCGTGCCGAACGGTCGCTTTACGGGCTTGCCGACGATGACCGCCGCCATCGCTGCGCGGCCCGGGCTGGCCGCTGCCTATGCTGCAGCGGGCCTGACCGGGCTCGACGCGAATGGCTTCATCCCTGACAACAGCGGCCTCAACGTTCGACGCTTCGTCCGCCCCGGTGACGATTTCGATTTTCTGGTCGATAATTTCCTGCGTGTCCCTCAAGAGCGTTGGGGCGTCACCGCTCTGGCTCGCTATGATCTGACCGACAGCGTGACCGCATTCTTCGAAGGCTCATTCACCAACAACAAGACCACGCTTGGCTTTGCGTCGAGCTTTGTCAGCGCAACGCTGCCGGTTCAGGTGAGCAACCCGTTCATTGGAACGCCGTTGCGCAACGTCCTTCAAATCATCGACCAGACCGAAACCGGCGCAGCCGCCAATGACGGACTGGTCAGCCTGGGCTTCAACCGTCGGCTGAGCGAAGTCGGACCACGCCGAAATTTCGACGACCGTGACGCCTTGCGGGTTATGTTCGGCCTGCGCGGGGATATCGACGGTGGCGAACAGGTCCTCAGCGACCTGAAGTGGGAAGCCTATTATTCCTATGCCCGGTCTGAGAACAACCAGCTTCAGGTTGGAAATGTCTCGTTGTCGAGATTCCGCCAAGGCATCCTGTCAGGTGCCGGCGGTGCCGCACCGATCGTCAATCCGTTCGGTCCAAACATCTCGCAGGCCGGAATCAATTTCATCAGGGTCGAGTCGACTAACATCGACATAACTGATCTTCACGTGGCCTCAGCCAATCTGAGCGGGAACCTGTTCAACCTCCCGGCCGGACCAGTCGGGTTCTCGGCCGGCAGCGAATACAGGGCGAGCTCGGTTGATTTCCGTCCTGATGCCTTGCTTGCCGCCGGCGACATCGCAGGTTTCAACCCGATCACCGCGACTGCGGGCGAGATCGGCGTTTGGGAACTGTTCGGCGAAGTCCGCGTGCCCCTGCTGTCAGAAGTTGCCTTTGCAAAGGACCTCGCCGTCAACGCGGCGTTCCGCTATTCCGACTATGACCTGGAACAGGTCGGCGGCGTCTGGACGTACCAGGGCGGTGTCGACTGGCAGATTTCGTCAGACATCAGCCTGGGCGGCCAGTATCAGCGAGCAATCCGCGCGCCGAACGTCGGCGAGGCATTTGGCGGTAATCGAACGTTCCCTGTGGCCGCGACCGATCCCTGCGCCCTGGCCAGCGCGGCGACCAATACGGCGGTGCGGGCTTTGTGTATCGCTACTGGTGTTCCATCGGCCTTGGTCGGCAATGCGGCAGTCCAGCCCAACCTGCAGATTCCGGGCGTGCTGGGTGGCAACCCGAACCTGAACGAAGAGGAGTCGGACACCTACACTGCGGGCGTTATCCTGACCCCGGGGTTCCTGCCCAATTTCCGCATGTCGGTGGATTACTACAGCATCAAGCTGGTCGGTGCGATCAGCCCGCTTGCGGGTGGCGTAAACAGTATCCTTGACCTGTGCTACAACCAGATCCGTGACGTCGCGAGCGTGGCGTGTCAGGCCGTCTCGCGCAATCCGGCAAACGGGACCATCGATACCGCATTTCCGGTTATTGCGCTCAATGAGAATATCGGCCGGCTGGAAACGTCCGGTGTCGACGTGCAGCTCAATTACCGGGTTCCGGCCGGTGCCGACGGTCGGCTGGACCTGAGCTTTGCAGGCAGCTTGGTCGATGAATTCACCGTCACTCCGGTCCAAGAACTGCCGGCGAACAGGAACTTCTGCATCGGTTTGTTCGGACCAACGTGCGGCGAGCCGAAGTTCGAACTCAAGACCACGACTCGCGCGACCTGGACCAGGGGGAAGCTCTCTCTCAGCGCGCGTCACCGCTGGATCGATGCCGTTACTGTCGAGGACCTTCAACTCGCCACGCGTCGCGGCGGAACCTCGCCCGCGGCCTCGACGGTCGCAGTGCCGCGCATCCCGTCGCAAAGCTATGTCGATGTCTCGTTCACGCTCGATGTGAACGAGCGTGTCAATCTGTGGGGCGGGGTCAACAACCTGTTCGACAAGCAGCCGCCGCTGCTGGGCACGCGTCAGGAACGCAACAACACCTGGCCTGATACCTATGACGCGATCGGGACCGAGCTGTTTGTCGGCGTTTCGGCCAGGTTCTGATTGGAAAAGGCGTTGAACGCGAACAAACCGACGACTTGGCGCCCGTGTTGAATCGGCGCCAGTTCGTCGGCCGGTCGGCAGGCCTGGTTGCTGCCGCGGGGCTCGGTGCGTCGTGCACGCAGGAGGATACGCGCAACACTCTGCGGGTGGTCCCTTATGCCGATCTGCAGGCGCTTGATCCGATCGTCACGACCGTCGGGATCGTCCAGCGCCACGCGTTGATGGTCTATGACTTTCTGTTCGCACGCGATGCCCAGCGCATTGTCCGGCCGCAGATGGTTGAGAGCTGGGAGCGCGGCCCCAGTGGGCTGGTATGGACCTTCCACCTGCGTGAGGGCCTGTTTTTCCATGATGGATCACCGGTCACCGCCGACGACGTGATTGCCTCGCTCAAGCGTTGGAGCGCCCGCGATGCCTATGGCAGGCAGTTGTTTGCGGTCACCTCACGGATTGCCAGCGCCGATGCCCGCACGGTGGTCTGGCAGCTGGAGCGTCCATATTCCCTGATGCTTGAGGCGTTATCCAAAACTGGCGGTCCGGTCCCTGCGATCATGCCGCGTCGGCTGGCCGAGACCAGCCCGACCCAGCCGATCCGCGATGCGACAGGGTCCGGTCCCTTCCGGTTCGTCGATGCCGAGTGGATTCCCGGCGGGATCGCTGTCTATGCCCGCAATGACCAGTACGTCCCCCGTGCCGAGCCAGCGAGCGGCGCGGCCGGCGGCAAGCGGGTATTGGTTGATCGGGTCGAATGGCACAATATTCGTGACCCGCAGTCGGCGGTGCTGGCACTGGCTGCGGGCGAGGTCGATTACGTCGAAAACCCGACCGCAGAGTTCCTGCCGATGTTGCAGGGTGAGGACGTTGCCATTGTGCGCAACGATCCGCTCGGCACGCAGGGCCTGTTGCGGATGAACCACCTGCATCCACCGTTCGACAATCCAAAGGCCAGGCAGGCCCTGCACTACCTGGTAGATCAGAGACGCTATCTTCAAGCGATGTTCGGCAACCCGGATATGACCCGCGCCTGCGACGAGTACTTCGTCTGCGGCTCGGGTCTCGGCAGTCAGGCCGGTATCCCGGCCGGGTTCACGCCCGACCGGGATCGAGCGCGGCAGCTTTTATCGGAGGCAGGCTATCAGGGCAGTCCGCTGGTCATCCTGCACCCGACCGATATTCAGTTCATGAACCTGGCCACGCTCGTGCTGGCAGATGATCTGCGTTCGATTGGTGCCAGGGTGGACCTGCAGGCGATGGATTTTGGCGCCATGGCTTCGCGCCGCGCCAACCGCGCCGAGCCGGACAAGGGCGGCTGGCATATTGGGCTGTCTTACTGGCCCGGGGTTGATATATCTGACCCGGTCGCCAACTCTCCGATGCAGGCCAACTGCGACAAGGCATGGCCCGGCTGGCCCTGCGATAGCGCCCACCAAGCGCTGATCGACAGCTACGCCTATGCCCGTTCAGCCGGGGAACGGCAGCGCATCGCCGACCAAATCCAGGCCAGCGCATATCAGCTTGTCCCCTATGTTCCGATCGGCCTTTGGTTCAATCCGATCGCCTACCGCAAGACCCTGAGCGGGGTATTGAGCGTGCCTGGCAGCAGCGTTTTCTGGAACATTGCAAAGCGGCCGCAAGGGCAGCTCTGAGCTTGCATGCTTCAAAGCGGGAAATGACAGGCAGCCACGTGTCCTGGCGCCGCTTCAACCTCAGGCGGAGGTGTACTGGCACAGACCGGTTGGGCGATGGGGCAGCGTGTGTGGAACCGGCAGCCTGACGGTGGATTGCTGGGACTGGGCAGATCGCCGGCCAGGATGATTCGCCTGGCCGCTGCACGCTTGACCGGATCGAGGATTGGCGCTGCCGATAGCAGGGCCGCAGTATAGGGGTGGCGCGGGCGCGCAAAGACTGAATCGCGCGGCCCGGTCTCAACGATCTGTCCAAGGTACATGACCGCGATCCGGCGACTGATATGGCGAACGACCGCCAGATCGTGGGCAATGAACAGGTATGAAAGGCTGAATTCTTCCTGCAGGTCCATGAGCAGGTTGACCACTTGCGCCTGGATCGAAACGTCCAGCGCCGAAACCGGCTCGTCCAGAATGATGAGAGCGGGGCGTGGCCCAATGGCCCGAGCTATGCAGATCCGCTGGCGCTGACCACCTGAAAACTCATGTGGAAAGCGGTCCAGTTGGTCGCGGCGCAGCCCGACCCGCTCAAACAGTCGCCCCACTTCGTCGCGAAGAGCTGTGCCGCGCAACGCGGTGAAATTGCGCAACGGTTCGGCCACCGCTTCGCCAACGGTGCGGCGGGGGTTGAGCGAAGCGTAGGGGTCCTGGAACACGACCTGCAGACTGCGGCGCAGCGGCCGCAAGCGCGGCTCGGCAAGCTGCGAGATGTCTTCCCCGGCAAGCCGGATCGATCCCGCATCTGGCCTTTCGAGCCGCAGGATGCAGCGGCCGACTGTCGATTTTCCGCAGCCGCTTTCTCCGACCAGCCCCAGCGTCTCATTGGCGGCAATGGTCAGGCTCACGCCGCTTACCGCTTGTACAGCGCCCGCAGGCTTGCCTTGCAGCCGCTCGATCACGCCGCGCGGGTGAGCGAACCGCTTGACGAGTGCGTTGACCTCAAGCAGCGGGGTCATGTGCCCGCTCTCTCAAGCTGGTCGTGTTTCCAGCACGCGCTGCGCCGTCCGGGCCCGACCTCGGTCAACGGAGGCCGATGGGCACGACAATGTTCGTCGGCCAGATCGCAGCGCGCGGCAAAGCCGCAGCCGGGCAAGCTGCCGGCGTCAGGCGGGACCGAACCCCGGATTTCAACCAGTCTGGCGCGAGTGTCGGCGGTCAGTACGCTGTCGAGGTGGGGCATCGAGCCGATCAGGCCGCGGGTATAGGGATGGCGCGGATTCTGGATCAGCGCCTCCACCGGGGCTTCCTCCACCTTGCGCCCGCCATAAAGGACGATGACCCGATCGGCGTTTTCGGCGACGACTCCGAGATCGTGCGTTATCAGCAGGATTGCCGTGCCGAGCCGCTCGCGCAAATCGCGCAGCAGGGCCAGGATCTGCGCCTGGATGGTAACGTCCAGCGCGGTGGTGGGCTCGTCGGCAATGAGCACACGCGGTCGGCAGGACAGCGCCATCGCGATCATTATGCGCTGCCGCATCCCGCCTGAGAGCTGATGTGGATACTGATCGATGCGCATGTCCGCCTGCGGGATGCGCACAATTTGCAGCATATCGATAATGCGGGCGCGGACCGCATCGTCGCCGCCGGCCTCATGCAGCCGGATCGCTTCACCGATCTGTTGGCCGACGGTCAGGACCGGGTTGAGCGAACTCATGGGATCCTGGAAGATCATCGCCATGTCCTTACCGCGGACGCGGCGCATTGCCCGTTCGTCCAGTGAAGCAAGGTTCAAGCCGTCGAGCAGGATTCGCCCGCCCACGATCCTGCCGGGCGGGTCGGGAATCAACCGCATCGCCGCGAGCGAGGTGACGCTCTTACCCGAACCCGACTCACCGACCAGAGCGACGATTTCCCCCGCGTTTAGCGTCAGGCTGACGTCGTCGACCGCACGCACGGTCCCCTCGCGGCTGCGGAACTCGACCGATAGGCCATCGATCTCCAGCAAGGGCGCGGCCACGCTCATCATTGGCCCGCGAATCGGGGGTCCAGGGCATCGCGCAGCCCATCGCCCAAAATGTTCACCGACAGCACCATCACCGACAACACCATACTGGGGAACAGCACGATATGCGGCGCGAGCTGGAAGACCGTCCGCCCCTCGGCGATGATGTTTCCCCAGCTCGGAGTTTCCGGCGGGACACCGGCCCCGATGAAGCTCAGCACCGCCTCTGTCATCACCGCTGCAGCGAAGACATAGCTTGACTGCACTAGCAAAGGAGCGAGGAGAATTGGCACAATATGCCTGTAGAGGATCACGGGTACCGACGTGCCCGCTGCGGTTGCCGCCTCGACAAAGAGCTGGCCGCGCAGGGCGATCACCTGCCCGCGCACCAGGCGCGTTACCCGCGGTAGTTCGGCAATGGTAATCGCGATCACGATGCTGCGGATACTCGGCCCTGAAATCGCCACCAGGGCGATCGCCAGAAGGATTGAGGGAATGGCCATCAGGCCGTCCATCACCCGCATAAGCAACCCGTCGACCCAGCGGATGAAGCCGCTGAGCAGGCCCAGAACCAGCCCCACGAAGATCGAAAACAGGGCGACCAAGCAGCCGACGGTCATCGAAACGCGTGCGCCGTAGAGCGTGCGGCTGAAGACGTCGCGGCCGATCTGGTCGGTGCCGAACCAGTAGCGGGCATCGGGACTCTGCAGCCGGTCAAAGGGCGCGATCAACTGCGGGTCGACCGGTGCGATCAGCGGCGCGGCGACCGCCGCAAGCGCCATGACAGCCAGCAATCCTGCTCCAACGGCAACCCCCGGGTGAAGCCTGAGTGAACCCAGTCCGACGTTCAAAGCCTGATCCTCGGGTCTAGCAGGCCATAACTGAGATCGATCAGCAGGTTCAGCAAAACATAGGCGAAAGAGAATATCAGAATTACCCCCTGGATAACCGGATAATCCCGCCGCAAAATGGCGTCCACTGTCAGGCGACCAACCCCGGGAATATTGAATACGGTTTCGGTTACAACCACGCCGCTGATCAGGGTTGCGAAACTGATGCCAATGATCGTGACAATCGGGATGGCCGCGTTCTTGAGCGCATGGCCGATAAGCACCCGCAACACAGGCAAACCCTTCGCCTGCGCGGTCCGGATGTAGTCCTGTCGTAGCACTTCCAGCATTGCCGCCCGTGTCGTCCGCGCGATCAAGGCGGCGTTGAGAACACCCAGGGTGAACGATGGTAAGATCAGGTGCGAGAGGAACGGCCAGATGCCGTCCATTAAGGGTCTGTAGCCTTGCACCGGCAGGACCGACAGTTTCACTGCAAACAGCAGGATCAGGCAGTAGGAAAGCACGAAAACCGGTACCGAAAAGCCAAGCACCGCGAATCCCATCGCTGCGCGATCGAACCAGCTGCCGGGACGCCAGGCGGCAAAGATTCCCAGCGGCAGAGCGATCAGCAGCGCGACCAGCAGCGACATAAAGGTCAGCGCAATAGTGGGTTCCAAACGCTGCAGGATCAGGCTGGTAACCGACCTTCCCGAAAAGACCGATACACCCAGATCACCCTGCAGAACGCGGCTTCCCCATTGCAGGAACCGCTCCAGAAATGACTGGTCGAGCCCCAGCGAAGCGCGAATGCGGGCGATGTCTTCAGCACTGGCCTGATCCCCGGCCAGAACTGCGGCTGGATCACCGGGTGCAAGGTAGAGCAGCGAAAAGACGATGATTGCGACCAGCATCAGCACCGGGACAGTGGCGATGATCCGTCGAAGCCCATATTCCAGCATGGCGCAGTTCAGCTAGACGGCAACCTTGGCCGCAGTTAACTGCCAACATAACCATCATCCGATCTATGGCCAGTCCTATCAGTGAGTTGAATTTCTGGAGCTGATGAGCGCTGGATCGCGGGGGCGCGGCCCTGACCAATGTCGAAGCGCGGAAACAATTTGCTAAAGATGGCAGCGCTGATCCCCGGTATTTCGAATCTTGAAGCCTATCTGTGGGCCACACCGAACTCACGTCGTGTATCGATCCTGTTCGAGACGCTCGGCCTTGAATACAGAGTGCACCCGGTAGATATCCGGGCACAGGAGCAGTTTTCGCCGGAAATCCTGGCGCTCAATCCTTTTGCCAAGTTGCCGATTGTAGCCTGGACTGAGGCCGACGCGCAGCACGTGATGACCGAATCCGGAGCCATCATGCTGCACTTCTGCAGGCATGCTCCTGATCTGCTCCCAGTCGACGGCCCGCCTCGTGAGGCCGTCCTTGTGTGGTTCATGACGGCAATGACGTCGATCGGCCCGATGACGGGCAATGCCCACCACTGGACCAGCCTGGCCCCTGAGCGCCCGACCGCTGCAGCGAACCACCATATGGCTCTAGTGCGCCGCGCTTATTCAGTGCTTGAGCGGCAACTGGCCACGTACGACTATCTCGCCGGAGCCTACTCCCTGGCCGACATTGCGGCCTATCCGTGGGTTGCGGTGCACGACTGGGCCAAGATCGACCTGGGCGACTATCCCGCAATCGAAAGCTGGATGATCCGGGTAGCGGAGCGGCCTGCCGTGATCCGCGGAATGCAGGTGCCAGACGGGGCCTCGCTGGCGTGATCGTGGTTTCAGGCGGCTTGCTTCACTGACACGACGCGTTGACCAAAAGGAACATCGCGTCCGGCGTCGAAAGAACAGTTCAGCATATGTTCTGGTTGGAACCGCGCCTCAAAAACAGGCCTCAGACCGGACTAAGGACTGCTCCTTGAACCTCATCCGAATGTTGTGTTTCCGGCGAAAGCTTCACGACCGATTCTGGCGCTTTTCAGACCCGCTCCAGACCCTTTCCCACGGGCGTTCAGCAGTAGTCATATAGCAGATGAGAGTGGATTAGACCGAAGACGCCCAAGCCCATCAGGGCCGGACGATCGGTGGCCAAGGAGGTGGGATTTCACCTGACGGTGCTGCGTCGCTGGATTACGCAGTTCTCCGAATGGCGCTTCGCGCGCCGTCTCGACCCCTGCCGGCCGGATTCGGCGATCGCCGTCGTGGGCGCTCATCTCGGCCCCAAAGGCCGATGGTGCCGTAGGAAGGCAGGCGTATCGGGGACTCCAGCGGCGAGACGGCACTACGCTTACCCGGATAACACGCTAAAAGCCGCACTAAACCAACCGCATAGACGCCCAAAGGGCCGTCGCTTTCATCTCGCCCTCTGAGTTCTTCTCCTTCCGGCCTCCTCCTTCCCGGCCAAATCCCCAGCATCACCCGTCGTTCGACCCATTGGTGTGCAAGGCGTGAAAGGTGGGGTGCTGGCAGGCGACCGCTAACGCATCCCTCGGCACGCTGAGATTGGACCGCAGTTGGATCAAAGGGGCCGACATCGCAAGTGACGGCGTTGCCCAGGCCAATGCCCTGTGAGCTGCACCAGATCAACGGTATCTGATCTGACAATGCTTGGTTTTCGAGTGTCCCTTGCAACTCAGATCGTTGTCGATCCGGCAGCCCTGGCGCTTCGGCTTTCGAGCGGCAACCCGCGTCACAGCGCGCTCTCAGCCTCAGAATGGGGATGGAGGGTCCTGCGCCTGGAAAGGTCTTTCCCTTCAAGGATCGATGCGATCTCCGCCGAGACGTTCTCCGCCGCGACCACCAGAGCGTAATCGAGGTGGACGTACCGCTGCGTCACGCCACGCGGGGAATGCCCCAAAAGGCCTTTGATCGTCAGTTCGGAGAAGTTGAGATTGCCCGCCACGCTGGCGAAGGTGTGACGAAGGACGTGAGGCGTTACCTCGCTCAGGTCTGCGAGGGCGCAGACCCGGTCGAGAACCCGCACGATCCCGATAAAATGACCTTCGCCCCAGTCCGCCGGGAGCTCGCCCACAGTCAAGCCGTTGCGCATCGCGCGCCGTTCCTCGGAGGGGTCTTCGCCGCGCGCCACGGCGGCGAGTTTCTGCCGGGCGAGATCGCGGGCCTCGTCCGGCGTCAGGGTGCCGTGCTTGCCCAGGACGAGGCGTCGCGTACGGTTTTCGCTGTTCCAGTACTGAACCACATAGGTTTTCGACCCTGTCGCTCGGGCCCGAACACCGAACCCCCGCAGTCCGCTGTCCCATTCGAACACATCCGGCCCGCCATCGGCGTCGAGGGCTTCAGCGATCCGCCTTGTCAGTTTTCCCATGCCCGCATTTCTTCGATGATTGCTGTTCTTCGACGGCTTCCCAAGTTTTGAGACGGACCTCTGGGAAGCGAATGGGAAGCAGCAGAAGGGGTATTCGCCGGATAACCAGGCGAAGGGCAGGGTGAATGAAAGGCCGTATTCCGACAACGATATCTGACGGTTATCGTATAATCGGCGGTGATCGGAAACTGTGGCGAAAAGGCACTTTTCCGATTGCCAAGGTTGGGGTCGAGAGTTCGAATCTGTTCGCCCGCTCCAGTCGATTGAAGAGACGCGGTTGCGAGATCGGGTCCTTTTCGTTTTCGCTCCGGGCCGAGTGCGTTCGCCAGGGTCGGGGTCGAGCGTTCGACTTTCTTCGCCCGCTCCCGCCAGGCCGGCCGTCAGGGCCTCAGAGGCCCAGCGCGGCCCTGATGTCGCGCCAGTCGATATATTTGAAGTTCTGGGTGCCGACGTCGTTCACATCGTCCTGGACCACCACCAGACCTTCGGGGAAGGCGGGGCCGACCGGGCCACCCAGGGCTGCCAGGCCGTCGGTGCCGGTGACCCGATCGACGACGCCCTCCTCGACTACGAACCGGCCCCTGTACTCGGGCGCGCCGGTGTCGATGCGCCAGACCGGGAAGGCCGAATCGCCCTGGCTGGAGCCGATCAGATAGCGGGCCGTGCCGTCGGCGATGACGGTCAGGCCTTCGGCATCGGCCACCAGCACATCGGTCGCGATCCCCTGGACCAGGGTGCGGGCGTCGCCCGAGGCCGGGTCCAGCCCATAGCGCCAGACGCCGACATTCTCCTCGCCCAGATACAGGGCGTTGGTCGCCTCGTCGGCGGCGCAGCCTTCGGAGATGGTGCCGATGTCAAACCGGCGGACCTCGCGCGCAACGGGCAGCCCCCCCGCGTCCGCGGTCAGGATGAACTGGCGCAGCTCGCCCTCGTGCCCGACCAGGATGGCGTGGACCTCGGCCCCGCGCCGGGCAAAGCAGAAGCCATAGGGCTCGACGACGTCTGTCGCGATCGCCCCCCACGGCCGCACGCCGTTCGGGCCCGTCCCGGCCGGATCGAACAGATACAGGGACACCCCCGTCTTGCCCGGCGTCCGGTCGCTGGCCCCCAGCACCAGTTGCGGACGGCCCGCGACGGTCAGCCCCTCGACCGCGTCGACATTGTTCAGCAGGCCCTCGGCCAGGAACTGCAGCACGGCCCCGTCGAGGCCATAGATATAGAGACCGGCCTTCTTGTCTGTGCCGGCCACGAAGCCGGGGGTCGTCGTGCCCAGAACGAGGACAGGGTTCCGGCCCATCCAGACGACGGGATCGTCTGCGGCATCTTCGCCCCCGCCGGTGCCGACGGACGGGGTCTCCAGCGTCGCCCGCACCAGCGCCCCGGGGCCGACAAAACCCTCGCCCTCGCCCTGGTAATCGGTTTCGGAGGTGGCGCAGCCCGTCATCAACAGGGCGGCGACGACAGTCATAAGCAAGGCGTGACGGGGCATGGCGAGCCTTTCCGGGGCGGGCGGTTCAGGCGGGCGCAAATCATGGACGCGGCGCCGGGTCAAGCCCGGGACCGGGAAACGGGCCGTCAAAATATGACTTATCCGGACGAGTTGTCATAACATCGTTCGCGAATCGATTCCCGGTTTTCGCACAAGCGTCGCCGGGGTGTCGCCGCCGGAGCTTAGCAGCAGGCATCAGAGC
>Ga0163144_10024863_pt1 | contig 11729 bp, 9 predicted proteins | sample OliLak19BULKMAT1_FD_123175 | JGI IMG/M metagenome (GOLD analysis project Ga0163144, IMG submission 123175) | Freshwater microbial mat bacterial communities from Lake Vanda, McMurdo Dry Valleys, Antarctica - Oligotrophic Lake LV.19.BULKMAT1 | ecosystem: Environmental > Aquatic > Freshwater > Lake... | reverse complement strand
TGATCGTGATCGTGATCGTGATCGTGATCTACGGCGACATTCAGCAGAGGTATGCGTGCCCGGCAAGAACCCGCTGTTTTCCGAACCCCTTCATGTTGGCCGACCCAACCTGGGAGATCGTACGCGCCTTTTGTCAAGATTTGAGGATTTGCTCGATCGGCAGTGGCTGACGAACGACGGGCCTTATCTGCAAGCGTTCGAGGCGGCGATTACAGAATGCCTTGGCGTCCGCCATTGCGTCGTCGTTTGCAATGCGACAATTGGGCTACAGCTGGTAATTCGCGCGCTCAATCTTCAAGGCGAAGTGATCGTGCCGGCGTTTACGTTTCCGGCGACGGTCCACGCCTTAGCCCTCGAAGGAGCGACGCCTATTTTTTGCGACGTTGATCCGAATAATCACAGTCTCGATCCCCGTGAGGCGGAACGACTGATCACGCCGCAGACGAGCGCGATTTTGGGCGTTCACCTGTGGGGCAATCCGTGCGCCGTTGACGCCTTGGACGACCTGGCGAAGCGTCGCCGCCTGCGCCTGTTGTACGACGCCGCACACGCCTTTGGCTGCAGTCACGCCGGCCGCATGATCGGCAACTTTGGCGACGCCGAGGTCTTTAGCTTTCACGCGACGAAATTCCTGAACTCCGGCGAAGGGGGAGCGATCGTCACCAACGACGACGTTCTGGCCGAACGGTTGCGGCGACTGCGCAGCTTCGGACTCCATCAAGGCGAGGTCGTCCAACTCGGTACAAACGCCAAAATGACCGAGTTCTGCGCAGCGATGGGGCTCACTTCCCTGGAAAGCCGCGAGTTGTTTATTGAGCGCAATCGCGAAAATCACGCGGCATATCAGTCGGCGCTGGCGGAAACGTCGGGCATTCGAGTTCTATTCCCTGAACAGAACGCCGGAAACGCCCAGTACGTCGTGGTCGAAGTCGATGCGCAGCAAGCAGGTATAACACGCGACGACTTGTGCCGCGCGTTGCACGCCGAAAACGTGCTGGCGAAGCGATACTTCTGGCCGGGTTGCCATCGAATGCCGCCGTACGCGCGAGTGTTCGAGGCGACGGGACGGCGTTTGCCTCACACCGATCGCCTCTGCGAACGTCTACTGCAATTCCCTACAGGTTGCTCGGTTTCACATCTCGACATTGCCCGCATCGGCAATTTTCTGCAGGGGCTTGTCGCGCGACTCCGGAGGGCGGCGTAACGCCGCGTCATTGATGATCGCGCCAAAGGTCAGCGTTTGCATGATCACGTACAACCAGGACCGCTATATCGCTCAGGCGATCAACAGCGTCCTGGAACAGCAGACGACGTTTCCCATCGAGATCATCATTGGCGAAGACTGTTCGACCGATGACACACGACAGATTGTCGAACAACTGGCGGCGGCGAATCCCGAGGTGATTCAGTTACGATTGGCTGAGCAGAACCAAGGGGGAAAGCTCAATTTCGTCGGCACGTTGGGCCAAGCCAGCGGCGAATACGTCGTCATTCTCGAAGGAGACGACTACTTTACCGATCCGCTGAAGCTGCAGCGGCAGGTCGAGGCGCTCGATGCGCGTCCCGACTGGACGATTTGCTTCCATCCGGCGCGCTGTCACTACGAAGGCAATCTTCACGGTCCCGCCGTCACTCCCGAAGGATGGGATCGCAGCGAAGCGACCATCGTCGACCTCTTCGACCAGAACTTCATTCCGACTAGCGGCGCCATGTTCCGCAATCGATTGTTTCCCTCTTTGCCGACATGGTTCATGAACGTCGAAGCGGGCGATTGGGCGCTCCATATCTTGAACGCCGCCCATGGGAACATTGGCTTCTTGCCGGACGTGATGTCGGCCTACCGCATTCACCCGGCCGGCACCTGGTCGGGCCGGAGCGTGGAACAGCGGGTCGTTTCCATCTTCGAAATGCTTACCGCCGTCGATCATCACTTTCACGGCAAGTACGCCGACGAAATCGATCGGAATCGGATCACCGCGGTTCGCTGGATGTTTGGCGAATGGCAAAACGCCGTGGAATCGACCCGGAAAGCGGTCGAAATGCTGGGAATCATGACGACCGGCGAATCGCCCTATCGGCGCGTGATCCTCGGTCGCGACCAAGGTGAACAAGTTGCCGGACAGGAAGCGGACAGCCAAGATTACAAGTCGACGGTGCGAAAGCTCGAAGCCCTGCTCGATGAACGGGCGTGGCTAAGAGAAGCTCACCGGGAGTGGACGAGCTCGTTCGCCTACAAGATCTCTCGCGAGATCAAGCGACCGTGGCGCCAGCTTCGAGCGCTGCTCCGCGGCCTGCGACGCGATCGAGTTGATCCCGCCGACGATCCGGCGCCTCCGTCCGCCAAGGCGGCGTGAGCGTCGCCCCATTCACCTGCTGAGCGTTCGAATATGTCCGAGGCGGTTCTCATCACCGGCGGCGCCGGGTTCATCGGTAGTTGTTTGGTACGGCAACTCGTCGCTGAAGAAGCGGCGACGCGCGTCGTCACGCTCGACAAGCTGACCTACGCCGGCAATCTCGATTCGCTCCAGCCGGTGATGGGCGAGTCGCGTCACAAGTTTGTCCACGGCGACGTCGCCGACGCGGTGCTCGTGCGAGAGTTGCTGCGGACCGAGCGCCCACACACCGTGATTCATCTCGCCGCGGAATCGCACGTCGATCGCTCGATCGACGGCCCCGCAGCCTTCGTGCAGACCAACGTCGTCGGCACGTTCGCGATGATCGACGCGGCGCGCGACTATTGGAAGTCGCTTCCCGCCGGCGAGCAGGAGGCGTTTCGATTTCTGCATGTGTCGACCGACGAAGTCTTCGGCTCGCTCGGCGCCGAAGGAGCGTTCACCGAGACGACCCCCTACTCGCCGCGCTCGCCCTACTCGGCTTCGAAGGCGGCCTCGGACCATTTGGTGCGGGCCTACTTCCACACCTACGGCCTGCCGACGCTGATTACCAACTGCTCGAACAACTACGGGCCGTATCAGTTTCCCGAAAAGCTAATCCCGTTGATGATCCTCAACGCGCTCGAGGGAAAGCCGCTGCCGGTCTACGGCGACGGGCAGAACGTGCGTGACTGGCTGTTCGTTGAGGACCATTGCCGGGCGCTGCGCCTGGTCGCCCAAAAAGGCGTCCCCGGCGAAACCTACAACGTCGGCGGCAACAGCGAGCGGGCGAATCTCGACGTCGTGAAACAGATTTGCCGGACCGTCGATCACCTGCGGCCCGATCTGCCCCATTTTCCGTGCGAGTCGCTGATCAATTTCGTCGCCGACCGACCGGGGCATGACCGGCGTTACGCGATCGACGCCGGCAAGATCCGCAGTGAACTTGGGTGGGAGCCGCAGCGGACGTTCGAGGAAGGGCTCGCGGCGACGGTGGCGTGGTATCTGGCCAACAGCGAATGGGTGAGCCGTGTCTCCAGCGGAGCCTACCAGCGTGAACGGCTGGGGCTTTCGGGCGAGTCGCGGTAGACTACTCGCATTGCCCATATGAACCGTTCGCGCCGCAGATCCACGCCATGTCGCACGCCACCTACTTCAAAAAAGGGATCATCCTCGCCGGCGGCGCCGGGACGCGGCTTTATCCGCTCACGCGGGCGACGAGCAAGCAGTTGCTGCCGGTTTACGACAAGCCGATGGTTTACTATCCGCTGTCGGTGTTGATGCTGGCCGGCATCCGCGAGGTGTTGCTCATTTCGACTCCCGAGGATATCGGCGGCTTTCAACGGCTGCTAGGCGACGGTCACGAGATCGGCCTGTCGATTCAATACGCCGTGCAGCCGAAGCCGGAGGGCCTCGCCCAGGCCTTCATCATTGGTCGCAAGTTCGTCGGCAGCAATCACTGCGCCCTCGTCCTGGGCGACAATCTGTTCTACGGCCAAAACTTCCACGCCATGTTGATGGAGGCCGCCAGCCGGCGCGATGGGGCGACGATTTTCGGCTACCCAGTGAAGGATCCAAACAGGTACGGCGTCGTCGAGTTCGACGCCGCGGGCAAAGTCCTGTCGCTCGAAGAGAAACCGGCCCAACCGCGCTCGAACTACGCCGTGCCCGGACTTTACTTTTACGATAACGCCGTCCTCGACATTGCGGCGAACCTGCCGCCATCGCCGCGCGGCGAACTGGAGATCACCGACGTGAATCGCGTGTATCTGGAGCGCGGAGCGCTGCGGGTCGAGCGTTTCAGCCGCGGCTTTGCATGGCTCGACACCGGTTCGCACGAGACGCTGCTGCAGGCGGCCCAGTATGTCCAAACGATCGAAGCCCGACAGGGACTCAAGATCGCGTGCATCGAAGAGATTGCGTTCCGTAAGGGGTTCATCGATGCGGCGCAGCTAGAACGACTTGGCAAGGCGATCAACAACGATTACGGCCGCTACTTGCTCGATGTGCTGAAAGAGCCGCTCAATCCCGAACACATCGTCGGCGGTTCGACATGAATGGGGCGGCAGGCTACGCGTGCCGTGCTTACGCCGAGTCGCTCGCCGAATTCGGCGACGTGATCGATCTGCCGAATTGCGGCGGGGCGCTGCTTGGCCAATCCATTGCCAACGCGACGGATCACGATGCCGTCGGGCCGTACCCGCTTTTTGCTTGCCGCGATTGGAGCGGACTCGGCGCCGACTTGGAATCGCTGGCGGACCGTTTCGTTTGCGCCTATGCGGTCACCGATCCCTTCGGCGAGACAAGCAGCGACGAACTGGCCCGCGCCTTCCCCGATCTCTGCTACGCCTACAAGCAACACTATGCCGCGGACCTGAGTCGTCCGCTCGATTCGTTCGTCGACAGCCACCACCGACGCAACATACGCAAGGGCCTGAAGAACGTCGAAATACAGCGGCTATTCGCCTGTTGGCCAACAATCGCGGCGTGGCAATCGCTCTACGACTGCTTAATCGAGCGACACGACATCCGCGGCATCGCGCGCTTCTCAACGACATCCTTCGCGAAGCAGTTCGCCGTACCAGGGTTCGACTGTTTCGCTGCGGTCGATGCCGAGGGCATCTGCGGGATGACGCTCTGGTACGTCGATCGCGGCGTCGCTTATTACCATCTCGGCGCTTACAACGAACGAGGCTACGGCCAGGCGGCGGCGTATGCGATCTTCTCGACCGCCTTGCAGCGGTTTGCCGAGGAGGGGATTCGCTGGGCCGCCCTCGGCGCCGGCGCCGGGACGACGGCGGCCGATTCGGGGGTCACCCGGTTCAAGCAAGGCTGGTCGACCGAAACGCGGCCGGCGTATCTGTGTGGCCGCATCTTGCAGCCGGAGACATACCAGCGTCTGTCCGTCGCGGCACCGACGGGGACGACTTTTTTCCCGGCGTATCGGGCGCCTCGGTGATTCGATGACAACCGATAAGGCTAAGCGGACCCTTCGGAGTACCTCAGGGTGACTGGTTCTGGGCTTTGCCGGTTGTCAAACTCCCCGCCGTTTGCGACAACGCTGGCATGGATGGAGCCGGTTATCAATCGCTGATCGAGCACTACGAAGGTTGTCTGGAGCGGCATGGCGACTCTCATTTGGGCGTCGACTGGCCAAACCCGCGCGACGCCGAGACGCGCTACCGCGTGATGCTCGACGTGCTGGGCCCAGACGCCCTAGAACCCGGTGTCAGCCTGCTCGACTTCGGCTGCGGCGCCGCCCATCTCTGGCAGTACCTGGCGGAGCAGGGGAGGGCGAACGTCCGTTACGTCGGCCTCGACGCCTCGCCGAAGTTCGTCGAGCTCTCGCGTTCGAAGTTTCCGGAGTTGGAATTCCACTGCATCGACGCCCTCAGCGATTCAACGCCGCTGCCGGAAGTCGATTACATCGTGATGAACGGCGTCCTCACCGAAAAGCGAGGGCTGTCGTTCGACGCGATGTGGGACTACTCGCAACAGCTGCTGGAGCAAGTCTATCCGGCCGCCCGCCGCGGGTTGGCATTCAACGTGATGTCGAAGCACGTTGATTGGGAACGAGACGATCTGTTCCATTTGCCCTTCGACACGCTGGCCGCGTTCCTGCGCCAGCGTTTGAGCCGCCACATTCGCTTCCGTGCCGACTACGGCCTCTACGAATACACCGCTTACGTCTATCGGGAACCGAGGTAAACCATGGCGGAAGTCGTCATTTTCGGCGTGAAGGATTTTGCCTCGCTCGCCCACTTCTATCTGCGGCATGACAGCGAGCATCGCGTCGTGGCATTTACAGTTCATCGCGAGTTCATGCCCGACGAAGGAGAATTCGAAGGGCTCCCCGTCGTGCCATTGGAAGAACTTGAAACAAGCTATCCGCCGGATCGAGTGAGCGCCTTCGCCCCGATGTCGCATCGGAAGATGAACCGGCTGCGCGAAGGGGTCTACAACGACCTCAAGGGACGCGGTTATCAGCTGATCTCCTACGTCAGCAGCCGGGCCACGACGTTCCCAGCAGGCCGCATCGGCGACAATTGCTTCATCCTCGAGGACAACACGATTCAGCCCTTCGCGACGATCGGCGACAATGTCGTCATCTGGAGCGGCAATCACATCGGCCACCACAGCGTCGTCGAGAGCCACGCGTTCATCACGTCGCATGTGGTGATCTCCGGCCACTGCCGGATCGGCGCCTATTCGTTCCTCGGCGTGAACGCGACGCTGAAGGATCAGATTACCCTTGCCGAGGGGACGCTCATCGGCATGGGCGCGAACATCACGAAAGACACGGAGCCGTGGTCGCTCTACAAGGCCGATGCGACGCGAGCATCGAAAATTTCGAGCGCGGATATCGACTTTTGACTCGCTCTCGTTCCCACGCTCTGCGTGGGAACGCTGTTCTTGCCGCTCCCGCGGCAACGGCCTTGGGGAAGGCTTCTCTGCAAGCGCGCCATTCGCGACGCGGAGCGTCGACCCTGGCGTTCCCACGCGGAGCGTGAGAACGAGACCTATGCCGCCTTCGCTTCGTGCAGCACCTGCTCCACCTTGCCGTACTCGACCCGCACGACCTTGTCGGCAAGCGACAGCGTGCTCTCACGGTGGGTGATCATGATGAGGGTCTTGTCGCTGCCGTAGTCGGAGAGGGCGTCGTGGATCAGACGTTCGCTCTCGACGTCGATCTGGCTGGTCGCCTCGTCGAGGATGAGGATGTCGGAGTTCTTGAGGAACGCCCGCGCCAGCGAGATCCGTTGCCGCTGGCCGCCGCTGAGTCGCTGACCGTTCGGGCCGACGACCGTTTGGTACCCCTCGGCAAACCCTGAGATGAACTCATGAGCCCGCGCAAGTTCCGCGGCCGCGATCACTTCCGCCTCGGTCGCATCCCACCGGCCGTAACGAATGTTGTGGAGGATCGTTTCGTTGAAGAGTTCGGTCTGCTGCGTCACCAAGGCAATCTTCTGGCGGACCGTGCTAAGCGACAAATCGCGCAGTGAAACGCCATCGATCAGCACTTCGCCCTGCTGCGGATCGTAGAATCGGCACAGTAGGTTGATCAGCGTACTCTTGCCGCCGCCGTTCGGGCCGACGATCGCCAGATGTTCGCCGCGCTTGACGGTGAGGTTCACCTGGGCGAGGGCCTGATGCGAACCGTCGTAGCTGAAGCAGACGTTGCGGAACTCGACTTGCTTGTGATCGGACGGGAGCGACTTGGGAGCCTCTGGTTCGACGAGCCCCGACTGCAGCTCGAGCATCGGATAGAGCAAGTTGGCAGCGGCCATGCCGGTGTTGAGGCCGGTGATGACGCCCGACAATTTTCGCAGCGGATCGGCGGCGGCAATCAACGCCGCGAAGAAGACGGTAATGATCGCCGGTTCAAACGGCGTGTTCGTCATCGGGATGCCGAAGATCGACGTCGCCCGGAAGATGACCAAGTACGACGAGACGCACAGTCCCGTGCAGAGCATCCCCATGCCGAGCAACTCGGTGATCGGGCTGGAAAGCGCATTGTAAAACGCCGCCCACATCGCCGTCCGTTTGATCTGACCGGTCGCTTGATGGAATCGCTTCCTTTCGAAATCTTCCATCGAGTAGGCCTGCACCGTGTGCAGGCCGTTGAAGACCTCCAGCATGATGTGGTGGAAGCCGAGCGAGCGGTCGAGGACTCGATAGGAAAGGGCGCGAATACGGCGATTCAAATGCAGCATCAGAAGTGCGGCCAGCGGCGCGCACAACAGCGACGCCAGCGTCAGTCGCCATGAAATAAAAGCCGCCAGCAGCAGGCAAAAGACGATCCGCAGCGGCTCGGTGATGGCGCCCCCGTAGAACGCGGTGATGCCCTGCGCCAGCATGTCGGTCGTATGAGTGATGTGAGCGGTGAAGCCGCTGATCCCCTGCGAATTGAATTTGGGGCGATCTAAAGCCAGGGCCTTGTTAAAGATCCGGCTTCGTACGTCGCGGGCAATGCTCTGAGAAACGTATGAGACGAGGAGTTGGTTCGTTACCGCCAAGAGTTGCTTGAGGGCAGTCGCTCCGACGATAACGCAGACGACGAGAACGACAGTCGAGAACGGTTCGCTCGGCATCCAACGTTCGAAGAGAGGTTGAATCTTGCTGGCCCACCAGATCGTAAACTTCGTGTTGGTGATCTGGCGTTCCGCCTTCTCTCGCGCCGACTCCAGGGGAGGACGTTCCGCCGCTTTTGCCGTCGCTAGTTGGCGATCGAGGCCAGCAACCTCGGCGTCATGAGACGCCAGTTCGGAAGTCGCACGATCAATTCGCTGCTGATTCCAAGACTGCAGCGACTGCCCATTCAGCGTCGTTTGAATGATGGGGAAGAGGGCGCCAATGTTCAGCGTCCAGAGCGCCGCCACCGACAACGAACACGCCATGGCCGCGGCGATCACCATCTTGTGGCGCGATGCATCCTTCAGCGCCTGCGAAAAATACTTCATCTCGAACAAAGGCCTCCGTGCCTAGCCATGTCCGCGGGGACAGGCGTTCGTGCTAGCGTAGTGCGCCGTGCAGAGAGAGAATCCCCCAAGTCGCGCGGGGGTAGCTTACCGTCGCTCGGGAGAATGTCCAAGCGCGAATTGACTCCGCACGGCCGCTTCATGAAAGGCTCATGCGTGGGGCGTATAGTCACGCGAGAGGAGGCCTAATCGAAGGCGAAGATTGCCGCCCAGTTTGCGCACATCGCCCTGTTTCGGGCCCTGATTTCTCAGCACTATAATGAGTATGGGGACGAAGCGACCGCGCCTGCCCCGCAGCTAGCACTTCATGACCTGGACCGACTGCCCATGGACACTCGCCGCGACTTTATCAAGAAGGCCGCCCTTCTCTCGGGCGCCGGCATGTGGACTACCTTGCATGGCTCGATCGAACGAGCCATGGCGATCGCCCCAGACCCCGGCAGCACGTTTCTCGACGCCGAGCATGTGGTGATCCTGATGCAGGAGAACCGGTCGTTCGACCACTGCTTCGGCGCGCTGCGCGGCGTGCGGGGTTTGAGCGACCCGCGAGCGATCACCCTCCCCAACGGCAACCCCGTCTGGATCCAAACCAACGACGCCGGCGCCAGCTACGTGCCGTTTCGGTTGAACATAAAAGACACCAACGCCACCTGGATGGGGTCGCTTCCCCACTCGTGGACCGACCAGGTCGACGCCCGCCGCGGCGGCCGCTGCGACCAGTGGCTCCAGGCGAAGGCCTCGGGCCACGACGAGTACCGCGAGATGCCGCTCACGATGGGGCACTACAACCGCGATGATATCCCCTTTTACTACGCGCTCGCCGACGCCTTTACCGTCTGCGATTACAACTTCTGCTCGTCGCTGACCGGAACGACGCCGAATCGGCTCCATCTTTGGACCGGCACGATTCGCGAGCAGCCGAAGCCGACTTCTTGGGCGAACGTGCAAAACTCCGATGTCGAGTACGACAGTGAGGCAAGTTGGAAGACCTATCCCGAGCGGCTCGAAGAGCAGGGGATCTCTTGGAAGATTTATCAGAACGAACTGAGCCTGACGACCGACCTGCGCGGCGAAGCCGAGGCGTGGCTGGCGAACTTTACCGACAACCCGATTGAGTGGTTCAAGCAGTATGGCGTCCGTTATTCGGCCGCCCATCAGGCGTTTCTCAAACAGTATGCCGAGCACTTACGCGGCGAGGTCAAAGCGCTGCTGAAGCGCCAGAAGGATACGAATCTTTCCGAAGAGGAACAAAAAAAGCTCGACGACGCCCGGAAGCAATTGGCTTCCGTCGAAGCCGATCGAAAAAAATGGAACGCCGAAAAGTTCAAGAAACTTCCACCGGAAGCCCAAGCCCTCCACCAACGAGCGTTCACCACGAACACCGGCGATCCCGACTATCACGACCTCGCGACGCTCGACTACGACGACAACGGAACCTCCCGCACGATGGAAGTCCCCAAGGGTGACGTCCTCCATCAATTCCGCGCCGACGTCGACAGCGGCAAGCTGCCGACCGTCTCGTGGCTCGTGGCGCCAGAACGCTTCTCCGATCACCCCGGCTCGGCCTGGTATGGCGCCTGGTATCTGGCCGAAACGCTGGAAATCCTGACGCGGCGCCCCGAAGTCTGGAAGAAAACCGTCTTCATTCTCACCTACGACGAGAATGATGGTTACTTCGACCACATCCCGCCGTTTGTCCCTCCCCATCCGACGGAGCCCGACAGCGGTAAGGTCTCGGAAGGGATCGACGTCGCCGTCGAGTACGTCACCCGCGAGCAGGAACTGACGCGCAAGTCGCCCGATGACGCCCGCGAGAGTCCGATTGGCCTCGGCTACCGCGTGCCGATGATCGTCGCTTCGCCCTGGAGCCGCGGCGGCGCCGTTTGCTCCGAGGTGTTTGATCACACGTCGGTGTTGCAGTTCCTCGAACGGCTGCTGGAGCATCGCACCGGCAAGCCGGTTCTCGAGACGAACATCAGCGAGTGGCGACGAACCGTCTGCGGCGATCTAACGTCGGCCTTCAGGCCGGCTCCGGCTGAGGGAGAGGTGACGCTGCCGTATCCCGATCGCGACGAGTTTCTCGAAGGGATTCACCGTGCCCAGTTCAAGGCGCCGCCGGCCGACTTCCGTGCCTTGTCGGCGGCAGAGTTGGAGGAGATTCGCCGGTCGCCGCGCGACTCTAGTTTGTTGATCAAACAAGAGTCGGGCAACCGTCCCGCGGCGCCGTTGCCGTATGAATTGGCAGTCGACGGTCGCGTTGATGCGGAGCGGAAGCAGTTAGAGCTCTCGTTTGCCGCTGGAAACAAGCGATTTGGCGCGGAGTCGCTGGGGGCGCCCTTCGTCGCGTACGCGCGTGGTGGCGACGACTTGCGAATTCGCAACTATGCGGTGAAGGCGGGGGACAAACTCGCCGACGTGTGGGCGATCGACGACTTTCCCGACGGACGATACGACCTCGAAGTCCATGGGCCCAATGGTTTTTATCGCCGGTTCCAGGGAGAGGGCGTCGAGACGCCGATCGAGGTGACGATAAGCGAGCCGGCGATCTCGCCGAACTCCCGCTGCGCGGCAGGCTGTGTTGAACTTCAGGTTCGCAACTCCAGCGACCAACCCGTGGTCGCGACAGTCATCGACAACGCCTACGGGGCCGCGCCGATCGAGCGACGTCTCGCGGTTGGAGAGACGGTCCGTGTAGCGATGGATCTGGCGGCGAGCGACCGGTGGTACGATTTGTCGGTGTTCGTCGACGGCGGACAGGCGTTCGAGCGACGCTACGCCGGCCGTGTCGAGACGGGCGAGTGGGGCAGCAGTGATCCAGCGCTCAGTTGTTGAGAGGTCGCGGCGCCCACCACGCGGCAATGCCGAGGAGCAGCACCGC
>Ga0163144_10024861_pt1 | contig 11729 bp, 4 predicted proteins | sample OliLak19BULKMAT1_FD_123175 | JGI IMG/M metagenome (GOLD analysis project Ga0163144, IMG submission 123175) | Freshwater microbial mat bacterial communities from Lake Vanda, McMurdo Dry Valleys, Antarctica - Oligotrophic Lake LV.19.BULKMAT1 | ecosystem: Environmental > Aquatic > Freshwater > Lake... | reverse complement strand
TCACTTAACCGAACCCGGCGACGCTGGTCGTCTTGGAGTTCAAAATTCGGGGCATGCTGGCCCGGAAGGGATGACATTCGAGCCGCCGCTTCTTCCGTCCCTTCCGCGACCGAGGGCGCACTTCGGCATGCGGAAAGCGACATCATGGCAGCCAACCCGATGGGCAGGAAGAAGCGACACTTCACCCTTCATCCAAATCGCCCTGACAGCTGGAAAGAATTCTTGACACCTTTTACATTTTCTGGTAGTTTGTGAATCTTGTAATCCCCGTTACGGGAGAGTTCAAACGATGAAGAGTAGATTTCGATACTATCTTTGCGGTACCGGTATCATCGCTATTGCCATCTGGGCCTTGGCCGCCCTCCTGATTGATTCAAAGACTCCCACGGCTCACGGCGATGAATTGATTGCCAGCCCTAGGAGGGCGATCGCGGGAACATACCTGGGTAACCCATCGTGCGGCGGCGCTCAGGGGTGCCACAATGCTCCTCCGCCCTTGAAGGTCGACTTACTGGGACGAATCATCGGCGACGAGATCCCGCTCTGGGAAAACTCCGATCCGCACAGCCGAGCGATGTCATCGCTTGATCCCACCGAAAATCTCATCGCCAAGCAGATGATGGAAAAGGGCAAAAAATGGGCTCCCTTTAATAGTTCGGCCGCATGTCTGTCGTGTCACACTTTGGCAAGCAATCTGAAAGCGAATCAAGTCGACACTGGTTGGAAAGAGCCGCTCCGTGACGCCGTGAGTTGCGAGTCCTGCCACGGCCCCGCGAAGGATTGGAACACGCCGCATGCGAAAGTGGGGTGGGCGGCGGAGATCCGCGCGAAGAACGCCGCGCCTAAGAATGCGGCTGCAGCGTTTCTTTTGGTTGGTCTGAAGGATACGTCCTATCTCGCGACCCGTGCAATCGGTTGCGTGGAGTGCCATTTGCAGATCGACAAGGACCTGCTCGACGCCGGCCACCCACCGCTGGTGTTCGAAATGTATTGGTACAACGCATACTTTCGCAAGGATGGGAAACCCGGATACAAGCAGCACTGGGACGACCGCCTGAAGGACGGACCGCAGATGCTTAATGCCCGGCTTTGGGCGGTAGGCCAAGCAGCCGGTCACCGCGCCGCCATCGATCAGGTGAAGGCGTGGGAGACCAAGGGCTGGGGCACGGAGGATGTGGCGGGACTGGCCACCATCTATGCGCAAGGCCTGGCGATCGCGAAGAAACGCTTCGGCACGGACGACATCGACGAACTCTCTGTCGTCAATTTCAAGTTGTCCGACGTGCAGGGGGCTGCGGCTGATCTGGCCGCTCTGGCCGCCAAGGCCAAGACCATCGAGCAGCGCCGGGTGGTAGGCTACGGCGTTTTGGCGCTGAGCCGCGCCGTTTGGGAGGACCGAAATCCAACCAAGAAGCCCGGCGAGATATGGAAAGACCTGCCCGATCTGCTCAAGGGCTACCAGGCGCTCGTCAAGGCGGTTGTGCTGGAGAAGGGCGGTGCTGAATACGAGAACCTGCTCAAGACGATGGCGGAAAAGGTTCAATAAAAACGGTATTGTTACTGGGGCACTTCTCGGTTTTGAGGGGATGGCTTGGGCTCGCGAGGAAGCGGTGAATAAGGCCGACGCGATCATTCTTTTGGCCACGTGCGTTTGGAGGCTGATGTGTTAACGCGTTCACGCTGTAACCGTGACATCGTCTATGGGGGTGTAGGATCGCCGGCCGCGCCCATATTTGAACCGATGGAAACGCGGTTGTTGCTTTCCTCGGCGCTGGTGAATGCTTCCACGCCCTTTGAGTGGATTGACGAGGATGGCGACCGGGCTCGGCTCAGGCTGCGCGGGCCGGGCGCAGCGATGATCGAGTTTGAGCAACAACAATCGGGGGCGACTCGCATCCGGTCCATCGAGCTCGTGGAGACCTCATTCCGTCGCAGCTCGCTCCAACTGGTCCTCACGCGCGTCGCTGCGGGCGATGGGCTTGTCTCCGTGGGCTCTCTTGACGGCGGATCGATCGCAAGCCTGCGGCTCAGTGCGGCTGTCTTTGGGGAGACTGGTATCGCGTTGACCGGTTCCGTCGGAACCGTGTCAATCGGAGGGTTGGCCGATGGGGCCGACTTGCTGATCGACGGCGGCGAAAGAGTTCGCATTGACCTCGGGAGCATCAATGCCACCGCCCAGAACCACGGTCAGATCCGCGTCGGGGGCGTGCTGAAGAAGTTGACCGTACGCGGCGGCGTGAACCACGCGGACCTACGGGTGATCGGGGCCGCTACAAACATCTCCTTGGGCGGCGTTGTGCACGAATCCAGCATCGAGATTGGCGGGGCATTGGGAACGCTATCGCTGCGTCAAGGCGGCAACGGCTTCAGACTGAATGTCTCCGGCACCACGTCCCGCGTGGATTGCACCGGGACACTTGATGGCGCCGATCTTTCGTTCGGCGATGACCTGAAAACGCTGAGCATCCGGCGGCGTGCCGGGCTGATGCACAATGCGTCTTCGGTTCGTCTGCGTGTCGATGGGACGCTTCACAATCTCACGATTGATGGGCAACTGACCAATGGCAGTATCGTCGCGGCATCGGATGGGATGGGTGTGGTCCAGATCAAGGGTGATGTCAGTGAGTCAATGATCCTGTCAGGCGCTGCGTTGACCGATTCCTTCGCACTCAGCGACGCCCTGTTTGGCGTCGCAAACATTGCCACAGTCACCGTCGGGGGTGACGTGGTGAACTCGGTGATCGCGGCCGGCGGCGACCCCGCCGACGATGCACGCTTCGCCGTCAACGAGTTTCTCGACGGCGGCACGATTCGGGCGCTGACGATCGGAGGTCTGGTCGTCGGCTACGGCGGGATCCATGTAAACCCGGGGATCTATGCTTCCACGCTGGGCAGGGTCCGCGTGAATGGCATCAGACTTTCCCCTGGCAAGATTGCCGCCGGGATTGGCGCGCTGGGGACGGCTGTGATTGACCCTCTGCCCACACCGGCGAACGCCCTGGCCATCGAGGACATCGAGCAGATCATCGCCCGCGCCGCCGCCGAGGCCACGCGGCTCGGTGTCAACGCGACGATCTCCATCACCGATCGCGAGGGCAATCTGCTAGCGACTGTGCGCATGACCGATGGCACGCTGGCACCTGCGGAAATGACTGTTGATATCGATGCAGGCGGCATCGGCGGGCTTGAAGTCGTTGACGGCGTTATAAGCACCTCCATCATCGCCGCCACCAAAGCCGGGACCGCAGCCTTCCTTTCCACCAGCGAGGGCAATGCGTTCACTACCCGAACAGCCGGACAGATCATTCAGCGGCACTTCCCCCCCGATGCCCCCCGACAGGACGGCGGCCCGCTCTTTGGCGTGCAACTTTCGAGCCTGCCCACCAGTGACGTTAACCGTCTCCCGCTCGGGTTGTCGGGCGACCCCGGAGGATTGCCTCTTTATCGCGGCGGCGAACTCATCGGCGGCATCGGGGTGGAGATCGACGGTGTTTATACGGTGGATCCGACGGGAATCGGCCGCGCTGCTACAGACGAGGAACGTGTTGCCCTCGCTGGTCAGTCTGGTCTGACTCCTCCCAGACGCATCCGCGCGGACAACATTCTGGTGGACGGAATCCGGCTAGACTATGCTAACGCTTCGCCGCCGCAGTTATCGAGATTTGAGAACATACCCACCTTCGACGAACTCGACGACGGTGATTTGCTCGACATCCTCTTCGCGCCGCGGACGAGTCCCGCATCCAAGTTCGCGGTCTCGGCGCTCACGCGTATCGGGGGTGCTGACGGTGCCATTCTAGGCGAAGTGCCCGATAACCCGCTTTACGATTTCTTCGACAATGGAACTGGTGACTTTACGTTCCTCTCTGGTGACGACGGTTTGTCCGTCTTGGGAGCCCCCGTCGTCGGCACCGGCTTGACCGCTGAAGAGGTTGAGCAGGTACTTGCACAAGGGCACCAAATGGGCGAGCGACTTCGAGCCCAGATCCGTCGAGACCGGCCGCAGGTTGCGCGCGTCACAGTGGTGGTGGTAGATGTGAACGGGAACCTGCTTGGCGCGTTTCGTTCGCTTGATGCGCCCGTGTTCGGCTATGACGTCGCGGTTCAGAAGGCGAGATCGGCGGCCTTCTTCAGCCGACCTGACGCAGGAGCGCAGCTTGTCGCACTGGACTCTAAAGTTGACGTAAGCGCGCTGGAGGATTCAGGTGCGACCGTGGGTCCAGACCCCTTCAGCCGACACGTCGAAGCCGCCGCCGCCCTGAACATCATGCTCGATGGTTCACTGGCCATGGCCAATCGGACCATCGGGTTCCTCGCTCGCCCTAACCTGCCCGATGGAATCGATGGCGCATCGCCCGGGCCGTTCAGTGTCATCGCGCCGGGTGAGACATTTAGCCCCTTCAATACGGGGCTGCAAACGCAACTCATTCTTCCGCAGCTCGTGGAGTTCTTGCAGACTCTGGGCACGTTGAGCGAGGCCGATGGACTGGCGGCGTTCGCCAACGGTTCGATCGGCGGAGGCGGCGTGGTCCCGCTCGATTCCAATGCTGGCGGACTGAATCCCGGTGGCGGCCTGCCGGGCAACAGCCTCGCCAATGGGTTGCAGATTTTCGCGGGCAGCGTCCCCCTGTATCGGGACGGCGTGCTCATCGGGGCGGTGGGCGTTTCGGGCGATGGCATCGAACAGGACGACTATGTCGCTTTCGCGGCCGCCGGTGGGGACGCACGATTCAACGAAATCGTGGCGAGTTTCCAAGATTTTCCGCTCAGCACCCAACGTGCCGATGCGTTCAAGATTCGGGGCGGCATTCGTTTGCCGTACGTCAAGTTGCCTCGTAGTCCTTTTGCCGGCCGTTGAATCGCAAGTCCGTCGGCAACGTCTCTGAAGATAAGGAGTCTCCGTGCTACCGCGAGGAACATCGATGCCCATTGTCAACACCTGCCTTGTCGACCTCATGGTCGCCGGCGTCGCTATCGGGGCAGTTCTGTTGAATCCGTGTCGTGTCGCAGTCGCCGACCTGGGACACATCGCGATTGAACCGTTGAACGAATATCTCTATGTCTCGGATGACCTATTGCCACCGGACGCTGAACCCTCGGATGCGATGCCCCCCGATGCGGCACCTCCGGACGCTGTACCCTCGGACGCGCTACCTCCCGATGCGGTGCCACCGGACGCTGACACTGCGAACAGTGCCAAACCACCAGCCAAACCGACAGCACCGCCGGACGCCCCTCCGACCGCCACTTATCCCGCCACAAAGGCACTCCCCAATCGCTGGCGAATCGAGTGGCCCCGGTGGGATCGATATGGCCGTGAGGTGTCAGGCGAGGAGTGGCCACAATGGGATCGCTATGGCAGGCAGTCTTCCGATGATCCGATCTGGATGAACGCGGAGGGCGGAGATATCCCTTTCACACGCGGCAATGCTCTGAACCCATACGATCGGAACCCACTTAAGGGCGACTACCCGATCTTCGGTGATGACATCTTTGTCAACCTCACCGGTGTTTCCGACACGCTCTTCACCTACCGCAAGTTGCCGACGCCTTCAGGCGTATCCGCGGCCGATCCGGCCTCCATCGACTTCTTTGGCGACGGTGAGCAGCTTGCAGTCAACCAGACATTTCTTCTTTCTATGGAGCTTTCCCAAGGGTACACCGCATTCCGGCCCGTGGACTGGCTGATTCGTGTGAGCCCGGCATTCAACATCAACTATCTTCAACTTCGCGAGAACAACGGTGCCAACATCGATGTTCGCAGAGGCGATGATCGCGACGATTCCTTCGCCACTCTACAAGAGGTATTTTTTGAATACCACCTCGGTGACACCAGCGACTATTACGACATTGTTGCGACGAGAATCGGGAGACAACTGTTTGTTTCCGATTTTCGTGGTTTTATCTTCAACGACGTGACCGATGGTGTGCGGCTGTTAGGAAACGCAGCAAGCAATCGTGTTCAATATAACGTCGCACTCTTCAACCAAGCCCAGAAGGACACTAACAGTGAACTGAATGAATTGGCGTGGCGCGATCAGCAGGTGCTGATTGCGAATCTATACATTCAAGATTTCATCTGGCAGGGTTATACGACGCAGTTCAGCTTTCATTGGAATCACGACCAGTCGGATTCTGAACTTGATGACAACGGATTCCAAGTGATCCCCGATTTGGCGGGAAGTGCGACGCTGCGAGACCTTGATGCGTACTACTTGGGATGGACCGGTGACGGCCACATCGGGCGGTTGAATGTCAATCACGCCTTTTATTACGTGATGGGCCGCGACGACGCCAACCCGATCGCCGGTCGGTCGGTTGATATCAGCGCGTTCATGGCGGCGGTGGAACTCTCGGTGGATTTTGACTGGCTGCGTCCGAAGATTTCCATCCTTTACGCGAGCGGCGACTCGAACCCCACCGATGGCCGCGCTGGTGGGTTTGATGGAATATTTGACAACCCCTTCTTCGCCGGGGGTTCCAGCAGTTTCTTTCAAAGCCAGGCGCTGCGGCTTTTCGGAGTGAATCTCGCTAGTGGACGCAGCTTTTACAACGATCTTGCCGCCAGCAAGGCTGAGGGCGTGTCGAACCACGTGAATCCCGGAACAATCCTTCTGGGGGCAGGCCTCGATGCCGAGGTCACGCCTCGGCTTCGCTTCTCCTTGAATATCAATAGCCTTTGGTTTGCAGACACATCAACGCTTGAATACTTCCTGGCCCAACCAAAAATCGATCCGCATATCGGCGTCGAGTTCAATCTGGTGGGGCAGTTCCGCCCTCTCCTGAACAACAATATCATTTTCACGGTCGGAGGTTCGGTGTTTATTCCGGGCAAAGGTTTTGAGGATGTCTTCGATTCCGACAAGCCGCTGTGGCAGATCTTCACCGGCATCACATTGACTTTTTGAATCGCAAGGAGGTCAGATGCGACAGAGGTTTTTTATTCGTTTACAGATTCACCGATGGACCCGGGCCTTCGCGGTGGCGGCACTTTTCAGCTTAGTCGTCGCCGTGATTCTGTCGAACTTCTCGTGTGAGCACGACCGCTCCTGGCGCGGGGGCCAACCGCCGGACGCCGGGCGGTCGTTGATCGGAAGCCGCCCGTCCCCCGCTGTTGAACAGGAGGCACGAACATCCGACCACGGCGCACTCCTGATCGGTATGGCTCCTCCCGCGGAGGCCGAAGAACCCATTCGCGTCTTTGATCGCTCACGTGGCTGCATGACTTGCCACGGGTTCACCGATTCGATCAACATGCACAACTTGGTGGACTGGGAAAGGGCACCGGACACCGTCCGCGCTATGCGTGACGACCCGCGCCAATACCGTGCTCTCATCGACCAACTTGGGCGTGCCGATGTGGTAGCTGGACTGTCAGCTAAACAGCAGGAAGATTTCCTTGCAACAGTTCTCGGTAAAACTCGGATCGGTTGTGTTGATTGTCACGGCGGCCGCGGTGATGTCAGAAATCCGTTGGACCATGTCGGTCGGCCAAACCAAGAGACTGACGCGCCTATTACTGACGCTTCTTATCTTGAGCGCATGCGCCAAGCGCACGTACAGCCGCGTAATCCGGAGGCGTGGTACGGCCGGGACCAGTTTCAGGATGCTGAAGAGTTCGGCAAGCACGTCAAAAAAGATTCTGAGCAACTTCACGGTTCCCGAAATCCAGAAAACACCACAGCACTGCTTAATCAGGAATCACCTCAGTTCATCCGCTTCATAAACCCAGGCGACCTGCGCGTCGCAACGTTCGCCTGTGCAAGTTGTCACAACATCAAGCCGCCGTATCAGGTCCAACGGGTGCCCCATAGCATGATGGCTCAAGGACCGATGTTGTGGGGCGCGGCGCTTTACAACAACGGCTCCGTTCCTCACAAGGTCCCCCGCTACAGCGAGAGTTATTCTCTCGCGGGCCATCCAGAGTCGCGACGGGGCGTGCTTGTCGCCCCGGCATCACCGCTGGCGCCTCCGATGGCGCGCAACGCCAGTCCCGAGGAGCGATCGCGAGGGGTCTTGGACTTACTGGTGCCCCTACCGCCCTGGAATGTCACGCAGCCGGGCAATGTCCTCCGTATCTTCGAACGCGGCACCCGGCTGCCCGTTGTGGGCACAACCAATCCCGCGGAAATTGGTAATCCGAACGTACTCCAAGAAGGCGGCAAACCGGATAAGGGTCTCTCGGTTCGAGGGCTTGGGACTTTGAACCGAACAGATCCGGTTTTCCTCGGGCTCCAGAAGACACGGCTGTTGGACCCCACGCTGAATTTCCTGGGTACCAACGATCACCCGGGTGACTATCGATCGTCCGGATGTACCGCTTGTCACACGGTGTACGCCAATGATCGCGATCCAATTCATTCAGGCACGTATGCACAATTCGGCCACACCGGCCGCTCGTGGTCCGCCGATCCTACGATTCCCAAGCAAGAGTCCGGACATCCCGTCAAGCACATCCTGACGCGGCAAATCCCCACCAGCCAGTGCGTCGTATGTCACATCCACCCGGGCACCAGTTACGCCAACTCCTATCTGGGATACATGTGGTGGGACAATGAATCAGACGGGCGATTCATGTATCCAGCCCAATCGCAACAACCTACCGCCAGGCAACAATGGCAGGCGTTACGCAAGAACCCCGAAGCCGCGCAACTTCGCGGGCTGTGGGGGAATCTTTATCCCGACGCCACGTCTCACGCCGGCGAGAAGGCCGGTGTAGACTTTCTTGAACGCACCGGCGAGCCCCGAACCCCCGGCCGCACCGTGCTCAATGACAAGCTCGAGCACAACCAGTTTGCGGACTTCCATGGTCACGGCTGGGTGTTTCGTGCCGTGTTCAAAAAGAATCGTAAAGGGCAACTCGTCGATCGAGATAACAACGTCATCGATCCCGAGCAGCCGGACAAATGGAAACATGCCGTCCACCTGAAAGACATTCATCTGGAGCGCGGCATGCACTGTGTTGACTGTCACTTCAGTCAGGATGTGCACGGCGACGGACGGCTTTACGGCGAAGTACGCAATGCCATCGAGATCACCTGCATTGACTGTCACGGCGACTACACCACGCGGGCTACGCTGCTGACAAGCGGGCCGGCCGCGCCTGTTGGAGGCACCGACTTGGTGCAGGCCAAGCGATTCGCGCTGGCAAAGAAGTCGAATGGCGAGATTGTCGACCGTCGCATCCGTGAATTACTGAAGACGGAGCCCGAAAAGTATCGCATCGTGCAGCAATCCGCCGTCGATCCAAAAAAGTTCTGGGTCGTGCCTCAGACCATCGATACGGTCGATCCGAGTTCCGACTGGTACAACGCCGATGACCTGGCGGCGATGTTGAAGGCGGGGCAGATCAAGCCCGAGGAACACGATCTGCGCAAGGCTCAGCGGTCCAAGTCCGCTCAGAGCGCGAGGTACTCGCACTCCGTTCGCGCTGACGGGAAGACTTGGGGGACAATGGCGAAGGACGATAGGACCTGCGATGCGGCGGACCGCCTGGCTCACACCTCCGCGCAGGTCTCGTGCTACACCTGTCACACATCCTGGATGACGTCGTGCTTCGGTTGCCATCTCAGCATGAAGGCAAACGAACGTACACCGATGCTCCATAACGAGAATCTCTTTACTCGCAATTTCACACAATATAACTTTCAAGTCCTCCGCGACGACATCTTCATGATCGGACGCGATTCCCCGACGTCGAGTAAATCAGGTTTCGACAAGAGTGGAAAGCCCAGCCCCGGCAAGATCGTGCCGGTGCGCAGCAGCTCAGCCGTTATTGTCAGCAGCCAGAACCAGAACCGCGAGTGGGTCTATCACCAGCAGCAGACGGTGTCTGCCGAGGGTTATTCTGGCCAGGCGTTTAACCCCCATTATCCACATGCCGTCAGTGGCGCCGGAACCACTAAGACCTGCGTGGATTGTCACATCTCCAGGGAGGACGACAACAACGCGTGGATGGCCCAGCTGCTTCTTCAAGGCACTAATTTTGTCAATTTCTTCGGACGGTACGTCTATGTCGGTGCCGGCGGGCACGGCTTGAGCGCCGTCGCCGTAACGGAGCACGATGAACCGCAAGCAGTATACGGCTCCAACCTGCATTCGCTTGCCTACCCCGATGAGCACCACGTCTTCGATCAGCGTGATCGTCGCCAACTTAAGGAATCATACCATCACGATGCTGGCCTCGATGGCGAAATCCTAGACGTCCAGTTGCGCGGCGAATATCTCTACGCGGCTAGGGGACGAGGCGGTTTCTATGTGTATGACGTGGCCAACATCGATAACAAGGGCTTCAGCGAACGGATCGTCACCGCTCCGGTTTCGCCGCTCGGCCAGCGACTGGGGTTCCGCACGCGCAATGCCGTCGTCGTCGCCAGCCCCAGCACGCTCGCGCTGGATCCCGGCCGCCTGCGCTGGTCTCCCGATCCCGAGACGAAGCCGCGACGGATCACCGAACCCGCCGAGCCTGGCCACGTCAACCAGGAACAGACCATGCACTCGCTTTACGCCTACCTCTATATCGGCGATAGCGAGGAGGGCCTCATCCTCACCAACGCCGCAACACTTCTCGACGGCGATCCGCAGAATAACTTCCTCGAGCGAGCCAAGCTCAAGAGCGGAGGCGACGCCTTCAATCCCGGCGGCGTGCTTACTGGCCTGCGCTCGCTCGTGATCGCCGGTCACTACGTCTACGCCACCAGCAATGCGGGGCTTGTCGTCGTCAACATCAACGACCCACTTGCCCCCCTCGTCGTTGGCGACCAGGCAACCACATCCCCGTCCGCGACAATAGGAGGTCCGTACCTTCGCGATCCCAAGTCCGTCGCGGTGCAGTTCCGATTCGCGTTCATCACCGACGCCGACGGGTTGAAGGTCGTTGATATCACCGACCCCGAACGTCCGCGGCCCGCCACTGATGACAAAACCTTCGTTCCCCTTGCCTCGGCCGGCCGAATCTATGTCGCCCGCAATTACGCATTCGTCGCCTGCGGCGAGCACGGCCTTGCGATCATCGACGTCCAGAAACCGCGCGAGCCGAAACTCCTTCAGATGTTCACCGCCGATGGCAAACTTACTGACGTACGTGATGTGAAAGTTGGCATGACCTACGCATCGCTTTACGCGTATGTGGCGGATGGCAAGAATGGACTGCGGGTTCTGGAACTCATGGGGCCGCACACCACACAACAGTTTCGAGGCTTTTCGCCCCCGCTATCGCCACGTCTTATTGCCACCTATCCGACCTCCGGCCCCGCATTGGCGATCAGCAAAGGCCTCGACCGCGACCGCGCTGTGGACGAATCCGGCAATCAGGTAGCCGTTTTCGGCCGCGTGGGCGCTCGCCCCCTCACTTGGGAAGAGATGAAGCGTCTGCTGTACACCCCTGACGGGCAGCCGCTGCGCGTGAGCAACGAGCCGGACCCTGCGTTCGAACTCAAGCCTAAACCTAAACCTAAACCTAAACCAGTGACGCCTGAGAAGCCTGTCATACCACCCGACGATCCCCCACCACCGGATTGATCAAAACTTGAAATTCGCGACTTTGCCTTGTAGAGCCCTGCACATGTGACCACAGTGGGTGATGTCATTTGGTTAACCATTTTCCCATTGGGTCCTCTGAATATCCCCATCGCTTTGCTTTACCCCTGCACACGAACTGATCGCTGTGGCAAAACGCTTTTGGGATTTGATTGAGGGATCGTTTTGGCTTGTTTTCTGCTGCCTAACGT
>Ga0163144_10024860_pt1 | contig 11729 bp, 9 predicted proteins | sample OliLak19BULKMAT1_FD_123175 | JGI IMG/M metagenome (GOLD analysis project Ga0163144, IMG submission 123175) | Freshwater microbial mat bacterial communities from Lake Vanda, McMurdo Dry Valleys, Antarctica - Oligotrophic Lake LV.19.BULKMAT1 | ecosystem: Environmental > Aquatic > Freshwater > Lake... | reverse complement strand
GGTCTCGAGGCGCAGCCATTCGTAGTGGCGAACGACGGTGCGCCGATCGAGGTTTGGAATCAGGCGGGCGTGCGCATCACTGCGTTCGCCGTGGAGCACGCGCCGGTCTCGCCCGCGGTCGGCTACCGCTTCGAGTACGGCGGCCGCGCCCTCGTGATCAGCGGCGACACCACGAAGTCGGCGGCCGTAGCGGCGCAGGCGCGGGGGGCGGACCTGTTGGTCCACGAGGCGCTCGATGTCCGCTTGGTTGCGGCGATTCACCGCGCCGCTGTGAAGGTCGGCAACGAAGTCCTGGCGAAGATCACGAGTGATATCCCGGACTATCATACGACTCCGGTCGAGGCGGCCGAGACGGCGGCCGAGGCGGGCGTCTCGACACTTCTCTACTACCACATCGTCCCCGCGCTCCGGTTTCCGGGGCTCGAGGCGGTGTTCCTCGAAGGCGTGGCCGATGTCTACGCCGGGCGGGTGGTCGTCGGCCGCGACGGCACCTTCGTGTCGCTGCCGGCGGGAACCGCTACGGTCGAGGTATCGAGCCTCTTGTGACGCTCGGGCGGAGCTCAGGCGTTACCGGTGTCGTCAGCGGATTATGGCGGCACCCAGATTCAACAGGTCGTCCATTTCGCAAATCTGCTACTTGGCGATCACAAGAAATTGCGAATTTTCGGTATCGCCACTTGTGCCCGCGTGGTCGCTCCTCGTCGACATTGACAGCGGCGCCGTCATCCGGTCTGCTGCCCGTTTGGCTTACACTCTGCTCGCGCAACGCTGCACCTGGAGCGGCGCGGACGGGCGAATTTTTCGAGGACGAATCCGAGTATGACAGACGCGGCAGACCGCGCAGCTCTCGCAGCCGAGGTGCGCAAACGGCGCACATTCGCCATCATCGCCCACCCCGACGCAGGTAAGACCACGTTGACGGAACACCTGCTCCTCATGGGCGGGGCGATCCGCCTCGCCGGCCAGGTCAAGTCGCGCGGCGACAACCGCCGCGCTCGCTCCGACTGGATGAAGATCGAGCAGGACAGGGGCATCTCGGTGACCTCCGCGGTGATGACCTTCGAGTTCGAAGGCGTGACCTGCAACCTGCTCGACACACCCGGGCACGAGGACTTCAGCGAGGACACCTACCGCACGCTGACGGCGGCGGACAGTGCGATCATGGTGCTCGACGCGGCGAAGGGCATCGAGGCGCAGACCCTGAAGCTCTTCGAAGTCTGCCGCTTGCGCAACATTCCGATCATCACCTTCATCAACAAGATCGACTCCGAGAGTCTCGACCCGTTCGCGCTGATGGACGAGATCGGCGCGAAGCTCGCCCTCGATGTCGCGCCAATGACGTGGCCCGCCGGCATGGGCGGCCTGCTGCGCGGCATTTTCGATCCGGAGCGGGGCAATTTCGTCCCGTTCACCCGCGCGGCCGGAGTCAGGGATCCGGTGCCGTTGGCCGGCGGCGGTATTTCCGACCACCTGAACGCCGCCGATGCCGCCCGCTTTCTCGACGAGGTGGAACTCGCTCGCGAGGGATCTCCGCCGTTCGATGAGAACGCCTACCGTGAAGGGCATCTCACCCCCGTATATTTCGGCAGCGCCCTGCGCTCGCTCGGCGTGCGCGAGCTGCTCGAGGCAATCGCCCGCTTTGCGCCGGCGCCGCGGCCGCAGGTGGCGGCCACCCGCACGGTCGAGCCGACCGAGGACGCGGTCGCCGGCTTCGTCTTCAAGGTGCAGGCGAACATGGACGCGAACCACCGCGACCGGGTTGCCTTCATGCGCTTGTGCTCGGGACGCTTCACCCGCGGAATGCGCCTGCGGCTTTCGAGCAGCGGCAAGGCGATCGGTGTGCACAACCCGATCCTCTTCTTCGCCCAGAACCGTGAATTGCTCGATGAGGCCTATCCCGGCGATATCATCGGCATTCCGAACCACGGCACGATCCGCGTCGGCGACACGCTCTCCGAGAGCGAGGATCTGGTGTTCACCGGCATTCCGAACTTCGCGCCCGAGATTCTCCGCCGCGTTCGGCTGCAGGACCCGATGAAGTCGAAGCAGTTGCGGCGCGCGCTCGAGAGTTTCGCGGAGGAGGGGGTTACCCAGGTCTTCAAGCCGCGTGTCGGCGCGAACTGGATCGTCGGCGTCGTCGGCCAGCTACAACTCGACGTGCTCGCCGCGCGCATGGAGACGGAGTATGGCGTCAAGGTGGCATTCGAAGCAGCGCCGTACGAAGCCGCTCGCTGGGTCAGTGCGGCAGATCCGCAGGAGCTCAAACGCTTCGAAGCCCAGAACCAGGGCACGCTGGCGGACGACCGCGACGGCGCGCCGATCTTCCTGGCGCGCAACAACTGGCAACTCGGCTACACGACCAAGGAATGGCCGAACATCGTCTTCGCGGCGACCCGCGAACGCGTGGCTGCGCCCGCCTGATCCCCGAACCGATCGAACCCTTCCCTGGGACCGCGGGCATCTTGCCCGCCCCAAGCATGAAACCCTGCCATGCGCGGATGGCAGCCTTCTCCCGTCGGCGGCGTCGATGCCGTCCGCGCGCCGCGGGCGCGGCGCGCTCGTCCCGGAGAAATTCCCACTTGCACCCGTGCCCGGAGCGGGTTAAGCGGAACCTGAAGTCGAGTGGAGCGGTGCCGGGGGAGTCGTCGGATGAACGTAGCGAGCGCAAGAATCACAGAAATAGCTAGACGGCCAGACGCCAAGATCGACGTCGCCGAGGCGGCGCTGGTTCTCGCTAGCGAGGAGTACGCCGAGATCGACGTCGACGCCTACCTCCGCCGCTTCGATGCGCTGGCGGAGAAAGCGCGGCGCTACGTGGGCGATACCTCGTCGGCGCGTGAGCGGATCGACCGGCTGAACGGGTTCCTCTTCGTCGAAGAGGGCTTCGCCGGCAATCGCGACGACTACTACGATCCACGCAATTCCTACCTCAATGACGTGCTCGACCGCCGCAAGGGGATTCCGATCTCGCTCGCGATGGTCTACTGCGAACTCGCCAAGCGGCTGTCGCTGCCGGTCTACGGCGTGAGCTTCCCCGGACACTTTCTCGCGCGCCACCTCGGCGACCCGGACGTCATCATCGATCCCTATGTGGGCAAGGTCATTTCACCCGAAGAATGTGCCCGCCGGCTCGAGGGGATCTACGGCTCTGAAGTGCGCTTCGACGAGCGCATGCTCGAGCCCGCCGGGCCGCGCGAGATCCTCTCGCGCATGCTGAACAACCTCAAGCAGATCTATGTCGAGCAGAACGACTTCCTGCGCGCCCTGCGCTGCGCCGACCGGATCGTCATGCTCCAGCCCGACTCGCCACGCGAACTACGCGACCGCGGCATTCTCTACCAGCGGCTCGAGTGCTTTGGCGCCGCGATGCGCGACCTCGAACGCTTCCTCGCCCTTGCGCCCGACGACGACACCGCCCCGACCGTCCGCGAGGCCCTGCCCGAGTTGCGCCGGCAAGCGGCGCTGATTCAGTGAATCGGCAGGACCCGCCGCGCCCCATCGACGTCGTCGCCGGAATCCTCATCGACAACGGCCGCATCCTCGTCGGCCAGCGCGCGGCGCACGTTCGCCACCCGGGCAAGTGGGAGTTCCCCGGCGGCAAGGTCGAGCCGGGCGAGAGCCTGAGCGAGGCGCTGCGGCGTGAACTCCGCGAGGAACTCGCCATCGACACCGAAATCGGCAGGGAGATCTGGCGGACGATCGTCGTCGTCGAGCAACGCCCGCGCTTGCGCCTGGTGTTCTATGCGGTGCCCGCCTACACCGGAGTGATTCGCAACGAGGTGTTCGCCGCGATCGCCTGGGTCGAGCCGAGCGCCCTCGCCGCGCTCGATCTGCTCGACGCCGACCGCGATTTCATTGCTCGCTTCAATCGCGGCGAGCTGGGCGCGATCGCTTAAACCGGCCTCCCGTCCCGCTGGGAACTTCGGGCTGCAACTCGCTCCGCCGGCAATGCTGCTTCACCCCGGCGCCGCGGCGCGGAGCAGGCGGTCGCGCACCGTCTCCCAGGCGCCATCCGCGGGTGGCAATTCGATCTCGAGGTGGGCGGCTCCGCTGCGCTCGAGCGCATAGAGCGCGGCGTAGAGGACGCGCATCGCCGCCCGTGGTTCGTCGGGCAATACCTGCAGCGGCGCGCCACGCCCGCCGTACTTCGCCCGCGCGTGCTCGTGGGTCGCCGCGAACAGGAGTAGGGCGTGGTCCGAACGCCACGCCGCTGCGATCGCGCGAATATCGAGTACCTCGACTCTTCCGATCGACGGCGCGTAGTGGCGATGCCGCAGCCCCGGCGCCGCCCCGGCGCGGCGGCCGGCGTCGTAGCCGGCGACGGGCTCGCCGAGGACAACTGTCAACGTGGCCGCGTCGACGGCCCCCGCCCGCAAGATCGTCGGCACCGCGCCGCGTAAGTCGAGTACCGTGGACTCGACCCCGACGTCGGCCGGCCCGCCATCGACGATCGCGTCGATACGGCCGTCCAGCGTAGCGGCGACGTGCGCGGCCGTGGTCGGACTCGGGCGTCCGGAGCGATTCGCCGACGGTGCAGCGACCGGGCGCGCGACGGCTGCTAGCAAAGCGAGAGCAACCGGATGCGCCGGCGCACGTACGGCCACCGAGGGGAGATCGGCGCGCACCACCGCGGGCACGCAGGGCGCGGCAGGCAACACGAGAGTCAGCGGCCCGGGCCACAGCGCGGCCGCACAGGCGCGGGCGCGACTCCACTCCACATCCGAGGCCACCCATAGCGGCGCTGCGGCGGCGAAGTCGACGACGTGGAGGATCAATGGGTTGTCGGCCGGGCGCCCCTTGGCCGCGAAGATCCGCCGCACGGCCTCGGGATCGAGGCCATCGGCGCCGAGTCCGTACACGGTCTCGGTGGGGAAGGCGACGATGCCGCCGGCGCGGATCAGCGCGGCGGCGCGCGCCATGTCGGCGGGGACGCCAGCGTCGAGGTGCTCGGTCACCCCGTCGGGCTACGCCCGCTGACGCCCGGGTGCAAGCGGATTTCGAGCAGCTTCGCGACGCCGAGGCCCGGGATTGCCGGCGGCTCGATGCCGACCTCTTCGCGCCAGAAGCGGGCGTCGCCGAGCAACTCGCGGATCGCCCGCAGGTGCCCGTCCTGGGTGAACAGCGACCCGCCCGGCCGCAGCCGTGGCATCAGTTCGGAGAGACAGGTGCGGGTCGAAGCGAGCAGATCGACGTCGAGAAAGACGACGTCGGCGGGCTCGCGGAACTCCGGCAGGGTGTCGGCGAACCAGCCCTTGCGGTAGTCGACGACCTCGGGCGCACCGAAGTGCGCGACGGTGCGTTGCACCTCGCGCAGCCGGCCGCGGAAGGCGCCGGCACGAAACACCATCGGGCGGCCGAGCAGATCCTCGTGGCGTTCGTCGTTCGGCGGGATGCCGCGGAACGAGTCGAAGACCACGAGCCTGCCGCCGGCGCGGCGGACGACGAGTGACAGCTTGGCGGTGCTCGCGCCCTTGGCGCAACCGCACTCGACGACGGTGAGGCCGGGCCGTCCGGCGAGGCGCAGGATACGGTCGGCGATCGCCAGCATCTGCTGCTGCGAGTGGTAGGCACGCACCTCGTTGGTGATGTGGACGAAGCGCGCCACCAGGGCGATGCGTTCGCGCAGCGTCAGGTCGACCGGATAGTTGGCGCCGAGAAAGGCGACGATCGCGGCACGGTCACGCCCGAGGAGGAAGCGCAGCGACTGGCCCTTGCGGTAGAGCGTGCCGCGCCCGCGCCGGAACAAGCGCACGCTTTTCAAGGCGAAGTCTCCGGCGGCGGCAGCGACTCGAACCAGTCGAGAATCGCGACGTTCTCCGAGCGCGGGTAGGTGTGCGACAGGTCCGCGATCTCGCGCCAGGTGAGGGCGGCGCCGGCGCCCTCGAGGGTGTCGCGGGCGGCGCGCGCCATGACGACGGGGAAGAGGAAGTCGAGGGCGCCGTGGACGAGGTAGATCGGCACGCCGCGGGCGCGGTCGAGGTTGCCGACGAGTTGGTTGGCGGGGTGGAGCACGCCGCAGAGCGGGGCGATGGCGCGGTACACGGTCGGGTGGGCGAGGCCGTAGAGGAGGGCGAACGTGCCGCCGTCGGAGAGGCCGGTGAGCAGCAGGCGGTGCTCGTCGATGCGGTAGTTGCGGCCGAGCCAGGTGAGGATCTGCAGCAGGCCGCGGTCGTCCTGTTCCGACCAGGTGGCGGCGAGCGACTTGGGCGCGAGCAGGATGTAGCCGCGGCTGCGGGCCTCGCGCAGCCAGGTCCAGAGGAAGTCGCGGCCGTTGCCCGAGCCACCGTGGAGGGCGACGATCACCGGCCAGGGTTTGTCGATGGTGTAGGTCTCGGGGACGTACACCGAGAAGCCGCCGTGGTCGCCGCCTTTGGAGACGTGGACGACGCCGGTCGGCGGCTGTTTGTCGCTGCCGGGGAAGGCGCGGGCGTCGGCGACGTCCTCGCCGGGGAGGTCCCAGAAGCCGTGCAAGGGCGGGAGCGGCTCGCGCAGTTGGTAGAAGATCTCGTTGGCGAGGGCGAGCTGGTGCATGCCGTCGAGGAGCTGCGGGATACGGGCGGCGAAGCCGGCGTCGGGGGCGCCGGTGAAGGCGTTGCAGGCGCGCTCGACGGCGGTGAAGCCGAGGTCGAAGCGTTCACTGAAGCGGCGCATCGGTTCGGTGGGCGGGCTGGAGAGCAGGGCGGCGCGGGCCTCGGCGAGGCGTCTTTCGTGGCGTTCGCGGGTTTCCGCGGCGATCGCGGCGAGTCGTTGGGGGGCGAGGCGTTCGGCGGCGTCCTCCATCCAGGCGAGAAAGTCGCGCGCCGCGCGGGCGGCGAGGTGGAGGGCTGCGACGAAGCGCCGGTCCTGCTCGGGATCGCGGTTCATCGGCCAGAGGTAGCAGGCGGGCGCGGGGGGAATCCAGCCGCGGGGCAAGGCCGCCGAGGTAACGATTCTACCGACGCCGCATCGACCTGTTCATCCGCTTCTGCCTACAGAACAACGGCAAGCTCTCGCAGCGAAAGCGGGAGGCCGGATTCGCTGCGCTGACCGACGACGAGATCCGCCAGCGCGAGGAGGCTGTAGCTTCGGGCTACATGCATGTTGCACAGTTGCCGGGCGATGATGCTGACTGATCCGCTGGAGAGACCGGGAAAAAGGGAGAAGTCCAGGCGGTGCCGTGCCGGCCGATGCGAGCAGAGAAGCTGAATGTGCGTGGCGGCGCTCAGCCGCGCAGCGCGTCGGCGACGATCGTCTTCAGCTGGTCGACCGCGTCGCCGATGGGAAGATCCGTCGACTCTGCCGCGGCGCGGTGCTTGAGTTCGAAGACGCCGCGATCGAGGCCCTTGCCGCCGACTGTGACGCGCAGCGGAATGCCGAGCAGGTCCGCGTCCTTGAACTTCACCCCCGGGCGCTCGTCGCGGTCGTCGAGGATCACCTCGATGCCTGCCGTCTGCAGCTTCGCGTAGAGGTCCTCGGCAGCGGCACGCATGCGGTCGTCGGTCCACTTCACCGGGACGACCTGCACCTGTGCCGGGGCGATGCTCATCGGCCACAGGATGCCGTTGGCGTCGTTGTGCTGCTCGACGGCGGCTGCCGCGGTGCGGGTGACGCCGATGCCGTAGCAGCCCATTTCGAGGGGCTTGTCCTGGCCGTCGACGTCGAGGAACGTCGCCTTCATCGCCGCGCTGTACTTGGTGCCGAGGTAGAAGATGTTGCCGACTTCGATGCCGCGGTGGCTGTCGAAGACGCCCTCGCCGCAGCGCGGGCAGCGGTCGCCGGCGCGTGCGAGGCGCAAGTCGGCGAACGCGAGGTTGCCGAGGTCACGCACCTGCTCGATGCCGACGAGGTGGTGGTCGGTTTCGTTGGCGCCGGCGACCGCACCGGTGATGCCGCGCAGCGCGTGGTCGGCGAGGATGCGGACCGACTTCTTCATGCCGATGGGGCCGGCGAAGCCGATTTCGGCGCCGGTCAACGCGACGACGGTCGGCGCCTCGGCCATCTGCACCCACTGGACACCGAGGGCGTTGCGCAGCTTGACGTCGCTGAGTTCGTGGTCGCCACGCACGAGTGCGGCGACCGTCTCGCCGTCGTTGGTCGTGAACAGCAGCGTCTTCAGGAAGCGCTCGGCCGGCTCCGACAGGAAAGCCGAAACCTCTTCGATGGTGCGCTTTTCGGGCGTGCGCACGGTCTTCACCGGCGCCGACGCCAGGGTGGGGAGGACGTCGCTGTCCGCCTGGCCGATCTCGGCCTTCTCGACGTTGGCGGCGTACTCGCACTTGCTGCAGCTGATGATGGCGTCTTCGCCGGAATCGGCGAGCACCTGAAACTCGTGCGCACGGCGGCCACCGATGGCGCCGGTGTCGGACTCGACCTGGCGGGTGTCGAGCCCACAGCGGGCGAAGATACGCCGGTAGGTGTCGGCCATCCGTTGGTACTCGCGGTGGCAGTCCTCGGCGTCCGCGTGGAAGGAGTAGGCGTCCTTCATGATGAACTCGCGGCCGCGCATCAGGCCGAAGCGCGGCCGGACTTCGTCGCGGAACTTGACCTGGATCTGGTAGAGATTGAGCGGCAGCTCGCGGTAGGAGCGGACGTCGCGGCGGACGAGATCGGTGACGATCTCCTCGTGGGTGGGGCCGAAGCAGAACTCGCGGTCGTGACGGTCTTTGAGGCGCAGCAGCTCGCGGCCGTATTGGTCCCAGCGGCCGCTCTCCTTCCACAGTTCCGCGGGGCAGACGGCGGGCAGGAGGATCTCCTGGGCGCCGGCGCGGTCCATCTCCTCGCGGACGATCTGTTCGACCTTGCGGACGACGCGCCAGCCGAGGGGCAGAAAATCGTAGATGCCGCGGGCGATCTGCCGGATCATGCCCGCGCGCACCATCAGCTTGTGGCTGACGACCTCGGCATCGGCCGGGTCTTCTTTCAACGTCGGTATGAGAGTCTTGGAGTAGCGCACCGGCGGACCTTAGATGCGGCCCACGGGGCGGTCAAGCGAGCGGCGTCGCGGGGCGGCGTCGCTCTCGCTGCGGTGCCCGCATCGAGTGCGGCGAGGTTACTCGACCAGGTCGCGGCGGCTGACGTACTCGTGGAGAATGCGGGCGATGAGGCTCTGCTAGGGGAGTCCTTCCTCTTCGTAGGACGATGTGTGCCGATCGTCAACGAATCCGTGCGGCAGGCGCGGAAAAATTGACTGTTTCTCCTCCTTTGCTATACCGGCGTTCCGTGGCCCGGTTTCGGGCTGCGGATTTTTTTATGGGCCCCCGCATCACCGCCATCATCCCGGCCAGATTCGAGTCCACCCGTCTCCCCGGCAAGCCTCTGGCAGCCATCGGCGGAAAACCGATGATCGAACGCGTAGTTGCGCGCGCGGCGGCGGTCCCTTGTGTCGGCCGTGTGCTGGTCGCCACCGACGACGAGCGCATCGCCGCGGCGGTGCGCGGCTTCGGCGGCGAGGTCGTCATGACAAAGCGCGACCACGTTTCCGGGACCGACCGCATCGCCGAGGTCGCCGCGGGGCTCGACGACGAGGTGATCGTCAACGTCCAGGGCGATTTGCCGTTTCTCGAACCGGACATGCTCGAGCGCGCCGTGGCGCTGGTCACCGCCGACCCCCAGCTGCAGATGGCGACCGTGCGCGAGCCGATTCGCAAGCGCGAGGAAATGGACAATCCCAACGTGGTCAAGGTCGTCACCGACCGCGACGGCTTTGCGTTGTACTTTTCGCGTTCGCCGTTGCCATACTGGCGCGACGGCGTCGACGCCGAAATCGTCGGCTACCGTCACCTCGGGTTGTATGTTTACCGTCGCGACTTCCTGTTGAAATTCGCCAGTATGCCGCCAACTCCCCTGGAGCGGGCGGAGAAGCTGGAGCAGCTGCGGGCGCTAGAGAACGGCTACCGCATCCGCGTCGCCGATTGCGATGGGGGCTTGGGGATCGAAGTGGACACTCCCGCGGACCTGGAGCGTGCGAACGCCCACGTTGCGGGCTGAACTGGAGGGGACGATGGCGAATCGCAAGCGCAAAACGAAATTCATCTTCGTGACCGGGGGCGTCGTCTCGTCGCTGGGCAAGGGCATCGCCGCCGCCTCGATCGGCGCCGTCCTCGAGGCGCGCGGCCTCAAGGTGACCATCTTCAAGATGGATCCGTACCTCAACGTCGACCCGGGTACGATGAGCCCGTTCCAACACGGCGAGGTGTTCGTCACCGACGACGGGGCCGAGACCGATCTCGACCTCGGCCACTACGAGCGCTTCCTGTCGACGCGCACGAGCAAACGCAACAATTTCACCACCGGCCAAGTCTACGACCGGGTGATCACCAAGGAGCGCAAAGGCGAGTACCTCGGCGGCACGGTGCAGGTGATCCCGCACATCACCGACGAGATCAAACTGCGCATCGACGCGGCGTCCGATGGCTACGACATCGCCATCGGCGAGGTTGGCGGTACCGTCGGCGACATCGAAGGCCTGCCGTTCCTCGAAGCAATCCGCCAGTTCGGGTGGGATCGCGGCCGCGAAAACGTGATCTACACCCACCTTACGCTGGTGCCCTACATCGCCGCCGCGGGCGAAGTGAAGACCAAGCCGACGCAGCACAGTGTCAAGGAACTCACGGGAGTCGGCATCCAGCCGGACCTGCTGCTGTGCCGCACCGAGCGCCCGCTCGACCGCAAAATCAAGGCGAAGATCGCCCACTTCTGCAACGTCGAGGAAAATTGCGTCATCACCGCGCCCGACGTCGACTGCATCTACGAGGTGCCGCTGCATCTCCATGCCGAGGGCCTGGACGAGCGCATCGTCGACAAGCTCAACATGTGGACGAAAGCACCCGACCTGAGCCGCTGGGCGAAGGTCGTCGACATCGTCAAGCATCCGCGCGCTCACGTCCGCATCGCGATGGTCGGCAAGTACGTCGACCTCGCCGATTCGTACAAGAGCCTGCACGAGGCGCTCGTGCACGGCGGGATCGCCAACGAGAGCAAGGTCGAGATCGAGTACTTCGACTCCGAGAAGGTCAAGCCCGGCGAGTTGCCCCCCGAAGTCGAGAGCGCCGACGGCATCCTCGTGCCGATGGGCTTCGGCCCGCGCGGCACCGAAGGGAAGATCGATGCGGTGCGCTACGCGCGGGAGAACAAGGTGCCCTTTCTCGGCATCTGCTTCGGCATGCAGATGGCGGTCATCGAATACGCGCGCCACGTCTGCGGACTCGAGCGCGCCAACTCGATCGAAGTCGACGAGCAAACCCCACATCCGGTCATCGACCTGATGAACGCGCAGCGCGAGGTCACCGACATGGGCGGCACCATGCGGCTCGGCTCGTACCCATGCGTGCTGAAGGAAGGCTCGCTCGCGGCCAAGCTCTACGGCAAGCGCAAGATCGACGAGCGCCATCGCCACCGCTACGAGGTCAGCAACGCCTACCGCGAAACGCTCGAGAAACACGGCCTGGTACTGAGCGGCTTGTCGCCCGACGGTTCGCTCGTCGAGATCATCGAACTGGAGGACCATCCGTTCTTCATCGCCAGCCAGTTCCACCCCGAATTCAAATCGCGCCCGCTCGATTGCCATCCGCTGTTCAAAGGGTTCATCGAAGCGGCGCTGCGGCGGCGCGAGCTGGCTGCCGAGCCGCAGCGGAGCGCGGCGGGGAGTTGAAAGAGGATGGGGCATGCGTGCGGCAGGGCCAAGGACCAAGTGGCAAGGGCCAAGTAGCCAGGCGCACGGCGCAAGTAGCCAGGCGCACGGCGCAAGTAGC
>Ga0163144_10024857_pt1 | contig 11730 bp, 10 predicted proteins | sample OliLak19BULKMAT1_FD_123175 | JGI IMG/M metagenome (GOLD analysis project Ga0163144, IMG submission 123175) | Freshwater microbial mat bacterial communities from Lake Vanda, McMurdo Dry Valleys, Antarctica - Oligotrophic Lake LV.19.BULKMAT1 | ecosystem: Environmental > Aquatic > Freshwater >... | reverse complement strand
GGTTGGCGCCACAATACACACAAGAACGTCGTTTTTTTTAATGTCATTTTAAATATTTGCTAATCCAAGGCTAAGTAGAGGCTTACTTTAGCATTTTTAGCACCTAAAAAGTTTCTTTAGCCCGTGAATTCGCAAACGTCATCAATGTGCCGTTTGGCACACTCGGCTCATGGGAATCGCGGAAAAATCTTAGCAAGCAGGCAAAAAAGATATATTTCGAGTTTGCTCGTCAAAATAAGGCTCACCTTGAGAACCTTAGTGCCATTTGGAAATATCTTCAGCTTAAACAAAATCAGTTCAAGTAATCTAGCTGAAATAAATATGTGGCGTTAAAGATTATAGCTGTCAGATATAGAAGTATTACGAAGTGGTGTCGACTGTTTAGTCTGTGCTAGGTGGTAAATAGTTAAACAACGTTCTGATCACAGTCGACAAGGAAACTTGTCGACTGTTTTTTAACTATCAAATGAAACAATTCCATATTGAGAAAATCATCAAGAAGTGATAATATCTTCTCCACGAGTGACTTTGACCTTGTCCTATCTCTTTTTGATAAGAGGGACTTCTTCCGTTTCACCCCACCATTTGGTGGAGTTTTTGAACTTCGTCTCTTATAAATATTCATTTTATGTCAACTGCTGTCACTAATAAAATTAGTTTTGATGAAGCTCATGTATTACATACATTGCGCCACTATCTTCCGTCCCAAGGCCCACTAAAAGATTTTGTCCATCACAACACCCTTCATGCCTTTCAGGATATGAAGTTTTATGATGCAATTTTTAAAGCTTCACAAATCTTTGGTTATCAAGTCACTTTTTCTCTAACTGAATATCGTCAGCTGTACTCCCAAAAGCGTATTTCCGAAGACATACTTGATCGTGTTATTCAGGAACGAAAGGGCAGTGAGTTGTCACCAGAGTGGAAAGAAAAAGCCCTTAATCAAACTTACCATGGTGATATGCCGCAGCGAGTCGGGAAGTTACGACAGGAATGGAAGCGTCTGTATTCAGTGGATTTGGATGATTTGGTACAACCTTTACTCTTCCGTATTCTCTGTAGTTATTTAGACCAAGGTATTGCTATTTCACCCTTTCCCTTTGAACAGACAGGACTTCTCAACGCTGTGCGTACCTTAGAGCAAGGTAGCTTTGTGAGTTTTTTTAAAGGTAAAAGGGCTCAGACCCTTCTTCAAGATCCTACCTGTACCATAGAACAATTGCTTACTATTTTGGTGGGAGAAAATAAATACTTCGATGCGTATTTATATGATCAGCAATTTATTCATCGCGGTTGGTCTGGAATTGTAGCTACAATAGAAGAACGTCCGGAAACCCTGTTCTATCCAAAAAATATTTCTCTTCGTGATTTTATTCACTTGGAGCTTCTGCTTGAGATAGATACTCTTGATCATACTCTCGGGAAAAAGTGGCAACCACTTGGTCTAAAAACTAATATTATTCCGGTTGATATTTTCAGAGACTTAAAACAAAGTGAAGTGCAGGAAGTGCTCAAAATTTGGCAAGATGCTTTTGAGTGGAGTTACTACGATATGGTACTTGGCGGTATACAAGCAGTTGTGGAAAGAGGTCCATTAGTCTCTTCTCCAAGGCCGAAGAGTTTCCAGGCTATCTTTTGTATTGATGAACGAGAATATTCCTTGCGGTCATATATAGAAAGCGTTGATCCAGACTGCGAGACTCTCGGGGCTCCAGGATTCTTTGGTGTTGAATTTTATTTTCGGCCTGCTCATGCGAAGTTTAATGAAAAACTTTGTCCGGCTCCAGTCACTCCACGTTACCTCATAAAGGAGGAGGAAAGGGAGGCGAAGCATAAACGAGCTAAGGAAATTATTTATAGTAAACATTCCCACACGTTTGTTCGAGGCTTTGTGTCTTCTTATTTTCTTGGTGTGGCTTCACTTGGAAAATTGTTTACTAACTTGCTTCGCCCTACTATGAGTCCGGCCATTGCCGATGCTTTTTCTCATATGAATCCCAAGAGTAAACTTACTATCCTCTATAGTGGTGAACGGGATACAACTCATGACTTACAAATTGGCTTCACTGTGGAAGAAATGGCCGACCGCGTCGAAAAAATTCTCCGCGGGATTGGATTGACTGATAAGCTCGCCTCATTAGTGTACTTACTTGGTCACGGATCCAGTAGTGCCAATAACCCTCATCATGGAGCGCATGATTGTGGAGCTTGTAGTGGTCGTCCCGGAGCAGTTAACGCCCGAGTTTTTTCTTGGATGGCTAACTACTCTCCGGTCCGCACCATTTTAAAGGCCCGTGGTATTTCCATACCTCAAGCTACCCAGTTTTTAGGGGGGCTACATGATACAGCTAGTGATGAGATTGCTTTCTATGATGAAGATATTCTTTCACTAGAGAATCAACGAGAGCACGAAAAGAATAAAATTCTCTTTGAGAGAGCTCTTGATCTAAATGCTAAAGAGCGGTCAAGGCGTTTTATGTCTATTAATACGAAGAATTCTCTTAAGCGAATACGAAGGGATATTAAGCGTCGATCGGTCTCTTATTTTGAACCGCGTCCGGAACTCGGTCATGGAACTAACGCTATTTGTGTGGTGGGTAACAGAGGACTCACTAGAGATCTCTTTCTCGATCGCCGAGCCTTTCTTAACTCCTATGACTACACTAGTGATCCTGACGGAAAGATTTTAGCTGGGGTTATTGCTCCGCTTCCTGTTGTCTGTGGCGGAATCAACCTAGAGTACTATTTTTCCCGGATGGATAATTCTAAATTAGGAGCAGGGACGAAGCTTCCTCATAATGTTATGGGATTGATCGGTGTTTCTAATAGTAGTGATGGTGATTTGCGCGCGGGACTACCACTCCAAATGATCGAAGTACATGATCCAGTTCGATTACTGATGATTGTGGAACAGGATCCTCAAGTGGTACTCTCTGTTATTTCGGCTACTCCAGCACTTTATGAGTGGTTTATTAATGAATGGGTACATTTGGTGGTATATAACCCCTACACCAAATCTTGCTTCCGTTTTAGCAATGGTGCCTTTGTGCCATATACCCCTATGACTGGAGTGGTAAGTGCGGTGGAGGATATCAGCAAGACGATAGAGTCAGTCTCGGGAATGGAGTCCAATTATATTTTGGATGCTACTAAAGAGAATATGTCAGTTCATCTTCTTAAGAAATAATATTATGACATTTTCCTTAATTCAGTTTTTTGTTCTTATTCCACTTCTCGGTTTTTTTGTCTGTTTACTGATACCAAAGAAGCGGGAGAAGCTTATCGCTAATACTGCTTTCTTTACTATCCTGGCGGACTTTTTGTTTTTTATCTATTTCTGTATCGATTGGGGAGTGCAAGGATTTAAAGACATTGCTGCACACGGGATTACTATCTATGAGAGTACACACTATACCTTTGCGTTAGAGTTCTTTTTTGACCTAACGGGAGCAGTATTCTTCGCTATAACCTGTATTACTACCATTCTCGTGATGAGGTTTAGTACCTTTTATATGCATCGTGACCAAGGGTTCAAACGTTTCTTCGCCACTATTCTCCTGTTCTTTTCAGGGTTGGGACTAATCGTGTTTGCTGGTAATTTTGAAACCCTATTTATTGGCTGGGAATTCATTGGAATCACTTCTTTTCTACTAATTGCCTTCTATCGTGATCGCTATCTCCCAGTAAAAAATGCTTTAAAAGTTTTTTCTCTCTATCGTATTGCTGATGCCTGCCTCCTCTTAGTTCTATGGTACGCGCACAATGTGTTTGAACAGAATATTAATTTCTCAAACTTGACTCAGTTAGCTGGTGAGTACGGTAATGACCTGACTGTTCTTGGACTCCTGCTCTTGGTCGTGGCTTTAGTGAAATCTGCTCAATTCCCATTTTCTTATTGGCTGCCTCGAGCAATGGAAGGTCCGACTACTTCTAGTGCCATTTTCTATGGTGCTCTTTCCGTACATATGGGCTTATTTGTGCTTTTGCGAACCTTCCCCTTGTGGGAGGGAAGCTTTACAGTGCGAGGCCTGATTTTCTTTTTTGGACTTCTTACGGCCCTTATCTGCACTTCTATTGCTCGGGTTCAGTCTTCGATAAAGACACAAATTGCTTATGCCTCAGTGACCCAGATCGGTATCATGTTTATCGAATTAGCTCTCGGCTTACATTGGCTAGTGCTTATCCACTTTGCTAGTAATGCACTGCTCCGTACCTACCAGTTGCTCATTTCTCCATCAATTCTTAGTTACCTAATTCATGAACAGTTTTATCATTTTGTTCTCCCGCCACAAAAAATTGGACGCAATTTTCTCGGCCGCCTTCGTTCTTCATTATATATCTTGGCGATAAAGGAATGGAATATGGACAGACTAATGTCAGACTATCTCTGGAGACCATTAAAAGCTATTGGACAAATTACCCGTCCTATTAGTATCCCGTTGCTATATGCGCTCTTATTCCTCTTCTTTGCAATTGCTATCTTTGTAGTTAATACTATGAATCCTTCTTCTTCTAGTATCTCTCTCTTCGGAGATGTTGCTGCGGTTTTGAGTATATTCATGTACCTTCGAGCATTTTCTGTACAAGAAAAGATGAAAGACGCCTGGAATCTTATTTTCCTTGGTCATCTATGTGGTATCGCTTTTCTTTTTCTAGCGTCTCCAGAAAACCTCTCTCCGCTGCTCATGTATGCAATCGGTGTCGCAGTCGCTTTTATTGTTGGCTATGGCGTACTCTACTATTTGCAAATTAGGGAAAAAGATAATTTAACGAATTTCCATGGGCACATCTATGAGTATCGACGTTTAGGTAACTTCTTCTTTTTTGTCTGTCTCAGTTTTATGGCTTTTCCAATAACTCCTTCTTTTCTTGGGCAAGATATTCTCCTTAGTACGATTCATAGTGACCACATGCTTCAGATTGTATTATTTGGCATTGCGTACGTGATCTCTGGTATTGCTATTATGCGTCTTTTCGCTAAAGTCTTCTTTGGGCCACACCAGAAAACTTATCATGAGGTAGCCTACTCATCTTCCTAAATCTTAAAGTGAAATAAATATAGAATAAAAAAATAACCCCCGTCGCGCTTAGTTAAGCACGACGGGGGTTTTGAGGGTAATCACGCAATCGCAATATCGCGATGTTGTGCAGCGGCAAGAATTCGTTGGGTTGCTTCCTCGGCGCACTCTTGGACTGTCTTTCCATTTAGATAAATCGGCGGCTTTTGACCAGTACCGCTGAAGTATTCGCTGATGTCCCGTTCTTGACGAGAACAGAATTCCAGCACGTTGCTTTCCGTCGGCTTTATCTGGTTGATGAGATACTGCGGCTTTGGGGTGCCACGAATAACTCGCGACGGTACCAGATGTTTGTGCCAGAGCTCGGAAGCTTCATTCCTTGCTTGCGGACAGTCAGTTTCCGCAATTGAGTCAAGGAACACATCCAGCCCGTAGCGTAGCGTCACGACGATGTTACCAGCTAAAATAGCGGGTTTAATCTTCCTGACACCAGCCTCATTGAACTCTGCGAAGGCTGCCAACAACCTAGTGGTTGGATGAAGTGCTCGGTGCGCCCCTAACCAGTGAATTGGAAGAGGCTTTTTCGAAACTATGTCATCCATAAAACAGACTGGCAGACGTGGGAATTCTTCCCTTATCAGTCGCTTGGTTTCATTGAAAACATCTTCCTTCTTATTGGCTCGCTGGCCAGAAAAAGCAAATAAATAACCGTTACCGTCAGGCATACAACCTCCGTAGTTTTGGGTTTAAACAAAGGAACTGAACAACTTAGTGCAGGCTAAGATTTAGAGAAGTTTAGTCCGAATCGTTAGTGGTTCGGAGCTAAAGGTCTGGAAACCTCAGGTCGCATGTTGCTGTTGGATATCAAAAACCAACAGGGATGAATACTACTCCTGTGCCATATCCTCGTCAAGGAATTTTATACAGCTATTTTTTATAGCTTCAAATATAGTATCTCCGTAGCCTTACTTTGTAGTGTTTGGAATTGAGTGAAATTTAAACTTATCCCCAGAGTGCGAACTCAAGTTATCACATATGTGCTATAACTGAATTATCGGAGGGCGCCCCTATGGGGCGCCCTCTTTTTGCATTCTTATAAAATTTAATAATTTATCATGACCACCACATTTACAAATTTATTAGCAAAAATAGCAGTACCATTCGTAGTAGTGTCTGCCATCCTTCTTGGAAGTTTTTCTTTAGTTGGTCAAGCGCAAGCAGCGACCAGTGATGCTGTTTTGGAACGAACCTTGCCAATACTTGTTTCGGGCGCACAGCTAGCGTTTTCTGCTATTACCGAGAGAGTAAATCCTGGGGCTTTAGTTGCTGCTAGTGCTGCTTCTGATCAAAAACTAGCTGAACTGATGGCTCTTTTGGAGAAATTAACTGCCATGTACCAATCAGCGCTTAAGCAAAAGGCTGAGCTGGCTCCAGAGTCTTTAAATAAAGTCTCAGATGGAGAAGTTACCAATAGGCCTTATTACTACATAGGTATCAATACTCCTGCTGGAGGGGAAAGCTATATTATGGGACGTCACCTAATCGCTGTTCAATATGATAGTAATGTGGAGATTGGTAAAAAAAGAGAAATATATTTGAAAAATGTAAATACTTCCACGACACGAGAGATTGTACATAAGGGTTTGTTTGATCAAGCACAGCTAGTGCGAGTAGATTTAGCTAAGATCAAATTTAAATATGGACCAGGAAAGTACAAATTTGTCATTTGTGCTCCTGAGGTAACGGTTCCAACTGGAGGAGTTCTGTGTAACGAGACTGAGACTTTTGCAATTGTTCCCGCTAATGAAATTCCACCAACTACTCAAACCCTTAAGGTCGTAAGTCCAAATGGGGGAGAAACATTCAAATTGGAGGGTCTTAATTCTATCGACATTAAATACACTACTTCCGCTCCAAAGGGAGAAAAATTGGAAGTATTCCTATATCACCCAGAAGTCGGAGATGTCCTAAGTAGTGTGGGAATTGTAGACGGTTCTGGAAATACAAAAATTGATTTTCCAAAAATCAAAGGATTAAATACGATTAAATCGGGTAATTACAAAGTTACACTATGTATCAGTGCCTTTCAGTTGCCTAGTGGCAAAGACATTTGTGATACAAGTGATAATTATTTCAACTTAGTGTCCAGTAACGACATTAAACATTCAATGAAAGTAATTAGCCCAAATGGAGGAGAGACATATAATTCAGAAGGACTAAATTCAATCTCAATTAAATATTCCACTTCAGTTTCTAAGGGTGAAGAATTAGAAGCATACTTATACAGTTCTGAGGGAGGAAACGTTCTAAGTAACATTGGAATTGTAGATGGTACAGGAAATTTTAAAATTGATTTTCCTAAAACTAAAGGACTAAATACAATTAAACCTGGTATATATAAGATAACGTTATGTGCCACCACTGTGCTATTACCAAATGACAAAGGCCTTTGTGACATCAGTGATAATTATTTTTCAATTAGTTCTAGTCAAATGATCACATTACCTCCAGAACCAATACCCCTTCCCCCAAGTCCGCCAATTGAGTTACAGTCTAAATCAAAGAATAACGAAACTCAAACAACTAAATCATCAAGTAGTAAGTACTAAACAAAAACCCACGCGATAAGCGTGGGTTTTTGTTTTTCTCCTAAACCCCCGGCTTTCTTGCTCTCGTTTTGAAAGTGAATTCAGTTAACTTTTTGTTTAGGGTTAAGGCGTTGAAAATATGGGGGGCGATTTCGGCGTTGCAATGGACGGCTACCTTTTGGACACTTTGTCCGGCGATACTGAGTTCCATGCCAGCATTGGTAAAGACACCAATTACTCGTCTAGTACCATCTCGACTTGTCCTTTTAGTAATAATTCCTGGTGAAATCATATTCACCCCTGGAGTTTTTTCCAGTATCTTAACGACAATTTGTGCTGTCTCAGTTAGGGTGGAGTGGGTGCCGCCGCGAACACTTTTCATATGCTTCATTATATCATTTGTAGTTATTTTTGCATGTGATCAGGGTTACTCTTTCACCTTTAGAAAAACTCTTATATGATTAGGTGATGGATGATGATTCTATGTATGCAGCCCGCACACAGTCTGGGGAGACTGAGGCTTTTGGTATTTTGTATGATCGTTACCTCGACAAGATTTACCGTTTCGTCTACTACAAAACTTTCAGTCAAGAGACAACTGAAGACATTACCAGCCAAGTCTTTCAAAAGGCCTTAGAAAAAATTAATTCTTTTGCCGCAGACAAAGGCTCGTTTTCTTCTTGGCTTTATCGTATAGCGCGCAATAGTGTGATTGATCACTACCGCACCGCCAAAAACGATTTATCCTTGGAAGACATCTTTGAGGTCGGAGTTGACGAACGTACCCCAGAAACTATAGATGCCATCAGTGCCCTCAAAACAGTTCAAAATTATTTGGAGACTTTAGATGCGCGCCAGCGAGAAATTATTACCTTGCGTGTCTGGGAAGATAAATCATATAAAGAGATTGCTGAGATCGTGGGTAGTAGCGAAGCTGGAGTCAAAATGGCCTTCTCTCGGGGGATTCGTGATCTACGTGAAAAGTGTGGCTCAGTCTCGCCACTCATGATAATAATTGCTTGCAGTTTGGCGAGCACGTTACGTTTTTATGATTTATCGTAATATATAGTATATGCAGGATTCACTGGAACAATTACTAAAAGATATTTACGCACTCGAACCGTCTTTACGGGAGCGTGATACTGAAATCCGTCCCTTGGTGAGGGCGTTATTACTAAATAAGCCAGAGGTAAAAGTCAGTGAAGAGTTTACGAAAGGACTGCGTACTAAGCTGTTAGCTGCAAAAGAGGTGACAGTCACAAAATCTCAGCCGATTCCTTCACCTTGGATGAATTATTTTCTACCGCTTGGTGCTATGGCAGTACTGCTTTTGATATTGGTCCCGGGTTATGTTGGTAAGCAAACAACAAGCGATCGTATAGAGATGAATAGTTCATCTGACACTTTCTTGGCTCCTGAGGCTAAACGCTCAGGCGGGGTGTCACCAGAAGGGGCCTCAATGATGATGGAAGATTCAGCAGCGCCGATGGATGGTGGAGGTAGTCTCATTGTCAGTGATCAGGGACCGGGGGTGGTTGCAGTCGTTGATTTTGTTTCGCTTACACTACCTAGCTTTATCGTTATTATGGCTAATGGTAACTCTGCCTCAGTTCTTGGTGTGAGTTATTTATTGTTTGCAGGTAATAGCGAGCAAATTGAAATCCCATTGACGCGTCGTATGGAAGAGCGGCAATACTTTACTGCCGCCCTATATTTTGATAATGGAGATGGGGTCTTTGATATTGATACCGATATACCAGTTTATGATGCGGATGGCCTTAGTCCAATCTCACAAACTTTCTCAATCACTCCTCAATAATAATTCTTGTTACCTTTTTACATTAGTCTCGTAATAAAGAGTAAGGAAGACATAAAAATAATCACCGGAGCTTAAGGTTCCAAGTGAAATCTATTTACCTAATGTCATAGGTGTCTGTCTACCGGTCTTATTATTATAAAAAATATAAATATGGATTTTTTTACAAATCTTTCCGCCAAACAACAGAAGATGTTCAAAATTGGAGGTATCTTAGTCCTTGGAGCCATAGTCGTGATGGGATTGTCTAGCAACAGCTCGTCTTCACCATTTGCGCAAATGAAGAACGTAGCTAGTGAGTACGGTTACGCCACTGACGGCGATTATTACAGTGAACCAATGCTTTCAGACCGTGGTATGGGTGGCGGCATCATGCCTCCAACTGACCCGTCTTATACACCAGGAGACAACACTGACGACTATGAGGTTAAGCAGTATTCAATCTCTTTTGAATCAAGAGATAAGAGTAAGGAGTGTGTAGCAGTACGTGACCTACTTGATCGTGAAGACGTAGTCTTTGAAAATACCAACGAATACGATAGTGGTTGTAGTTACAACTTTAAAGTGAAGAAGGAGAGTGTCGAGGCGGTCTTGGCTATTTTGGATGCATTAAATCCCAAAGATGTTAATGAGAACACTTATACCATCAAACGTGAAGTCACTGATTACACGAGTGAAATAGAAATCTTAGAACAGAAATTGGAGTCTTTGAAGACAACCCTAGCTGAGTCGCTTACAACCTACGATCAGTTGATTGCCAGGGCCTCAGCTCAGGGTGATATTTCTAGTTTGACACAATTAACTGACAGTAAATTATCTTTGATCGAACGTCTAACTATGTCGCAAATTGAAACCAGTGCCCAGCTGGAACGGATCAATCGATCTAAAGCTGAAGCTTTAGATCGACTAGCCTATACTCAGTTCAACGTCAGTGTTTACGAGAATAAGCTTATTGATGGTAAGGAGATGGGTAATTCTTGGACGGCAGCCGTACAGGAACTGTTTAGAGACATCAATAACTTTGCTCAAGAAATTACTCTCGGGTTTGTAGCTCTCTTGTTTATGGTCGTGAAATACGCCCTGTATGGAGTGGTCCTACTCTTCGCCCTACGTTTTGGCTATAGTTTTGCAAAGAAAGTCTGGCAAAACGGTGCAAATAAATAGTAATTTGTAAGAAAGAGCTGGTTCAAGCGTCAAAGAGAATATAAACACAGATTATGTACGATAAAGCAAAAAAATACACCCTAAATCAACCCCATCTCCGCCGATCTTTAGGAGTAACCTTGATATTACTTGGTTTTTTGGCCCTTATCACGCCACTGACTCCGGGAGCGTTACTTATGCTGGTAGGAGGATTGGAGCTACTAGGTATCCGCTTTTTGTTTTTAGACCGTATCATGGAGGTGGTAAAGTCTAAGAAAGCGGAGTAGGGATTAAATATAGATGAAAACCGGGGTGGCCTTTGGCCACCACGGTTTTCTGTATTTGCTTCAACTAAAATTTAATGGTTAAGTTATACAAAAGTTCTTTTTATAGAGATGGTCACAGCCAACAGTCTTGAAATATAGGCAATATTGTTGGCTTTGACCATCCTGGTCTTAGTTTTGAGTAAAGGATTTAAGCTATGCGATCTTTAAACAGTAGGGCCAGGCGCACTTTTGCTGATCATGGGATGAGAGCGTTCTCGCGCTCTACATCATCAAAGCCAAAAGTCGTGTTTGCTAGGCCTTTAGAAAGTTCATTAGTAAAGGCTAGTTCATACAACCTGCATGATTTTTTTGAAAAGACGGCAGGTTTATGGATTTCGCAGTCTTTTCGAGACCTGTTCTTGAACGAGGTGTCTCAGGGGGTCATAAGTGTCCCAAATTCCAAAATTGGGTTCGTAGATCTCAATGAAAAGGCGAACGACCATGAGATTGGTCAGAATTTACCTAAAGGGCATATGTTTGAGTGTGTCGATAGCTGTTTTGGTGTCCTGGCTACACTCATCGACGCCCAAATGAAAGGTCGAGACTGTCCACTGATAAAATCTGCTTATTTGGCTAATATTATTCAATTTAAGGCCAAAGACGGCAGGAAAGTTACGATTCGCACTGGTTGGCATGCCGGAAATGGCGATTGGTATTGCCGAGCCAATGACTTTAGTAATGATGGCCTTCCAGGCGGATATCGTGTTTTCTCGGCTGTGAACAGTTAGTCATCCTATATGCTAAGTTTCAAGTCGATTTGACCAGTACCCCCAACACGATTGTGTTGGGGGACTTTGTATTAAAATTTTAAGCTTTTATTTGATAAATCAAAAGACCCC
>Ga0163144_10024856_pt1 | contig 11731 bp, 8 predicted proteins | sample OliLak19BULKMAT1_FD_123175 | JGI IMG/M metagenome (GOLD analysis project Ga0163144, IMG submission 123175) | Freshwater microbial mat bacterial communities from Lake Vanda, McMurdo Dry Valleys, Antarctica - Oligotrophic Lake LV.19.BULKMAT1 | ecosystem: Environmental > Aquatic > Freshwater > Lake... | reverse complement strand
GGTAATGTAGAAGAGCGGACGGCGAGGGTGAGAAAGCTGGAGCGAGGAAGGAGCCTTCTTCGGGGGAACGAGCGTTCCAATGCGCGACTTCGTCGCGGACGACCGCGACGGATTTCTCGGAGAGGGTTAACGGAAGATTAGATTGAACGGATTTTACGGATTGAACGGATTGAACGGCAACGGAAGGGGTGACCTTGCGGGAAGGATGGGCGAGCGAGGAGGTGAGAGGCGAGACACCGATGCTGGGAATCACGGCCTGGAGCTGGACCGCTGCCGCGGTCTTTACGGCGATTACGTCGGAGATTATCGCGGCTGGCGCCGCGTTTAGCATAGGCGACGGAGACGGCGACGGAGTCAAAGATAGCGTCAGGGCGCCCGAAGGCAGCACGGCATTCGACGAAGGGACATGAATGCCGGCGGAAATGGCCGCGGCGGATGCGCCTATCGAGGAAGAGCCCTCCGCCGCGGCGACGGCCGCGCGGGTTTGGGCATATGAAGAAGACGGTATGGCCAACCACACCGCGGCGACAAAGATATGCCTCTTCACCTCCTTAGAATACTCCCCTTTCCATCCATAGGCCTGAGCCTTCGGTCCCCCCTTTGTCCGGCGATAGGCCCACTCGAATTAGGCCCGCAAACACTAATGATAATCACTAGTTCCGGAACTAGTGATTATCTATGCGGATAGATCGCCCGAGCCTACGGCTCTCTCCTTAATGAGTTTGTAACAGCATTCAGGCAATATTCCCTTGCGCGGTGCCGACCGCGTCGAACAACCATGGACAATTCGCCCCAACCTCCCGATCACGAAGGCGGCTTCGAGGCCTCCACCGTGAACGATCTCGACACGGCGCGGCTCGCGCTGCGCTGGGCGCTCGAGAGGCTGCAGCGGCTCGGCACGGAGCTGACCGAGGCCCGCGAAGAGGCCGCCAAATCCAACAAGGCCCGGGACGAGGCCGCTCTCGACGCGCGCGAGAAGGACGAGACGGTCAAGCGCTGGCGCGAGACGGTCAAGGCTTGGGAAGCCTCGATCTCGGACCACAAGAAGATGGAGGATCAGCTCCGCGAGGAGCTGCGCCGCGAGATCCACCGCGAGCAGGACGCGCACGTCAAGGAGGAGCGCCTCCAGCTTTCGATGCAGATCGACGCGCTCAAGCGCGAGATCGCCGCGCGCGAGGCTTCGATCGGCGGGCTGCGGCGCGAGGTGATCGACGCGGTCAAGGACTCCCGCCAGGACGCCGAGCGCGAGCTTCAGGCCGCCCTCGCGCACCAGGAGAAGGCGCTCTCGGACACGAAGCATTCCCTCCTCGAGCGGCTCAAGATCCAGACGGACGCGCTGCGCTCGAAGGAAAAGGATCTCGAAAGCCAGCAGCGCCTGCTCGATGAGCAGATCAAGACCAAGGAAGGCGAGTTCCGGCGCCGCTACGAGCGCGACGTCGAGGACCTGCTGAAGCACAACCGCGAGGCGCTCGCGCGCGAGGAGCACGCTCTCGGCGAGAAATTCGAGCAGAAGCTGTCCCAGTTCGAGACCCGCCTGCGCCAGAAGGAGCAGTCCCTCGAGGATCATCGCCGCCATCTCGACGAGGAGCACGCCAAACGCCAAGGCGAGCTCGACCGGAACTATCAGCACAAGAACGAGCAGGAATGGGGCCGTCTTCAGGAGCGGCTCGAGGCGGAGCGCCGTTTCCTCGAGGAACATTACCAGGAGAAGGAAGCCAAGCTCGATGAGTCCCTCCAGGACCGCAACAAGGCCGTGCTCGCGCATCATGAGAAGCAGGAAGCCGAGCTCGTGGCGAAATATCAGCAGCTTCAGGATCAGCTCGTTCTGAAGGAGAAGGACGTCTGGCGGAGCCAGCAGAAGCGCATCGAGGACATCCTGGCCAAGAGCCGCGCCGAGCTCTCGTCGCAGCGCGCGGAGATGGAAACGGAGTATGCGTCGCGCGACGCCGGGCTCAACGAGCGGCTGCGCGAGATGGAAGGCGCCTATCAGAAGAAGGAAGAAGAGATCTTCCGGCGCCAGCAGGAGCTGCAGGATCACTACCGCGCGAAGGAAGAGGAGCTCGGCCGGCGCTTTCTGCAGATGCAGACCGAGTGGACCGAGCGCGAGAAGCAGCAGTGGGAGGCGCACCAGGCCAAGCTGCGCGAGAGCCTCGCGCAGAGCCGGCAGCGCCTGGAGGATGAGCGCCGGGAGCTGGAAGCCCGCTACCGCGTCAAGGAAGAGGAGCTGGGCGCGCTGCGCGCCGGCGACGTGCAGAGCGCCGAGAAGGCCCGCGCCGACCTCGAAGGCGAGTTCGCCCGCCGGCACGCGGAGCTCGACGCCTCGTTCTCGGGACGCTGGGCCGAGCGCGAGAAGCGCCTGCAGCAGGAGCACCGGGACTCGCTCGAGCGCGCGCGCACCGAGTTCGGCGAGCAGATCGCAGCGGAGCGCCGCGTCATGGAGGCGTCCGCCTCGAAGCGCGAGGAGGAGCTGTCCCTCTCCTTCATGGCCCGCGAGGGCGAGCTGCGCCGCGTGCTCGCGGGCGAGCAGGCCCGCTGGAAGAAGACGCACGACGAGACCGCCGAGGCGCTGCGCCAGGAGCTCCTTGATGAGGCGCTCAAGAGCGAGGCCCAGCATCAGAGCCAGCACGATCAAAAGCTGCAGGCCCTCGAGGAGCAGTTCCGCCGCCGGCTCGCGGACGAGCTCAAGCGGCAGGAAGCGCGGCAGGCGGCGATCACCCGCGAGGCCGAGGGCCGCGCGCGCGCCGAGCGGGCGCACGCCGAGGAGGCCGCGGCCGCCGAGCTCGGCGCGAAGCGCTCCGCCCTCGACGAGGAGCGCGAGACGCTCCGCCGCCAGTCGGCCGAGACGCAGACGAGGCTCGAGGCCGGCTTCGCCGAGAAGGAACGCGCGATGCGCGACGCCGCCTTCGCCCGGGAGGCGCAGGTCAAGACCGAGACCGCCGCCCAAGAGGAGCGCTATCGGAAGACCTACGAGGACGCCGTCGCGCGCGAGCGCGCCGTGCTCGAGGAGCGCCACGCGGCCCTCGAAGCGTCCCTCAAGGACAAGTACATTCGCGAGCAGGCGGCCCTCCAGCAGGCCTGGACGGCGCGCGACAAGGAATGGGCCGCCCAGCGCGAGTCCATCTTCCGCTCCGAGCGCGAACGCCTCGAGGCTTCGTTCCGGGAGAAGGAGGCCGCCGTCGCCTCGCTGCGCCAGGAGCTCGAGCAGCGGTTCGCGCTGCGCGCGGCGGAGCTCGACGATCAGCACGCGCGCAAGGCCGCCACCCAGGAAGAGTCCTGGAAGCGCCGCCAGCAGGAGCTCGACACCCAGCGTCTGGCGCTGCAGATCGAGGCGCGCGACCGCGAGGCCGCCGCGTCGGCGCTTCGCGCCGATCTCGAGAGCCGGATGCAGAAGGCGATAGACGAGCGGCTGGCCGAGCTCGCGCGCGCCGAAACGGCCCTGCAGCAGGCCTGGATCCGGAAGGAAAGCGAGATGCAGGAGGGGCTGACCCACCGCGAGGGCGTGTGGCTCAAGGCCCAGCGCGACCAGATGGAGCGCGAGCGCAAGCAGTGGGAGGACGAGCGCGACGTCGAGCTGCAGCAGCGCCGCCGCGAGCTCGAGTCGGCGATCGCCCAGCGCGAGAAGCTGGTCGAAGAGGCGCTGCGCGGACGCATGAAGGAGACCGACGCCGCCATGATCGCGAAGGAGCGCGAGCTCATCGTCGCGTACGAAGAGCAGGCCGCGAAAGCGCGCGCCGAGTTCGAGGTGTCGCTACGAGCGCGCGAGGAGAGCCTCAGGCTCAAGACGCGCGAGACCGCCGAACGCGAGTCCGCCGCGCTGCATGAGGAAGCCGAGCGCCGCGAGGAAGCCGCCGAGCTCCGCCGCCGCGAGCTCGAGAAGGCGTTCGTGGACCGCCGCTCGAAGCTCGAGGACGACTACGAGCGCCGCCGCCGCGAGCTCGAGACCGGCCTAGGCTCCGAGCGCGAGTCCCTGCTCGCGCAGCACGAGGCCCGCATGAAGGAGCTCGAGGCCGAGAAGACCCGGCAGGGCTCGCTCATCGCCCAGAAGGAAGCCGAGATCTCCGAACGCTACGGCGAGCAGGAGCGCCGCCTGCGCCAGGACCTCAACATGTCCAAGATCGAGTACGCGGCCCAGTTCGACGACAAGGTCCGCAAGCTGGCCGAGGAGCGCGAAGGGCTGCGCAAGGACTACGAGCAGAAGCTCCGCGACCTCGAGAACCGGCGCAAGCCCGGCGCATAGGCCGATTACAAAGGTTTGACGCTCCCGCCATAGGTCCCGCCCGGGGGCCGGCGTATCATGGGTCCATGCTCGACCGAGCAGGAGGCATACCATGATGAAGCTGATATCAGGCGGCGCCGTCGTCGCGCTCGCGGCCGTTCTCTGCGCGCCTGTTCAGGCGCAGAACACGCGTTCGACACACCTTTCGAATCCCCCCGCCGGCGCGGACCTGCTGTCCGAAGCCGGCGTAGTCGGAGCGCTTCAGACGGTCGATCACAACGAGACGGAGGCGGCGCAGGCCGCGCTCGCGCGCTCGAAGAACGAGGACGTGCTCGCTTTCGCGCGCCAGATGATCGTGGACCACGGCGAAGCGAGCCGGAAGCTCAATGACGTCGGCATCCAGCCCGTGAACAGCGAGGTCAACCGCAAGCTCAAGGAAAACGGAAAGATGACCTCGCGCAAGCTCAATCGTCTCGAGGGCCCCGCTTTCGACCGCGCCTACATGGCGGCCATGGTCGACGGCCACCAGACGGTGCTCGACAAGATCGACAAGAAGTTCATCCCGTCCTCGAAGAGCGGGATGCTCTCGTCGCACCTGCAGGAGCGCCGCCCCGTGATCGAGTCCCATCTCGAGCACGCCCGGCGCATCAAGGCGTCGCTCGGGTCGAAGTAAGCCCGCCGGCGCGTTCCGCGGCGCCCGGACCTCGCTTAAAGGTCCGGGCGCCTGAGGAACAGCAGGCGGAACTCCGCGCGCCCCCCCCAAGCGAGCTCGACGGCCTTGAGGTACGCGCGTCCTTGCTCGGCGTACTTTTCGCGTATCTTCGCCGCCGAGCCGGCCTCGACGCGTTCGCTCTTGAAGTCGGCGACGACGAGGCGCCCATTCAGGCGGTACACGAGGTCGGCGGCGCCGCGCATGACGGTATTCCCGGACGCATAGGCGAAGGGCACCTCGCGGCCCACGATCTCCGCGCCCGCGAGCTCGCGCGCCGCCGCGGAGGCCAAAAAGACCGCGAGGACTTCCCGCGCCTCGGCCTCCGCCCGCTCCCAGCGCGGCCCCGGCGCGCGGCGCTCGAGCAGCGCGCGGGCCGCGGCGCACGCCGCGGCCGGATCCGCCTTGGCCGCGAAGTCCCAGCCCTGGAGCACCAGGTGGCACAGCTGGCCGGCCTCGGCGCCCGCGGCGCTTCCGGCGGGCGCGTCGGGAGCGGCCGCGCGCTTCGGCGGCTCGCGCAGATAGTCCGTCGCGGCCCGGGCGCGGGGCTCGCCGGCGCCGGACAGGCGTTCCGCCCGGCGCGACCATGAGCGCGCGGTTTCGGCGGCGTCCTCGCTCGAGGCCGCGCGCCCGAGCGCGGCGGCCTCCGGGGGCTCGGCCTTGGCCGCGTCGATGAAGAGCGTGGGCAGGCCGCGCGCGAGCCCTCCGACCGGCCACGCCCCCGCCGCGTCGAGGTGCGAGGCGAGCGAGCCCGACTCGGGCTTCTCGCGGCCGAGCAGGATCAGGCGCTCCTTCGCGCGCGTCATCGCGACGTACAGCAGGCGGACGGACTCCCGCTTCTCCATGTGCTTCTCGCGGACGTCCCCGAGGACGGCCGCGGCCGACGCGGCGCTTCCGACGCGAAGCGCGACGCGTCCGGCCGTCCAATCGGTCCGCGCGGACGGCTTCTCGCCGGCCGCGGGCCGGGCGGAGAGATTCGCGGCGAAGACCACGGGGAACTCGAGGCCCTTCGACTTGTGCACGCTCATGATGCGGACCGCCTCGAGCCGCTCGTCCGCGAGCGGGCTCTCGCCCTCGCGGCGCGACTCGCGCGCCGACTCCTGGACCTCGGACGCGAAGTCCTTCAGCGTCGCTCCGCGAGCCTCGGACGCCTCCGCGGCCATGCGCTGTAGCTTGAGCAGGTTCGAGACCGTCTGCTGGCCGTGATAAGCCCGAGCCGCGAGCTCGGGAAGCCGCGTCTCGGACAGGGCCGCCGCGACGAGCTCGCCGAGCGGAGCGCGCCCCGCGCGCGCGCGCAGCGAACGCAGCGTCTCGAACAGCCGGGCCGCGGCGCGCCGCTCGCCTTCGGGCAGGACGCGCGCGGGCGGATCCTTCCGGTAGTCGAGCGCTCCGGCGCGCGCCAAAGACAGCAGGCCGTCGTCGCTGAGCGCGGCGAGCGGCGAGCGCAGCAGGCCCGTCGTCGCGATGCGGTCCTCGGGATCATCGAGCGCGCGCAGCAGGTTGAGCAGGTCGCCGACCTCCGGCGCGCCGTAGAAATGCCGTTCGATCTCGACCGCGTACGGGATCCCCGCTCGCTTGAACGCGTCGAGGAACGCGGGCAGCGCCGACGATGAACGGAGCAGGACCGCGAAGTCCTTCAGGGGCCTGGCAGGCTCGGCGAGGATGCGGCTCGCCACCCAGGCGGCCTCCGCGCGCTGGCAGGCCGCCGCGTCCGCCTCGCCCGACGGATCGACGATGGCCACGCACTGGACCCCCGCGCCCTCGCGCTCGGGCTTCGCCGGAAGAATGCCTTTATAACCGGGCTGGACGCCGCGTTCCGCGCGCATCACGCGCGAGAAGACGCTGTTAATAGACCGAATCAGTTCCGGAACAGACCGGAAATTGGCCGTGAGGTCGCACGCGAGCGCGCCGCCGGCCTGCAGCCGTCCGATGAAGCCTTCATAGGCCCCGATGTCCGCGCCGCGAAAGCGATAGATGGACTGCTTCGGATCGCCGACGACGAACAGCCGGCCCGCGGCGGGGACGACGTCGCGCCACGACCGCGCCGAGCGTCCGGGGGCCTCCGACAGGAAGAGCAGGAGCTCGCCCTGAAGCGGGTCCGTGTCCTGGAACTCGTCGACGAGGATCGCCGCGAAGCGGCGCTTGAGCTCCTCGCGCGGACGCGCCGAGTCGCGCACGAGGTCGCGCGCGCGCCGCAGGAGCCCGTCGAAGGAGACCCAGCCGCGGCGCGCGTACTCGCGCCGCAGGCGCGCGGCGAACGGGGCGAGCAGCCGCGCCGCGCGCCGCGTCACCGCTTCCCCGCGCGGCGTCGCGTCCATGGCGGTCCGGACCAGCCGGCCGTAAAGCTCCGCTCCCGCCTCGTCCTCCTCCCAGGCCTTGGGCCATTTGGCGTTAGGCGCCTCGGGGGGCTGAGGTCCGTCCAACGGAGGGTCCTCGGCTTCCGCCGCGTCCGCGGCCGCCGACAGGCGCTTCTCGATCGCCGTCAGCGCCTCGAGGATCCCCCCGCGCGGCTTCACGCGTCCCGCCGGCAGGCCGGACGCGGCTTTCGCAAGAGCGCGCAGCGCCTCGCCCGACTCCGGATCGCGGGCGCCGGCCGAAGCGGGATCGAAGCGCTCCGAGCCGAGCTCGCGCGCGACCGCCTCAAGGTCCTCCAGCGACACGACGGCCAGCAGCTCGAGCCAGCGCGCGCGCCGCGGCGGCCGCTCGCCGAGCTCGTCGTCGAGCCAGCGCGCCCACTCCGAGGCGAACAGCTCGGAGAAGCCCTCGCCCTCGTCCACGCGGAACCCGGGATCGACGCCCGCCTCGACGGGATACAACCGGAGCAGCTGAGAGCAGAACGAGTGGATCGTCCCGATCGGCGCCTTGTCGAGGTCCTCGAGAGCCGCGCGCGCGCGCTCGAGGATCTTCGCGTCGGACGTCTTGAAGCGGACGCGCAGCTCATCGACGGTCCTTTCCGCGCGCTCTTCGGCCTCGGCGGACAGCGCGGCGCCCGACAGGCGGGCCGCGAGCTCGGCGAGGCGCTCGGACAACCGCACCTTTATCTCGCCCGCGGCCTTCTCCGTGAAGGTGAGCGCGACCACTTCCTCGACGCGCGCGGGCTTCTCGCCCGCGAGGACGAGGAACATGATGCGGTCCGTGAGCAGCGTCGTCTTGCCGGTTCCCGCGCCCGCCTCTACGACGACGCTCTGATCGAGGCTCAGGCGCGCGCGGTCGCGGTCGGCTTTGTCGGGTGCGTCCATCCCCCGATTATAGGACTTCTCCGGATTGCGCGCCCGCTCCGGAAATCGCATCATGGCGGAGTGAAGAACTGGACCCTGAGAGGGCGCCTGACCGCGGTCCTGGCGACCACGCTCGGCGTGTTCGCCCTGCTGTCGACGGTCTCCTATATGACGCACAGCAAGGCGGAGGATCGCCTCGGAAGCGGGTTCGCCGCCCAGCTCATGGTGCTGACGGAGCTGCCGGCCCACCGCAACGAGCTGCGCCGCATCGACGCCTTCGCGGACAACTTCCTGACGTCGCGCGATCCGATCTGGCTGGGCCGCCGGGCCCAGACCGGGCGCGAGTTCATCGCGTCGCACCGGCGCATCGGCCTTCTGATCCGCGACGACGAGGAGCGCGCGGAATGGGACGCCATAGGCCGGGAGTTCGCGGCGTACGACGCGGCGCAAGCCCTCCTCTTCGCGCGCCTCAAGTCCGGCGATCTGACCCGCGTCGCTGCGATCCGCCAGGCGATCGACAACGAGTCCGTCGACCTCTACATGGAGCGCATGTCCCATTTCGGCCGGCTCAGCTTCGCCCGCCTCGACGCGCAGCGGCGCGCGACGCGCGAGGCTGCGTTCTTCACGTTCGCCGCGGTGCTTTGCTTCGGCCTTTTAGGCAGCGTCGCCGTCGCCGCGGGGGTCGCGCGCGCGATCGTCGGCCCGGTCCAGCAGCTTCGCGCACAGGCGTCCGCGTGGAAGCTGGGCGAGCCATGGACGCTCGAGATGCCTCCCAGCAGCTCGCCGGAGATCCACGACTTGATGAGCGCGATGCGCTCGATGGCGGGGCAGCTCAACGCCCAGTTCGAGCGGGAGCGCCAGACCGGCCGGCTCAAGTCCCAGCTCGTCTCGGGCGTCAGCCACGAGTTCAACAACGCGCTCGCGGTGATCCACACGGCGCACGCGCTCCTGAAGGAGAATGAGCCGACCACGGCCGCGTCCGCGCCCTGGCACGACATGCTCGCCGCCAATATCCGCGCGCTGTCGACGATGGCCACGAACCTGCTCAACCTCGGGCGCCTCGAGGCCGGGAAGTTCGAGGTCGAGATCGAGCGCGTCGATGCATCCGCCCTGCTGCGCGGCGCGCTCAACCGCCTCGAGATCCTCGCCGCGCGCAAGAAGATCTCAGTGAAGCTCGAAGCGCCGCCCGCGCCCCTGCCCTGCGCCGGCGACCCCGACGCGCTGTCGCTCGTCGTCGCGAACTTGTTCACGAACGCCGTCAAGTACACTCATGAAGGCGGCGTCGTCACCCTCGGAGCGCGCGCGCTCGAGCGCGGGCGCGTCGAGATCTTCGTCAAGGACACGGGCATTGGCGTGGCGCCCGCGGACCGCGAGAAGATCTTCGACGGCTACTTCCGCTCGGAGGCCGGCAAGCGCGAGGCGAAAGGCTTCGGCGTCGGGCTCGCGCTGTCGCGCATGATCCTCGAGGCGCACGGCTCGGATCTCGAGCTGGAGACGGAGCTCGGCAAGGGCTCGCGCTTCTCCTTCGGCCTGCCCGTCTACGACAAGACGGGCGCGGCCGACCTCTTCAGCTAGCTAGGAGGCCAGCAGCTTGTCGAGCAGGCGTAGCTCGCCCGCGTCGAGCCAGAAGCCGTGGCCCGCGCACTGGTCCACCCGCAGCAGCTCGCTGCCGAAGCCGCCGTTCATCATATCCTCGAGGCAGACCGGGCACTTGGCCGTGCCCTTGCGTGGGCGCAGGGGGCCTTTCGCGACGGCCTCGGTGAACGCGGCCGGATTGGAGGCGACGCGCGCCAGCTCGTCGAAATCGTACCAGCGCCCCTTGCACTTAGGGCATTCTTCGAGCGTCAGCTCGCCGATCTCGACCGGATTCATCGGCGAGAAGGCGCATTTCGGGCAGTCGCGTTCATCCATGAAGGGAGTGTAGGGCCCATCGCGGCGCGCGTCAAGTCCCCGAAAGTTTCGCATCATATCGCCTTGAGCTTCGACACGCTCGCCTATGCCGTCTTCCTCGCGGCCACGGTCGCCGTCTATTGGAGGCTCGACCGCGCGCGCCAGAACCTCTTCCTGACGGCGGCCAGCCTCCTCTTCTACGGCTGGTGGGATATGCGGTTTCTGGCGCTGCTCGGAGCGACGATCTGCGTCGACTACGCGCTTTCGCTGCGGCTGGCGCGCGAGCGGAGCGAGCGCGGCCGCAAGCTCTGCCTCCTCGCGAGCCTCGCGCTGAACCTCACGGTCCTCGGCTTCTTCAAGTACTTCAATTTCTTCGCGGACACGCTGGTCGCGGGCCTGGCGTCGCTGGGCTTCACGCCGGGCTGGACCTTCATCCGGGTGCTCCTGCCGATCGGCGTGTCGTTCTACACGTTTGAGTCCATCGCCTACATGGTCGACGTCTACCGCCGCCGCATCCCTCCCGCGCGTTCGCTCGGCGACTATGCGCTCTTCATCTCCTTCTTCCCCCACCTGATCGCGGGTCCGATCATGCGCCCCGGCGCCTTCCTTCCTCAATGCGAGAGGGACCGCCCTTTCCGGCGCAGGCGCTTCGTCAACGGACTGGACCTGATCGTTTGGGGCCTCGTCAAGAAGCTGTTCATCGCGGACAGCGCGGCCTACTACGTGGACCGGCTCTTCAACCTCCCGCAGCCGAGCGCAATGCTCATCGCGGTCGCGGGCTTGGGCTTCTGGATACAGATCCTCGCCGACTTCTCGGGCTACACGGATATCGCGCGCGGATCGGCGAAGCTCCTGGGCTTCGAGCTTTCCCACAACTTCTTCTCGCCCTACCGCGCCCGCTCGATCGCCGAGTTCTGGCGCCGCTGGCACGTTTCGCTGTCCTCGTGGATTCGCGACTACGTCTACATCCCGCTGGGAGGCTCGAGAGCCGGCCGCGCGCGCTGGGTCGTCAACGTCCTCGTCACATGGACGCTCTGCGGCCTGTGGCACGGAGCCGCGTGGAAGTTCCTCGCGTGGGGCTTCTACCACGGCGTCCTCATCATCGCGGAGCGCGGCAGGCGCTCGCCCGGGCTGGTCGCGACGAACGCTCTCGTGATCCTCGGCTGGATCGTCTTTCGCGCTCCCTCGCTGGACCGGCTGAGCTCGTACGCCGGCATGGACGCTCTCGCGCTGTCGCTCTACGACGCGCAGGTCGCCTTCATCCTGCTGACCGTGTTCCTTTTCTATTCGCTGCCGTGGATCGTCAAGATCGCGTGGGACCGCAGGAGAGCCGCGCTCCGGCTGACGACCGCGCAGACCTGGGAGGTCCGGTCGCTCTGGTACGCGGCCGCGTCGATACTTCTCGTTCTCTTCGCCAAGCTGCATTCGAGCGCGTTCATCTACTTTGAGTTTTAGGGCGACGATCGCGCCGGCCTACCTGTTCCTCGCGCTGAGCGCCGCCTGGCTCGTCCGTCTCGGGGCGTCGCCGGAGGCCCGGTTTCCCGTGCAGGCCGCGCGCCCGTACGACTTTCTCGCCGAGATCCGGCGGGAACGTCCCGACCTGATTCTCGTCGGAAACTCGATGCTCCACGCGAACGTCGACCGTCCGCAGCTCCAGCGCGCGCTTTCGAAGAGCGCCGGGCGGCCCGTCAAGGTGCT
>Ga0163144_10024854_pt1 | contig 11732 bp, 10 predicted proteins | sample OliLak19BULKMAT1_FD_123175 | JGI IMG/M metagenome (GOLD analysis project Ga0163144, IMG submission 123175) | Freshwater microbial mat bacterial communities from Lake Vanda, McMurdo Dry Valleys, Antarctica - Oligotrophic Lake LV.19.BULKMAT1 | ecosystem: Environmental > Aquatic > Freshwater >... | reverse complement strand
GATGACTCTCACGGAGGTGTGGCATGGCCAAGATCGGTCGTCCCGGGTTACCGTCGGCGAAGCGACAGCAGGTCTGGGAGATGTGGAAGGCGGGCGATTCGATCAGCGTGATCGCACAAGTGGTGGGGTCGCCGGCCGGATCGATCTTCTCCATTCTCTTGCCCTTTGGTGGGATCTACCAGGCGCCGCAGCGTCGTCGGCCGCAAGCGCTCAGCCTCGGCGACCGCGAGGAGATCTCGCGCGGGGTGGCCGCTCGCGACTCCTATCGGGCGATCGGTCGGCGCCTTGGCCGGCCGGCCTCGACCATCAGTCGCGAGATCGCGCGGAATCGGGGCATCACCAAGTATCGGGCGGTGGATGCCGATGATCGGACGTGGCGACGGGCGAAGCGGCCCAAGGTGTGCCGTCTGGCGCACGAGCCCGCGCTGTGCGCGTATGTGGCCGATCGCTTACGCGAGGATTGGTCACCCGAGCAGATTGCGGGCGTGCTGCGCAAGACGTATCCGGCCGGGAGCGCGATGCGCGAGTCGCATAAGACGATCTACAAGTCCCTCTTTATCGAATCGCGCGGCGTTTTGGCACGCGAGCTTCGGGCACACCTGCGCTCGGGCCGCCCGATACGTCGCAGTGTGCATAACACCGTCACGGGTCAGTGGCGGTCCCAGATCAAAGGGGCGGTGTCAATCGCCGAGCGTCCCATCGACGTGGCGGACAGGCGCGTCCCCAGGCACTGGGAGGGCGATCTGCTGCTTGGGCGGCACTGGACGCAGCTCGCGACGGTGGTCGAGAGGACTACGCGCTTCACGGTACTGATCCAGCTCGACGGTCGTGATATGCACACCGTGACCGCCGGCCTCTCACGTGAGATGAGCACACTGCCGGAGCGCGTGCGCCGTTCACTGACGTGGGACCGGAGCATGGAGCTCGCCAACCATCACGCGGTGACGGCGAACACGGGGCTCGATGTCTACTTCGCCGATCCGCACAGCCCGTGGCAGCGTGGCACCAACGAGAACACCAATCGCCTCCTGCGGCAGTATTTCCCCAAGGGCGTCTCGATGGCAGGGTTGACGCAAACCGATCTCGATCGGGTCGCGGCCAAGCGGAATGCTCGTCCTCGAAAGACGCTGGACTTCGACACGCCGGCGCTTCGCTTTGGAGCACTGTTGCGTTGACCCATTGAGTCTACCGTCAGCGTCCTCAAGAATCAGCGGCATAAGCGGGTCATCCTGAATGCGAGCCGGAAATCCCCGCACTCCGGGGCTGCAACCACCAGCCGTCTTTCGACGCGCCGGCGTCTTCGAGCCTCAATCCCTGCGGGCGCTCAATTACCGGTCACGATTGGAGCAGTCTTGGGGGATTAGGCCGGGGGGTGCCTTACGAAAAAATGGCCGTATTAACGCTAGGGCTCTGGTCAGGGTTGCGTCAGTCACGCTACTGTAAGGGATTGCACAAACCGGAGTGCAACATCCTCGGCTTTGGCTCGCAAGCTGGGGCCCACCTCTCGGACTGTCTGAGGGGGGTGCTACCCTAAGGTGGCGAACTACCGCCACCAAGCTGTCCGAAGCGGCATTCCTCAGAACTGCGCTGGTGAACCCACGTAGGACAGGCGTCGAAAGGATTGTGCTGATCTCGAACAGCGACGTACGAATTGCGACCGAATCTCGGAGAAAGAAGAAGCTCTTCCAACCGCTCCCGTGCAATGACCTCATCGAGCAAAGGGCGAACTCTGTGGACTCTCGAGAAGTCGCCGCAACTTATCTCCAGTCGAAGCAGTGTCATGACCTCGAATCCCGTACTCCCCAAGTGAAAAGATGCAGGAAGCCGACCTAGCCTCGGCTCGGAAGAGCATTCGACTCGGGTTGCTTAGCCGCAACGGCCAGCTGCCAGTGAGATCTGGGCTGAACTGGGGCCAGCGACCAGGAAGAAACGGGAACGAGGCTTACATAGCGATTCCAATACAGCACACGAGGGATGGTTTCTTCCCAAGCATCGGGACACCGTTTCGCGTTGTAACCGACAGCGGCGAATATCTTACGCTCGTTCGGCGACAGGAATACGGTAAGGCGCTCCACTCTCTGCCTCAGAACTACATCCTAGGTCTCTATTTCCGCGCAAGGCTTGGAGTCTCGCCAGGAATCGCAATAACGAGCGCAGACCTCTTGAGTTACGGGCGAAGTGATATCGAGATTCAGCGAATGAATCACAGCGAATTCTATCTCGACTTTGGAGTAAATTAGTGACGGAACTGAAGCTGGGTGAGCTCTTCTGCGGACCTGGCGGACTCTCGCTGGGAGCAATGATTGCATCGCAACGCACAGGAAAGAAAACAGGCTTTCGCATCAAACCTGTTTGGGCGGTAGATAGGGACTTAAGTGCATGCAAAACCTACCGCCGGAACATCCATCCGAAATACGAGGTCGATGCGGCCTTCGACTCTGGGCCGGTCCTCAACACTGACGTGAATGCTCCCGGACTCCTACAAAAGCTGGCAAGAACATCGGCAATTGACATCCTCTCCTTCGGATTTCCCTGCAACGACTACAGCATTGTAGGCGAGAAGAAGGGTCTGAACGGAAGCTTCGGTCCGCTCTACAAGGCTGGCGTAAAGGCGCTGAATCACTTCAATCCACGTGTCTTCATCGCAGAGAACGTGAGTGGCCTGCGTAGCGCAAACTCTGGACGCGCGTGGCGGGAGATCATGCACGATCTTCAGAACGCAGGAAAACACGGATACGAACTCACTCCGCACAAGTACGAGTTTGAGTACTACGGAGTTCCTCAACGTCGGCATCGCTGGGTCATCGTTGGCGTGCGAAAGGGTGCCCCCGGGAATGCCCCTTGGCGCTTCCTTCCGCCTGCTCCGGACTCACGTGTGACTAATGTCAGCGACTGCTTCAAGAAGCCGATACCGGACGGGATGAATGCGCATACACGAATCAAGCAACACCCACGAGTCGTGGAGCGACTTCAGTACATCCTCCCGGGTCAGAATGCCTGGAATGCCGACATTCCATCGAGACTGCGGCTCAATGTAAAGGGCGCAACGCTGAGTCAGATCTACCGACGATTGAAGTATGAAGAGCCGGCTTACACGGTGACGGGCAGCGGTGGCGGAGGGACGCACGTCTATCACTGGAAGGACGATCGGGCGCTCACAAACAGAGAACGAGCTCGCCTCCAGTCCTTTCCTGACACCTTTGAGTTTGAGGGCACCTCAGAGGAGATACGACGCCAGGTCGGAATGGCGGTTCCGCCTGAAGGAGCAGCAAGAATATTCGAGGCGATCTTACTTCGGATGAAGACTCCAAACGAGCTAAAAGGGTTAGTGCCGCTGGCTGAGTTTGATGCCGAGAAACTCTAGAAGTATTCGAGACTCGCCGACCAAGTCATCACAACAACCTCATCCGACAGACCCGTGAACCTGGCAGCCGACCTCTCGCCTGACGAAAGAGCTCTGATTGAGAACGTGCTTAAGCCGCATGCGCGGTCGTTACGCCGCGCCGCCGTTGATGACGTGGAGGATATCGCCAACCTCATTCAGAAGGCGCACAAGGCTCATCCGGACCTTGCCAGAATTGCGGCGCTTGAGACTGAGGCGGAGACAACGCGCATCATAGAGCTTCGCGACCCCATTACGGTCGCGAGCGTCAAGAAAACGTGGTACTCAGGTCCTCGCGCCGCATCCGGGGCATGGGCTGACCTAACGAAGGTGCTCAATGCCACTGGAAAGTGGTCGCCTGATGACATTGCGAGCCTAGATGCGTCCTCGACACGAATCGTCGCCGCGCTTCCTGCACCGGGCCTCCCGGGCTTCCTAAGCAAGGGGCTAGTTATTGGTTACGTGCAGTCAGGAAAGACCGCCTCGTACACTGCAGTAATCAGCAAGGCGGCGGACGAGGGCTACAAGCTGTTCATCGTGGTGGCGGGATTGACAGATCGACTGAGAACACAAACGCAGAAGCGTCTCACAAAGGAATTGGTTGAACAAAGTCCCGGACGGTGGCATACCATCACTGGCAAGGACTACGACTTCTCCGCGCAACATGTCGACATGCAGGCTGCGGCAATGCTCGCGGCGAATAACGGTCAGTGTGTGTTGGCAGTCGTCAAGAAGAACACATCGCGACTTCACAGACTCACTCAGTGGCTGAGTTCGGCCAGCGCTCAGTTAAAGGACGCGCCAGTCCTCATCATCGACGACGAAGCTGACGAAGCATCTATCAACACTGCGAAGCAGGAGAGGCATCGTAGCGCCATAAATGCGCGTTTGTATTCGCTAATCAAGTCCTTTCCCCGTGTGGCGTACGTCGCGTACACAGCAACGCCATTCGCTAACCTGCTCATTCCTGCAGAAAACGCGACGGCGGGAGCATTCGAGGACCTCTATCCCTCAGACTTTATAATCGACTTACCACGGCCGTCTGCTTACATCGGTGCAGAGCGCATATTTGGGCGCTCGACCCTTCCCAGTGACGGGACAAGCATGGAGAGGGTGGAAGGGATCGATGCCGTACGAACGATTCCGATTGCCGAGGAGGCTACCCTGAGAGTCCCGTCAAGCGCAGACAGGTACACCTTTGTTCCTCCCGCGGTCTCCAGCTTGGTGCAAGCTGTGCAATGGTTCGTGCTTTCGTGTGCCATGCGCCGTGCGCGCGGGGAAGGCAACGAGCACATGACCATGTTGATCCATACTTCGCAGTATACCGCCGTCCACGAAAGTACTCGCCGCACTGCTTCAGCGATACTTCAAGCCGAGCGGCAGTCCCTCTCGGCTTCCGCACGGTCGTACAGAAACTCGATGCGGCTTCTGTGGGAATCCGAGCAGAATCGCATTCTACCTGAGGCGGGCACTAACGTGCTCGCTTGGGCAGAGGTGGAGAGCCATCTGTCCGATACTCTTGCTTCGATAAAAATATATGTCGAGAACGGCGTAGCTCAAGAATTGAACTTCGATTCCGGACCGACTCACGGAATCGTGATCGGAGGAAATGTACTGTCCCGCGGACTCACAATTGAAGGACTCGCCGTTTCGTACTTCATCAGGACAGCATCGTCGTACGATACGCTACTCCAGATGGGCCGCTGGTTCGGATTCAGAAAGGGCTATCTGGATGTCTCTCGAATATGGATGCCGCTTACTCTGCAACGGGACTTTGCCGATCTCGCGCTTGTCGAGGAGGAGATTCGCACCGACATCAAGCGATACGCGCTGGAGGGACTTAGTCCCACGCAGTTCGCTGTGCGCATTCGTTGTCATTCTACGTTGCTTGTTACTTCAAAGCTTAAAATGCGAAAAGCCGTAAAAGTCAGCATCGGATACGCAGGCCGCGAAGTAAGCACTCGTGTCTTCTATAGAACTGACAATACGTGGCTCCACGGCGCATGGCAAAGTGGTTCGCGGCTACTTGACCGAATCGAAGCCGCAGGAAAGAAGCCACATGAGAAAAAGGGTGCAGTCCTCTTTCGGGATGTCGAAGCTGAGAAGATCCTGGATTTCCTCGAAGAGTATGAGGTGCATCCTGACTGCGCGGAATTTCGGCGGGAGATTCTAGCCGCATATATCCGCAATGCTATCAACGCGAAATCCGGTAGCTTGAGCACCTGGAACGTCGCGGTAATTCAACCGGAGCGCCCGTTGAAGAGCACACCGAAAGCAGCGCTTGGTACCCGAGTGGTGCGGTTGCTGAATCGTTCAAGAGTCAGAGAGGGCGCCGCAGCAAGCAACTATGCCAACATCAGAGCACTGACATCTGAGGGGGACGCCGGCATTGATCTGCCGCCTGAACTAATTGCGCAGGAAGGATCTGATCGAGCGACTATTCTTCGATTGCGGACTGCGAATCTTCCTAATACTGGATTGCTTCTGCTGTACCCAATTGATCGGTTGAGTCCGGCTCCTACGAGGACCACCAACCGCGTCGCTCTCGAGGCGGCGCATCACGTGCTGGCGGCTTCCATGGTCTTCCCGGGTCAGAAGCCGACGGAGGGATTCCTTGAGAGCGACTATATCTCCGCGGATCTATCTGCCGTGGTCGAGATTGAGCCCGAAGAGGAAAGTTTCCTCGAGACGGAAGATGGTATCGTGGTGCAACCGAAATGACATGGGATCCCGTCAGCGAGAAGCTATGGAAGGTGCTCGAAGCAAAGCCACCAAAGTGGGGCACTTACTACGCGTCTGAAGTGCGAGGGGGAGTTACGGGAGCTCTTCTCGCACAGGATGCTGTCACTGGATCTCGGCATCTATTAATGAGGATTCAGGGCAAATCTGACGTCCGGCCTGACATCGGCAGCCGGGGCGTCAAGCTGGAGTTGCGACGCCTTGAGGGCGCGGACGGTGGCTTGTTCGCGGACTTTTGGTGTGCTGATCCGGCAAAAGACAAGCTCTTTGGGGTCATGGTAGACGAAGTTCTCGGCCGGTGGGCTGCGGGTGAGGGAAGTGGCCCCACGATAGCGGGGAGAGTCCTTCAAACCTGGCGAGCACTTCTCAGTTCGGAGAGCAACAACGCTCTCTCTCTAGCAGAGCAGGCCGGACTGTTTGGCGAGCTCTTCTTCCTGGAGCGGCTTTGCACGAAGAATCAACACGCATTGGACTGTTGGCGCGGACCGGATGGGCATCCTCAGGACTTTGTCACAGGCGAATGGATCGCTGAGGTCAAGAGCTCGATGAATTCAAACAGCGTCTTCATCCATGGTCCTGATCAGCTTGATGCTGATCCGGCTAATTCCCTTATGCTCACGGTCTTTTATCTGGCTCTCGGTCCAAGCGGTCGGTCTCTTGTTGAACAAGTGCAAAGGGTCCGTGATCTAGTCGGAGGAACCGAGTGCGAGAGGAAGCTCAGTGTGGCCCGCTATCGCGATACAGACATCGACCAATACGCGGAGACGAGATTCGAAGTTGTTTTAAGCCGTGTGTACGACGTGAAGGGAAACTTCCCACGGATTACGCGCCGGGGAATGCGCGAGCAATTCGACGATTCCGCCATACGCACTCTTCAGTACGAGTTGCTCCTTTCGGCAATTGCTCAGTTCAAAGTTGAGGCCACTTCTCTGAAGCGCTTTCCCGAACTATCGTAGCGATATCTATGCCGCTTAGTCTCTACTCCGAAGTCGTGCAACCAACTGGTAGCCTCGCTGGATCTGGAGCCGTCAAGGTTCTCGGGCGTCCGAAGCTTTCGACTCTGGGACTCGTGCTCAGAGAGTCGATTCAAAACTCGTGGGATGCACGCAAGGATGCCCGCCAGGTGCGCTTTACCATCGAGCGGCGTCAACTGACGGCGAAGGAAGTTCGGGTTCTATCCGAGCAGATATTTCCGGAAGCCAAAGCGGTCTCGGTTCCGATGGTTGAAGCCCTAAGACGTCGGCCGGAGATCATCGTCCTTACGGACATGGGGACTGTCGGACTTGAGGGGCCGGTAAGGGCTGATCGCGTGGAAGATAGGAAGCCGCAACGATTCGTAAACTTCTTCCGAAACATCGGCTCGCACCAAGAGGTCGCGGGCTCTGGAGGCACGTATGGATTCGGGAAGAGTTCGCTATACCGTTTGAGCAAGTCAAAGGCCATTGCAGTATTCACACGGGCAAGGCCAACTCCCGGCGCCGCTCTCGAATCACGATTCATGGCCGCTGCAATCGGAAAGTCGATGCGACGGGAAAGCCGCTGGCTGACGGGTCGGCACTGGTGGGGTGCGCCTGGCACCCGCCGTGACCCGGTTGTCGATCCTCTCGTTGACGCTGAGGCAGTAAAGGTCGCGAAGAGCCTCAACCTGCATTTTTCACACAATGAGGCGGGGACATCGATTGCAATTATGAGCCCTGATATTGACAACGAGGCAGATTTCCGGACGGAAGTTGTTGAGACTCTGGTCTACAACTTCTGGCCCAAGATGCTTTCGACCGCGGAAGCGGGTCCTGACATCTACTTCTCCTTCATCGACAAAGGAGATGATGTCAAAATCCCGGTTCCGCGCGACCATCCCAAAGTTGGACCATTCGTTAGTGCATACTCCGCGCTGAAGCGCTCAACGCGGGCCGTTACGTCGTCGGTTGTAAAGGTGAGCTCTCGGGGCGAGGAGGTCTCCGTCGGTCGTGTCGCATACGTTCGAGCGCCCGTCGTTCAAGATACAGGAGAGAAGCGCAAGAAATGGGAGCCCTTTGGCAACGTCATCCACCACGTCTGTCTTCTTAGGACGCCCGAGCTCGTCGTGAAGTATGAGAAGACTCAGCCGCCGATTGGATCTCAGTCGGGATACGCGGCGGTGTTCCGAGCTGCGGATCAGCACAACGACACCTTTGCGAACGCTGAGCCGCCGGCGCACGATGACTGGGAGCCAGCGAGTCTGGGACGACGAGATAAGGAAGTCGTGAATCGGACACTGAAGGGGTTACGGCAACTGATGAGACGGGTCGCCGATGCCGGAAGCGGGGTGGCCGCTGGCGCTGGATCTGGGCTTCCGCTAGGCCGTCTAGCCTCCTTCCTCGGAGAGCTCCTTGATGGAGTCGAGGCTGACGGTCCGCAGGTGTTTTCCACGGGGGTGGCTCGCCCGCTAGGAGGATCCTCTGGTCGGTCGGCCGCTAAGGTACGGATTGAGGTGACTGGAACCCAGATAGCCGAGTCGAATCGTCAGCAGGCCGGCGTGTTCGCGCAGATCTCAGTGACGCTTAGAGGAGCGCGGCCAGGCGCCAGAGTGCGAATTCGCGCGGAGGGCGGAGTCCAGACCGCTGATGGGATAGAGACCGAGGCTCCGGAGAACGCCCCGTCTGTGGAGGTACTTTCTTGGCGCGACGAGCGGGGCGCCGAGATCGCGGTCGGCTCCGAGGTAATCGTCAAGGCGCAGGTGCGACCTCTCATGCTTTCAGTTGTTGCAGTTGTGCCAGAAAGACTTTTAGGAGCGCTTTCTTTTTCCTGCACTTCTGAGGGACCGGAATGACATCGGTACTAATCTTTCCCTATCGAACGCCGTCCGCCCAAGCTATCTCGGAGCCCGTCTGGACCGTCAATGGTAGTTCGATTGATTCGGTAGATCTGACCGGAGTTGACTATTACGCGACTATTCATGTTCGCTGTGCCATTATCGTAGATCTAGAAGAGCTTAAGCGCTCCACCTGCCAACAGATATCTGAGCTTGCCTTCATCTTGACGGCGCGCTCGGACACCGCTGGCCTGTTCAGCACTCTATGTAGCGCGGATGTAGCCGAAGGTGAGGTTGATCTTGGCGGTGACGTCGCAGTTGCCGATCTTGGTGATCTTGCAACGCTTCAGGTTCAGCTGTTGCGAACGAGAGTCGTTGCCCCCGAGCCCGATAGTCTCATCGCGAGGCACAAGGGTGCCGTGCTCTGGAGCCGAGATGAGAAACTGCGCCTATCTGGTGTTGGATCGCGACTGTCAGTCCGGGCCGTTGACCTCTCCGTTGATCCGATGCTTCGAGGAGTTCTGTGGCAGGTAGAGCTTGATCGCTCGGACCTTTACTCTAGCGTGTCAAGTGTCGCGCAGGTGAGCCTCAACAGCCGCCATCCCGAACTGATTGCGCTTTTGCAGTCAACAGACGAGCAGGGATTAGCAGCGCGAATACTCCGCCGTCAACTTCAACTTGACGTTGCGCGGCAGTTCGTGCTCGCTGCGCGCGAGTTCGAAAATGATGAAGGGGCAGATGTGCTTGCGGCACTGCCATACGACTCAATTGGCGCTGTCTCAATCAGATTTGCTGAGAAGGTCAGAGCGTCTGGAGGGCTAGCCTCGCGCTCAGAGTTGTGGTCGCTGTTCGATTCCAATCCGGCTTCTTTCGAACTGATTCTGCAAGCCACGTACTTGGCCCCGGCATTGGAGACACATTGACAATCCTTGTCCTCCCCCGACTGAACTCAAGGATTGCTCGCGAGCTAGTTGCCAAGAGGTGGAATCTTGCGATTCCTGTCGCTCGTGAAGTGGCTGCTACTTCTCACCAGCGAGCGACATTTGCATCAACTGGCGAGAAGATACGGCCTGAGTTGCTCGGTAGTTTTATCGATGAGTTGCGTGTGAGCGCTGCAGGATTCGGTTATCCGTTCCGCACACCAAGTGAATCCGACGCGCGCGCGTGGGATGTAGCAGCGACTGAGATCACGTGGAAGTATTTGAAAAATCTCGTGATCGCAGAGGCAGGTCGGCTGGATGTTTGGGCATTCCTCACTGTAGTTGCGTGTCCCGATTTGGTGCTTTGGAGATATCCTGTCACGACCAAGGATGCGCTTCCCGCTGGACTGGAAGCTAGGTTTCTTGGCGGACGCCGAAACCTGCTCAAGCGTTTCTGGCAGCGAGCGCGAGCGCTGACCGCAGTGGGCTCGGACTGGTCGCTTCTACAACGGGTACGAGAAGACGACCTAGTGCAGGTGTTCGAGCGGCCCTCGCTTGCCGCGATTCCAGGTTTAGCTGGGATGCTACTAACTCAGATCGCCTCCAGTTCTGAGAGCCTCAGCGCACGCGATATCCTCAAGAGACTGAACCGAGAATTGCCTGTTACTGGAATGTACTTTCTTCCTAGCAGTGAGCTAGACGGATTAGTGTTCGCCAATTCAGAGGCAAGCAGAGAGGCGATTTCTCGAAGTAAGAAGAAGATTCGCTAATCTTCAACGGTTCGCGGGCACCGCTAGCGCTGAAAGCGCGTGTATCGCGTCTGCTGGGCGCCTTGGTCGACCTCAACCGGCGCGCGAAGTAGCGCATCTCGCCGCACGCCTTCTTGCCGAGGTCACCCGCATCGCTCGAGTCTGGCTACGAGCGGTCTCTGTTCGGGGGGAGGCCGACCTAGGCTGTTTCTCTATCTCCTACCACGACGCCGGAGAACGATAAAGTTGTCCCACGCACTAACTGACGCGTCGTATTGGCCGGCGCAGCGCCACGTATCGGGAGCTTCCTTCACGAGCACAATCACCGGATAGCCAAGCGCTGGTTGAAGTAGAAGTGCTTGGTTTGCTTGTTCGAGGCGATTCACTGACCCTTTCTGCGCCTTTAGTGAGTACCGAATGTTCGCTTCGTCGAAGTCCGTTTCATCCGCACAGTATCGTCCCTTTACGATCTTTACGATCACGGCCTTGGGTCGAGGCAGTTGACCAATCCAGTTAATTCCCTGTTGTGGCGTGTTGCCAATTGCACCCGCTTCTCCGATCCACAACGGGGAATCCGGTTTCTTCGAGAGTGCGATTGATAGAGACAGAGTGCCGGTCGGGATCTCATCTCCCCGTCGAAGGCGGAGTATCTCTGCTACCGTGATCAGGCCTTGGGCGGTTGCGGTCAAGTCTTCCCTCGATTCGCTTGAGTTGATACCACAACTTGTTGCGTGTTGAACCAGTTCAGCAAGATCTTCCTTCCTTCTCGCGATGCGTTAACGATGACGGCTGATCGCACGTTGCCCCATCAGCTAAAAGCGGTTCAAAAACGTCAGAGAATTTCACCGTGTAAACAGACGAGAGTTTTGAGAACGGCGCGCGCCGCTAGCGTCCTTGCGCATTGCCCGGGCTTGACCGTTTGCGTATTCGGATGCCGCCGCGGATTGAGGAGCGTCGGAGCCGAAATTTGACTATCTTATTCTTGAGATGCTCACCGACCCCCCCACCGCCACAGCCCTCAAGCTGTACGTCGTCCTCACCCGGGCCTCCGAAGCCCTCCACACCCACGCCCGCGCCCACATCGCTTCCCACGACCTCACCGAAACCGAATTCGCCATCCTCGACGCCCTCTACCACAAGGGCCGGATGCT
>Ga0163144_10024849_pt1 | contig 11734 bp, 4 predicted proteins | sample OliLak19BULKMAT1_FD_123175 | JGI IMG/M metagenome (GOLD analysis project Ga0163144, IMG submission 123175) | Freshwater microbial mat bacterial communities from Lake Vanda, McMurdo Dry Valleys, Antarctica - Oligotrophic Lake LV.19.BULKMAT1 | ecosystem: Environmental > Aquatic > Freshwater > Lake... | reverse complement strand
TCGGGAAACGCAGCGAGCTGTGGTCGTTGTTCAACTTCAGCGTGGTGATGCGCGTGGTGTCCATATGGAAACCGAGCACGAGGATGTCGCACATCAGCTTCATGTGCTCGGCGATGTCCTGCGGAATGCCGTCGGCGGGACGCGGGATGTTCGGCGCGCTCAGCGTCGGACGCCAACCCTGCAACTCGCCCTTCTTGCCGGCGTTCTCGATGCGCTGCTCTACGTCGCGCACGGAGTCGAGATACTCGTCGAGCTTGTGCTGATCGTTCATGCTAATGTGGCGGCGCAGATCCGTCGCGTCGGTCATCACGGCGTCGAGCACACTTTTGTCGCCCTTGCTCACCTCGTCCTTGAACAGCCGGTCGAAGGCCAGCGCGGGATAAACCTCCAGCGGCGTCGGCGTGGTCGGCGAGCTCCACGAGATGTGCGAGCTGTAGAGCATCGAGTAATTCTTGTGGACGGACGGATTCGACTTCTCGCAACCCAGCACGAGTGACGGAACTTTCGTCGAGCGCCCGTAAGTCTGCGCCATCAACTGGTCGATGCTTGTGCCCGAACGAATCTCGCCGCCCGACGCCAGCGGTGCGCCGGAGAGCAGATTGCCGGTCTGCGAACTGTGGATGTTCCCCTTCGTGGACTCGTCGTTGTAGAGACCTCGCACAAACAGCATCTTCTCGCGAAAGTCGTGAAGCGGCGCGAGAACCTTGCCGAGTTCCATCTGTTTGCCCTCGCCCTTGGCCCACCATTCCTTCGAGTGAAAGCCGTTGCCGGAAAAGAGCACCGCCAGACGCACCGGCGCTTCGCTGGCAGGCTTGACCCCGGCGGGCGGCGTGTCGCCCCAGACGGTGAGCGATTCCATCCACGGCAGCGCCATCGTGACGCCGACCCCGCGAAGAAACGTGCGACGAGAGAATTGGTGCGTGGTCATAGACGATCCTAGTCCGGTTTTTTTAAGCGGGGTTATTCTTCGGAAACCATATCTTTGCCCCGGATCTCCCGGAACTGTTTGCTGCGGACGATCGTTTCAATGGCAGAGCCGACGAAATATCCTCCCACCGTCAGTTGGTTGCGCATCTCGTCGATGAGCGGGCTGTCGGAGAGCATCACGCCGCGACCGAGGGAGTAGCCAAGCAGCTTGCGGCAAAACTGTTTCAGAAACGCATCGCGACGCTGGTTGAGCAGGTAGTCGCTCAGACCGGCGAGGCCATCGAACTCCGAGCCGTCCATGACCTTGGCGTGCGTGTCGATCGGACGACCGCCAAGGTCATTGCTGCGCAGGCGGCCGATGGCATCGAAGGCTTCGAGAGAGAAGCCGAACGCGTCGATGCGACGATGGCAGCCGTAGCACTTCGGGTCGGTGGTGTGCTTCTCCGTGAGCTGGCGCACCGACAGAGTCTCGGTGGCTTCGTCTTCGGGCAGGCGTGGAACGTCCTTGGGCGGACGCGGAAGTTTGTCGCCGAGGAGCACTTCGGCCACCCAGTTGCCGCGCAGGATGGGACTGGAGCGTGACGCGCCGGATTGTTTGGCGAGCGTTGAGGCCTGGCCGAGGATTCCGCCGCGCGAAAACCTCTTCATGCCATCGACCCGCTGCCAGTCGTTGCTGCCGTCGAACTTCACGCTCGTGATGCCGTAGTTCTTCGCGAGATCGGCGTTCAGGAAGGTATAGTCGGCGTCGAGGATGTTGAGCACCGAGCCGTCGTTCTGGAACAGGTCGGTGAAGAAACGGATCGTCTCCTCATACATCGCGCCACGCAGGCCGGCGAAGGTCGGGAAGTGGCGCTCGCTCTTTTCGCCCAGCTCATCGAAGTCGTAGATATGCAGCCACGCGCAGGCGAACTCGGTGGCGAGCCGGCGCACACGTGGGTCTTTGAGCATCCGCCGCATCTGCGCGGTGAGCACGTCGGGGTTGCGCAGCCGGCCGCTCGCGGCGACGGCGCGGAGTTCGGCATCGGGCGCGGACGACCAGAGGAAGTAGCTCAGACGCGTGGCGAGTTCCGAATCCGTGACCGGACCAGGCTTCTCGCCCGGCCCTGGTTTCTCGGCGCGATAGAGAAACGCCGGCGCCACGAGGGTCCGGGCGAGTGTGAGGCGGATGGCCTGGTCGTGCGGAATCTCCTCCGCGCGCAGCTTGCGATAGAGGCCGCGCAGTTCGTCCTTCTCCGCGTCGGTCAGCGGACGGCGATACGCGTCATCGGCGAACTTCAGCACGGCGTCGAGGTGCTTCGGCTGCGTGTCAGCGAGCAGCTTTCTGAATTCCTCGGCGCGCTGCTTGATCGGTTCGCGCATGGGCGTGAAGGCGCTCGGGTCGGCGTCCTGGGTGGCGAACTGCCAGAGCTGCTCGAAGGCATCGACGAGCTTGAGCGCATCATGGCTGGTGTAATGCAGCTCCGCCCAAAGGCGTTCGAGCTGCGCCGTCTCCTTCTCGTCGAGCAGCAAGCGGCGTAGGTGATCGTCCTCACGGTGATAGAGCGTGAGCGTCACGACCTCATCGACGGGAACAATCTTCGTGTAGCACAGCGCTGCGGGGAACAATCGACGGAACTCGTCGAGCGCGGCTTCAATGCGCTGCCGGGCTGCGCTGCCATCGGCGACGAGAATCGGCGAATCCGAAACCACCGGACGCTCACCGTCGGACCATGTGCTCTTGCCACCCTGCTCCTTCACCACTCCTGCGGTAAGGCCGAACGCCGCCGGCTTCGTGGTGAGCACCTGCATTTGCACGCTGCCTTCGCGGCCGGTCTCCTTGTGCAGCGTCGTCGTGGCGACGAACTCGCGACCTTCGGCCAGGCCGGCGGGCAGCCGAACCTCGATCACGGACGGTGCGCGCACGCACAGGGTCTTCCCATCGATGGCCGAGCCATCCGGGTGTCGGCCGAAGCGCGCGGGGTCGATACCAAAAGTTCCGGCTGCCTCCGAGATGGCTTTGTCGGCATTGGTCGCGACAGCGGCTTGGACATCACGCAACAGCAAGTCCGGTCGACCAGGGGCGACCAGGCGCGGATTCTCCCACACGGCGAAATCGTTCTCGTCGCCATCGCCGGCATCGGAGGTCGCGAGATAGAGCGTCACGTCCTGGCCCGCCTTCGGAGCGGGAAGCTTCAGCCGCACTTCACGCGCCGCGGCGAGCGGGGTCACGGGCACCTGCCAGGCCTTGGGACCGTCACGTTTGCCGATGTGGCCGACCTGGGTGAATCGCCACAGCGTCTGCTGCCATTGGGCGACGGTCTGGGCCAACAATACGGAGTCGCCGGGCTCGGCGGTGCGCCACTGCGCGCGGAGCGGGTCGAGCACGAGAGACGGCTTGGTGTCGTTCAGCGCGGACCAGAGAGTGCCGAGGTATTTGGCGTTGAGGCTGCGGTCTGCGGCGAGCTTTTGAAGCGGCCCCTCACCCCTGCCCTCTCCCCGCTCGTTCCTCACCGGGCGAGGGGGAAGAGCACGCAACTCGATCGTCGCCTCCAGATACCTGTTCAACGGAATCACGCCGCCGTCCTTGGTGTCGAACTTGATCCCCTGCAGGTTCACCGCCGAACCGCCGCCGTTGACCGAGTAGCGGCTGTAGACCCCACGGATCGCCGCCAGCCGTTCCTCGGCCCAATCCCGCTGCGAGGTGCTCGGGGAGAAGGCGATTCCGTCCGGCAACAAGACCGCGTGCGCCGCGACGTCCTTCGCCGCATCGAGATATTTCGTCACCAGCGATGGCGACATGACGAGCGAGTTGCCGACGTTCATGAAGCCTTCGCCCGAGGACGAATCGACCGGGAACTCCTTCGCCGGATCGAGCGACGGGATGCCAGTCATATCACGGATGGTGTAGGTGTATTCTGCGTTGTTCAGGCGCCGCAGCACGACCGGGCCAGGATCTCCGGCGCGAGCCTTGCCCGCCGCATCGAGGGCGGAATTGACCCAGCCTAGGAAGCGTTCCCGCTCGGCAGTCTTCATCTGGGGTTTGTCCTTGGGCGGCATTTCTCCCAGATCCATCTGCTCGATCACGCCCTGCCAGACCTTGGGATGTTTCGCGACCTCCTTGGCCGAGATGAAGCGTTCCAGATCAAGATCGCCCTTGGACTTCTCCGTCGAATGGCAGCCGAGACAATACTCCTTGAGCAGCGGCCGGATCGTCTTCTCGAAAGCGGCGCTCCCGCTGACTGCGCCGAATGCGGGAAACGAAGCCGCAGCCAGCAACGCGCCGACCAACAGCGCGAGAGGCTTGGAGCGGTGGATGAAATCAAATGGAGCGAATCGTTTCATCGGCTGGGAAGGTTGATGAGACATTGATGGATCCCCTTCGGCCATGACGAGTCCGATTCCAGGTGCATTTCGCCGAGAGGCGCATGCCCGGTGGTTCCCTAACGTCGGACAATCTCGAACTTGGCGGTGACCCGGCCGGACCAAGGCGTGGACACCGGTGGCCCACCGGTCTGGCGCCGATCCGGATTCCAAGCGCGGGCTACGATTGTGCAGTTGGAACTCAGCGTGACCGGACTGGCGTAACGGAAAGCGTTCGTCGACACGCCGCCCTGCGGCCGGCGCGGATCGGAACCATCGAGCGTGTAGTAGACGGTGGTGTTGGTCGTAACGGCGGGCGCGGCCAGCGACAGGCGGAACCCGGCTTCGACCTTCCCACCGGGACGGTTCAAAGCCGGAGGCTGGGTGAGCTGGCCATCGACGAAGTCCACCCGGTTCGACAGCCACTTCTTCATCAGGTCGATCTCGCTCTGGAAGGAGCCGCCGCGAGCTCTGAGGTCCCATCGCTTGTATTGGCGCGCCTGGGCTTCGCGCAGTTCGTCGGTGAGGCGATAGATGAGGCCATTAAGGTTGGTGGTCGAGAAATGCGTGCCGCGCATTTCTTGCCAGCGGTCCACCCAGCGCTGCCAGAAGTCCGGATCAGTGAACAACCGCGGCCACCATGCGCCGCTGAAGAACGGCCCCGTGGTCCAGTTGCGGGGATTGTCGTCTCGACCATCGGTGGAACCCAGCGCGCGGTCGAAGTCCCAATGCGGGCCGAAAGTGATCTTTCCGTTGCGCGGCTTGTAGAGGTGCGTGCTTAGGACAATCGCGTCGACGTTGCCGCTGAGGACCTCGAGCACGTGGAAATCGATCGCCGCCTCGATGTCCAGAAACGACGCGTAACCCTTCACCGGATCCTTCCAATCGGCTCCATAAAGAACACGGTCGAAGTCGCTGAAGTAGGACCGGAGATACTTGATCTGCGGTGCCCGCTGCGGGAGGACCATGACCTGTTCCTTGGGTTCGACAAAAACCATGCCCGCCCCGGCGGCGTTCAAACCCTCCTCACCCGGCCCGAGTCGGTCGAACTTGAGGAGATACCCGCCGGTGACTTCGGGCGCCTTCAAGTCGTCCGCGCCGGCCTTGTCGATCGCGACGCGGTGTCTACCGATCTTGATCTTTTCTTGAAGGACATAGACGCCGTTGTAGTGGACGTCGCGCACGGGTCCCGCGCCGCGGACCAGAAAGACCTCCACGAAACGCGTGCTCGGCGAATAGCGCCCCATGTCGCGGCTGAGTTGGTGAATGAACGGATTGTGGATCATCACCGGCTCGAAATCATTCGGCGCGTAGAGTATCCAATCCGCATCGGCCGGCAGTCCCAACGGCGAGAGCTCACGGTCCCCGTTGAACTCATCGAGAAACGTGATGGCGAATCCCTGCTGGGCCATCCCGGCCGAGGTCGAACCACGCACCCGAAAGCCAGCCCGCGTGGCCAGGGTCGGGGCATTCGTCAGCGAGGTCCGGCCGTTGACAGGTTCGTGGAGCGCCATGTGGACGAAGGAACGTTGCGACGACACGGCCACCTCCTTTCCGAAGGTTTCCATTACGAGGATCGGCAATGACGACGTGAACCCGACGACGTTGGTGGAAATCAGACGGTAGGCCTCTGTGCGCGGCGGCCCAGGCAGGAGCCCGTCCTGATAGGCCCGTGCGCGGACGATCACGCTGTTGGTGACCGACAACGGGCCAGAATAAACGGGCGAACCGGAGTGGGGCAACGTGCCATCAAGCGTGTAGCGGATTACAATGTTCGTCGCACCAGCGGAGAGATCCACCGTGACCGGTTCGAGAAAGTTGCCGCCCGGTTTCGAGAAGCGCACCAGCGGAGCGGATCCCCGCGCTCCGGAGTAGTTATGCCGCCCTGGCGTGGGCCGCGGCATCAGACCGACTAGACTTGGTTCACCCCGGATGCGACCGATCGAGACACCGGCGGCAGGGGACGGTTGCGGCGGGCGAAGCCCCGAAACGAGATTGGTCCTACGGCCAAACAGGGCGAGATAGTCCCACCGCGTTTCCAAACGGAAGTTGGCGTGCAGCGGAGCCAGATTGTTGGTCCGGTTCTTTCCAGAAACGAACACCAGCAGGTCCTTTTCGGGCGGAATGTCGACGTTGGGGAAACGCCACTTGGTCGGGTTCAGCGGCGAATCCGTGAGGAACCATCCCTCCAATGAGACCGTCGTTTGCCCACCGTTATGGATCTCGATCCAACCCGGGCGATCTCCGTCCTCGTCCTTTAGCCCGACCGGGTTCACGGCCAGGACTTCGGAGATGTAAGCCGAGGTGAAGGTCTCGGCGGCGGAAAGACGGAGCGCTCCCAAGGCAATCGCACCGCCGACTAGGCCCAGCAGGCCAAGTCGCGAAATCAACCTACTGAATGGGCGGAGGAAGCGGCCGGGTTCCTGAAAAGCGGCCATCCCAGCCTCACGTTCAGGCCATTTCCAACCCGCGCATCGTGCCTGTGGACGAGGCGAACTTGTCGGTCTCGAGTCCCATCCGCTGCAGCATGGAGACGAAGAGATTCGGGAGCGGGTAGTTTCGTTCGGTGTCGAACGCGAGGTGCTGGCCGTGTTTGAAACCGCCGCCGGCGAAGAGGGTCGGCAGGTTCGTGGTGACGTGGGTATTGGCGTTTCCGAGGTTGGATCCGTAGAGGATCATCGTCCGGTCCAGCAGCGGCTCGCCCTGTTCGCGGACGTTCTTCAACTCGGTGAAGAGGTTCGCGAGGAGCTTCATGTGCCATTCGTCGATGGCCTTCAACTGGGAGAGTTTGGTCTCGGAACGTCCATGGTGGGAAAGGTTGTGGTAGGCGTCGTTCAACTTGGTGTCGCCGAGTTCGATGACGGGCGAGTTGACGCTGTCGAGGAGGAGCGCAATCGAACGGGTGGAATCGGTTTCGAACGAGAGCCGCGCGATGTCATACATCAGGCGGACCTTCTCCATGTATTCCCGGGGGCTGGCGGGATCGAGCGGTATCGGCGCCGAAACCTTGGGCTTGGGTTTGTTCTCCCACTCGCGGGACATCTTCATGCGCTTCTCGAGCTCGCGCACGCTGGTAAAATACTGGTCGAGCCGGTCGCGGTCATTGGCACCGACGTTACGCCGGAGGTCCTTGGCCTGCCCGGCAACCGCGTCAAGGATGCTTCGGCCCAGTTCGAGTTTACGGATCTGTCCTTCAGTTTCGGCCTTCGTGCCCTGCATGAACAGGTGGCGGAACACATCCGAAGGTTTCTCCTCGCACGGGATCAACACACCGGAGCCGGTCCACGCGAGGCTGCGTTGTCCCTGCTGGACATTGACGCCGAGGTTCAGCGACGGGAACCGGGTGAGATGGCCGATCCTTTCGGCGATGTATTGGTCGAGCGAGATCGTGTTCTTGAAACCGCCGCTGCCCGGATGCGGGGCCGCCGTGAGGAAGCAGTTGTCGGCCGGATGCCCGCCATCGACATCGGGATGGGAGACGCCGCTGAAGACCGTGAAGTCGTCCCGATGCTCTTTCAGCACCTGAAGATACGGCGACAACTCGTAGTCGCGGCCGGCTTTCTTGGGAAAGAACTGGTCGGGCAGCAGGCCAAGGTTGTTGCAGATGCCGAACACCCGTCGGGGTTTGTTGTCGGGCTTGCCCGCTGTCACGGCCTTCGCGACCGAAGCGAAAGCCGGAGTCATCGAGTCGAGCAGCGGGAGCGACAGCGCGATGCCGGCACCTCGCAGGAAACTACGCCGGGAGATGGATCGCTGCGTGGCGATGAAGGGAGTGTTCATGGAGATGGTCTTCGTTTCTGCGCCCGGGCTTCTGACATCATTTATTCAGGAACAACCGGCTTTGCACAAGCTCGTGGATCAGGCTGCGGACGCCATAGTGGCTCGCACCCGCGCGGACGAGGATCTGCTCGATCTCGTTCCTGTCACTAAATCGGACGGCCGAGCCTGTGGCATAAACGGCGAGCTGCCGGGCAAGGTTTCGGGCGATCTGTTTTTCGTCGTCGATTAGGAGCGCCTTCAATTCGCGGATGTCCGCGAACTTCCGGCCGTCGGGCAGTTCGCCCGACGGATCCACCGGCAACGCGAGGCTGAACTCGAACTTCTGGCCGCTCTTGGCGAGGCCTTTCTCCGGCGTGCCGGATCCATGCGCCCGGTAGCGCTCCCGGAATCCTCCCATGACATCGAAGCTCTCCAGGGCGAAGCCGGCCGGATCAATCTTCGTATGGCACACCGCGCAGGATTCCTGCGAGCGGTGTCTGTCCAGCTGCTGGCGGATCGTGACGGCGCCGCGGATGTCGGGCTCGACGGCGGGAGTGCCCGGCGGCGGCGGCGGGGACTGCTTTCCAAGGATGCGCTCCATGATCCAGGCGCCCCGCAGCACGGGTGAGGTCGTAGTCCCATTGGCGGAAACCTTGAGGACGCTCGCCTGCGTCAAGAGCCCACCGCGCGGGCTGTTCTTCGGAAGATCCACGCGTCGCAACGCGACTCCCTCGAACGGCGGCAGCCCGTAGTGGACCGCGAGCCGCTCGTTTAGCATCGTGAAGTCGGACGCCACGATGTTGCGCGCCGGCAAATCTCCGTGGAGCAACTCGCCGAAGAACGCCTGGGTTTCCTCAAGGGCTGATTCGGTCAGAAGGTCGTCGAGATAGTAGTCGGAATAGAGCGTCGCGTCGGGCGTGGTCGCCTGGATGCGACGCAGGTCCAGCCAGTAGTCGAGGAAGGCGTCGACGAACTGCCGCGACTTCGGATCGGCCAGCAGGCGGTCGGTCTGAGCGCGTAGAACATCGGGATGACGCAGTTGGCCTTTCGCCGCCAACGACCGGAGTTCGGCGTCGGGCGTGGAGTTCCACAGGAAAAGGGAGAGCCTCGAAGCCAAGGCATGGTCATTGAGTTTGCCCGGACGCTCCTCGACGCAGATGAACTCGGGCGAGCAGAGGACGGCAGTGTAGCCGGCGACCATCGCGTCCGCGAAACTGCTGCCGGACTTCATGGCGCTTTCGATTACTGGCATGAAGCGCTTCCATTCCTTGTCGGCATCTGGTCGGCGGTAGGCCGCGGTGAGGAAATTGCGGAGGAGCTTCTCGGAATCCTTCTTGGGATTGCTAGTAAACACATCGACCCTCGCTCCAGTGGTTTCGGATTTCTTCAGTGGAAGATCCTCGAAGAGCAGCTTGTGGCCGGCTGTCGGCCATTGATCGAAGATCGGGCCTTCCACTTCCAGCCACCGGAACACAACGCCGGGCTGGCCGTCGCGTTCCGCGAGCGGATTCTGCCAACGTCCCGCGCCGGGTCGCGACCGGAACAACCGCGCCGGATCCACGCGGATGATCTCGCCGGCAAGGAGCCACACATCGAGCTCGTGGACCGAGGGCTCAGGATCGATATCAAACGCGCCCAGCTTCCGCAGAAGACGTGGCGGCGTCTCGGAATAGACGGTGATCGGCTCGGAGCGGCGGCCTTTGGAAATGTCGTCGAGGTTCGGGATGAACCACTTGTTGGTCTGCCCGGGTCCCACCCAGACGGAGTAGCCGTTCAGGCGCAGCTTGTAGCGGCCGGCGACGGGAGCCTTGAAGTTGCTGAACTTGGGCTCAAGCGGCTCATAGCTTCCCGCCACGACGCCCACGCCCTCCAACTCGCGCAACGCGGCGTTGGTCTTTCCGGTTGAGATAGGCGCCTTGCCGGCGCGCACGTCGGGCTGGCCTTCAAATCCCAGCACCGGAAACGTCGCCCGCTCGGGCGCCGTGTTGAAAACGGAGAACTTCATCGGCCCGGTGTAGCTGCGCTGGTCACGCGCGTAGTGCCGGACAACCGTGGTTTCCGGGCGCTCGACCTTGCCCGCCATCACCTGACGCAGCGCGTAATCGGCCGCGCCGAGATACCGCGCCATCTGCACATAGGACACGTCCAAGGCGTCGCCGACCTTGTTGAACCGATGGGCCACTCCATCCTCGGGCAACGAATCCCGCACCTGCAACCAGGGAGCCTGCAGGAGATCACGCAGGGCGTTCTCGTATTCGTAGCGGTTCAAACGGCGCTGGACCGAACGACCTTCCTTCGCGACCAACTTGTCCTCCGCCGCAGTGATCGAGTTTGCGACCGATGACTTGAACGCCTCGAGCTCGCCGGCTGCGGGACGCGCCTTCTTCTTGGGCGGCATTTCTCCGGCGGCCACGCGGTCGAACACCGTGACCCACTTGGCCAAATCCTTGGAGGCAACGGACTCCAACTTGAGAGCCGTGAGATCGAGCCCGCCTTTCTTCATCTCCGCGTCATGGCATTCGAGGCAGTGCACATCCAAAAAACGAGTCGCTGCCGACTCCCGTGCCGTCAATGAAACCATCAAGAGTTGCAGACCAGCCAAAGGCCAAAAGAGTCTGAAGAAGCAGGTGGTTCTCATCGGTTCATAACATTTCGATCCATAACGTCGGCTAGAATTCACAATTTCACAATCCGGCCCTCTTTTTCAAGTTAGGCACAGTCTGATCCCAAAAACAGACGCACAACCTACTTAATACTTTACTCAAAGCCCAAGGTATGCCACAAACAGGACGCATGGCCCAATTTTGAGACACATGAAACCAAAACTAAAACTGATCCTCCTGACTGTGATCGCGCTGCTCGGGCTAATGCCTAAGCACGCGGTGGCACAATGTCCACTTCCACCGCAACCAGTCTGCTTTACGGTCGCAGACGGCGTGAATTCATTGTGGTCCGTAACCCTGAACTACTCACCTACCGATCCGTCGTATGCTCTTCAGCCGGGCACTCCTTACAATGGCTGGTGCCTGCAATTCAACGCCGCGATCGCCACAGGTTTCGAATACTGCGGAGCCACCTTGCGCTACCTTGACGGCCCGCTGCCTGCGCACCTGACCGAGTATGCGTCGCCTGTCGTCAATCAGCTCAATTACATCATCAATAACACTTCGGGCGCCTCGATGCTGGATGTTCAGTTCGCCATGTGGAACATCCTTCAAGGGTTTGAACTCACTACGCAACCGTCAATCGATTTGGCTTCGAACGCTGTTGTGTTTGGGTCCGCTTTTGTCCCTTCTGCGAACCAAAAGAGGGCCGCAATTCTTGATCTCGGACCCAATTCCGCGATCCAACGGGTCATTGTTGAAGTCTCATGCGGCGGTCCACCCCCGCCTCCCCAGGAACAGTGCGCACAAGAAGCAGTTGGCACCCCTAGCATCAACAACAACGCGACCTACGCGTTTGCCCTCGGCAGCCTCCTCGGCAATGACTTCATCACGGGCCCGGAGTCCCTTAAACTTCTCCAGCAGCCAGACGGCTCGTTGGTCCTGACTGGCGTGGTGGTTCGCGCTTCGAACCCGAACCTCTGCTTCAACGCCAGCATCACCTTTTCCGGCCCCACCTCCACGGCTCCCTCCGGTTATCCGCAGAAGCTGATCGGCACAGCCAATTCGTCTACCTGGACCTACTACACCAGTGTCGCCGGCACGCT
>Ga0163144_10024848_pt1 | contig 11734 bp, 13 predicted proteins | sample OliLak19BULKMAT1_FD_123175 | JGI IMG/M metagenome (GOLD analysis project Ga0163144, IMG submission 123175) | Freshwater microbial mat bacterial communities from Lake Vanda, McMurdo Dry Valleys, Antarctica - Oligotrophic Lake LV.19.BULKMAT1 | ecosystem: Environmental > Aquatic > Freshwater >... | reverse complement strand
TTACGTATGCCGGCTATGTCTTTACGCTCGCGCTCACTTTGTTGTATACGCCGCAACATCTCATCTGCCACGGCTATGTGTTTGTGTAAAAAGTCATCTAAAGCTTTACGCAAAAACTCATAAATAAAGGTTTTTATGCTAGTCTCCTGCCCTGGGCCGGTATGGGTAGAGCCTAGTTTTGTTTTTGTCTGGCTTTCAAATACAGGCTCTTGTATGCGGATAGATACTGCCGCAAGTACAGAGGCCCTAATGTCTGAGTTTTCAAAATCTTTCTTGAAGTAATCTTTTATAACCTTTGGTAAAGCCTCTCTAAAGGCCAGTAAATGCGTGCCGCCGTGTAAGGTGTTTTGCCCGTTTACAAAGCTGTAAATTTCTTCGCCATATTGGTCTGTGTGGGTGAGAGCTACTTCTATGTCTGTTCCCTTTAAGTATATTATTGGGTATCTAAAAGCATCTTTGTTCACCTTGTACTCTAGCAGATCTTGCAGGCCATTGTCTGCTTTGTAGGTAACGCCGTTATAGATTATCTCAAGCCCATTGTTTAAAAAAGTGTAGTTTTTAATGAGTTGCAGGCAAAAATCTTCTAGGTATCTATAGTTACGGAAGATGCTGCCATCGGGTACAAACTCTATGGCGGTGCCGTTTTTCTCTTTAGGGGCAGCAATCTCTTTTTCTTCTAAGAGTGTGCCAGCTGTAAAGGTGGCGTATTTGCCTGCGCCGTCTCTGTAGCTTGTTACTTTAAAAGAAGAACTGAGTGCGTTTACAGCCTTGGTACCCACACCGTTAAGGCCTACACTTTTCTGAAAAACATTGCTATCGTATTTGCCACCTGTGTTTATACGGCTTACGCAATCTACCAGCTTGCCAAAGGGTATACCCCGGCCATAATCTCGCACACGTACGGCACCATTGGCCACTACAACGTCTATCTTTTTGCCAAAACCCATAGTGTGCTCATCTATAGAGTTATCTAAAATCTCCTTAAGCAGTACGTAAATCCCATCCTCATAGCTGGTGCCATCGCCTAATTTGCCTATGTACATGCCTGGGCGCAGGCGTATGTGCTCTTTCCAATCTAGAGACTTAATGGCAGATTCATCGTATATGTGGACAGGCTCTTGCATGGCTTGTGTATGGCTTAAGAAAGGTTTATGGGCAAATTTACACAAAAAAAAGGGCGCAGCCTTAGCGGCCAGTAAGGCCTTACCTTTACATAGTGCTTAGCAAGCCTTTATAGCCTTAGTACAGTATGCACCAATCTAAAGAAGAAGCGAGGAGGGTGTTTCTAGATTTTCTGGCTAGCCAAAACTACCGGAAAACCCAGGAGCGGTTTACGATTTTAGACGAGATTTACGACAGAGGTGAGCACTTTGACGCTGAAACCCTGTATGAATTTCTAAAGGAAAAAAACAGCCGTGTAAGCCGTGCTACAGTTTACAATACTTTGGGCTTATTAGAAGAGAGTGGGGTGGTGCTAAAACAACAGTTTGGCAGCAATGTGGCTTTGTATGAAAAAGCCATTGGTTATAGACAGCATGATCATATTGTATGCCTAGACTGCCGCAAGATTACTGAGTTTTGTGACCCGCGCATAGGCACTATCCAAACTAAAATAGAAGAGATTTTACACTATAAGGTGGCCAGCCATAGCCTAGTTTTTTATGGACGGTGCTCTATAGAGAACTGCACCCGCAAACCTGCCACTGCTACCCACAAACCCTTTGCCAGACCCTAGGTATTTAAAAAACGCATGCTAAGCAATTACAACTTAGCATACTTGTTAAATACTCGGCAGCGTTTATCCATTATATCCTGCATTTTTGCACCACATGCCGCAAACTAATTTTTATGCCAGCCCTATTGCATGGGCAAAAAGAGTAGCAGGCTTATTCTCCTTTGGGCAACTACTATTAGCTATTGTTTGTGTATGCATACCAGCTTTGGGCCATGCGCAACAGACTAAAAACCTAGATGACGTACAAATAATCTTTGAGAAAGACAAAGAAATTATACTGCCTCTCGCAGATAAACCCTTAACAAATCGCCAACAAAATATAAAACAAGACACCCTTACAAGAGACTACAAGGCGGTGGCCAGTGACCTTATCATGCCCACCCATATACTAGATATAAAGCCACGGGTACTGGCATATGCTGGGCCAGAGGCCAAGTATACAAAACAAAACTATGCACGGCTGGGCCTAGGTAGTTTTTTAACTACCCACGCAGAAGCGTTTTATACCAATGGCACCAAAAACGATTACTTCGCGGCTAAACTGCTGCATTTTAACAGTGCGCTGGGGTCTGAAAAATGGCAGTCAAGTGGGGTGAATCAGCTCCATGTACTAGGTACTTATAAAGCATTTAAGGGCCGCATAAAAGCAGAATTGCTCGTTGAGAACAACCGCAACACATTGTATGGCGCCATACCTGTAGCTGCAGATAGCCGGAGTGATATACGTGTAGCTAACCTGCGCACCGGCGTAGAGGTAGGCTACAGCTATAGCAAAAGCCAGAAATATGATCTTGGGCTGGCCTTGCAGGTGTTTGGTATTAGCTCTTTTAATGGCCAGCGCAACTACTTTGCCGCGGCATCGCCCACGTTTGCCAGCCATGTACGCAAGGGGCAAGTGCTTACAGTAAAACCCACTTTTGCGGTAAATAGCTTAGGTGGCTCAAAAACAACAACTTCTGCTTTTTTAGATACCAAGGTGGCCTATGCGTACACCCTAAATGCCCTTACCCTTACGCCATCTCTAAAAGTTTTATATGAAACTGATTCTGTGGATGCTAAAAATTTCCATGTGTACCCGGGCTTAGATATGGGCTATGAGCTACAACCAAACACACACCTTTTTGCAAGTGTAGGGTCAGATTATAATCAGAATCTGTACTACCATCAGGCAAAAAATAACCCTTGGGTTGATAGCATTGGCCAGATGTCTTATCTCAATAAACCCTTTACCGCAGAGCTTGGCGCTAAAACAGCCCAAGGCCGCCTTGGGCTAGGGGTGCGGGGCGGCGTGAACCGCATTAAAAATTATACGGTATTTGCCCCATCTATCACAGATAGTGCACGCTTTTATGCGCTAAATTTTAAAGACACCGCAGTAACTCTTTCTTACTTTGTGGCAGAGGCCACTTACAGACAAAGCGATGCCTTAAGTTTTGAGAGTGGGCTAACCTTACAAGGGGTTGCCTCATCTTTTTCTAGCAAGGTACCTAACGTGCCAGCAGTAACTTGGAGATTTGCCACATCTCTCACGCTTAAAAACTGGGTGTTTTCTCCGGCTTTTGTGCTAAAAAGCTCTTACAATGTGCTTACCCCCAGGCTAGGCACAGCTAACAGTGGAGCCGTTGCAGACCTCTCGTGCAGGGTATCGTACAATCTCTCCAATAGGTTAAATCTTAATGTGGATGTGTACAATATCCTAAACAACAAAGCCTTGCTATACTACGGGTACCGCCAGCGTGGCGGCTTTGGTGTAGTGGGTGGCACCTTTAAATTCTAATGCGCTATTTCTATATTGCCCTCAATGCCCTTGTATTGCCCAAATTATACGAGGCCTACCTGCTTATACGCCTTGCACCCGGGCAAGGCAAAGACGGCCCTGTACTAACAGACCAAGGCTACTATGCCGGTTTGGCTGCCTTGTTTTTAGGCTTATTTATTCTTGTTTACGGTGCTTTTGTTGTCAGGCGCTACAAATGGTTTTCTGATTCTACCCGTATAAATCTTGCTTGGGCAATTATTGTTTCAACAATATTAATAGATTCTTCAATAATTTATTATTTAAATTCAATAATTGAGCCAGAACCGGAGGCTTTAACCCTGCTGTAGCCTAAATTTAGGTAATGAAAGTTGTACTATTTTGCGGAGGACAAGGTATGCGCATACGTGACTACAGTGAATCTATCCCCAAGCCTATGATTCCTATTGGCCAGCGGCCAATATTGTGGAACCTAATGAAATACAATGCCAGTTATGGCCATACCGATTTTATCTTATGTCTAGGCTATAAAGCAGAGGTAATTAAGGATTACTTTATAGAATACCATGAGCATTTAAGCAATGATTTTGTTCTTTCTGGTGGTGGTAAAGAAGTAACTTTATTAAGCGAAGACATTTCTAACTGGAACATAACCTTTGTAGATACCGGCTTTAACTCCAATATCGGGCAGCGTTTGCTTAATGTGCAAAAATTTCTGACCCCAGGCGAGCCTTTTATGGCCAACTACAGTGACGGCCTCTCTGACCTGCGCCTAGATTTGCATTTGCAACAATTTCATAAATAAAATGTGATTGGCTCATTTATGGCCTTTAAAAGCACGCAGAGCTTTCACGTGGTGCGCTATGGTGATAACAATTATGTACACTCTATTGCACCCATAAGTAACAGTGGTTTTAGTATAAACTGTGGCTATTTTATTTTTAAATATGAGCTTTTTGACTATATAAATGAAGGCGAAGAGCTGGTAGAGGAGCCTTTTCAGCGGCTAATAGCAAAAAATCAATTGATAACCTATGGCCACAATGGTTTTTGGCTAGCTATGGATACCTTTAAGGATAAGCAACAATTTGATGATATGGCTAGACTGGGTAACACACCCTGGGAGACCTGGAAAACTTTAAAATGACACCTCTTGCCATACAGCATTTTAAAAAGATACTAGCCATAGGGGCCCATGCAGATGATCTTGAGATTGGCTGCTACGCCACCCTGCAACAACTTGCAGACAATGGTGCTGAGATACACTTTGTTGTCTTATCTGGCTCTGCAGAGCGCCAGCAAGAGCAGGCGCTTAGCATAAAAACATGGGGGCTGCCCATACGCTTTCAGCATTTTGCCTTTACAGACGGTCTTTTGCCACAGCAAGTGCCAGAGATTAAACAAGCTATTCGTGAGTTTGTAAATGGGCACACATACGATCTTATACTAGTACACAACAGAGAAGACCAGCACCAAGATCATTTAACGCTTGGGCACCTAGCCTACAACCTTTTTAGGGAAACTATTATCTGGGAATATGAAATACCTAAATACGATATTGACACGCCACAGCCTAATTTATATATATCGCTCACAAAAGAGCAGATAGAAGCGAAAGTGCGGCATTTAGAACACAACTTTGCTAGCCAAGCCACTAAGGCTTGGTATACCGGCGAAACCTTTCTGAGTTTGGCACGCTTGCGCGGCATACAGTGCAATGCAGCCTATGCAGAAGCGTTTATTTGCCGGAAGCTATCCATTTTACTATGATCTGGGCCATTGGGCTAGCCTGCGCACTAGGCGTACTTGTTTTTCATTTCTTGAACCTGGCCAGGTTCCGGCCTTTGGTTTTTAACCAATTAGATCTTGTTAGGCAGCTTATTAAGCAAAACAGGGCGGTAAACCTCATACAAAACTGGCTTTTACTTGCCCTACGTTTAGCTACAGTAGCAGGTTTAACTTTTTTTGTGGCCCAATGCACCCAAACAGAGAAGGATGCAGGGCATACGGTAATACTGCTGCCCGGGGGTATTGGCTCAAATGAAGGCGCTCTGGGCCTGCTAGATAGTTTGTGGACAAGATCTGGACTAGGTAGCGGCTCACATGCCAATTTTTATACCCAAGATCTCCGCCTTAAGGCACTTTTTCCGGCAATAACCTATCAGCCAGATGTTAAAGCACTCAAAGAAGGATACATAAAAAGGGGATTTAGTTTAGATAGTTTGCCTCTGCCCAAGACCCCTTCTGTAGACCTTGAGCGATTGTCTGACTCCAGCTTTAGGTTTGTGGGTGCCCAAAACACTGATATTGGCGATATTGTGGTTAATGGCAGGCTTATAAGTGCTCAAGCCGCCAAAAAGGGTTTAAATCTTAGTGCAGCCCCAGAGACTGAAGTAAAAGTGGGGTCTACAAAACGTTTTTACTTTGTGCGCCCCGTTGTTAAGGCTAAGGTCTACATAGCCCCTTCTGCACAACTTTTAGAAAAGGCAATTAATCCAGTTCTATTTATAAAAGAAAGCCAGCCAAGTAAGGCTACAGTTTGGTTTGGAGCCAAAGGTTTTACAGAAAAGATAGCCAATACCGCCCTTTTTTACATTCCAGAATCTGTAAGCCAGGCTCAACAAGACCTAGATGCATTGGGTTTTTCCGGTAAAATTTCAGAAAACATAGCCGCCATCCCAGATACGTTTGATGTTTTAGATAAATCTTTTCTGGCCTATGCTTTTTTACAAGGATCAGAACCCCAAGTCTCTGGCCTAAAAGGCACTGCGCGGTACGTAGTAGATGGCTATTCTATACCGGTATTGCAAAACGCTAAGGGGCAAAGGCTGGTATCTGTTTTGCCCAACAGCAATGGAAATACCATTTTGTTGCTGCATTGCCCATTATTGCCAGCATTTACTAATATGGCCCAGCAAGAGCTTTTTTTGCCCCTTTTATATGCACTGGTTCAGCGTGTAACGCAAACTGGCAGGGTAGACTATTACGATGTGTGCAACAAACAGCAAGCTTCTGCATTGGCAGATTTAGCAACCCAGGTCGATAGCATTCTATATAAAAAAGGAGTTGCCACAGCTTATTTAAAGGGCCGCCAAGACAGGATTGTCTGGCCCGGTATTTATACGCTATTTACAAAAGGAGACTCTATGCATATAGCCGTAAATGAGGAGTCTTGCCCTCCCTCTTCTATGCCTCTGGCATACGTATTAACAGAAAAACAGGGGGCTCAAAATTCTGGGAAAGGGTACTGGCTGCAGTTTTTACTTATTACCTTTGTTCTGGCAGAGGGTTTACTGCTTTCTGGGCGTATGCGCAACTAAAATCTATGATAGATATTGGCCTTTTTCTTGCTGAGGGCTACGCCCACGCAACGCAGGTAGTAAAAAGCCACTTGGGTTTGTTTGCAAATAAAGGTATTGCAGGCGGCTTAGTTCATTTAAATGAAAATGTGCCCATTGTAGAAGATGCGCCAGGCTTTGCATTTGCACTAGACAGCCGGGTTTTGGGTGAGCCAGATGTAAACATAGCAAAGGTTGCCTTTATTAGCCACCGCAGTGCATTAACAGATAGGCCATCAGACATCTCTGCCCTCATGGCAAAGTGTGCCGATATGGGCGCCACCTTGCTAATTCATAGCCCTTTTGCAGAAGCAGAATCTGCCAGTGCAGAGCTTGCCAGCCGGGCGGGCCTGCGGTTTGCTAATCCTAATCTGGCTGGCGCATTGCTGGGTTTTATAACAGCAGAGGCAGGCTATTGGCAGTGTAATACACACATTCATAGCATTAGCACAGTACTAGAAATAGAGGCAATAGCTGCAAAGAAAACGGCTTGGGTATCTACAAGTGTTCCGTTACATGCCCTTACAGCTCCCATATTTAATGACCCTTACGGCTATAGCATTGCTGGCCGCCTGTGGCCTGCTCTTACAGGGCCACAAGATCAAGCGCTGCTTTTACAACAGGTAAAGGCTGGTAATATAGATGCATTTACATCTCATAGCCACCTATTTAGTGAGCTGCTAGAGCAAGACCCCCTTACAGCAGATGCAGGTGCTGATATGTTTCCCCATCTGGATACTCTTTTGGCTAATGTAAAAGATATGGTGGGGCTGCATCTATGGCAACAACTTACAAATACTTGGCCAGCTGCCTTTATTGCCAGAGAGATATGAAGTTTAGACGCGAGTATTTAGCCACGGCCCTAGGGCTAGCTGGGGGGGTATGCACCGGGGCATTTAACGTAATTGTACTGCATTATGCCCAAATACCTGCCCAGCAGCTCAATATGGATTTTATCTATGGGGTGTTCTTTTTGCTGGCCTTTTATGGGTACTTGTTTGTAAGCAATGCGTTGGAGATAAAGCCCATACTTTTTGGCACTACTTTTTTTATTTTGGTTGGGTTAGTAGGGTATGTTTTAGTTTTTGAGTTGGTGCCCAAACAAATGTATATGCCTCGCTTTCAGGCATTGTTTCCGGGTAAAGAGCTGCTACCTGTGCTGGCAGAAAGCTCACTAAATAGGCTCTCGTGGTATTTTATTATTATGCTTATTGCTATTGCAATGGCTGCCCTGCGCCGGCTAGCCACCAAACAAAATGCTGAGCAATAGCTTGCCCCTACCTTTACACTTATGTTTTTGTATGATCTGTCTCTGGTTGTGCCCCTTTACAACGAAGATGAATCTCTGCCAGAGCTCAATGCCTGGATATGCCGCGTAGCAGAAGCGGCTGGCTATAGGTTTGAGATTATCTACATTAACGATGGGTCTACCGATCTTAGCGAAGAGGTTCTGGAGCGCTTAAGTGCAGAGCGTAAAGAAGTTAAGGTAATCTCTTTTCAAAAAAACTATGGCAAGTCTGCTGCCTTACAAGTGGGTTTTGAGGCCAGCAATGGTGCAGTAGTAATTACCCTAGATGCAGACCTGCAAGACAGCCCAGACGAGATACCAGCCCTTTATGAGATGATAGCCACCCAAGGCTACGATATGGTAAGCGGCTGGAAAAAAACCCGGCACGACCCTATTTCTAAAACTGTACCCAGTAAGCTCTTTAACTGGGTAACCCAAAAAGTGAGCGGTATTGCCCTGCACGATTTTAACTGCGGCCTTAAGGCTTACAAAGGCCGTGTGGTACACTCTATTACTGTATATGGAGAAATGCACCGTTACATACCTCTTATTGCCAAGTGGAACGGCTTTAGCAAAATAGGGGAGAAGGTTGTAGAGCACCGCGCCCGCAAGTATGGCGTTACCAAATTTGGGCTAAGTCGGTTTGTGTTTGGCTTTTTAGATTTAATGTCTATTGTCTTTGTTTATCGGTTTAAGAAAAGCCCGATGCACTTTTTTGGCAGTATAGGAACGTTCTTGTTTTTAGTGGGTTTGATAATTGCTGGCTGGCTTGTAGGAGAAAAATTTGCGGCAAGCCTGCTGGGCTATAAAGTGCGCGAGGTAACAGACCAGCCCCTGTTTTTCTTGGCGTTAACTTCTGTAATAATTGGTTTTCAGATGTTTATGGCTGGCTTTATAGGCGAAATGATTAGCCAGATAACTATTAGAAAACACGATTACCAGATAGCCAAAAAGATAAATTTAGACTAGAGTTTTAAGTTTATGGCGGCAAGGTTGTACATTTGCAGGCCAATTGCGGATGTGGCGAAATTGGTAGACGTACCAGACTTAGGATCTGGCGCCGCAAGGCTTGTGGGTTCGAGTCCCTCCATCCGCACAGCAAAAAAGCCCCTGCCATCAGGGGCTTTTGTTTACAGGCCAAAGAGCTTTCCCATTATATGAACGTTACTTTCACAAAAGACCCCCAGGGTGTAGGCACCCTAACCCTAGATTTTACTGCTGCAGATTTTGGCCAAGAATATAAAAAAAGGCTGCGGTCTTACGCCGCAAAGGCATCTGTAAAAGGGTTTCGCCCAGGTAAAGTACCAGAGCAATTGATAGAAAAAATGTACGGCGAGGGCCTAAAGGCAGAGGCGCTTAACCAGAAAGTATCTGATACCATTAATGGGTACTTAAAGGACAACAACGTGCAGATACTGGGAGAGGTTCACAATAAAGACCACACCCACCCAGACCCTGCTGCAGATGCGTTTTCATTAGTTTATGAAATGGCCTTGGTGCCTGAGTTCATTATGCCAGATCTTGGCACACTAGAACTGCCCCAGTATTCTGTATTGTTTACAGAGGTGCAAGCAAACCAAGAAATAGACAGTATACGCAAGCGTTCTGGAAAGCTGCAAGAGCAAGAATCTGCCGATGATAGGTCTATCATTTATGCAGAGTTTGAGCAAGCTGGCCTAGAACCCAAGAAAACCTATTTAAGCGCTGAAAGGATGGAAGACGCTGGTAAAGCTGCCTTCTTAGGCCATAAAATAGGCGATGTTGTTACCATAGAACTAGAAATTGCCTTCTCTGAAGATGAGCTTAAAAAAGTGCTATTTATCTCTAAACCCGAGGATGAAGTACCTGCAGGCACAGCTTCTTTTAAAATAGAAAAAATACAAAACTTTGCCCTACCAGAGCTTGATCAGGCATTTGTAGAAGATAAACTAGGGGTTACCCACAGCGCTAACGAAGCCGAAGTGGTAGCTGCCTATCAAGCCAAAATGGCAGACGCTGCCCGTAATGGCATTGCGTATGTAGAGCAGGCCAAGGCTTTAAACATCTTACGAGAAAGCTGTGCCATTACCCTGCCAGAGGCGTTTTTAAAACACATGGTAGAGAACCATTATGGCGACAACAAAAAAGAGCTAAGTGAAGATGAATTTGGCCGCGAAATGCGCGGTGTCCGCAACAATTTAGTCTTAGATAAACTGGCAGAAACCCTAGAGGTAAAGGTTGATTTTGAAGATGTTGTGCAAGAAACCATGCAGGCAATTGTTGGCAGCGGTTATTACCCTGGCGGCAGCCAAGATGAAGAATTACGCAATATGGCCATCCGTTTACTAAGCGATAAAGACCGCAATGTCATGAACGACATGGCAGGGCGCGCTAGATCTGGTAAAATTTTGGCCGCCGCAACAGCTACCATGAAAAGGGTACCTAAATCTGTAACCCATGAAGAAATGCAGCAGATTGCTGGTGAAAACTAGTTTGGCGCGGCATTTGTAACTACCACATATATGCATTTACCTGAAGAATTCCGCAAGTTTGCTGTCAAGCATTTAGGCATTGGCAGCCATAATTTGGATAGATATGCCTCTATTCAGAATTCGGCCTATGGCCCCTCTGGCATTGCTACCCACCGGGTAGATAATATGACCCGCTCCATTATTGAAGAGCGCCCAACAAACTTTCGTGAGATTGATGTTTTTAGCCGTTTAATGGCCGATCGTATTATTTTCTTGGGCACCCCTGTAGAGAGCAACATAGCTAACATTATTGTAGCTCAATTGCTTTTTTTAGACTCTGTAGACGCCAAGAAAGATATTCTATTATACATTAATAGCCCCGGCGGCAGCGTTTATGACGGCCTAGGTATTTATGATACCATGCAATGGGTGCGCCCAGATGTATCTACTATTGCTACAAGCCTGGCCGCCAGTATGGCAGCTGTACTGCTTAGTGGCGGTGCACCCGGTAAGCGTGCAGCCCTGCCTCATGCCCGGATAATGATTCACCAACCCAGCGGTGGCATGCAGGGCCAATCTAAAGACATGGAGATAACCCTTAAAGAAACGGTGCGCCTGCGCAGCGAGCTTTACGATATTCTTGCCAAACACACCAAGCAAACTTTTGAAAAGGTGGAGCTAGACTCTGACCGTGATTACTGGATGCGTGCCCCAGAAGCTAAAGAATATGGCCTGATAGATGAAGTGCTAGAGCGCGTGTAACGCATCATGGCCAATTTATAGTAAACTGAGAAACCGCCCCAAAAAGGTGGTTTTTTAGTTTAATTTTAACTTAGTATTGGCTCTAGTTATACCTAAATGGCTCCAGATACCAGAATAGTCTGTGGGCGATAAATAGCTAACAAATGGCTGCGTAACGCCATCAGCTTGGAATTTAAAACCAATACCGCTATCACCATTAAGCCTTTAAAAAATAAAGAGGGGAGTACCTCCATAGAAAGTATGGCTTGCAATTTGCCCTTTGCTGGCAACACAGCAGATTTTGTGTAACAAGCAAGGGCAAAATCACCCCTGTAGAAAGCGTTTTTATACCTAGCCGGCTTGTGGCTCCATCGGTAAGTGAGGCACCGCTGGCTACACCGCCCATGTCTGCTGTAAAATTTGCCG
>Ga0163144_10024846_pt1 | contig 11735 bp, 8 predicted proteins | sample OliLak19BULKMAT1_FD_123175 | JGI IMG/M metagenome (GOLD analysis project Ga0163144, IMG submission 123175) | Freshwater microbial mat bacterial communities from Lake Vanda, McMurdo Dry Valleys, Antarctica - Oligotrophic Lake LV.19.BULKMAT1 | ecosystem: Environmental > Aquatic > Freshwater > Lake... | reverse complement strand
TCCAGCCATTATTCTGACCGTTATTCCAACCGTTATTCCAGCCATTGTTCCAACCGTTATTCCAGCCATTGTTCCAACCGTTATTCCAGCTATTGTTCCAACCGTTATTCCAGCCATTGTTCCAACAGTTATTCCAGCCATTGTTCCAACCGTTATTCCAGCCATTACCTATTCCTACGGACCATCCAGAAGATTGGTAAGGATTATATCCGTTCCCATTCCCATTCCAAGCACCCCAAGAATTATTGTTGTAAGCATGAGAATTATTATAATATGGATCCACATATCCTACTGTCGGGGCATTATTATCATTGCGTATATAGTTGGGATCATAATAGGAATCAGCACTATAGCTATCACCACCATATAGTCTGCTTTGCTCATAACGAGAAATATAATCCGAATCTACATTCTGATTATCAAAAGTCATTACAGGATTTTCTTCTGTATTTGTGACAGGCGTACTATAATTTGTAGTAGTAGCAGTGCTTGCATAGGCTTCTGCTGCTGCTTTGCGATCAGTAGCTGTGTAATATACGTCATCATATTCTTGGTTATTTTGAGTAACTTTTTCCAAAGAGCCACAACTCCAAAGCATCACTCCAAGAAAGAGAGTAGTAAAGGTTTGTATTAAAATTTTATTTTTCATGATTGATTGTTTATGTATGTGATGAAAGTTATTTTCTGAGTAAGAAATATATAATATAGTACGATAAAACCTCAAAATAAGTTGAAAGCACATCTATTTATCAGATAAGTTTTATCTTTGTAATCTAAATTTAACACTTAGTTATTATAATAACAAGTAAATACGCTAAAAAGTTAGCTAAACATAATATAAACTCTGATATGAGCAAGGGACTTACTAAAAGAAGCGAAGATTATTCTGCATGGTACAATGAACTCGTAAAAAAAGCTGATTTGGCAGAGCATTCACCTATCAAAGGCTGTATGATTATCAAACCTTATGGGTTTTCTATCTGGGAAAAGATGCAAGCTGAGCTAGACCGTATGTTTAAAGCTACTGGACATAGCAATGCTTATTTTCCTATATTTATCCCCAAATCTTACCTTAGCAAAGAGGCAAAGCACGTAGAAGGTTTTGCTAAGGAATGTGCCGTAGTAACGCATTATCGCCTCAAAAATGCAGAAGATGGCAGCGGTATCATTGTAGATCCTGAGGCTAAGTTAGAAGAAGAACTTATCATAAGACCTACCTCAGAGACTGTAATATGGAGTACCTACAAAAATTGGATTCAATCATATAGAGATTTACCTATTCTGCTTAATCAATGGGCGAATGTAGTTCGCTGGGAAATGCGTACTAGACTTTTTTTACGCACTACTGAGTTTCTTTGGCAAGAAGGACACACAGCCCATTCTACTCGTGAAGAAGCCATTCAAGAGACTGAACAGATGCTCCATGTATATGCTGATTTTGCCGAAAGATGTATGGCTGTACCTGTTATCAAAGGCATCAAAACAGCCAATGAACGCTTTGCAGGAGCAGAAGAAACTTATTGCATAGAGGCTCTTATGCAAGATGGAAAAGCACTTCAAGCGGGAACTTCTCACTTTTTAGGGCAGAACTTTGCAAAAGCATTTGATGTAAAGTTTGCAACCAAAGAAGGTGGTTTAGAGTATGTATGGGGCACTTCGTGGGGAGTAAGCACTCGCCTAATGGGTGCTTTGATAATGGCTCACTCTGATGACAATGGATTGGTATTGCCACCTCAGTTGGCTCCCATCCAAGTAGTGATTGTGCCTATCTATCGTACTGATGAAGAGCTAGAACTTGTTTCGCAAAAAGTAAGTGAAATCAAAAAAGCCTTAGAAGCATTGAATGTTTCTGTCAAATATGATGACAGAGATAGCTACAAACCAGGCTTTAAGTTTGCAGATTGGGAGATGAAAGGAGTGCCTATTCGCCTAGCATTAGGTGCTAGAGATTTAGGAAACAATACTATAGAAGTAGTCCGTAGAGATATAGAAAGAGGTGAAGAAGGTGCTAAGCAAGTAGTCTCAATTGATGAGGTAGCTACTATGATTCCTGCTTTGCTAAAAGAGATGCAAGCAAATATTTATAAAAAAGCATTTGACTTCAGGGCAGATAATATCACTCCTGCTAACTCGTATGATGAGCTTAAGCAAATCTTAGATGATAAAGGAGGATTCGTTTCAGCACACTGGGATGGCACTCCTGAGACAGAAGATAAAATCAAAGACGAAACTAAAGCTACGATTCGTTGCATTCCTCTTGACAATGAAAGCGAAGAAGGCGTTTGTATTTATTCTGGAAAGCCTTCTACTCAGAGAGTTCTTTTTGCAAGAGCTTATTAAAGAGATAGTTATTTAGTTAAGTGATGAGTTATCTTAGTAAGATTCTGATAATCAGTACTTTATAGTAAGATTATAGTGCGAACTAATTTTGACCATCTACTTATTAGGAAATGACTATGGTTGTTTTGGGAATTAACCAAAACAATCATAGTCCTCTTAATCCTCTGTTCATGTCTTCACGAACCGAAATCTGTGGTGGTTCGTAAAGACACGAACCACGGGAAAGTCTGAACATGCATAGTTTAGCCTGACAAGAGTGTTACCACTGTAATATGACACTGCCATTTGAATTTGATTACTCAATACTTACTACATTTAATTTATATCCTTTGATAACATTATCAGAGAAAGCGAGGGTTTCTATAAACCAATCTAATCGGGTTTGACCAGGTTTGATTTTGGGCATAGAGCTATAGTTAATGATATTGTCTCTACTCTCCAATACTTTTCCATTCGCATCTAGCCACTGAATCTCTAATTTTAAGGCTTGTATAGTAGAATTACCCGTATTTTCTACTTCTATGACAAGGTTATGTCTTGTTTTTCCTTTCAAATAAGCTATTGGAGCAAGGGCATTATTTCGCTCTCTTAGCTTAATATCAAAATTTGCAGGCTTCTTAAAAGACCAATTTACTGAAATCTCAGGAGATGGTTCAAATTTAGCATTAGAGGCTTGAATGTCTTTGTCAGTGATAGTCATTTTCACTTTTTGAAGAGAAGGAGCCTTAGTATTTTGCTTAAACACAGAAAAATGAACAGGTACTATATCACCACTTCTAAAAATAGGCATATAATCTTGGATGACTTCTTCATTAGCTACAGCTACTACATTTCCGTTGGTATCTATCAGCTCTACCTTGAACTTTAACTTATCTATCTCTACTCCTTTTATTTTTAGTTCTCCTTTATATTCGTAATTGTATGATTCATTATAATCACTCAGGGAAGAGTTTTCTGTGATAAACTCAATATTTTCTGAATAGGCATCATTTACAAATTCTACAGGAATTTGACCTTCATTTTGATTACTATCCTCAGAACCTGAAGTGTATTGGTCAGAAGAATCACTAAACATAAGTTCAGAATCTGAACTTTGTCTCTCTCCTGTTGACTCAGAAGGCACAAATAAATAAGTAAAAAAACCCACCAATGATGCACCTAATGCACCTAACCATGCCAATCGAGTGGCTGCTTTAGAAGAAGATTTTGAATTAATAGATTGACTAGTATTGGCACTTGGCTTTTGCTTAAGTTGGCTTATAAGTTTGAGTGCATCTTGATTATCAGGCTGAATCTCAAGGCATTGCTTGGCGTAGTTCTCTGCTAACTGTGAATCTTTTGAATCTCCAGAAGACTGCCATTTCAGTTTATAAGCAGAAGCCATTCCATTCAGACAAGGAATATCTATAGGTTTGAGAGTAAGTGCTTGCTCAAATTCAGGGATAGCATCTTGCCAATTATTAAACTTTAGATAACCTAAGGCTCTAGTACGATGATTATTAAATACTTTCTGTATAAACTGCCAATCTGACTCTGATACGCCGAGACTTAAGGCAATGTCGTGTAGCTCTAACTCCGAAAGAGAACGGTTTTGCTGTTGTTGTTGAATTTCTAAGATTTTATCAAAGTAGGCTTCAAAATTTTGATTTTGTTCGTCCATTGTTTGTGTTTCTTTTTGATGTGTGAGTCTATCCTTAATCTATGACGAAAAATAAAAGTATTGAGTTTCCTATTATTTCAATAAATCCTTTAAAATGGAAATCTCAAGGGCTGGTGGACTGTTCTCATATAAAATCTTATAAACTGCTTTATTGATAGGCATACTTACTTGATATTTGCGATTGATTTCATAGATTCCTTTGACTGCATAATAGCCTTCTGCCACCATGTTCATCTCTACCTGAGCAGATTGTACGGTATATCCTCGCCCAATCATACTTCCAAAAGTGCGATTTCGGCTAAACTGAGAATATGCAGTAACTAGCAAATCACCTAAATAAACTGATTCATTTAGGTTTCGAGGATGGGGGCATATTTCATCTAAAAATCTTGCAATCTCATCTGTAGCATTGGCTACCAAAACTGCCTGAAAGTTATCTCCATAATTCAGCCCTCTTGCGATTCCGCCTGCCAAAGCAATGATGTTTTTAATCACGGCGGCATATTCTACACCGTACAAGTCATTGTTAAGACTGGCTTTGAGGTAAGGGCGACGTAACAGATGTGCAAAATGCTCTGCTACTTCTAAATCAGGTGCAGAGATGGTCAGGTAAGACTGTTTTTCGGAAGCTACTTCCTCAGCATGGCAAGGTCCGGCAATGACCGCCATTCTTTGTTCAGAAATATCAAACTTGTTGCTAAGCCATTCACTTACCAATAAATGTTCTTCGGGGATAATTCCTTTGACTGCCGAAACAATAATTTTATCTTCAAAATCTTCTTTTTTTAAGCCTATCAAAGCACTTTTAACAAAAGCTGCTGGCACAGCTATAATCAGATGTGAGGTATCTTTTAAGACATCCTTAAGTTGGTTCGTTGGCTTCACATATCTGCGAGAGTGCTGTACACTGCTAAGATAATCTGGATTATGGCGGTGTCTTCTTAGATGTTTTACGGCTTCTGCGTTTCTGAGCCACCACTTGACTTTCACTTTATTTTCTGATAAAATTTTGACGAGTGCAGTTGCCCAGCTTCCTCCTCCTATCATCCCTACGGTGGCTATAGGTGCTCTATTGAGGCGATTTTCTTTGAGTCTTTTAAAGTTAATCTTTTTGATGAATGATGCCAATTTTTATTTCGTTTTGAAACTGAATTAATTATAAATGATGAGTTATCCTGTCTATGCCTAACATAACTTAACTCAAGTTAGGTCATTATAAACTTCCAAAAGGTGTATTTTTAGATTTTTATACTGAACTAAAAAAATCGCCAAAGTAGCTACTTTGGCGATTTTTTAGGTATCGCTACGGTTAGATTATATTATTAATCCTTTACTTTGAGTCATCTGATTTGGTTACTTTCTGCCCATTCTCGAGCAGTTTAGAGATTAAATTAAAAGGGCCTATTACGATTTTATCACCTTCTTTGAGTCCTTTTACGATTTGAATATTTTCAAAATCACTGATGCCTGTACTCACTTCTTGGGTTCTAACTTCACCTTTTTCAGCATTATACAAAAAAACTACTTCTTTCACATCATCTTCCGCTCCTTTTGCTTTTGTATCTTTATTTTCTTCTGTATTACTTACTGGTTTTGAAGTTTTCCCAGAATTTCCACCTTTTTCTTGTAGTTGAGAAGCTGTACGAGTAGTAACTGCTGAAATAGGTACTGAAACTACGTTATCTTGTTGATTAGTAATAATATCTACTGCGGCAGTCATCCCTGGTCTAAAAGGAGAACGTCCAGCCTTTTTAAGATCTTTATAAGATTCAGGAAGAATACGAATTTTGACAGTAAATTCTGTAACTGCGTCTGCTGAGGTTGTATTGTTAGCAGTATTAGAGATTTCAGTTACGATTCCCTTAAATTTCTTGCCTGTGCTTGAATAAGCATCTACATCTATTTCTACAGTCTGACCTTCTTTTACTTTGATGATGTCATTTTCATTTACATCTACTTGCACTTCCATATCATCTAGATTTGCAATAATAAGCATCTCTGTACCAGCCATTTGTGCAGTTCCTACTACTTTTTCACCTTTTTCTACACTTAATTTAGAGATGATGCCACTTACAGGAGCATAGATTTCAGTTCGAGATAAATTATCTATACTTTGGCTTAGATTGGCTTGTGAAGACTGCACATTAAAATTAGCAGCCTGCGCACTCTCACCAGCTGCTTTGAGTTGCTGTTTGGCGACTTCAAAGTTAGTCTTAGCAGTCAGGAAATCTGTTTCTGAGATTACTTTTTGATCAAAAAGCTTCTTATTTCTTTCATATTCAGCTTCCGTTCTTGCAAGTTCTGCTTTTCTCTGTAGATAAACTGCTTGTGCTTGTGATGAATTTGATTTGACGGAGTTGAGAGAAGCTCGTGCACTTTGAGCTGCATCTTGAAAGTTATCAGGGCGTATGCGTATAAGTAACTGTCCTTGTTTGACAGAGTCACCTTCTTTGATATACACATCTACGATTTCACCCGAAACATCTGGACTAATCTTTACTTCAGTTTCTGGCTGAACCTTACCTGAGGCAGTTACTTTTTCTACAATTCGTACTTTTTTGACTAACCCTACTTGTATTTCATCAAGTTTTTCTTTTCCAACCCAGCCCATAGCTCGTGCTAAAAACACTAAAGCTAGCAACACAACTACAACAATAATGAGATTACGTAAAAGTTTACTTCCTGATTTTTTCTTCTTTGCCATGGTATTAATAATATGGATATTTGTTTATGAAAACAAAAGTAGAAAAAAAAAAAGATTTTAAGCGTAATTTTTTACATTTAATGGTTGGGAAGTATCAGATGTTGTGTGCAAAAATCATGAATTGCATGCTTTTATTTAGCTCTCTAATATTTTTATCTGTTGGTTATAATATGTAATCTTCTTAGGGCTTATCTCTATCTCTTTTAATTGCTGGTAAACATCAATTGCTTCTTCTATTTTTCCTTCACTAAAAAACTGAATAGCTAGTCTTTCACTCAATCCTAGCTCTTTTTCTTGTTGTAGATTTTTAGTTTGAGGTGTTTTAAAGAGATTTTTTTAAGAACTTATACATTCTATTTTTTATTTTTATAATGACTTTAAATAACTGTAGGTAGTGTGTTATAAATGTAATGTTTTCAAATTTTGAAAATCATTGTAAGAGTATTTATATGAGAAAAAAAGCATACTGAACTCATCCTTACAAATATAACACTACCATAACTGTAAACCTATACCTAACTCTTAAGTATTTCTATTTGCTGGTCATAGTACATCTTTTTTTCTAATCGTGTTTCTCTTTCTCTTAGTTTAATGTAGATAGCCACTGCTTCCTCTTGTTTTCCTTCGTTAAAAAGCTGAATAGCAAGTCTTTCACTTAGTCCTGTTTCTTCTTCTGTCACTTTAAAGTTACTCACATTCGCTTCTGTATTAGGTTGAGCAGAGGTATTAGAAGGTTTACTTTCTGCTTCTTGGCTTTTGATTACGTTAATTTGGCTGATGTAATAGCTTGCTTTTTGAGGGTTTTTTTCTAGTAATTGCTCATAAATCTCTATAGCTTTTTTGTTTTTTCCTTCATTGAAGAAATAGACTGCTTTTTCTTCACTTAAATCTTCTGTCTTTTGTTGACTTTGCCTTAAAGGAGGTTGATTTTTATCTTCTATTTGATTGGAAAAGGAAGTATCAGGCTTTGATTCTGGTTTGAAGACAAAAGGCTCTTCTGTCTCGGAGACATCAGAACTTTTACGTTTGAGTTCTTCAAAAGGGTCAGTATCATCTGCAACACGTTCTACTATATGTATATCATCTAAGGCTTCTAATTCTGCAAAAAAAGAAGAGGTATCTTCTGTTACTTGGTTAGGCGCTTTTTGAATAGGTGCTGCTATTAGTGAGTCTAAATTATAAACTTTATCAGTGTTGGCTTCGGTTTCTTCAAAAAAACTGTTATCTGGCACATCTTCTTCTATTTCATCAAAAAAGGAAATGTTGTCTTTGTAAGTATTCTCCACTTTAGAAAGGTTGATTGATTCATTTTCCTCTTGCAAATCATCGGGAGAGATAGTGTCTTCTTCTATTTCTTGAGAAATCTCTGATATATTGATATCATCTTCTGAGCCTATCCCTTCAAAAAACGAGGTGCTTTCAGAGGATTGATTAATGAGAGTTTCTGTCTCTGAGAGACTTGCCTCTGGTATATTTTCAAAAAAAGGAGCAACCTCTTCATCTTCTTTTGGCTCATTTTCTTCGGCAAGTGTAAGATATTCTGGTTTATCTGTCAAGATTGCCAGTTGCTTATAGTAATAACTTGCTTTTTGAGGATTAATCTGGACAAGTTGTTTAAAGACTTCTTCTGCCTCCTCTATTTTACCATCATGAAAGAAATCTAAGGCTATTTTTTCAGAAGGTTCACCTTCAAAGTTTACTTTGGGAGAAGGTATATCTTCTTCTTCTTGAGTATCTTCGGTATTGATTTCATCAAAGAAAGAAGTATCTAAACTTTCTTGGACATCTTTGCTGTCTTCTTCCTCTAACTCATTATTGGGACTCAGAATATTCTCTTTGTCTTCTAAAACATCTTCCCCCAAGTGTTTCAAATCAGAATCTTCCTCTTCTATTACATCAAAGAATGAAGAAGTAGTATTGGTATCATCTTCTTCTTTATTTGGTTTTACGGTTTCAAAATTTTCTACTTCCTCAAAAGTACTGATCATCTTAGGAGCATCAGAGTCAATCGGCTCAAAGTGTGTTTTTAGTTTGATATTGCTATTTCCGTTGGTTTTATCTCCATTTGATTGGATGAGAACCCTAAGTTGATTTCGGTCATAAGCATAAGAAGCTGCTCTCCTGATTTTTTGAGGGGCAAGCATACTTTCTTTGTCTTGAGTATATTTGGCAATCAACAGATGAGTAATCTGAAAATAAGGATAAGTCGCAGCCATTTCTTCCAGACTTTCTAAATCTATTTCTGAAATTAGGTTTGGCTCATCTATCAGTCTAAGAAGTGTACTTTTATCCATGCTATTAAGTCATTTTGGGCTTACCAATCGGCTACCGTTTTATTAAAAATATCTAAAATAATTTGCTCAAAAATCTCATCAATTTTAGTGCTTTCTACTTGGTCTAGGGTTTGCTCTTGTGGAAAGTCAGAATAAAAAGAAAAACTCTGCGTAAAATTCTTTTTTTCATCTTTTCTATTCACAAAGTCTAGCTCTACGGCAATAGTGAGTCGGTTTTGAGCAGCTCGAGAATCACCAGAGGGTGCTATTGGTAAGACTTGATAAGTTTTGACGTGTCCAGAGATTTCAAGTTCACCTTCTTTGTCCGCAATTGCTAGGGGTGAGTTACGCTGATAGTATTCTTTCAGACGTTCAGTAAAATCTTGCCCAAGACTTGGGGGACCATTCCCTGCCCTATTCTGAAAATTAGCTATATAAATAGTCTTTGCTTCTGTATTAACCCCTGTCAATGAATAATTTACAAATCTGCATTGTGTGAGACCTAGCATCAATAGCACAAGACAAAAGAATAAAAAAGTATATTTTTGGTGACTTATCATTGAAGGTTTATTATGATTTTACCTAAGTAATATATTAAAAAGTTTATTTTTTTCACTTTAAATAACTCACTATCAATAGATTAACGTCTGTTATATTTTGATTTTGATTTACTGTTCAATTGAATTATATTCAAATAATGAATATAATTACAATAAAGTTGAGTAAAAATAATGATTTTTATTGAAAATTATAAGTTAAGTCATTGATTTAACATTATTTACAAAAAAAATGAGTTATTAGGTTATTGGGTCATTGAGTTAATTGGGCATTAATAACTTATTATCCCAATAACCTATTCTCTAATCTCCTACTTCTCTATTTCGTATTGCTTTATTTTTCTATAAAGAGTTCTTTCGGAAATTCCTAAATCCTGTGCTGCATTTCTGCGTCGGTGATTATTTTTCTTTAATGCCTTGATAATGAGTTCTTTTTCTTTATCTTCTAATGACAATGAATCACTTTCTTCTTCATATACAATGTCATGAGTTCTGTATTTATCATCATCAATGTCTTCATTTTCATTATTTTCTTCATTTTCTTTTATCTCGATGATATTTTTGCTTTCACCTGACCTTGTGTTTTTATGTAGTAGCAGTGTTTCTGGTCTAGCAGGATAGTTATTGTATATTTTTTCTAGATTTTCTTGCTGACTAATATCATCAAAAAGGTCTTTATGATTGTTGATAAACTCTTTGCTAAAGTTTCCTGCTTGGATGAGCTGTAGCACTAGTTTTTTCAGTTCATTTACATCTTGTCGCATCTCAAAGAGTATTTTATAAAGTAACTCTCTTTCAGAAAAATTCTCTTTTGACTGATCATTAAAAAGTGTAAGTGCTTGACTTTTTTCTTCTTCTGGATGATATTTTTTAATAACTCTAGCATCTATCTCAGCCCCTTCTTCCTCGAGCAAAGAGATTTGGTCAGCAAGATTTTTTAGCTGACGGATATTACCAGGAAATCTAAACCTAGACAAGGCATTTTTGCCTTCTTCAGTCAATTTGACAGGTATGATTCTGTGTTTTTCGGCAAAATCAGTAATAAACTTTCTAAATAATAAAAATAAATCATCTCCTCGCTCCCGCAAAGGTGGAACTTCTATCGGAACTGTACTTAAGCGATAATATAAATCTTGACGAAATTTCTTTTCGCTGATTGCATTCATCAAATCTACATTGGTAGCAGCTACTATACGCACATTGGTTTTGAGGGGTTTGGAAGAACCCATACGGATAAACTCCCCATTTTCTAGGATTCTCAAAAGCATAGATTGAGATTGTAGGGGCATTTCTCCAATTTCATCCAAAAAAATTGTTCCTCCATCCACTACTTCAAAATATCCTTTTCGCATCTCAGTAGAGCCAGTAAATGCTCCTTTTTCATGCCCAAAAAGCTCAGAATAAATAGTCCCTTCTGGGATTGCACCACAGTTAATGGCAATAAATGGGCCGTGCTTGCGAGTACTTAAACTATGGATAATCTTAGAAAAAGATTCTTTTCCTGTTCCGCTTTCTCCTCTGATAAGTACACTCAGGTCAGTCTGAGCTACTTGTATAGCCCTTTGTATAGCTTCATTGAGTAAGGGGGAATTACCTATGATTCCGAATCTTAATTTTACTGACTGAATATTTGTATCTCTCAAAATAGTCTCCTTTCAAAGCCCCACTCCCCCAAAGGGGGGTTAAATATTATAATAAAATCATTATTGAACCGTGAAATTTAAGAGACTTTACAATTTTATCAGAAAAGTTCACCCTTTGGGGGTTAGGGGGCTTTTCTAGTCCTTAAACTGATTATCTCCTAACAGTTCTTGAAGTTTTGTTTCTAATTCTTTTTGTTTTTGGGATGTGTAAGCACCAGAGGTAGCATAGACGATTTTCCCATTTTTATCCATCAAAAAGAAGTAAGGTATCTCTCTTTCACCTTTAGATTTACCCAAATCTAGTACTTCATAATCATTGAGCGTCTTGCCTTTAACCACTACTATATGTTCTTGCCAGTGAGGCTGTACGTTTTCTTCTAGTGCAGTAAATACTTTTTTAGCTCCTAATTTATTCGCACCCGTCAGCAATACCACAAACTTAATGTTGGCATCATAAGGGTCAAATTCAAATAAATTAGTCCCTGGTGCTTGGATAAATAAATCAAATAAAGGCTTTCTCCAATTTTTGAGATACTCTTCTGATTTTTGAGAATATGC
>Ga0163144_10024844_pt1 | contig 11736 bp, 9 predicted proteins | sample OliLak19BULKMAT1_FD_123175 | JGI IMG/M metagenome (GOLD analysis project Ga0163144, IMG submission 123175) | Freshwater microbial mat bacterial communities from Lake Vanda, McMurdo Dry Valleys, Antarctica - Oligotrophic Lake LV.19.BULKMAT1 | ecosystem: Environmental > Aquatic > Freshwater > Lake... | reverse complement strand
GCAGCGTGCGCTTGGCCCCGCTGAAGGCTTCTTCCAGGCCGATGTCAATCGGCTGTTCCATGTCTTCGCCGCGCAGGCTGCCCCAGGCGCTGGTGCTGGGGCTGGTGCGGGCGCGGGTGCTCGGGCCGCGCCTGGCCCCGCCCGCGAACAGGCTGGTGAAGAACTCGGAGAAGCCGCCCTGGCCGAACAGGTCGTTCAAGTCTTGGGCCGCGCCGGGGCGGCTGCCCGCGCTGCCGCCGCCCATGCCGGCCCACTGGCTGAAGTCGAAGCCGGCGTTGCCCTGGCCGGAGCGCTGCCACTGGGCATAGCTGGCCCCCAGTTGATCGTACTTGGCGCGCTTGGCGGGGTCGCCCAGCACTTCGTAGGCTTCGTTGATCTCTTTGAACTTGTCTTCGGCCTTGGCGTCGCCGGGATTTTTGTCGGGGTGATGCACCTGGGCCAGGCGGCGGAAGGCGCTCTTAATGTCCTTCTCGGTCGCCTGTTTATCTACGCCCAGCACCTTGTAATAGTCGCGGTATTCCATCGCCCGTCTCCTTCAACCACAGCCATTTGATTCTAGGACCGAGATACACGGCCCGTCAAGGCAAAAGCCGCTTCTCTTATCGCTTTCTTATGCGGCGCGGCGGCTGGCCCAAAACGGCTGCGGCCCGTCAGTAGCCCGGCGGGCAGTCACCCCTGCCCTGTCTCTTTCTCTTTCCGCCGGACGCAGCGCCTTAGAAAAAACCGCCTGATTAGCGGCCTTTCGTTTCCCTTATCCGAATACCCGTGCTATCATGACGACCCTATGGCCCCCCGACAGCATGAGCGGATATTGGTGGTAGATGACGATCCGGCCGTCCGCGATCTCATCGTCCAGCAGGTGCTGGAGCCGCAAGGCTACCAGGTAGAGGCGGCCCCCGATGGGGCGACCGCCCTGCAAATCGCGCTCCGCACCCCGCCCGACATCATTATAACGTCCCTCGACCTGCCGGGGCTGTCGGGCCGTGACCTGATGGCCGCGCTGCGCAGCCAGGGCTTTCAGACCACCATCATCGCCACCGGGCCGCGCGGGGCCGACTCGCAGGCGGTGCAGGCCTTCCGGCTGGGGGCCAAAGACTACCTGGGCAAGCCGCTGCGCGAGGCCGAATTGGTCTCCAGCCTCGACCACGCCCTGGCCGATGTGCGGCTGCGGCGCGAGCGCGAGAGCCTGTCCGAGCGGCTGGCCGCCGCCAACCAGCAGCTCGAAAAGCGCGTTAAAGAACTGACCACGCTGGCCGGCATCGGCAAAGCAGTGACGGCCGTGACGGCCCTGACCCAGTTGTTCACGCGGCTGCTGGAGGCCGGGCTGTTCGTCACCGAGGCCGACGTGGGCTGGCTGATGTTGGCCGAAGAAACGGCCGGTAAGCCGATTCTGCGGGCCGGCAAGAACCTGCCCAACCTGACCACCATCCGCATCAACCAGCCCTGGGATGACGGCATCTCGTCGCTGCTGATGCTGTCGGGCGAAGGGTTGACGCTGGCCGGTTCGGCGCTCGCGAAGCTGCGGGCCGGGCAGGTGGTGAAGGCGGCCGTGGCCGTGCCGCTCAAAGCCAAAGACCGGGTCATCGGCGTGATCGTGGCCGGCAACCGCACCGGCCGGGCCTTTACCGAGCGCGATCAGACCATGCTGTCGGCCGTGGCCGATTACGCCGTGATTGCCATCGTGAACGGGCGCTTCTTTCAAGCGATGCAAGCCCGCGTGCAGGCGCTGCAGCAGGGTTATGAGGCCCAGGTGGCCGACAACGCCCGCCAAGACCAGAACCTGCAGCGCATCACCCAGCAGTTGCGCGCACCGCTGATCCAGGCGCGCGGCACACTTGAGCCGCTGGTGCACGGCCAGAACGGCGTGCTGGCCCCGCGGCAGGCCGAGAGCGTGCACGCCGCGCTCGAACGGCTGGCCGCCCTGCAGCGGCTGGTGGATGAACTGCCGGCCACGGCCCAACCCGCCGGCGGCGCGACCAAGACCACCACCTGAGAGCGCGCCGCCGCCGCGGCTGCCAGGCCGCGCGCACCGCCCCACTCAACCTTCCCCTCGCCGTGCAGTAGTACTATCGGATAATCCATCCAGAGCGCCATTTTGACTCGTCCGGCGCTGTTTTCAATGCTATCATACGCGCGATGGTGCCGCCTGAGCAGGAAGCGGGTATGTCTGCCGAAAAAATCCTAGTCATTGATGATTCGCGCGAGATGCGCGACCTGATGGTCAACTACATCCTCCGGCCGAACGGCTATAACACGCTGATGGCCGAGAACGGCCTGGCGGGCCTGACCCTGGCCCGCCAAGACACGCCCGACCTGATCATCGCCGACATGAAGATGCCGGAGCTGACCGGCCTGGAACTGGCGCAGATGGTGTTGCGCGAGGGGCTGGGCATTCCAGTCATCCTGGTGACGGCCGAAGGCTCGGAAGAGCTCGCCAAGCTGGCGTTGCGCAGCGGCGTGGCCGACTACATCATCAAGCCCTTCAGCGAAGAGGAATTGCTGGGAGCGGTGCGGCGCACGCTCAGTGCGGTGCAGAGCCGGCGCGAGACGGTGCGGATGCAGGCCGAACTAGCCGCCGCCCACCAGACCGTGGTGCAGCGGCTGAAAGAGCTAGAAACCCTCACCAACATCGGCCGCGAAGTGACCTCGGTGCTCGACCTAGACCAGGTGCTGGCCAAGGTGGTCGAGGCGGCCGTGAATCTGACCGGGGCCGAAGAAGGCTCGCTGCTGCTGCAAGACGACACGGCGCACGAGCTGACCATGCGGGCCAGCAAGAACTTTGAAGACAGCTTCGTGCGCACCTTCCGGCTGCGCTCGCAGGACTCGCTGGCGGGCTATGTGGTGCGCACCGGCGAGGCCGTGCTGCTGGACGAGAACTCCCCGCAAAAGATCAAGACCGCCTATCTGGTCCACAGCCTGGTGTACGTGCCGCTGAAGGTGCGCGAGCGCGTGATCGGCGTGCTGGGCGTGGACAATCGGCGCGCCGGGCGGGCCTTTACGCGCCACGACCAGCGGCTGCTGCAGGCCCTGGGCGACTACGCCGTGATTGCGATTGACAACGCCAGCCTGTATGCCCGCACCGAGCGCGAGCGCGCCCAACTCGAAACGATCCTGCGCGAGACCGAGGACGGCGTGATTGTGGTGGACGCGCAGAACAAACTGATCCTGATGAACCCGACCGCCCGCACCGCTTTAGGCGTGAACAGCGCCGAGATCGCCGGGCGCGATTTTGCCAGCGTGATCCGCAACGTGGAAGTGCGCGAGTTGTTCCAAGGCAAGAGCCGCCGGGCGGAGGTGACGCTGGACGACGGCCGGGTGTTCATCGCCCACCTGACGCCGATTGTGGCTGTGGGCCGGGCGGTGATGCTGCAAGACATCACGCACCTCAAAAAGCTCGACCGCATCAAGAGTGAATTTGTGACCACGGTGTCGCACGACCTGCGCTCGCCGCTGACGGCCATCCTGGGCTATGTCGAACTCATCAGCCGGGCCGGGCCGATCAACGAGCAGCAGGCCGAGTTCATCCGGCGGGTGCAGTACAGCGTCCAGTCCATCACCTCGCTCATCACCGACCTGCTCGACCTGGGCCGGATCGAGGCCGGCTTCGACTCGCAGAAGGAGCCGACGCACCTGGCGCTGGTGGTGCGCTACGCCGTGGATGGGCTGCGGCAGCAAGCCGACCTCAAGCACCAGACGCTGCAAATTAACGTGCCAGAGAATCTGCCGCCCATCTTTGCCAACCCGCCGCGCGTGCGCCAGATGCTGGCGAACCTGATTGACAACGCCATCAAGTACACGCCCGACGGCGGCCAGGTGAGCGTGACAGCCCGCAGCGACGACGGGCTGATCCTGATTACGGTGACCGACAACGGCATGGGCATCCCCCCAGCCGACCTGCCCTATATTTTTGACAAGTTCTACCGGGCCTCGAACAGCCGCCAGGACTTTGCCGGCACGGGGCTGGGGCTGTCTATTGTGAAGTCCATCGTGGACAACCACGACGGCCGCATCTGGCCGGACTCGCCGCCGGGCGTCGGCACCACGTTTACGATTGTGCTGCCGCAGCACAACGCCGCCGGGCAGCCCAAGACGGCCGCCAGCCCGAGTTAGCGGCCCGGACGGACGCAATAAAAAGACACCCCTGCGCAGGGGTGTCTTTTTGATTCGGCGGGGCGACCTCACCCCCGGCCCCTCCCCGGTGCGGAGGTGACTTTGTGATGAGGGAATAATGCAATCGGCAATATCGCACGAGGGGGTGAGGGGATAAGCGTTTGGACAGCCCTCACCCCGGCCTCCCCGGTGCGGGGAGGGTGACTGTCTGATGAGATACCAGAACGATCACCGCGCACAGCGCGCTACCACGCGGCGCATCCGTTTCACCCGAAGGGGCTATGGGCGAAGCCCCATCCGTTGCCACGGCCGTTGCCACTACGGCAGCACGCTGAACGTGACGGCCGCGCTGGTGAGCGTTTCGCCGGTCGTCAGGCGGGCCTCGGCGGTGAGGGTATGGGCGCCGGGCTCCAGCGCCCACCACCACTCGAAGGGCGCGCTGGTGGCGGTGCCGAGCGGCTGGCCGTCGAGGCGGTAGGTGACCGAGCGCAGCGGGCCGGCGGCGGCCACGCGGAAGGGCACTTGCTGACTGGCGCGCGGCAGCCGGGGCGAAATTTGGTAGATGGTGTTGGGGTCGGGCGCGATAAGCTGGAGCGCGGCCGTCGGTGATTGCGCGGCGGCCACCACGTCGGCCGGCGGCTGTGGAAAGCCGTTCTGGCGCGCCCACTCCTGCGCCTGGGGCGGCAGCACCAGGAACACCCGCGTGACGACCGACTCGGGCGGCGTGGTCGGGCCGGCCAGGCCGCCGGTGCGCGCGTCTAGCTCAAAGGCTTGATACAGGTCGTCGGGCTGGGTGGGCACGGCCCCGGCCAGGAACCACTCGGTGCTGGTGCGCGGGCAGAGCGGCGTGGGCAGCCGGCCGGAGGGCACGCACACCACCGCCTGCACCAGGCCGGCCGGCGCGCTGAAAACCTGCTCCGGCTTGCCGGCCAGCGCGGCGCGCATGAAGTCGTGCCAGATCGGCCCGGCCCCGGCGATGCCGCTGAGGTTGATCATCGGCGTGTTGTTGGCGTTGCCCACCCATACCCCGACGACTAAGTCGGGCGTGTAACCCACGGTCCAGTTGTCGCGGTAGTCGGTGGTGGTGCCGGTCTTGACCGCCGCCGGGCGGCCGATTTGCAGCACGCTATTGAAGCCAAAGGTGGCCGCGCGGGCGGTGTTGTCCGACAGGATGTCGCTGATCAGGAAGGCCACGCGCTCGTCGAGCACGCGGGCCGCGACCGGCGGATGCCACTGGTCAATCACTGTGCCATCGGCGCGCTCGACGCGCAGGATGGCGGTCGGCTCGACCCGCAGCCCGCCGTTGGCAAACACGCCAAAGGCCGCCGTCAGGTCGAGCAGGCGCACTTCGCCGCCGCCCAGCGCCAGCGAGAGGTCGTAGCGGTCGGGGTCGGTTAGGGTGGTCAGCCCCATGCGCCCGGCGAGGCCGAGCAGCGTAGGCACGCCCACATGGTCGAGCGTGAGCACGGCCGGCAGGTTGAGGCTGCCGGCCAGCGCGGCGCGGGCCGACACCGGGCCGTGATAGGCGCGGTCGTAGTTCTGCGGCACGTACGAGAAGCCCTCTTTGGTGACGAAGGCCGTGCGCACATCGAGCAGCATGGTGGACGGGTTCCACGGGCAGGCGCCGGGGGCGGCGGCGGCGCAGTACTCGGGCGAGAAGGCGGCGGCATAAGTCAGCGGCTTGATGGCGCTGCCCGGCTGGCGCGGGGCCAGCGCCAGGTTGACCGCGCCGGCGATCTCGTCGTTGAAGTAGTCGGGCGAGCCGAGCAGCGCCAGGATCTGGCCGGTGTGCGGGTCGAGCGCCACCAGGGCGGCGTCGGTGGCGTTGGGGGGCGGGCCGTCGCCGCTAGCCAGGTCGGCCAGGCGGCGCTGGGCGATAGCCTGGGCCGTGCGGGTCAGGTCCAGGTCGAGCGTGGTCCACACCGTCAGGCCGGAGTAGAGCACCTCCGGGCCATAGCGGCGCTCCAGCACGTTCCAGACGTAGAAGACAAAGTGCGGGGCTTCAATCGGAAAGGCCGCCGCGCTCCATTGCAGCGTTTCGGCGCGGGCCAGGCGGGCGGCCTCGGCGGTGAGCGCGCCCTGCTTAACCATCAGATCGAGCACCACGCCCTGGCGCTCGGCGGCGGCCTGCGGGTAGAGCAGCGGGTCGTAGTTGGAGGGGGCCTGCGGCAGCCCGGCCAGCAGCGCGCTTTCGGCCAGATCGAGGTCGCTGACCGACTTGCCGAAGTAGGTGCGGGCGGCGGCCTCGACGCCGTAGGCCAGGTGGCCGTAGTAGGTCTGGTTGAGATACAGCGCCAGGATGTCGTCTTTGGTGTAGGCCCGCGCCAGCCGCCAGGCCAGCACCGACTCGCGCAGCTTGCGGGTGAGGGTGCGCTGGGCGCGCTCCTGCGGGTCGAGCAGCATGTTGCGCGCCACTTGCTGGGTGATGGTGCTGCCGCCGGCCAGCACCTCGCCGCCGGTCAGGTTGATCCACACGGCGCGCACAATGCCCACCAGGTCTACGCCCGGGTTGGTGTAGAAGCTAGAGTCTTCGGTGGCGATGGTGGCCTGCTGCAAGGCCAGCGGGATGTCGGCCAGCGGCAGCGTGGTGTGGTGGACGCCGGCCGGGTCGGTGATCGCGTACAGCAAGCGGCCGTCGCGCGCCAGCAGCCGGGTGGAGGGCACGACCAGGTTCTCGGTCAGCCGGTCGAGCGAGGGCAGGTCTACCACCAGCCACTGGTAGGCGGCCACGGCGGCCACCAGCAGCAACCCGGCGGCGAGGGCGGCCAGGCGCAGGACGGTGGCACGGCGAAGGGTGAGGCGGCGGCGCGGCATTGGTCAAAATTCTAACATGACAGGCGTAAGACTCCGGCCGGGGGCAAAGCGTTCCGTCCGCCGAGTATAATTCGAGCAAATGGAACTACTCATTGACGGGGCCAGAACGCTGCTCAATCTCGAACTCACGCCGGCCCAAGTCGCCGCCTTTCAGACGTATGCGGACGAGCTGCGGGCCTGGAACGAGCGCTTCAACCTGACCGCCATCACCGACGACGAGGGCATCCAGGTGAAGCACTTTCTGGACTCGCTGTCGGTGCTGTTAGCGCTGCCGGCGGGCGCGGCCGGGCGGCTGATTGACGTGGGCACCGGCGCGGGCTTCCCCGGGCTGCCGCTGAAGATCGTCTGCCCCGACTTGCGCGTGACGCTGGTAGAGGCCACCGGCAAGAAGGCCGCGTTCTGCGAGGCGGTAGCGGCCAAGCTGGGCCTGAGCGGGGTGACGGTGGTGAAGGCGCGGGCCGAGGAGATCGGGCAAGCGCCTGAACACCGCGAACAGTACGATTGGGCGGTGGCGCGGGCGGTGGCCGAGCTGGCGGTGCTGGCCGAGTACCTGCTGCCGCTGGTGCGCGTGGGCGGGCAGGCCATCGCGCAGAAGGGCGCGGGCGCGCCGGCCGAAACGCGGGCTGCCGAGGCCGCCGTGCGCCAGCTGGGCGGGGGGCCGGCGCAGACGCGGCCGGTGGCGCTGCCCGATCTGGCCGACGCGCGCTATCTGGTCGTGTACGCCAAGGTGGCGGCCACGCCCCCGGCCTATCCGCGCCGGGTGGGCGTGCCGTCGAAAGCGCCGCTGCGGTAGCAGCGGCGGTGCAAAGGACTGGTGTTGGGACGAATGGATATCTCTGCGATTACAGATTACTTGTACGTGGGCGGCCAGCCGGCGCACACCGAGCGCGAGGACTTGGGCGCGCTGAACGTCGGGCTGGTCATCAACATGCGCGGCGAGAGTAGGCCGCGCGCCGCCTTCGACGCGCCGCCGCTGAGTGTGCTGTGGCTGCGCACCTACGACTTCTTCCTGACGCCGATTACGATGGGCGTGCTGGATAGGGGCGTGCGGGCCGCCGCGCCGATCATTGCCCAGGGCCAAAAGGCGCTGGTGCATCGCCGGCACGGGCGGCACCGCAGCGTGGCAACCTGCCCTCGTTCTTTCAGGGTGGCGGCGGCGATCATGATCGCGCAGGGCTACACGGCGCGCGACGCCATGGCGCGCCTGAGCGCCCAGCGCCCCCACGCCGACCCGCAGGCCTGGCACATCCGCCGGCAAATTGAACACTATGAGCAGCATTGGCTGAGGAGCAGACGCGCATGACGCCTTCCCCCACGCCCGATCACGAGACCCCGCCCGGCCTGGCGCCCTCGGCCCAGCGGGTGCAGGACGCGCTGGCGGCGCAGGGCGTGCCGCTGACGGTGGTGGAACTGCCGCAGAGCACGCGCACGGCGGTCGAGGCCGCCGCCGCCATCGGCACGACCGTGGCGCAGATCGTCAAGTCGCTGATCTTTCGCGCGCCGCACAGCGACCGGGCGGTGCTGGTGCTGGCCAGCGGCGTGAACCGCGTGAACGAAAAGGCGGTGGCGGCGCTGCTGGGCGAGCCGCTGGGCAAGGCCGACGCCGACTTTGTGCGGGCGCGCACCGGGTTTGTGATCGGCGGGGTGTCGCCGGTGGGCCACAGCGCGCCGCTGCCGACGTATATTGATGAAGACCTGCTGACGTTTGACGAGTTGTGGGCGGCGGCCGGCACGCCCAACGCCGTGTTCCGCCTGACGCCCGCGCAGCTCGTCAGCCTGACGGGCGGCACGGTCGGGAAGATAAAACTCGTGTAACCCACTGTGTGGTCAGCCAAGCACACCTGGTAAGCTAACCTGGCTGGTCGCAAACATTGATATAGGTAGTGAGGCTGAATTCATGGCAAAAGTCACCACTCAAATTCTGCTGGGAGATTGCCGCGAAGTGTTGAAAACGCTGCCCAGCAACAGCGTTGATCTGATTATCACCTCGCCGCCGTATGCGGACAGCCGCGCCGCGACCTATGGCGGGATTAAGCCCGATGACTATGTGCAGTGGTTTTTGCCAGCCAGCCAGGAGCTGTTGCGCGTGCTGCGCCCGACCGGCACGTTTATCTTGAATATCAAAGAGAAGGTGGTCGAGGGGGAGCGCCACACTTACGTTTTAGAACTGATCCTCGAAATGCGGCGGCAGGGTTGGCTGTGGACCGAGGAATTCATGTGGCACAAGAAGAACTGCTACCCCGGCAAATGGCCCAACCGCTTCCGCGATGCCTGGGAGCGGCTGCTGCAATTTAATAAGGCCAAGCACTTTAATATGTACCAAGAAGCAGTCATGGTGCCGATGGGCGCGTGGGCTGAGCGCCGCCTCAAGAATCTAAGCAAGACGGACAAGGAACGCGACCCGTCGAAAGTTGGCAGTGGCTTTGGCAAACGGGTGGCCAATTGGCTTGACCGAGAAACTGCCTATCCGACGAACGTCTTGCACCTGGCGACGGAAACCAAGAATAAGAATCACAGTGCGGTATTTCCTGAGGCATTGCCGGAATGGTTTGTCAAGCTCTTTACGCAAGAGGGCGATATGGTGCTTGATCCGTTCATGGGATCAGGTACCGCGCTGCGGGTCGCGCACCGCCTGAACCGCAATTCAATCGGCATCGAATTGCAGCCGGAATATGTAGAGGCGGCCCAACTGACCTCCAACGCTGGGCCCAGCCTGACGCCCGCGCGGCTCGTCAGCCTGACCGGCGGCACGGTCGGGAAAATAAAGACCGACTAGCACGCAAGTGCTGATACGGGTGGACGACGACCTATTTCGACTATATTTGCCTTTGGTCGTAAAATCAACGCCTGGGCTGGGACAACTAAGGACTCTCGTCAAAATAAGTTGACATATTTTTGTGCTGGCTGCCCGGAAAATTGGGTCGAGAGCTGGCAATCACAGCTCATGTTATTTTGCCGAGGCTCCTAACGGGAAGGATAGGGCATTGAACGCAAGCGACATCATTCATTACGGGCACGACTTTGTAACGCGCAACCTGGTTGATTTGCCGCTGGAGCACTGGGAGACGCCCAACGTCTGCGGCTGGTGGTCGAGCAAGCTCATCATCGCCCACCTGGCGTCGTACGAGCTGCTGCTGGGCGAAGTGCTGCGCTCGTTTCAAGCCGGCGGCGGCCCCAGCCCTAGCCCCTACCTGGAGCTGCTCACCGGCCAGGGCGGGCAGGTGTTCAACGACGAGCAAATTGACGCGCGCAAAGACCGCAGCGCCGCCGAGCTGTACGCCGAATACAATGCCGCCGCCGCCGACAGCCACCGGCTGGTGGGCCTGCTCGACGGCGAGACGCTGCGCCGCCCCGGCGCCATCCCGTGGTACGGCGCGGAATACGCGCTGGACGACTTCATCGTCTACCAATACTACGGCCACAAGCGCGAGCACACGGCCCAAATCAACGTCTTCAAGGACGGGCTCAAGGCGGCGGGCAAGCTGCCGGCGGCTTAAACGCCAACCGGGCGCCGCGCGCAATGCGCGCGGCGCCCGGTTTCTTGTTCGGCGCTACTCAATCACTCGACGGGTTGCAACTCAGAAACAATCGTTCGGTTGGCATCGGGCCGGCGCTTGCGCCCCAACCCTCAGACCCGCTCTCGATCAACACAGACGCTTACTTGGCCAACACCTTGATGCTCTTGGGCTTGGCGGCCTCGGCCTTGGGCAAGCGCACGGTCAGCACGCCCTGCTCCACGTTGGCCGCCGCCTGCGCGCCGTCCACTTCGGTCGGCAGGGTCAGGGTGCGCACGAACTGGCCGGAGCGGCGCTCGCGCAGCAGCCACTGGTCGTTCTCGCCCACCTGAGGCGCGGGCAGCTCGCCGCGCAGGGTGACGGTGTCGCCCAGAACTTCCAGGTGCAGGTCCTCGGCCTTCAGGCCGGGGACGGCGGCGGTGATGACGTAATCATCCCCGCTCAGGACCACGTTCAGCGGCAGGGCCGCGATGGTGGGGTTGCTCAACTGCGGGTTGACCACCGACTCGTCGAACAGGCGGTTAACCGCGGCGGCAAAACGACTGGGGCGATAAGCATACTGGAACATGGTTAACTCCATCCTTTGTAGTAGCAGTGTGTGTGCTGGGTGCGAACTTGACTGCATCATACTCAGGCCGCGTTAGAGGTCTGCTAGCGCTTTGTCGGAGATATGTTAACGGCGGAGAAGAGCAGAGAAAAAGATGCTGCGCGTAAGAAAAAGGTGGGGCCGAGGCAGCGCGGGGGTCGGGCGGCCCCGCTGGGTCCGCTGCTGCTTCAGTCGAGATGATTGGCCGTCCGCCCGGACGCACAGGCCGGCCCAGCGTCCCCTCGGTATTTAGGGCCGCAGCCGTTTTGGGCCAGCCGCCGATTTTTCAATGCTGGGGTGGCTCGTCCACCCCAGCATTGAAAAATCGGCCTCGGTCAGATATGCAGTCTCACCATCACACCGTGCGGTGAGAACCCGCCCCGACAGTGTGGGCCATTCATCCAAGCGACCGCCGTATAATGGAAATGAATTTCTGATAATCCTTGGGTAGAATTCACGTCATCAACGGCCAGCCAAATGGCCGCAGTGCAAAAGGATATACTCATGAATCTCGACAAATTTACTCAAAAAGCGCAGGAGGCCGTGCTGGAGGCCCAGCGCCTGGCGGGCGAGCAGCAGCACCAGCAAATTGACCCCGATCACCTGCTGTTGGCCCTGCTGCGGCAGGCCGACGGCGTCGCGCCCCAGGTGGTGGCCCGGCTGGGCGACCCCAACGCCCTGGCCGCCCAGGTCGAAGCCGCCCTGGCTGCG
>Ga0163144_10024843_pt1 | contig 11736 bp, 8 predicted proteins | sample OliLak19BULKMAT1_FD_123175 | JGI IMG/M metagenome (GOLD analysis project Ga0163144, IMG submission 123175) | Freshwater microbial mat bacterial communities from Lake Vanda, McMurdo Dry Valleys, Antarctica - Oligotrophic Lake LV.19.BULKMAT1 | ecosystem: Environmental > Aquatic > Freshwater > Lake... | reverse complement strand
GAAACCTCCGACATGCGCGATCCGAATGCCGGACCAAACTGGCCGCCGCCCGGTGGCTACATTCCTTACCAGCGTCCACCGTATCCTTCAACGTGGGCGAGAATGCACGGTGAAGGCCGGGTGTTTTTTACGGCGATTGGCCATCGGGAGGATACGTGGACGAATCCGATCTTTCAGGAAATCCTCTTTGGTGGTCTCGCCTGGGCGGTGCGTGATGCGGAGGCGGCGATCACTCCCAATCTGAAGCAGGTGACCCCGGGGGCTTACGAATTGCCGCCCGTCTCCGGTCCCGTGGGCGGTTTGCCGCCACCCCCGAAGAAGAAGTGAATGCACGCCCATGAACCCTCACACTGACGTCTATTCCCGTCGCAGATTCATCCCTGCGGCCGGGAAGATTTTCCTGACGGCGGCAGCCCTCTCCGAACGGCTGGTCGCCGCGGAGCTTTCCTTGCCGGAGCGTTTGTACACGACTGAGGATCCCACTCACGGAAAGCGCAGCCTGTTTGATGGTGTCTCACTGAAGGGCTGGCGGGCAATTCCCCGGCTTGAGATCAGCCCGGTGATGGCGAACGGGAACGTGCCGTCGGATCAATTGCTGGAGCGAACGATCGCCCACTACCGATCGCGTCCCGAGTCGGCGGCGATGGTCGAGCATACGGGCAACTGGAGCGTGGTTGACGGTGCGATTGTCGGAGGACAGCAACCGTCGGGCTCCGGCCTCGGGGCCTATCTGATCACGGAGCAGACGTTTGAGGACTTCGAACTGGAGTTTGAGGCGAATCACGACTGGCCGGTCGACAGCGGAATCCTGATTCGTCAGCACCCGGTCGGCGCACTTGGATACCAAGTGTCGGTCGAGCCCCGTCCGCGCGGCAACATGGGCGGATTCTTTGTCAACGGGATCGGAAACTTCCGGTCCGCTCCCTTTTACGTCGATGCGCTGGAGTTGCCCGGGTTTAAGTACACGCAACTGACGCAGGGGATCCATGACAGCAGGCCCTTCTGGCCGCTCGATTACGCCGCCCATTTCGAGGATTTTCTCAAGGTTTGGCGACCGAACGAGTGGAATCGATTCCGCGTCCGCTGTGCAGGGCGCATGCCCGTCATCACCTCTTGGATCAACGGTTTGAAGGTCGCGTCGTTGGATTATGCGAATGTCCGTTTGCCGGGGTTCACCCCTGAACTGGCTCTCGAGTATTTGGGTCGCCCCGGGCACATCGGCCTTGAAGTCCACAATTCGCCGCCGACAGGCATGGGGCGAAACCGATGGGCATCCGGCGCGGTGTGTCGCTGGAGGAATCTCACGATCCAGCCCCTTTGATCGCGCGGTTTGAGCGATCGGCTCCGGACGGAGGGCGGAGCGATGTCTTTCTCGTTGGCCCGGGCTTGATTCCGGCGCTCGTCCGTGGCTGGGTGGTGGTCTTGTATCACGTTCTGCGCTCATGATCCCTGAATCCATGCCCGTTTCGCCTGAATCACGCGGCCGCGAGTTCACCGCTCGATCGGTCATCACCGGAATGGTTCTCGGAGGAGGGCTATCCCTTTGCAATCTCTATACCGGTCTCAAGGTCGGTTGGGGTTTGAGCATGTCGATCACGGCGGCGCTGATGGCCTTTGGATTCTGGAAGGTCATGGCCTTTGGTTTCCGAACGCGGGGGTTGACGATCTACGAGACGAATCTGGCGCAGACGGCGGCCTCGTCCGGGGCGGCGATTTCCTCGGCGGGTCTGGTGGCCCCAATTCCGGCGCTGACGATGCTGACCGGTCAGACACTTGCCTGGGCCCCTTTGACCGCTTGGGTCTTTTCCGTGTGCTTGGTGGGCATTGTCGTGGCTTTCGGTATTCGGCGGCAAATGCTGGTCGTCGACAAACTGCCTTTCCCCAGTGGATTGGCCACGGGCGAGACCCTGAAGGAAATTTACGCGATGGGCAGCGGCGCGATGGCGCGGGTGTGGATGCTGACCGGCGGGGCGGTGATCGCGACCGTGATCAAGCTTTCAGAACACCTTGCGAGCATTCCGCGATGGCCCCTTCCTTGGCAGCTCACACCGCGGGCAGGAGGGGCGCTGGAGAAAGCGGGACACACATCGATCACTTTCGGCAATCTTTCGCTCGCGATCGAGCCGACGGTCCTGATGTACGCGGTCGGAGCGCTCATTGGCGTGCGGGTGGGCGTGTCCCTCCTCGTTGGTTCCGTTCTCGCCTGGGGCGTGCTGGCACCGTGGGCGTTCAACAACGGATGGGCTTTGCCGGGAGCGATGGATCCGTCGCGAAGCTGGTACAATCAGGGACTGCAGTGGTTGCTCTGGCCGGGCGTGGCGATGATGGTGACATCGGCCGTGACCTCGTTTGGTTTCTCGTGGCGCTCGGTGGCGAACGCCTTTCGAGGTTCGGGCAAGGGTGGCGCCGAATCGGACGGCGATCTGGCCACGCCGGCGGCGCGGACATGGTTTCTGACGGCGCTGGTCATTGTGATGGCTCTTTCGGTGGCGCTGCAGGTCGCGTTTTTTGCGATCGCCGCGTGGATGGCCGCACTCGGCGTCTTGCTGACGTTCCTCCTCGCGTTGGTGGCTGCGAGGGTCTCCGGGGAGACCAATGTCACGCCCGTGGGAGCGATGGGCAAGGTGACGCAGCTTGGGTTTGCCATCCTCGCCCCGGGGATGCCGGCGGCCAACCTGATGGCGGCCAATGTCACGGGTGGCGCGGCGAGCCAGTGTGCGGATCTGATGCACGATCTGAAGACCGGCCACATGATCGGGGCCCGGCCTGGTTATCAATACATTGCACAAACCTGCGGGGCGCTGGCGGGGTCGATCGCGGGATCGGCGGCCTATCTCATTCTCGTTCCGGATCCCAAGACCCAGTTGTTGACCGACCAGTGGCCCGCGCCGGCGGCCGCCTCCTGGAAGGCGGTGGCCGAGATCTTCATGAAAGGCATCGATGCGCTCCCGACGGGTGCCATGCAGGGCATGGTGATTGGCGGGCTGGTGGGGATCGTCCTCGCGGTGCTCGAGAAGATGCTGCCGAAGGGCGTCCGGATCTGGGTGCCGAGCCCGGCCAGCCTTGGCCTCGCCTTTGTCATTCCAGCTTACAACTCGTTCTCGATGTTCATTGGCGCCGCGATCGCCTGGGCATTGTCCCGGTGGGTGCCGAACTGGTCCACGCGTTTTCTGATCGTCTTTGCTTCCGGCCTGATCGCCGGTGAAAGTCTCACCGGTGTGGGTCTCGCGATTGAGCAGATCTTCGGCGGCAAGTGAGCCCGGCGATCGCGCCCGGTACAGGGAGCGCAGCGGGCCGGAACTTCTCCCGAGTGCGTCCGCGAAGCCCTAAGCCGGACGCTCTCGGAAACCGGCTGATCGGGCCTTAGCGCTTCTTGTTCAGCGCCGAGCTGAACCAGTCTCCGTTGAGAGTCTGAGGCGGACGTGAAGCGGGCGGCGGAGTGGAGGTCCGGTCCTGGCGCCCAGGGCCGGAGCGCGGACCGGCGGAGCCTCCAGGGGCTGCGCCTGCGGGAGCCCGCGCGCCAATCTGCGGGTTGCTGCGCAGTGAAAGCGCGATGCGGTTGCGCGGCAGGTCGACTTCGAGCACGGTGACATTGACCTTCTGCTGGGGTTTCACAACCGCGGCCGGATCCTTGACAAAGGTATCCGACAACTGGCTCACATGGACCAAACCGTCCTGGTGCACGCCGATGTCGACGAATGCGCCGAAAGCGGTGACGTTGGTGACAATACCCGGCAGGCGCATTCCTGGCCTGAGGTCCTCGGGTTTGTGCACCCCGGCGTCGAATGCGAAGGCCTCGAACTTCTGCCGGGGATCACGCCCCGGCTTGGCCAGTTCCGCGAGAATGTCGGTCAAGGTGGGCAGGCCGACGTCCGGGGTGACATAGGCCTCGAGTTTGATCCTTGCGCGCAATTTGGGATCGCGGATCAGATCGGTGACCGTGCAGCCGAGATCGGCGGCCATTTTTTCGACCAGCGGATAGCGCTCGGGATGAACCGCGCTCGCATCGAGCGGATTGGACGCGTCCCGTATCCGGAGGAATCCGGCCGCCTGCTCGAAAGCCTTGGGGCCGAGGCGTGGGACTGCGAGCAGGTCGCCGCGGGACTTGAACGGACCGTTTTCGTTTCGCCGGGCGACGATGGCCGAAGCCACCGCGGAGTTGAGTCCGGAAACGTAACTGAGCAGTTGTTTCGAAGCGGTGTTGAGCTCGACTCCGACGCCGTTGACCGAACTGACGACGGTGTCGTCGAGTGAGCGGCGAAGCGCGGTTTGATCGACATCATGCTGGTACTGGCCCACGCCGATGGACTTGGGGTCCAACTTGACCAACTCAGCCAGCGGATCCATCAGCCTGCGGCCGATGGAGACGGCACCGCGGACGGTCAAATCATGGTCGGGGAATTCTTCCCGTGCGACCTCGCTGGCCGAATAGATGGAGGCTCCCGACTCATTGACCATGACGATGGAGATGGAGGTGGGAAGCTCCAGGCCGCGGATGAACGCCTCGGTCTCGCGCCCACCCGTGCCGTTGCCGATGGCGATGGCCTCGACTTTGAAGAACTCGATGAAGCCTTTGATCTTTTCCGATGCCTCGACCGCGTGGCGGTCGGGGTAGAGCACGTCGTTGTGCAGCAGCTTGCCCTGGCGATCGAGCAGCACGACCTTGCAACCGGTGCGGAAGCCCGGGTCGATGGCCATGACCGCTTTCTGGCCCAAGGGTGCGGCGAGCAGGAGCTCGCGGAGGTTGTCAGCGAAGACCTTGATGCCGGCTTCGTCGGCCCGCTTCTTTGACTCCAACCGCATCTCGGTCTCCATCGCCGGGGCGAGGAGTCGCTTGTAGGAGTCAGCGATCGTGACCCTGAGGATATCCGGGCAGGTCTTGGCCACGGGGGTTCCGGCGGGTCTGGGGATTGCTGGAGCCGGAGAGGCGCCCGGGCCGGCCTTTGACTCCAACGGGGGCGCCTTGATGAAGAGCGGCTCGAGTTCGGCCAAGGCAGCGATATCGTCCGGCAGGGCGATGCGCATCATCAGGAACAGTTCCTTTTCGCCCCGACGCATGGCCAGGATCCGATGACTCGGAGCCTTGGCGAGAGACTCGGACCAGTCGAAGTAGTCCTTGAATTTCGAGGCCTCCAGGGAGCTCTCCTTGCCGGGGATGACTTTTGACGAAATGAGGGCGTCGCGTTGAAACAGCGTGCGCAGTCGGGCGCGGGCGTTTTTGTCGTCGCTGATCCTTTCCGCGAGGATATCGCGGGCGCCGGCCAGCGCTTCTTCAACGGTGGCGATTTTCGCGGGCACGTTCTTTCCGTCATCCGGAACGTACTCGCGTCCCACATACAGGTGTGCCGCGGCCAGCGGATCGGTGGCGGGATCCTGGGCGAAGATGAGCTCCGCGAGGGGTTCGAGTCCCTTTTCCTTGGCCAGCGTCGCCCGGGTGCGCTTTTTCGGACGGAAAGGAAGATAGATATCCTCCAGGGCGGTGAGTGTCTCGGCGGCGCGGATGGCTTTTTCCAGATCCGGAGTGAGGAGATTCCTTTCCTTGAGCGAAGCGAGGATCACGCCGCGGCGTTCGTCCATCTGGGCCATCTGCTCCAGCCGGTCGCGGATGGCGGTCACTTGAACCTCGTCCAGTTCGCCGGTGGCCTCCTTGCGATAGCGGGCGATGAAGGGCACCGTGGCTCCCTCGGCGAAGAGTTGGGCGGTCGCCGCGACTTGAAAGATCTTGATACCGAGCTCCTGGGAGACGCGGAGGACATGCTCGGCGTTCGGAGTCTTGGACGTGGCCGGTGCTGTGCTGGGAGGAGCGTCGGGGGACGGAAAGAGGTCGGACATGTAAGAGGAAGGAAGTGCATCGTCCGGTGGTCTCTGGGCAAGGGCAAAGAGGAGGACAGTCGTGAGGACAAAAGAGCGACCGCGATTGGGGGAGGGATTCGATTCCCATTCGCCGGAAGGAGAAAACCCGCACGATAGAGCGCAATGGGTTAATGATGAGCGCTCTGCCTGAAGAGTGAAGGTTCTTCGCTGTTTTCAATGGATCCGAGCGTAGGGACTGCCAGTCAGCTCCGTTGTAGGTGGCCTCGCCGAGGCCGCGACGGGACCACCCGGTCCCGCCACCGCCTCTTTTACCCATTGAAAGTAGCGAAGACCCCCTTCCGGCCCGGGGTAACCCGGGCAAGGACCAAGTCTGACGACTCCGGTGCAGCCGATCGAATGGCTCAGCCGACCTTGCGAAGCTTGGTGATCCGGCCGGAACTGACCCACTCGGCGACGAAGATGTTGCCGGCGGCGTCGAAGCAGGCGTCGTGCGGATGGAGAAATTTCCCCGCCTGCCACCCGGCCCCGGTCGGATCGGTGCGGAGTTTATTCTTGTCCTTGGTCACCTGCTCGCGCCATTCGGGGTCCTCGCCGAGGTGGGTGATGACGTTGTCCTGCGAGTCGAGCAGCGTGATCCGGGCGCTGAGATCGGGAACGAGAAGGACACCCCGGTGGGTATCGAGGTTTGCCGGGAGGATGAAACCGGTGAGGGTTTTGAGGTGCCGTCCCTCGAAGGTGAACCACTGGAGTCGGTTGTTGGCGCGATCGGCGACGACGACCGAGGGCGCGCGCCCGGGCCGGTCATCGATGGCGATGCCGTGAGGCGTGTTGAACTGCCCGTCCCCGGTGCCCGGTTCGCCGAACATCGACTGCCAGTTACCCTCCTTGTCGTAGCGATGGATGCGGAAGGAGCCGTAGCCGTCGGCGAGAAAAAAGCCCCCATCGGGCAGGAAGGCGTAGTTGGTCGGCATGAACGCATCGCGCCCCCAGCGCTTGGTCGGGTGGGTATTCTCGCCGACCGGATAGAGATTCGTGTCCATGGGGGCTCGTTTCTCCCAGACCAGCTCACCCGTGAGTGTCAGCTTGGCGAAATTCTTCAGCGCCTGGTAGCCGGTCACGTAGAGAAACTGCTGCCGTCCCTCGGTGCGGACCTCGAGGCCGTGGCCGCCGCCCTGGAACTGGTTGCCAAACGCGCGGACAAACCTGCCACGCTCATCGAAGACGAAGATCGATGGGTGGTCCTTCTGATCGGCGTGGCCCTCGTGGATGACGTAGAGCAGGCCCTCCCGATCGATCGCGACGTTGTGGGTGATCTGCCAGGTGTAGCGCGAAGGCAACTGCGCCCACTGGTGGATCACCTCGTAGGTGTGTTCGCCGGTGCCGACGACGGGCAACCGTTCGGTTCGCTGGGCGGTGAGGATTTGCGGAAAGGCCAGGGTGGAGGCCACCGTGGCCGAGCCAGCGAGAAAGCGACGTCGGGTGAATTTCATGGGTGAGACGAGGGGAAGGGGTTCCAAGCTTCGGCGGGGGGCAATCGCATCGTGACGACCCACCCGCCGATGAAACAAAGGGTCTCTGTGTGCGGAAAGCCGCGCCCTCTGGCAGGGCGCAGCGGCTGGTTACTTCAGCTCCGCGGCGTGGAACGCCTGCCAGTCTTCGAGCGCGTTGAGCTCACAGGCCGAACTGGTGACCGAGCCGTCCTCCGCGAAGCCGGCGCCGGCGCGGATCTCACGCGAGAGCTCCTCGGCGTGGTGATAGTTGAGGATCGCGGTGTTCAGGCGGTGAACGGTATTGCGGTCGAGCTTCACACCGGGCTGGGCCTTCACCCAAGCTTCAAATTGGGCGTAAGTCGGGCGGCTGGTGGCGACGTAGCTTTTCAGGGCGTCGGCGTTCAGGTTGAGCGCGCTCACCACCATCGAGTCGTAACCTTTGCCGATCCCGGGGTAGCCGGCGGCGAGTTTGCCTCGCGCCTCGAGGGAAACTTTCAGCCAGAGACGTGGCAGGTGCAACACGCCAAGAGGGCCGGAAACGTTGCACGGAATCATGGGGACATGTGAGCTCATATTTTTTTCTTGAATGGGGTTCTTCCGCAGACAGGGGAACGCGTGGGGCCAGCGGAGGAGCCACTCGCGCGAAGGATGAACGCTTAGTAGAGAACGTTTCCGCGATCGTTGGCAAGCACGCGGATCGAAGAAACGGATGTCCGGCTGAAAGGAAACTGGTTTCCTTGGGGGGGTGAGCCTGGAGGGGTCAGGGGGAGGGGAAATTCATAAAATCGGAACCCCTCAGCCCCCCAAGGGGAAATTGGGCGAAAAGTCCTTCGCTCGCTTAGCAGATCGGCACACTTCGCTGCGGCCGGCCAGAATCGAGGCCGAACTTATCAGGCGGAGGGAGTTTTCGTTCCAGACCGTCACGAACCGGGAGTGGTTCGATACGGTGGTCGGTCGCGGGCCCGGCGGTTTGACCTCGTGTGTTTTTTCGCTCATGAAATTGAGACGGTGAGCGTGGTCTTGGAGGCGTTTCACCTGATGCGGCAGGAGAAGACTGCCCGTGAGTCCTATGGGGACGTCGTCCGGCGAATTTTTGCCGAGCGCGCGGCCGGGAACTACGATCCGTCGGAGCACCTGAACGAGTTGTTTGCCGAGTTTTGGGGTACCGGCGTGCTGACCGCAGCTGGCCGCGCCCGAGTCCAGGCCCGAAAGTCCTCGTTGCCCCGATCGCGGCGTCCCAGTCGTGCTGTTTGACACGTCGTTTTTCATCGATCTCGAACGCGAGATCGCGGCCGGCCAGCCCGGCCCGGCCGCGGCGTTCCTGAAGACGCAACGCGGGCAGCCCAAGCGAGTGACCACCGTCACGCTGGGGGAATTCGCCATCGGCGCGACGGGTGTGGGGGCGCTCGCGAAGTTCTTCCGGGGGTATCAGCCCATGGTACCGGGACGCGAGGACGCGATCTTTTCGGCCAATTGCAGGCGCGACTCCCCTTCGAGATGGGCGAGAACGATCTGTGGATCGCCGGCATCGCCCTCCGGCACGGGTTGCCGTTGGTGACGCGCGATCGTGCCTTTGCGCGTGTTCCCGGATTGAAGATTTTTGCCTACTGAGTCCAAGTCAGCGGGCTTTGGCCGAAAGAAACGGCAGGAGGCAAAAGAAAGCAGACGGAAGACGTCGTAGACTGAAAGCGGAGCCGCGAACGCCCGAGGTACGGGGAAGACGGCAAGGTGGAAACGGGCACACGACGACAGCAGGGAAACCGGATACGACAGAAATAGCTTGTATAGATGATATTTAAAGATTATCCGTTTTAGTGATATGTCCGAATACCCTATTCGAACGCCACAGCAGCTTGGGGCGATCCTGCGCGGCTTCCGCCGCGAGCGGAAGCTGACGCAGCGTGCCGTCGGTGACCGCGCCGGGCTGGCGCAGAATGCCGTGTCGTTGCTCGAGGACGATCCGGGGCCGGCCAGCCTGGCAAGGATCGCCCGGGTGCTGGCCGCGCTTGATCTCGAGCTGGTCGTCCGGCCGCGGAAGGCCGCCGACCGTTCGACGGAGTGGTAAATCATGGGTCGCCTCCGAAAATCCCGCGCGCTGGCGGTTTGGATGAACGGCGAACGCGTCGGCGAGTGGCGCGTGCCCGCTGGCGGCGCACAGGAGTTCATCTATGCCGATGCCTGGCTGTCTTCGGCGGCGGCCCGGCCGATTTCGCTATCGTTCCCGTTGCGGCCGTCCCGGGATCCATACCGGGCCGGGGTAGAGGCCTTTTTTGACAATCTGCTGCCGGACAACCGGCAGATTCGCGAGCGGATCCAGCGTCGTTTCCGAACCGATTCCATCGCGGCCTTCGACCTTCTCCGGGAAATCGGCCGCGATTGCGTCGGTGCTTTGCAGCTCCTGCCAGCCGACGAAGGAGTCCCGGATTTCCGGCACATCACCGGCGAGCCCCTGACCGGTGCAGGGGTTGCGGCATTGCTTTCAGCCTCGCTGGGGGCGCCGCTCGGGCAGGGTGAGACTGGGGACGGTGATGCGTTTCGGATTTCGCTTGCCGGGGCTCAGGAGAAGACGGCACTGCTCTGGCACAAGGGGAAGTGGCACCGGCCGACGGGCACGACGCCGACAACACACATCTTCAAGCTGCCGATCGGGATCCTTCCGCAAGGCATCGACCTTTCGACCTCGGTCGAAAACGAGTGGCTGTGTGCCCAGATCGTTCGCGCCTACGGCATTCCCGTCGCGCCCTGTCGCATGGAGACCTTCGGCGACCACAAGACCCTCGTGGTGGAGCGGTTTGACCGGCGCTTGTCCGGAGACGGCACCTGGTGGCTCCGCCTGCCGCAGGAGGACTTCTGCCAGGCCACGGCGACACCGCCGGCGCTGAAGTACGAGAACGACGGCGGTCCCGGCATCCGCCGGATCCTCGACGTGCTCCTCGGTTCCCAGGATCCGGCTGGGGACCGGCGCGATTTTCTCCGCACCCTGGTCGTCTTCTGGTTGCTGGCAGCCATCGACGGCCATGCCAAGAATTTCAGCCTCTTCCTTCTGCCCGGCGGCGGTTACCGGCTGACGCCACGCTACGACGTGCTGTCCGCGTATCCGATGCTCGGGCGTGGGCGGGGAAAGCTTGCGCCGCAGAAGGTCAGGATGGCCATGGCCGTCGAGGGGAAGAACCGGTACTGCGTCTGGGACGGCATCCGCGCCCGGCACTGGAGCGAGACCGCGCGGCGTTGCGGCGTCGCCGACATGACGGCGATCCTGGCCGACCTCGTGGCACACACGCCGGCGGTCATCGCGAAGGTCGGGAAAGCGCTGCCCAAGGGCTTCCCCGCAGCGGTCGCCGATGCCGTTATCGAGGGAGCCCGCTCCGCAGCGGAGCGGTTAGGAGCGGAGTTGTAACCATAACCCGACTCTTCGTTGCTCCGATCGATCCAACATTTCGCATGATTGTGACCACTTCGGGAATGATCGAGCCCAGCATCTCCTCGGCTCCAGAATCCACCCTGCAGGTCCTGGGAGTCCGAACTACACCACATCACCCTGCTCGACGTAGGTCGGATCGGATACGAATGACCTCCACCAATCCTCCAAAGACGTCAATAGGTGCCGAGGTAAAGACTGACCCCACCGATCGCCCCCCGGGCTCGTTCCTACTTCCGTCCGCCGAAGCGGCAGCCGAACTGCAGCGATAACCCGTCGTAGCCGGAGTTGCCCGGCCGCACATTCGCGTTGGACAGATGCAGCCACCGCAGGCCCACCCGCCAGGGGCCGTCCACCGGCTGCAGGTCCAGGCCGGGGGCTAACACGAATTGAAAGTGCGTGCCATCCGCCGGCACGCTGCGCGCCGCATAGTGCACGCCGAACTCGATGCCTGCATCCAGCGACCAGCCGTCGGGAACGACCGGCAGCTCCCAAAACCAGCGACGCGCCAGCGACACCGTCGGCGTCGCCCGCCCCCGCGCCTTCCGCACCGGCGTGCCCATTTCGCGCACGAATACATCACGCACGTCACTGTAGCCCAAGGTCGCCACCCAGCGCACCCCGTCGTGCTGCAGGAGCCGGGCGATGGGATCGCGCCGGCTCTCGCGCGTCACGCCGGCCCGCCACGGCGTCGCATCGCCGAATTCCGAGAAGTCCACCAGCGGCACCTCGATAAAAGTCTCCCAGCCGCTCATCGGTGCCACCCCGGCCGCCAGCCACGCCCCCGCCCACGTCAGACGACGGAGCCACCCTCTCCGGGCGGGAGCCGCCGATTGCTCCGCCTCGGCCACCGCCGCCCCGGGGATCGTTTCTTGCATGACGCGGACGAAAAGCCGCTCCCTCCCGGTTGCAACACCCGCGGATCGAATCCTCGCCCGCCCCGCGCCCGGGAAACTAAGAATGGAGAATGACGAAGAATAGGGAGAGGCTCGAGTTGCCACGGCGCGGGGGTGG
>Ga0163144_10024841_pt1 | contig 11738 bp, 9 predicted proteins | sample OliLak19BULKMAT1_FD_123175 | JGI IMG/M metagenome (GOLD analysis project Ga0163144, IMG submission 123175) | Freshwater microbial mat bacterial communities from Lake Vanda, McMurdo Dry Valleys, Antarctica - Oligotrophic Lake LV.19.BULKMAT1 | ecosystem: Environmental > Aquatic > Freshwater > Lake... | reverse complement strand
GTCCCGCGCGTTACAACGCCAGCGGATCAGCGCGAAACTTTTCGCTGAGATCGAAAAGCGCTGCCTGCGCGCCGAGCCATTTCGCATCCGCCCGGATTTCGGTCATGGTTTTCGTGGTGTGATTGAGCACTAGGAAACTTGCCGCCCCGACTTTCATGAAGGCATCGTAGCGCGTGTCCGCCGCGTCCGGGACAAACTCCAGGTCACCTTCCGCAAACTCCTGCCCCTTGGCCCGCACCCGCAACGGCTCGGCATCCTCCGGTAGCCGTTTTTTGAATACATCGGGACGCGGCCCCTCGTACGCCACCACGCCACCTTTGGTGCCCAAGGCCAGGATGGCCCACTCATCGAACACCGGCTGCAGGTAGCAGGCCCGCATGCGATCAGTGGCAACGTTGATGTGGCGACGCGCGGTCTCTAGGTCCATCCGCCGCAGCAAGGGGAAACTCTTCGGCAACGCAAGCCGCCGCGAGGTCCGACCGCGCCATTGATTCTCCGCCAGGCCGAATTAACGCTTCCTTTAAACCGCCACGGGCACCGGAGCGAATTTTCCACTCCCGCGCCCCTCGAAGCTTGCTCTACGCTTAAGCCGAAAACCCGGTGGTGATATAGTTCTTGAGATGCTCGGCTTCAGCGCGGTGCGAGTCCGCCAACCAACGCGTGACATCCCCAATTGAAATCGTCCCAACCAGTCGGCCAGCCTCCACCACCGGCAAATGGCGAAGCCGCTTTTCGGTGAACAAAACGGTAATGTCCTCGATGGTGGCATCGGGGGCTACCGTGATCACTCCCGACGTCATCACGTCCGCAACCGCGGCGCGATTGGGATCGATCCCCGCACCGACGACCCGGCGCAGGACATCGCGCTCAGTAAAAATTCCGACCAGCTGATTCGCTTCAATGACGAGCACCGAACCAACGCGTTTGCTGTTCATCTCCGCCACAGCTTCTGCCACGGTCGCACTCGGCGACACGGAGAAAACCGTCCGACCTTTCCGATCCAGGATTACAGTGATGGGTTCATTCATAGGGTAACGAGGGGGTTGCCTCGGAGTGTGTACGTGCCCGCCTCTCCTGCAACCCGAAAGCCCTCTGCAATCTCAAATAAGAAAATTCGAATCTGAGAGCTCAACGCCGGGGCGCTAAGGATTGAATCTCAAATCTGAAATCTCAGATCTCAGATCTGATACCAATCGCCCGTGATTTTTGGGCTGTCATTGCGAGAGCTGGACCAACCCGACGTTGGGTGGAATCGCCAATGAACACCCCGATTGTCATTGCGAGCAAGGCTTGCCGAGCGTGGCAATCCATCAGGACGCGTGGATTGCCGCAGTCGCTTAGGCTCCTTCGCAATGACAAACGGTAGGTGTTCATTTAGAAGAAGCGAAGCGACGAAGCAATCGAGCTGGATCGCCCCGGCGGGCTTGGAGCATCTTCTAGGAACTCATAGTTGTCATCACGAGCCCGGCTCCGCCGGGTGTGGTGATCCAGCTGGATGGCCACGACGCTACGCGTCTCGCCATGACAAGGATGGATTCATTGGCCTTTCCATCCAAGCGCTCGGGCTTGGTTTGCCGTCTCGTGATGACAATCGTCTAAATTATACGGGCGATTGGTATGATTTGATCCGCGTTGCGCACTGACCCCGACTTCGCTTGTCTCTGCGCACCATGAGTGCCGGAAAAATTGTGCTAGTTCTCGTTGGTCTGCTAGCCTTCGGGCTAATCGCCGTGGGCCTCTGGGCGGGAGGAATCTATAACCGGCTGGTCACGCTCCAGCAATCGACCGACGCCGCCTGGGCGCAGGTGGAGAACGTCTATCAGCGTCGCACCGACCTGATTCCCAATCTGGTCAACACCGTCTCTGGTGCCGCCAACTTCGAACGCACCACCTTGACCGAGGTGGTCGACGCCCGCGCTTCGGTCGGCCGCGCGCAGATTCCGGCCGGCGCGGCGCCCACCGATCCGCAAAAACTCGCCGAGTTTGAACAAGCCCAAGCCCGCCTCGGTGGCGCGCTCTCCCGCCTCCTGGTGGTGGTGGAAAAATATCCAGAGTTGCGCGCCACGGCCGCCTTCCGCGACCTCCAGGCGCAACTCGAGGGCACCGAGAATCGTATCTCCGTGGAACGCGGCCGCTTCAACGAAGCGGTCCAAGCCTACAACACCGCCATCCGCCAATTTCCCGCCGCCATTCTCGCGGGAATGTTCGGCCACACCGTGAGACCGTATTTCAAGGCCACCGCAGGATCCGATCGCCCACCAGCCGTTAATTTCGACTTCGGCAAGAAAACCGCCACGCCAGCCCCGTGAACGCTCCCGCGCCAGCGTTCCCGATCCCGCGTGGTCCGACGATCCCCGCGACTCGCCGGCAGCGGAGCGTCGCACCGGCGTGGCTGATTCTCTTCGGCCTGGTGCTTTTTTTCCAACTGGCCGGACACACCGCCGAAGTCATCCCTCCGCCCCCGCCGAATCACTTCAATGATTTTGCGCGCATGGTCCGCCCGGAAACGGCGGCCAAATTAAATCGCGACCTCGCCGCCTTCGAACGCGAGACGTCCATTCAGATTCTCGTCGCGATCTACCCTCGCCTCCCGTCCGCCTCCTCCGTCGACGATTACGCGGTGCGGGTCGCCCAGAGTTGGAAGGTCGGAAATAAAACGCGGGACAACGGCGCGATCCTCTTTGCTTTTCAGGAAAGCCGCGATCTGTGGATCACCACCGGCTACGGCCTGGAAGGCGCTTTGCCCGACGCGCTCGCCAAACAAATTATCGAAAATGAGATCATCCCGCGGTTCCGCGCCGGTGACTTCGACGCCGGCCTGACCGCAGGGGTGACCGCCATGATGGCCGCAGCTCGGGGCGAGTACCGCGGCACCGGCCGTACCGTCGCCGATGCATCCGGCGGCAACGCGCCGGGAGGCAGCGTGATGGCCCTCGCGGTACTCGCGATGATCATTCTCGCCGGCCTGCGGGGCGCCTCGCGCCGCCAAACGATTTACGGTCGACGCGGTCCGCGGACCGTGTGGATGAATCCCGGTGGGTGGGGCGGGCGCGGGGGCGGCGGTTGGGGTGGAGGAGGCGGTGGTGGTACGTTTTCCGGCGGCGGAGGCAGCTTTGGTGGCGGCGGCGCCGGAGGAAAATGGTGATGAGCCTGTTCCCCTCGGTGCCACATATCGACGACGTCCAGGTCGTGGCCGCGATTGCCGCCGCCGAGGCCCGCACCTCGGGCGAGATCCGCATCGTACTCTCGCGTCAAAGCATCGCCGATCCCATCGCCGCGGCCCGCCAGCAATTCGAGCGTATTGGAATGACCAATACTGCCGCGCGCAACGGCGTGCTCATCTTCGTCGCCCCCAGCTCACACACCTTCGCCGTCATCGGGGACCGAGGCATTCACGAGAAATGTGGCGACGCGTTCTGGCGCGCCTTGGCCGACGCCATGACCGAACACTTCAAACGCGGTGAGTTCACCGCCGGCCTCGTCTTGGGCATCGACCGCGCGGGCACACTCCTCGCGGAACACTTCCCGCGAAATCCCGAAGACCGCAACGAACTGCCCGACCGGATTGAGCGAACGTGAGGCGATGAAGATTCGGCCTTGATTCCTGAGGTGAAGCGCGTTGTCCGCAATGCGCTTGGTTTGCCGAAGTGTTTCGGCGTTGCATACCAATATCTCGGGATATGTGGGCGGTTCTCAGAGTAGGGCCCGACCTTGGTCGTGGCCTGTAATGGTGCGAAAACAAACCGGCCAGGAGCGAGCTCCGGCCCTACCCCGGTCCCGCAGCGGGTCAAAATGACTTCACCCGATGGTGACCACCGGCAGCCTTCCCGCGCTCGCGTGCGGGCGATCTCACGATTTCAGAAGCGGCCGGAATCCAACTCACCGACCAAACAGCTTGTCGAGCGCGTTCAGATTTTTGATGGGGGCGATTTTCTTTTCCGTGATCGGTGCCGCCACAATGGGCTTGGGCGCCGACGGCACCGGCGCCGTTTTCGGCGCGCCCAACCCTGAGTTTGCGCTCGCCGCCGCGACGGTCGGCCGCCCCGGAGCATTGGACTGCAACGCCGCTAACACCCGGTCCAGCTTCACTGCCGAGACCGGCTCCGCGGTGCCGAGCTCCTGCGCAAACAAGCTGACCCGGAACTCTTCCACCAACCACCGAAACGCCTCACCGCCTTCGCGCGGACGGACCTTCGGAATCGCCGCCACGTACGCCGCCAGCTGCGCCGCACGCTCGGCATCCTTGACGGGATTCTTCCGGGCGCGTTCCGCCCGCGACTTCATCCCCCGCAAATAACGCGGCAGGTGCGCGAGCTGCGCAAACGGCGTTTGCCGCAAAAAATCCGCGGGCAACAGCGCCGCCAAATCACGGCCAAAGTTCACCGGCGGTTCGGGCAGCACGAGCAACTCCGATCGCAGCAGCAAAGTCTCCCGCAACAGCGTCACCAGCCGTGGCACAAGTCCGCGCAAATCCGCTTTGGCCTTCTCGAGCACCGTCGCGAAGACCGTCCCGTTCAGCGGCGCCACCGGTCGCTCCGTTACCCACCGTCGAATGGATTGAAACGCCTGCTCCTGCAGATCCTCCAACGGCGCCAGCGTCGCCGTCAGTGCGCCCAACTCGCGCAGCGCCCGCAGATCGCGTTGCGTCCACATGAGCTCGTGGCCGAGCAGCTTTTCCAACAGCGCCGTTAGTCCGCGTCGCGTTGCGCTCTCAGCCTCTTCCGGCGTCTTGAACAATCGACGCGCCACGCCGTCCGGACTCGCGAGTAGTCCGGGAAACGCATACACGGGGGCGCCTCCCTGCTCCGACACGAGCACGCGCTCGGGCAACGGATCGAACGCCCACGTGGTGTGCTCCGGTGTGTCCCACTTCGCACGCACCGCCCGCCAGGCCGGCGGATCATCGCGCGCCACGGCCGCGCTCGCCTCTCGCGATTGGGAAACCAGGGCCGCGTGCAGCTCCTTCAGCTCACGGCTCGCGGCGATCTCTTTGCCCGCACCATCCACCACCCGCACGCGCACCCGCAAGTGATCGGGCAGCGGCTTGTCCGCCCACACGGCCAGATCGATCGAGATTCGAAAACGCTCTGCAATTTGGGCAATCAGCGCCTCCGTCAACGTCTCGCGCCGGCCCGTCAGGCGATCGCGCGCCACGAGTTGCGTCGCCACGCTCTTTGCGGTTTCCGCGAGCGGCACAAAGCCACGCCGCAACTCCTTCGGCAGCGTCCGCAAATAGTGTTCAACCTTCGCTTCAAGGTGTCCCGGCACCGCCCAATCGAGCGCGGCGGGCGTCAGCGCCTCGGCCTCACGCACTGTCACATCGAGCGTGACCCCATCATCCGTCTGGCCAGGCTTGTACGCGTAGTTCAGCGGCAGCGCGCGGTTCACCAACGGCAGCGCCTCCGGAAACGCCGCCGCGTCGTGCGTGATGGTTTCCGGGTCCCGCAAATGCTCCGGTTCCATGAACAGAAAACGCGGCTCGGCTCCGCGCCGCTCGCGGACGATATCCACCAGTTCCCCCACGCTGCTGACGCCAACCGTGGCCAATTCCGTTTCACTCTCACTCCCACCGCTGTTGGCGGCTGGTCCTCGCCGATTACTGAGCGAACCATCCTCATTTTTCGGCATTAGCCGCGACGAATAAAAACGGTACGCCGCTTCGTCCAAGTTAAGGTAACCGCTGTCGCGCGCCCGCGTCAGCAGATCCTCGAGTTTCTCCCGCACTCCGCGATTGTGAGTGAAGAAATCGAGCGGAAACGTGATCGTGTCGTTCACCAAGCCTTCGCGAATGAAGATCTCGGTGGCGTGCACCGGATCAATCTTGCCGTAGCCCACCGCCCGGCTGTCCAGCTCCAGGCCGTACAAGCGCGTCCGCTGTTTCACCATCACGCGCCCACCCTCGACATTCCAGAAAGGTTCGCTGTGCGATACGCGCACCAGATGCGCGCCCAATTCCAGCGCCCACTGCGGATCCAACCGCGCGCACGTCCGCGCGTAGAGTCGCGTCGTCTCCATCATTTCCGACGCCACGATCCACCGCGGCGTTTTCGGTCCCTTCTTCGCGCCCCCGCGCGCCGCCGCTTCCGGGCCGCTCCGGCGCTTCGGATCCTCGCGGCGAAAAAGGACCGATCCCGGAAAGAGATTAACGCGCCGATCCTGGGTTGCCTTGTACGCGCCGCTTTCCTCATCGAGGTGAGCGACATTCCCCAGCAGTCCGGCGAGTATGCTCCGGTGAATCGCCCGATACGGCGGAGTCCCAAACGAGGTCGCTTTCGCATCAACGTCGCTCAAGCCATGCAACGCGGAGGTCATCCGGAAATCCGCGCGCTCCTTCAACGTCTCCAACAACTGGGTGTGGACGTCCCGCCATTCCCGCATGCGGGTATAACTCAAAAAGTGATCCTTACAAAATCGCCGCAGGCGCGCCTGCGACATCGTTTCGAACTGGTCGTGATACGCATCCCAGACGTTGAGCAGCGTGAGGAAATCCGAATCGGGATGCACAAAACGCCGGTGCGCCGCATCCGCCTGCTGCTGCTTGTCCATGGGCCGCTCGCGCGGATCCTGAATCGAAAGTCCGGCGGCGATGACGAGTACCTCCCGCAATGCTTTTTCTGCGCGCGCCTGCAGAATCATTCGACCGACCGTCGGATCCACCGGCAGCCGCGCCAGCTCGCGCCCCACCGGCGTAAGCTTTCGCTGATACGTCGGCTCGCCCCCGGTCGCAGCACCCGCCTTTCCCTCAGCTTCCAACGCGCCCAACTCCTCCAGCAAGCCGTAGCCGGCGCGAATGGATTTCGTCGACGGCATGTTGATGAAGGGAAACCGCTCGATGTCGCCCAACCCAAACGCGGTCATGCGCAGGATGACGTCCGCCAGATTCGCGCGCTGAATCTCGGGCTGCGTGAAACGCGGTCGTTCCAGGAAGTCCTTTTCTGAATACAACCGCACGCACACGCCCGCGGCCACGCGTCCGCTGCGGCCTTTGCGCTGATCGGCACTCGACTGCGACACCGGCTCGATCGGCAGCCGGCGCGTGCGGGCCTGCGGGGAGTAACGGCTAAATCGCGCCAGCCCGGTATCGACGACGAAGCGAATGCCTGGAATCGTTAACGAAGTCTCCGCGATGTTCGTCGCGAGCACGACCTTGCGCCGCTGGGTCGGGGAAAACACGCGTTGCTGCTCGGCGTTGGAGAGGCGCCCGAACAGCGGCACGATTTCACACCCGCCGAGCCGCCGGCCTTCCAGCACCTCGCCGACCTCGCGGATGTCGCGCTCACTCGGCAGGAAAACCAGGATGTCGCCGCCCGTACTGTCGCGAACGATACGCTCCACCGCTTCCACCGCGCCATCGATGTAATGCAGGGCCTCGGCGCGGGCCGACGCAACCGCACCGGCATCCTCCCGGTCTTCGTTTTCGTCGTTGTCCGCGTAGTCGCGCCCCATTTCGTCGAGCGGAGCGTAGATGACTTCCACCGGGAACGTGCGGCCTTCCACCAGAACCACCGGAGCCCCATCGAAGGCGGCGCTAAACGCCTCGGTGTCGATCGTCGCCGAGGTGATGATGATCTTCAGATCGGGCCGCTTGTAACGCAGCGTGCGCAGATGCCCGAGCAGAAAGTCGATGTTCAGCGAGCGTTCGTGCGCTTCATCGATGATGATCGTGTCGTACTCCCGCAGCAGCGGATCGCCCTGCACCTCGGCGAGCAGCATGCCATCGGTCAGAAATTTGATGACCGTTTGTGGCGTCGTCTGGTCGTTGAACCGAATCTTGCAACCGACCTCGCGGCCCCAGCCGACGCCCAATTCCTCCGCCACGCGCCGGGAAATGGATAAAGCCGCCACGCGCCGCGGCTGGGTGCAGGCAATCCGCCCGCGGATGCCGCGACCGGCGGCCAGACACATTTTCGGAATCTGCGTGGTCTTACCTGAGCCGGTTTCACCGGCGAGAATCACGACCTGGTTTTCCTGAATGGAGGCCGTGATCTCCTCCGCGCGCACGCTGATGGGCAGCTCGGGCGGGAACTCGAGACGGAAAGGAAACGAATGGTTGGTTTTCGGTGCAGACACGGTCAAAAAAAGGCGTTCGAACGAGCGAAAAACCACGGGATACGGCGGCGTGGAATCACTTCCGCCCCGCGCTCCGGGCCAACGCCGCAGAACAAAGAGGCTTGAGCTTCGAAGCCCACACAGGAATGACAAACCTTCCATGCAGCAACCTCCGCTATTGCCCGAAGAGACTCTGGTGCGGGTCATCCGCCTCGCCAAGCTGGACGGCACCAGCGTGTTGGTGCTGGGCAGCGTGTTCGCACTGATGTCTGCCGCCCGGGGAGATTCGGCATTTGCCGTCGTCGGCTTGCTGGCTACCGCCGCCGGCGCGGTCGAGCTCCACGGCTCCGGCCAGTTGCGCCAAGGTGAACCCGGGGGCATGCGCTGGATTCTGCTGAGCCAACCCTTTCTTTACCTGGTGGTGCTGGCTTACTGCTACCTCCGGCTCTCCCACTTCGAGATGCCGCCGATTCCCGATCGGTTTCGCGAAGCGTTCGAAATCAGCGCCCAGCAGGTCGGGCTGAGCGTCGAAGATTATCTGCGCACCCTGAACCGCGTGAGCATCCAGGCCGTGGCGGGCGCGTCGACCCTGTACCAGGGCATCATGACGTACTATTATTTCAAGCGGCGCGGCGCAGTCGAGACCGCCTTGGCGAGCGATCAAGGTGCGTGAAGTTTCCGAGCGTAGGGCCCGACCTTGGTCGTGGCCTTCCAGTTCGTACGAAAACACCTCGGCCACGTGCGAGTTCGGGCCCTACTCAACGCGGCCGATCCTTGCATGAATCGACCGTCGCGGTAAACGTAGGCTGATGTCGAAGGAGCGCTCCATTGAGGCGAAGGAAAAATGGGCGGAGAAACAGAAGGCCCGCGGCATCATCGCACGGCCGATCCGCTCGGTTGATCGCCTGCCCCCCGGCCAGAAACTGACGGAGGGGTTTCCCGTGTTGGACCTCGGTGTGCAACCGGAGATTCCGCTAGCGGACTGGCGGCTCAAGGTGGATGGCTTGGTGGACCAGCCCGCAGAGCTCAGCTGGGACGCGTTTCACGCGCTGCCGCAGGTCGACGACCTGAGCGACTTCCACTGCGTGACCACGTGGAGCAAATACGACTGCCGCTGGGGCGGGGTCGCTTTCACGACGTTGTACGAACTCGTGCAGCCGAAACCCGAGGCCCAGTTTGTCTACTTCACTAGCTTCGATGGGTACTCGACAAACGTGGCGATCGAGAAATGCCTCGATGATGACGTGCTGGTGGCGACGTCGTTCAACGGCGCACCCGTTCCGCGCGAACACGGCGGCCCCGCCCGCGTGATCATCCCCAAGCTCTACGCCTGGAAAGGGGCCAAGTTTGTCAGCGGCCTTACCTTTCTCGCCGAGGACAAGCTCGGCTTCTGGGAAGTCCGCGGCTATTCCAACAGCGCCGACCCGTGGACCGAAGACCGGTACGCGTGAGCTGGGCGGCTCGCCCGCAACGCCGTTTATCCGACGGGTAGGGGCCGGTTGTCCCCAACGGCCCTCATTGCGGCACCGTAAGCAAACCCGCGATATCCGCGTGAGCATGCCGGCTATTCCCACCACAACAGATCGGTTGGGGACAACCGACCCTACCTAAGAAAGACCCTGCCGCTTTTCCAGCGCATCGGGAAAATCAGAAAAGAGCGGAAAACTTTCTGCTCCTCATCAGCTTCAAAGACAGGGGATTCGGCGACGGCTAAACTCCGGATTGGCGGTAGGGAAATCTTGGGGAATGTTGTTCGCATGATAGGAGACCTTCCAACCCTGCTGGCAGCCGCCGGCACCCTCGTCCTTGGAGCCCTCGCGCTAGGTGATTGGGCTCCGCGGGCGGAACCAATTCGTGTCCGGCCCGACGATCAGACTCCGCCGTCAGAGGACTAGCTCAGAGCGACTGAGCGACCGATTAATTTAGTCATTCCGAGCGGCTTAGGGACTGCCGCTCCACTTTGTGGTGGAGCGTGTTGTCCCCAACGCGCTTGCGTTACGCTCAATGAGGCGCAGCGCCAGCAGCCACCTCACCCGGACGGTCGGTCGGTGGCTTGAAGAACAACGCGAGCATCAGGATACCGAGGATCGCGAGGCCGGTCGGCACGAGGAACAAGCGATGATAGTCGACTCCCACGGGAGTTCCGGGAATGCCGCTGCTCGTCGTGAAAGCCGCCATGAGGCGGGGGAAGATCTGGCTCGCGAGCACCATGCCGACGCCGAGAATAAGCAGGTTGGCAAGTCCTTGAGCGCTCGTGCGAACATCCTTCGGAAACACCGCGTCAACGAAGATGTACACGGTCGCGAAGAAGAACGCGTAACAAATGCCGTGCAGCACCTGCACCGCGACGATCAGCCAGGCGAAGTTCGGCTCACCGAATAACGCAAAGACGCCGTAGCGCGCCGCGTGCCCCATGATGCCGATGATCATCGTCCACTTCCAACCGATCTTCTTCAGCACCATACCCAACGCCAGCATCGTCACGATCTCCGCGACCTGGCCGATACTGCTCACCACCATCGTCATCTTGGGCGAGATGCCCACGTGAGTGAGAAAGCTGTCGATCACGATAAAGTAGCCGTTGTGAATGACGGCGTCGATCAAGGTGACGGCGAACAGAATGGCGACATAGGGCGTCGCCAGTAACTTGGCCGCGCGCAGCCAGGCGAGGCGATCAATGCCCTGCACATCCCGCTTGGGCGGCGTGTGGGGCAGCGTGAGACTAAAGCCCGCCAACACGAACGAGATGATCGCCGCGACAATGAAGACCCAGCGGGTCTGGTGCGCATCTGCGGCGTCGCCGAGCAGAAAAATGAAGGGCCAGCTCACCACGATCCAGCCCACAGTCCCACCCATCCGCACGAAACCGAAGTCCTTGGCCGGATCCTTCAGGTTGGCGAACGCGAGCGAGTTCGTCACGGAGAGGGTCGGCACGTAGAACAGATTATAGATCAGGAAAAACGTGAAGAAGACCGGAAAGGTCGTCGCGAATGACGTCGCGATCAACGCGCAGCCCCCGACCACGTGGCTGAACGCCAGGAATCGTTCCGCCGAAAAATTTCGGTCCGCGAACTGATTGCTGAAAAACATGCCAACCAGAGCTGCGATGCCGAACAGGCTGCCCACCCAGGCCTGCTGTCCGGCCGTAAAGCCTAGCATTCCCATGTAAGGGAAAATCTTGATCTGCCACGCCCCCCAGATCGCGATCTCCAACGCCATCATGACGAAGAGGGATCCGCGGGAGGACTGGACGGGGGTTGGGGTCAGCGAAGACACACCGGTTGAAACGTTAACACTCATAGGTTGGGAGGCTGGGAAAAGAGAAAAGGAAACGTTGAAGGAAAAGACGCAGGCCTGGTTGAACCACTGATTTTCACTGATGACCACTGATGCAAACCGAGATGCGCGAGGGAGGCGGTTCACCCGGTAAGTGAAGGGAAATTTCTATCCCATCGATCCGGATCTATTTGATCAGTTTTTATTAGCGCTCATCAGCGGTTACTTCTTCTGCGAATTTAGGTTCTTCCGTGTTAATGAGTGCTCATCAGTAGTTACTTCTTCTGCGGAATTTAGGATTAAGTCACCTTGCGCCCTGGTTGCGGGCCGCGCGCCAAAGGATTCAGGGTTTCCAGGCTCCTCGCGCGACCGCCGGCACAAACGTTTCGAGGCCGTCGGGTTTCCAGTCAAGC
>Ga0163144_10024840_pt1 | contig 11738 bp, 9 predicted proteins | sample OliLak19BULKMAT1_FD_123175 | JGI IMG/M metagenome (GOLD analysis project Ga0163144, IMG submission 123175) | Freshwater microbial mat bacterial communities from Lake Vanda, McMurdo Dry Valleys, Antarctica - Oligotrophic Lake LV.19.BULKMAT1 | ecosystem: Environmental > Aquatic > Freshwater > Lake... | reverse complement strand
CCATTCAGGGTTGGGTCGGCGGACTGGTATTGGAATGCTTCGATGCGGATGAGTTCGCCTTGGGAGGGTTGGCCTCCGGCGAGAAGTTTGATGCGTAGGAGTTGTGCGCAGACGTCGCTGCGCAGAAATTGAGGTGCGAGTTTTTCGCGGAGGGCTTCACCGTGGGCGAGGGCGCTCTTGATGAGGTACTGAATGGGGGTGCGGTCTGCGACGGGCTGAAGGCCTTCGAGGAAGTAGGCCCAGGCATGGAGGCGATCCATCTTTTTCGCCTCTACCGTTTCGTTGTCGAGGGTTTCTGAGTAGTGTTCGAGGGAGTAGTGAAGGACTTTATCGTAGAGGTCTAGAAAGTTCTGATCGCTGAGGGTTTCGCCGAGGTCGCGCCAGGCGAGGGCGGCTTTGAGCTGGAAGGCGCCCGGCATCTTGCTCCACCAGATTTCGTATTCGGCAGGGCTTTTGCAGGGGAGCAAAACGATGGGGTGGAAAGCGGTGAGGGAAGCGAAGTCTCGCTGCATGGCGCTGCCGATGTCGCGGGCGCGGGTGAGGTAGATCTCGTCACCGGTGATGCGATAAATCCAGAGGAGGGAGCGGGCGATGATGCCGGAATCGAAGAAATAGCTGTAGCGGCTGGTGGGGCTAAGCTCGAAGGGCATGGAGCGGGATTCGGGGTCCCAGGCTTTGTGAGTTAAGTAATCGGCTGAGAGGCGGGCTGCGGCAAGGAAGCGTTCGTCGCCGGTTTCTTCGAAGAGATAGCAGAAGCCGGAGACAGCGTAGCCGGTGATTTCGGTAGAGGCCGGGAGGTTCTGGCCGGAGTCGGTGATGCGGTAGCGAGAGACGCCGCCGTCCGGCGACTGGATTCCAGAATGAAGGAGCCATTCACCTGCTTGTAATACAGGTATTAATTGGGTGGGACGCAACCCAAGATTATACTTTGAGTTAGCGATGTGGCGGTATCAAAAAGTACTGGTGGTGTGTGTGTGGCTCACAGGTGGGCTGTGGGGGCAACTGAGAACAGGCGTGCCGACGGGGATTTTGGAGGGGCGGCTGGCTGGGGTAGTTGGCGGGAAGTTGGAAGTGGTGCTGGAGGGGGGAGAGACGGTGGTGTGCAGTGTGGATGGGCGGACTTACATTGACCGGGAGAGGCAGCGACTCTACGTTAAAGATCTGAAAGTGGGGGATTTGCTGGAGCTGGTAACCGAGCGGCAAGGGGTGGGGGCGACCTGTTTTGCGCGGATGATTCATGTGGTGAATGTGGAGAAGCGGTTTGGGGGAAGGGGGAAGGTGGGGTCTGTGAAGCGGGTGACTGAGAGTTTTGCACCGCGCGGGAGTTTGACTGTAACTGGAGTGGTACGCGAGTTGCAAACGAATTTTCTTGAGATCAAAACGAGACAGGACGGGCCGATGCGGTTTCGCTTGCGTGCGGATACTTTGTTTGTGCGCGACGGGCTTGAAGTGGCGGCGGGCGAGGTGGATCGCACAGGGCCGGTTTTTATTCGAGCGGGGTATGACCTGAATGGCGAGCTTGAGGTTTTTCAAGTGTCGTGGGGGTCGATTGTGCAACCAGCAATGCCGCTACCACGTCCCTAGTACAAACGGCTATACTGAAGGTTTAGTCTCACCCGGATCTATCTTAGGAAAAATGTTGATTTACCAGCTTCTAGCAAGCCTTTTTGTGTTCGCATGTCTGGCCTCCGGCCAGGAGTTTTACACTGGCCAGGCCGCCCGCCTGATTATCGGGCAAAAGAGTTTTACCGACCAATTCCCAGGCAACAGCGATACGCAATTGGGTGCAGTAGGGGGTATTGCCGTTGCTGGCGATCGTCTCTATGTTGCTGATTCCAGTCGTATTGGCGCTGCACCGGCGAATCACCGCATTGTGATTTTCGACGGGATTTCGAGCTTTGTGCCGCAGCCGAATGCGCAGCCCCCGCAGGGTGCTCGTTGCCCTGCCTGTGTGGGTAAGGGGACGGTGGTGCTGGGCCAGCCCAACTTCAATGTGAAGGCCGATGACATGTTTCCGGCCAAAGTCGCTTCGACGACAATGCGTCTGGCGACGGCAGTTGCTTCTGACGGCAAGGTGCTGGTGGTAGCCGATACGGACTTCAATCGTGTTTTGATCTGGAATAATTTGCCGACCTCGAACGGGCAGCCAGCGGATATCGTTTTAGGGCAAGCTTCGCTCGATAGGCTGCGGCCGATTGCTACCGACAACAAGTCGCTGCGCGGCCCGCAGGGTGTCTGGGTGCAGGACGGGCGTTTGTTTGTTGCCGATACGCAGAATCACCGGGTGTTGATCTGGAATCGCTTCCCGACTTCCAGCGATCAGGCGGCGGATGTGGTTTTGGGGCAGCCGAATTTTACGACGATTCCCCAAGTGGATATTTCACGCGTAGCCGTGGAGCCGAAGCAGAATAACCTGCTGAATCCGGTTTCGGTGAGTAGCGATGGGCGCCGTTTGTTTGTTTCCGATCTTGGTCATAACCGGGTGTTGGTGTGGAACTCGATTCCGACCTCGAATCAGGCTCCGGCCGATTTGGTGCTTGGGCAGCCGGACTTTACCAGTGCGGTAGCGAATTATTCCAGTAAGCTTTGTGCGGCGGAAGGCAAGAATTCAGCCGGAAACGATATTTTCCCTGGCCGCTGCGGGGCGACGATGAATTTTCCCCGCTACGCCCTGAGCGATGGCAAGCGTTTGTTTATTGCCGATGGCGGTAATGACCGCGTGATGGTTTACAACACTTTGCCTACGACGAATGGTGCCAAGGCGGACGCTGTGCTTGGACAACGATCCGACAGTTTAAATCTAACGAGCGATGGCGCGTTTCCGAACTTTGTTTCGGCTGCGGATGTGATACGGACGCCTACTTCACTGGCTTGGGACGGATCGAATCTCTATATTGCCGATCCTTACAATCGCCGCGTGCTGGTGTACACGCCTGCGCCGCGATTGATTGTCGATACGGGTGTGCGTAATGCTGCGAGCCGCGAGATTTTCGCAGTTGGCTCGATCAGTTTTGGCGGCACTGCGACTGAAGCAGAAACGATCACAATTAAAATTAACTACAACGCAAACGATAAAGACAATACCAGCTACACCTACAAGTTTCCGAAAGACGGCAAGCCGAGCGACGCAATCACAGCCCTTGTGAACGACATCAACACGAAGAATGGTGGTAACAAGGATGCTCTTGCTACGCCGGTATTGCGCAGCTCCTTTTTTGTGCTGTTGCTGACAGCCAGGACGTCCGGCGCTCCGGGCGATGCAGTGAGTTACTCGGTGGAAGTGGCACCGGCAAAAGAAGGCGAAACGGCCAAGACTCAGGCGACGGCGGCGTCGGCGAATCTGGCTGGCGGCCAGGATGCCGCACAGATTTCTGCGGGCACCATCGTGACCATCTTTGGAGCAGGCTTTACGGATCGCACGGAATCAGTTTCATTGACTGCATCTAATTGGCCTCGTGGCCTCGCCGGAGTGGAAGTATTCTTTGATGGCATCTCATCTCCCATCCAGTCGGTGTCGCCGACCCAGATTGTGGCTCAGGTGCCGATTGAATTGCAAGATACAACAGGTACTAATGCCTGGGTTCGTTCGGTGAAGTCGGACGGCACGATCGTGCATAGTGCGCCAGTAGGCGTGCCGGTGATTCTGCAGAATCCCGGGATCTTTGCCGAAGAGGGCCCAGATCCGCGACCTGGTATCGTGACACATTATTCGAGTTCTGCTACGGCAACGATCTCGATCGACGGTACCGGCAAAAAGGATGACTTGGCTACGGTGACGATCAACGGACGGTCGTACGAGTACAAGATCCTTGAGAGCGATGTAAACGCAGACGACCCGTCTGCCGCTAATTTCAGGCTGAAAGACAAGTTGATTGAAATTATCAATGCGGGCAATGGCGATCCAGAAGTAGAGGCTTTCCCCAGCGGCTTTTACACTCGCATTCGCTTGCGTTCGAAGAAGTTGGGTCCAGACGGGAATGGAACGCCGATTGAAGTGAAGACAAACGCGGATTCGGGCGTGATTTTGACGGCCTTCAATAGTTCGTTGTGCTGCGCCAATGTGGCTGGGTCCAGAGTGACGGATGATAATCCGGCGGTGCCTGGTGAGACAGTTGTGGTGCTGGCAACTGGCTTGGGAGCAATTTTCCCTGAGGTTGCGAACAATGCTGTGTTTACCGGGCAGGGATATAACGGCCCTGAGATTAACGAACCGTTGGAGTTTGTATCTTCGATCGCTGGAGGTAAGACTGCAAATGTGCTCTTCTCTGGCTTGAAGTTAGGGCTGATTGGGATTTACGAACTACACCTTGAACTGAATACCGATCTTGATACGAATCCCCGTATGCAGATGACCATTGCTCAGAGTTTTCAGGTGAGCAACATCATTACTTTCGCCTTGAAGAACGCCAGGAAGGACTCTGGCCTTCAGTAGTTACAAATCGTGAGGTTTGAGTCTGAGGCCGCGAAGGATATCCTTGGCGGCCTCAACTTTTTCAGGCAGGACGTAGAAGAATACGCCGGTGCGTTCAGAGCGGAAGATCAGGCCACCGCTGTAGGTATCGAGTTCGATGGCGAAGTCGATTCCGGCCGTCGTGAAGGCTTCCTCGACGGGTAGCGATTCACGCAGCTTTTTTGCGATATAGACGAGGTCGAGTTCGGCCTCGCCAAAGAATTCCGGCTCCTGACGCATAAGGGGCTAGGACAAGCGGGCAACGATTGCGTCTTTGGCACCCGGGCCTTTCTGGTCGTACCAGGCGAGCAATTCTTCGCCAACGGTTTCGAGGTTTTTGAATGCGGTGGGGTTCTTCATCATTTCGCGCATGCCAGGGAGGATGGTGCGGATGCGGAGGTAGGTGAGGAGAAGTTCGCCACCCGACTGGAAGTAGAGGTCCTTGTTGAGAACACCGGCAGTGACGAAGCTGGCGACCATTTCGAAGTAGCTGGTAACCTGGCGCATGTTTGCGTTTTCAGGGGAGCCTGGTGCGGCGACCAAGTTCATTTCTTCGACCGTCTTGGGGCGGAAGGTGGAGGCGAACCAGGTGCGGGCAGCGCGCATTTTGTCCTCGCGGCGGATTTCGTAAAGACGCAGGATCAGGTTGGCGTCGTCGTAAGTAGCTTGGGTGGCCATATGTCGAATATCTCACAGTGATTGAGTTTGGGTGAGAAGTTTTAGGGTGCTGGCCGACTATGTCTACAGAATGACTGTTGCTTCAGAGCAAGAGGAGCTATTGTGGCTTGCTCTGCGGATGACGCCGCAACTGGGTGCGCGGCGTGCGGTGGATATTATTGAGAAGTTTGGCTCACCCGGAGCGATCTTTCAATTGGACTCGCGCGAGCTTGAGGGGGCGGGGTTGCCGGGTAGTGTGGCGAGGTCGATTGAGGCCGGTTCGGCGATGGATGACGCTCTTGAACAGCAGCGGCTGATGCGGGCGACTGGGACGACGATTCTGACCTACTACGATGATCGCTATCCGGCGATGCTGAAGCAAATTTATGATCCGCCGGTGCTGTTGTTTGCTCGCGGGGATGTGGGGTTGCTGGAGACGCCGGCCGTGGCGATTGTTGGGACGCGAAGGCCGAGCCCTTATGGAAGTACTGTGGCGGACCGTTTTGCACGGGAGCTAAGCGAGGCGGGCTTGTTGATTGTAAGCGGGATGGCTCGGGGGATCGATACATCGGCGCATAAGGCTTGTCTTGCGGTGGAGGGCAAGACGGTGGCGGTGCTGGGGTGTGGGGCGGATGTTATTTATCCGGCGGAGAACAAGAATCTGGCGGCGCAGATTGCCCGCGATGGCCTGATTTTGAGCGAGTATCCGTTGCGGACGCCTGGTTATCCTCAGAATTTCCCGGTGCGGAACCGGATCGTGAGTGGGTTGAGCAGCGGAGTTTTGATTGTGGAGGGAGCGCAGTATTCGGGGTCGGCGATTACGGCGCGGCTGGCGATGGATCAAGGTCGCGAGGTATTTGCGATACCTGGGAATATTACTTCTAAGCAGAGTTGGGGGCCCAATCTGTTGATCCGCCAGGGGGCGCGGCTGGTGCAGGAGCCGAGCGATGTGCTTTGTGACCTGCCGCTTGAGGCTAGGCAGAAATTGCGGGCTCGGGGGCGGCAGCGGCTGCTGGTGGAAGAGGGTGCAGCGTTTGAGCACCCGATGCAGGCGCTGCGAGCGAAGGTGATTCAGGTGCTGCCGTTTGATGTGCCGCTGACCATTGATGAGATGCTGCCGAAGTTGAATGCTAGCGGGATGGTGAGTACTTCGGAATTGATTTCAATTTTGTTCGATCTGGAACTGGAGGGGTTGATTCGGCAGTTGCCTGGGAAGGCTTATCAGCGGGTGTGGCATTAGACTTAAGGGATGATCGTGCTGCGGCCGTTGCAGGCTAGTGACGCTGGGGAATTGTTTCCACTACTGGCTGGGGTGGCTGAGACTTTGCTGGTGGATGACGGGCCTGCGTCATGTGAAGGCTTGGAGGCGGCACTGGTGGACCGTGAGGAGATGGCCGAGGCCGGGATGGTGCGTGCCTATACGGTGTTGAGTGAGGAGACGGGGGTGGTGATGGGGTCTGTGCGATTGAAGTACGCGCAGGGGCGCGGGGAGATTGGGGTTTGGCTGGGGCGTGAGTTTCAGGGAAGGGGGTATGGGACGGAGGCGATTGCGCGGGTGGTGGATGAGGGGTTTGGGGAGCTTCGATTGTCTCGGATCGAGGCGCATGTGTTTGAGGGGAATGCGGCTAGTAAGAAGGCGTTTGAGAATAACGGGTTTGTGGTGGAGCGGGTGGAGCGGAATGGGGTGATGCAGCGGGGGGAGTTTCGGGACGTATGGGTGATGGCGGCTACGCCCGACATTAGCTGAAGAACGTGGAGACTATCGTCTGGGCTTGTGGTGCTGCCAAGGGGGCAATGGATTCATCTGGCCCGTAAGCTTGAATGGACTGGAAACCCGCTACCGATGGTTCACGGTGAACGATCAGCCGCGAGTTAATCAAGTCAAGCACCCAGTATTCTTGAATGCTCGCGCGAGAGTAAAGCGCAGCTTTAATGGATAGATCGAAGTTGACCCACGTGTCTGAGATTTCACACACCATGCGAATGTCGGTTGGGCGAGGATTGCCGACACGTATAGAAAGAGCTGGATGCTTCAAGACAACCAGATCGGGTTCGGGTTCGCTGGTATGAACGTCTTCTGGGTGGACATCAATCGGCATTTCCTGCTGCAGATATGGCTGCGTAAAAACACTGATCAAATAATCCAGCATCAGCAAGAGCCCTATAGAGTGTTTGCGATTCTTGCCCATTTTAAGAATCAGCTCTCCTTCAATGAGTTCCAGTTTTTGGCCTACGAGCAACCCGGTAGACTCGATAGCCGAAAGCTCCGCACGAGTCCAAAGCTTTCTCGGTGGAGAAGCTGGAACAATTGTAGTTTGTGGTGTAAGCAGAGCTGATGGCATTGCCTCGAACCTCTTTCTACCAATATAGTCGTTCTGCAGCTAGCTAGACCTCGACTTCGACTTCCTCGGTTTCGTCTTCTGTGGCCTTCGACTTTGCGCCCTTTTTCTTGGCGGCTTTCTTGGCGGGTCGGCGGCTCTTGGCGGCCTTCTTGAAGGCTTCTGGCCCTCCGGCGTCGGCGATCTGTAGCGCACGAGCGGCGATCAGTTCAAAGGCCTGCTCGGGGGTGAGGGTCATCGGATCTGTGCCACGGGTGACTGTTGCATTGGTTTCGCCGTCGGTGACGTAGGCACCGTAACGGCCGCTGAGGAGTTTGACTTCCTTCTGGTTGGCTGGGTTTACGCCGAAATCCTTGAGGGCGGTGAGGGCGCGGGCGGCACCGCCACGGCCTCGGGTCTTGGGCTGACGGATGAGTTCCATCGCCTGATCGAGGGTGACGTCGATGGGTGACAGATCGGCCGGAAGGCTGCGGGTTTCCGTACCCGCTTGCACGTAGGGGCCAAAGCGGCCGTTGGCGGCGATGACTTTTTCGCCAGTGTCGGGGCTGGGGCCGAGATTCTTGGGCAGGCTCAGGAGCCTGGCGGCGTGATCGAGGTCGACGTCTTTGAGGTCAGTGCCCTGGACGAGCGAAGCCATCTTGGGCTTGGCACCATCGCGGCCGTCGCCGAGTTGCACGTATGGACCGTAGCGGCCCACCTTGAGGAAGACCGGCATACCAAATTCCGGATGCAGGCCGAGGCTCTCGGGCTCTTTGCTGGCCTGCTCGAGCATCTCGAGGGCCTTGGGGAGAGTGAGTTCATCGGGCGGCATCTCGTCAGGCACGCTGGCGCGGCGTTCGCCATCGCTGATGAAGGGGCCGTAGCGGCCGATGCGCACTTCGACCTTTTTGTCTTCCCACTCGCCGAGCGGGAGGCCGTTGATGATGCGCGGGTCGATTTCTTTCTCGCCGATGGAGACAAGTTCCTTGAGGCCGGGTAAGCCGTCGCCGAAGTAGAACTTAGAGAGGTACTTCGTAGACGTGTTTTCGCCTCGCGAGATCGAGTCAAGATCGTCTTCGAGTGAGGCAGTGTATTTGTAGTCGAGAAAGGTTGTGAAGTGCTGTTCGAGCAGGCCGACTACGCCCATTGCAGTGAAGGTAGGGACGAGTGCCGTGCCTTTTTTGAAGGCGTAGCTGCGGTTGAGTACCAGTTCGACAATCGAGGCCCAGGTGGAGGGCCGGCCGATGCCGAGCTTTTCGAGCTCTTTGATCAGCGAGCCTTCGGTAAAGCGGTTTGGGGGCTGGGTGGAACGGTCCAGCGGGTCAGCCTTGAGGGTTTTGAGCGAATCACTGGATGCCATCTGAGGCAGAACACGGTCTTGCTCGTTACCGTTGTTGCCGTTCTCGTCGTCTTCTTCTTCTTGATAGGCCTTGAGGAAGCCGGCGAAGGCGATGGTTTTGCCGCTGGCGCGCAAGGTGGAGTCTCCGGCATCGACGATGACTATGGTGTTGGTGCCGCGGGCGTCGGCCATCTGGCAGGCGACGGTGCGCTTGTAAATAAGGTCATAGAGCTTGAATGATTCCTGGCCGAGGGCGGCGAGGACTACATCGGGTGAGGTGAAGTTGTCACCGGCAGGGCGGATGGCCTCGTGCGCTTCCTGGGCGTTCTTGACCTTGGTCTCGTAGGTGCGGATCGTGGGCGAGAGGTATTCTTTGCCGTATTCCGCTTCGATCAGCTTGCGGGCAGCACCGACGGCTTCCTGCGAGAGGGTGGCCGAATCGGTACGCATATAAGTGATGTAGCCGTTTTCGTAAAGCTGCTGGGCAACCTGCATGGTGCGCTTGGCCGAGTACCTGAGCTTGGAGTTGGACTCCATTTGCAGGCTGGAGGTTAGGAAGGGAGCGGCAGGGCGCTGCACGAAGGGCTTTTCTTCGACGCTCTTGACGGTGACCGGGCCCGCATTGAGAAGACCTACGATGCGCTCGGCACCGGCTTTGTCGAGCAGCACCAGGGCCTGGGGATCGTCGAGTTTGCCGGTTTCGGGGTTGAAGTCTTTGCTGGTGGCTACGCGCTTGCCGGCGATCGAGAGGAGTTCTGCGTCAAAGCTCGGTTCAGCACCGGGCTTGGCGAGCTTGGCCTTAACCGACCAATAGTCAGCCGTGCGGAAGCGAATGCGGGCGCGCTCACGCTCTACCAGAAGGCGGACGGCGACGCTTTGTACGCGGCCGGCGCTGAGGCCGGGGGCCATTTTCTTCCAGAGCAGCGGGCTGACTTCGTAGCCGAAGAGACGGTCGATGATGCGGCGGGTTTCCTGGGCGCGGACGAGGTCTTCGTCGATCTCGCGAGCGTTCTCGAGGGAATGGAGGATCGCGTCCTTGGTGATTTCGTGAAAGACGAGACGGCGCGTTGGGACCTTCGGCTTGAGAACTTCCCGCAGGTGCCAGCTAATGGATTCACCTTCGCGGTCTTCGTCAGTCGCGAGGTAGAGGAAGTCTGAAGTCTTGAGCAGATCCTGCAACTCTTTGACTTGTTCCTTCTTGTTTTTCGGAACAACGTAGATCGGTTCGAATTCCTGATTGACGTTGACGCCTAGACGAGCCCACGGCTCTTTCTTCAACTTGGCCGGTACTTCGGAGGCGTTCTCCGGGAGATCGCGCACGTGTCCCATCGAGGCGCGGACCACGAAATCCTTTCCGAGAAATTTCGTGATTGTTTTCGCTTTAGTTGGAGACTCGACGATGACCAGTGACTTCGATGCCATTCTGCTGTTAAAACCGTTCCTCAGAAAATTGCCGTCCGGGTTACCCACAAAAGTTCCGCATCCATCCGGCTACCGAAAAGTGTACAACGGAATCTACACATGTCCGCCGACCCCATCGTTTGCCCCCGCTGTTCCGGCGGAAAGATCGTTTTGAAACACTCGCGTGAGAAGAAGCCCTTTTTCGGCTGTACCGAGTATCCACGATGCACGTTTAGTTCCACATTTCAGCCCATAACGGAAACTTGTCCGGAGTGTTCGAGTCCTTATCTGATAGAGAAGCCGGTGCGGGGCGTGAAATGGGCAAGATGTCCGAACCAGGACTGTAAATTTGAGCGGCGACTGAGCTCTTTTTGAATCTTTCACCGCGTGCTTAGTATCTGCTAACTTAGCAAGTACTAGCTTATGGCTGTTTCCACACGTCTCAATAGTCAGGACCGAAGGTCTGCGATTCTCTCTGCAGCTATCCGGCTTTTTTCCGAGCGGGGCTTTCGTGGGGTGACCACGCGCGAACTCGCAGCAACGCTGGGAGTGAGTGAACCCGTGTTATATCAACACTTTCCGAGCAAGAAGGATCTTTACACAGCGATTATCGAGGAGTCGAAAGACGATCATTATCTTGAAGCGCTGGAGGGGTTGAGCCGTAAAGCGGCTGGTTCAGACGATGAAGATTTCTTTACGCATTTAGCCCACGCGATGATCCGTTGGCATGAACTGAAACCGGAGCTGATCCGCTTGAAGTTGTTCTCTAATCTCGAGGGCCACGAGTTGATGGAGGAATTCCACGACAAGCAGGCCCGGCCCTTTATCGAGATCATCTCCGGCTATATCGAAAGACGTGTTCTGGAAGGTGCCTTCCAGAATGTTCTACCGCTGGGGGCGGCTCTCGCCTTCTGCGGAATGATTGGCCAATACTGCCAGTCGACAATTCTTTTCCGCTCCTCGATCTGCCAGAGTGTGGGTCGCCAGGAGATGGTCGATTTATCCGTACAGCTTTTTTTGAATGGAATACGCAAAACATAATCATGAAACCGTTGATTCTTAGCATTTCAATCCTTGCCCTGCTGGCTGGTTGCGCCAAAAAGCAGGAAGCGCCAAAGACCGATGCGTCTAAGGCACCAGATGCAATTCAAGTTCGAGTGCAGCAGGCGGTATCCCGCACTCTCGACAAATCCATTGACGTGACGGGGACGCTCGAAGCCGATGAGACGGTGAATCTCAGCTTTGAGATTGCCGGGCGGGTTTCGAGTTTTCGGGTTGACTTCGGTCAGCTAGTGAAGAAGGGCGACGTGATTGCCGAACTGGATCGTCGGGAGTACGAGTGGCAACTGGAGCGAGCCAAGGCCAATGTTGGGCAGCTTTCGGCGCGGCTGGGGATGAAGACGCCGGATGAGGCTTATCCGACGTCGACGGCGTCGATGCGGCAGGCGCAGGCGAATTACGACGATGCGAAGTCGAAGTATGAGTCGGCGGCGAAGCTGGTGCAGAGCGGAGATATCTCGAAGGAGCGCGCGGTGGAATTGCAGAAGACTCTGCAGGCACGCCAGGCATCGAT
>Ga0163144_10024839_pt1 | contig 11739 bp, 10 predicted proteins | sample OliLak19BULKMAT1_FD_123175 | JGI IMG/M metagenome (GOLD analysis project Ga0163144, IMG submission 123175) | Freshwater microbial mat bacterial communities from Lake Vanda, McMurdo Dry Valleys, Antarctica - Oligotrophic Lake LV.19.BULKMAT1 | ecosystem: Environmental > Aquatic > Freshwater >... | reverse complement strand
GACGAGACGGTGACTGCAGACGAGCTGGTGGGGCGCTTTCGGATGGACACCGTGCCGCGCGAGCCGTGGTCGCTGGGCGACGACGATCTCTGACACGATCCCTGTATGACCGACCTGCAACCTGACGACCTGCAACAGATTCTCGGGTACCGCGGTGCCGTCGACGAGCAGGTCGGAGTACGCAGTATTGGCCATGAGGTGCTGGTCGTGCCGTTCTGGACGCCACACTTCTGTTCGACAGTGATCCGTGCAGCCGAGGCAGTCGGCGCGTTCGAGCCGCAGCCTCACGACCCGGTGCCCGGCCATGAGGTATCACTGGCGCTGATCAGCCCGCGCCTGTTCGAGGCAGTCGAGATCGACCTCGGCGTGCGCATCTGGCCGCAGTTACAAACGGTGTGGCCATACATCGATTACCGCGGGCTGCGTGACGTGTTCGTCATTCGCTACGCAATGGGCGAGCAGGAACACCTGCGTATGCACCACGACATTGCCCAGGTTTCGGGCTCGGTGAAGCTGAACGACGGCTACGACGGGGCGGTGCTCGACTTCCCTCGGCAGAGCGTCACCAACGAGCCCGCCAGCATTGGAGAACTGATTGCGTGGCCGTCGTTGGTCACCCATCCGCATCAAACGATGCCCTTGCGCAGTGGGGTCAAATACGCGCTGACGATCTGGTTCGAGGTGCCGACTTTCTGAATGGCCCATTGGCTATCCTGGGACGTACATCAGTCACCTCTCCCCAGGGCTTCCCACATGACTTCCACTCGTACCGCAATCGCCTGGCTCTGTATGTCGAGCGCGCTCGTCGGCCTCTCGGCTTGCTCGCAAACCTCCAGCGCCGACTCGCCGGCAAGCTCGCAGACAGCGCCCCTCGCTGCCACCGAGACGCCAGCCCCCACTACCGCTGGCCCGGCCACGGAACCCACCACCGTCGCGCCAACCACCATCGCTCCCACCACCATCGCTCCCACCACCATCGCTCCCACCACCATCGCTCCCACCACCGTCGCGCCCACCACGACGGTGCCGTCCAACGTGGTGGTCGTCGGCCCGGCTGCCGTACCCATCGTCGCTGTTGGCAAGAGCAACGGCGCCGACACCTTCGCGCTACAAGATCGGCTCAATACGTTGGGCTTCTGGGTCGGCTTGCCCGATGGGCAGTACGGGTTCGTCACGGTGCAGGCAGTGATGGCCTTCCAGAAGTACATCGGCTTGCCCTCCACCGGCAAGGTCGACGGCACCACGGCGGAGTACCTGACCGCCTTTGGCGACAGGGCACGCGGCTTGGCCGACAGTGGCACGCTGGTCGAAATCGACAAGGCCAAGCAGTTGCTGTTCATCGTGGTCGATGGTCAGACGCTGTTCACGTTCAACACGTCCACCGGCAGCGGCATACCGTACGAGGCCACCAACAAGAACGATCCCACCAAGATCGAAAAGGGCGACGCTGTCACGCCCGCCGGTCTCTACAAGGTCACCCGCGAGCGCCCGGAGGGCTGGTGGGACGGCGACCTCGGCAAGATCTACCGCCCGAAGTACTTCGTCGGTGGCATCGCCATTCACGGCATGACCAGTGTGCCCAACTACCCGGCGTCGCATGGCTGCGTTCGGCTCAGCACGCTTGCCATGGACTTCGTGTGGGACAGCGGGCTGGTGCCAGTGGGCACTCCCGTATGGGTGCACGAGTAGTTCCGTGTTGCCCCACATCGGTGCCGCGGCACCGTGGACCGACCCAGATGTCGTGTCGCTTCGCCGGCTTCAGATGCACGTGCCGCTGCCAGTCGATGGCAAGGGTCGGCGTCGCCGCAGCCTGAATGGCACATGGCAGTTCCGGTTGTTCCGCTCTCCGGCAGCCGTGCCCGCGAGCGCACTGACCGGCGCCACCACTCGCTGGCAGCAGCTGGCTGTCCCAGGGAACTGGACGGTGCAGAGCACCGGCGACCACCCGCACTACACCAACGTACAGATGCCCTTTCCCGGGCCGCCGCCGCGCCTACCCGAGCACAACCCCACCGGCGTGTACCGGCGGGCGTTCCAGGTGCCCGGCGCGTGGAAGGGCCAGCAGCTGGTGCTCCACGTCGGCGGCGCAGAGAGCGTGCACGCGGTGTGGGTCAACGGCCATTTCGCAGGCTACGGAACCGACAGTCGGCTGCCCAGCGAGTACGACATCACCACGCTCGCCCGGCCCGGTGCCAACGAGGTCGCGATCGTCGTCGCTCGTTACAGCGCACTCAGCTATGTCGAGGACCAGGACCAGTGGTGGATGGCCGGGTTGCACCGCGAGGTGTTCCTCGAGGCACGCGCTGCAGCACACCTGGCCGACGCGGTCTGCCGTGCCGATCTATCCGTTGCAGACGGCGTTGGTTTGCTGTCGGTCACCACCACCGTTGGTTGGGGCGACCAGCCGCTGGCCGGCCACCGTGTGCGCGTCACGTTGCTGGGGCCGACGGGTCGGCGGGTCGGTACACCGTCGGTCGTTGCCGTCCCGGTGAGTTTCGCCGTGCCGTACGTGTTCGAGGGTTTCATCACGCGCCACAAGCTGCCGGTGCCTTCGGTGCAACCCTGGTCGGCCGAGTCACCCACCCGTTATCGGGTACAGGTCGAGCTACTCGCCGACGACGACACCGTGGTCGACAGCACACATCAGCTCGTCGGGTTTCGTCACGTGGAGATTCGCCAACGCCAGCTGTTGGTCAATGGCCAGCCGATCTGGATTTTCGGCGTGAACCGACACGACCATCATCCCGAGCGCGGCAAGGCCGTCACCGTCGCCGACATGCGCGCCGACCTGCTGACCATGCGGGCGCACAACATCACCGCCGTCCGCACCTCGCACTATCCCAACGACGGCGCGTTCTACGATCTCTGCGACGAGCTGGGTTTCTACGTCATCGACGAGGCCAACATCGAAAGCCACGGCTACAACACCAGCCTGTGCAACGACCAGCGGTGGCGCAGCGCGTGGTTGGCGCGTGGCAGTCGGATGGTGGAGCGCGATCGAAATCACCCGTCCATCATCATCTGGAGCCTGGGCAACGAAAGCGGCTACGGCGCCAACCACGATGCGCTCGCAGGCTGGATTCGCCGAGCCGACCCCAGCCGACCATTGCACTACGAAGGCACAGTGCTGCACAAGGGATGGGTCGACGGTGGCATGGCAGCCAGCGACCTCGTCTGCCCGATGTACCCCACGATCGCTGCCATTCGCGAGTATGGCAAGGCCGGCATCGGAACGCGCCCGCTCATCATGTGCGAATACAGCCACGCAATGGGCAACAGCAACGGCTCGCTGGCGGATTACTGGTCGGTCATCACCACCACTCCCGGCCTCCAGGGCGGGTTCATCTGGGAGTGGAAGGACCACGGTATTCGCCAGGTGCTGCCTGACGGCACAGTGCGATTGGCATACGGCGGTCAGTTCGGTGACACGCCGCACGACTGCAACTTCGTGGCCGATGGACTGGTCGACAGCTATGGCGTGCCTCACCCTGCGATGCGCGAGGTGGCGTGGGTACACCGACCGGTGACGGTCACGCGGACAGCGAAGGGTGCGCTGTTCATCCATAACCGACAGTCGTTCACTGGGCTCGGCTGGTTGCGTGCTACCTGGGAGCTGCGAATCGACGGCCACCTGCACAGCTCCGGGCGCCTCGCGCTGCCAGCTGTCACCCCGCACACGTCGGTCACGGTGCCGCTTCCGTGCGAGCTGCCGACGGGCGACGGTGAGGTGCACTTCACTGTCAGCTTCGCGACCATCGTCAACCTGCCGTGGGCACCGAAGGGGCACCTGGTGGCCTGGGATCAGGTGCAGCTGCGCGCAGCGTCGAAGGGACACCGCGTGACAGGCACCGGAACCGCCACCGCCCGCGACATCGACCGGGTGCTGGTTGCGCCGGTGTCGTTGACGCTCAAGCGCGCGGCCACCGACAACGACGGCTTCAAGTTGATGCCCGACCTTGCCAAGCGGCTACGCGTCGGCGGCCAGGGTTTGCGCCTGTGGGAGGAAGCTGGGCTCGACACGCTGCCGGCCGAGGAACTGGTGCGGCACACGTGTGAGCGCCGCGAGGCTGGCGGTGCCGTCGAGTACCACCACGAGGTCATCGTTCCAGATGCGCTCGCCGACCTGGCGCGCGTGGGTGTGCAGTTCGCGCTGCCCAGTCGCTTCCGAGAATTGCGCTGGTTCGGTCGCGGGCCCGGCGAGAACTACCCGGACCGCAATGCCGGCTCTCCGCTGGGCATCTGGATCGGTACACCCGACGAGTCGCCGTACCTGGTGCCGCAGGAGTTCGGCTTGCGCACCGAGTGCCGTTGGTTCGAGTTCATCGACCCGGCGAAGGGGCACACGCTGCGAGTCGACGTGCTCTCAGCGAGCACACCGACGGGCACGGCAAGCCCGGCGGTACTGCACTGCTCGGCAACTCATTACACAGCAGACGACCTGTTCGCAGCCACCACGCAGACGGAGCTCTCGCCGCGGCGTGAGTTGGTCGTGCACCTGGATGCTGCACATCGCGGCCTGGGCACCGGCAGTTGCGGCCCCGATGTGTTGCCGCAGTATCGGCTGACGCCCGGTCGTTATCGCTTCGCCTATCGGCTCAGTCTCGGGCCGGTCTGATCTGTCGATCAGGGAGCTCTTCGCACCCGCAGTTGGGTATCGGCAGCGTTACGACAGATGCCGGTCGCCAGGTCGAAACGCCAGCCGTGGAGCGTGCAGACGAACTCGTCGCCATCGATCTCGCCGAACACTTTCAGGTCGGCCTGACGGTGAGGGCAGGTGCGCTCCACGATCCAGCCATCGATCTCGAACTCCTCGGCGGCGAGCAGGCCGCGATCAGGGTCGTGTTTGCGCACGGCCTCCGCTTCAGCACGGCGCATGCGCTCGACGGAGAGCGACTTGAAGAAGTTGTAGAGGTACTCGTTGAATGGGCCATCGCGCCAGGCGGTGAAGCGACACGACAGGAAAAGTGCGTTGCTCCAGTCGTTGGCGCGTTGGGCGACAACTGTCTCCACCAGCTCGCGTTGGATGGTGAAGCGGAACGAGTGTGCCTCGCCCCTCCACTTGCGTACCTCGCCGTTGGGGAAGTCGATGGCTACCGACAGCCCACCCGGCTGCGTCGGGTCACCGGCGTGCAGCACACACACGGCGCCGACCGAGGCGCACAGCGCAGGGGCCATCGCCATCAGCGGCTCCCACCATGCCTTCAGCGTCGCCAGAAGATCCGGTGTGGGCACATGCCACTTACTGCGCATCTGGTGCAGCCACGGCAGCCAGTCGGCCTGGTAGCGGCGCAGGTATGCCTCTTTGTCGTCGAAGATCGCGCGCACGTCGGCATCGGGCATCGGGTGTGTGATCGTCATCTCAGCGGTGCACTGGTCGGTGCCGAAGGCGATCTCGGTACCGGGAATGGCGAGGATGCCGGTGTGGCCGGCAGCAGCGAGCCGGCTCATGAAACTGCGCTGATCGGGGAAAATACTCAGCTCGTCACCGACGATGACGTTGGCCGACCACAGGTCCGGATCGAGGAAAGCGGGCGGGCCGGCACTGGGCACGACCGCGCGAGCGTTGGTGGCTTCCACGTACCGCATCGCACGCGTGAACTGGCTGTCGACCTTGGCGTCGACCAGTTCGCGCAGACGTGCTGGCGTCTCCTCATAGACCATCGGGTACCAGATCGCACCGCTGTACTGAATCCAGTGCAGGTCGACCGGGCCATGCTCGCGCAGCACTTCCAACGGGCTGGTGCGGCAATCGTTTTGGTTGGCCAGCCGGCCGGTGCCGTCGCTGATCACCAGTGCCGAATCACCACCGGGGCCGTCGGTGATGCTGATCTCACAGTGGATGGCAATGCGCAGATTGGGGCCGAGCGCCATCTCCTCACCATCAACGGTGCGGATGATGTTGTTGAAACCCAGCCGACGCATGATGCGCTCGAGTTCGCGAGTGGGGTAGCCCGGAATCAGGACCTTGGTGTCCTTGTTCATGTTGGCCGCCAGCCATTCCTCGTCGAGGTGGTCGGCGTGGATGTGCGAGATGTACAGATAGTCCGGGTTGCAGATGCGATGCATCAATTCTGCGGACAGCTGGTCGTTGCGCGGGAAGACGAACCAGGAACCGAAGAACGTGGGCAGGAACCATGGGTCGCAGCAGAGCGACCCGTCGAGCGTGTCGACAAGGATCCCTGCGTGACCGATTGACGTCGCACGCATGTAGTGAGGCTACCGACTCGGCGCATCATGCGCCGGGGCAGGCGAGGTCAGGCGACGGGAGCGTCGGTGAACTGCTGGCCGGCGCGCGAGACATGCTCGGTCCAGGCACTGCCATCCCAGTAGCGCAGCTCGAAGCGGCCGGCCGGGTCGGCGTACCAGCCAGAGGGCACCGCGGGGGCAGCGGGGGCCGGTGCGTACGCCGGGGCCGGGGCCGGGGTGTAGGCGGGGGCCGGTGCGTAGGCCGGGGGTGCTTCGACGAGGGGGGCCAGGGGGGCAGGCTCGGGGGCAACTGCCCAGCCGGCGGGCTCGGCGACAGCGGCGGCAACGACAGCTGCTTCGACCGGAACTTCGACGGGTGCCTCTACCGGGACTTCAACAGCGACCTCGACCGGGACCTCGACGGCAGCCCCGGCTTCACCGGCGACTGCCTCGCGAGTGAGGAATGCCGTGACGTCACCACCGGTGGGGACGATGCTGACCACTGACCAACCCTGTGCGGCCTGCTCGGTGAGCTGCGCGGCAAGAGCGGCTGGGTCGAACGACGAGGAACTGATGGAGACGAATTCGGCGGACATGAGAGCGAACAGTAGCGCGCTCTCCGCACCGTGGCTATGGGCAGTCTTCAGCGGCGCTCAAGCGGGGAGCACCAGCGCATGCACATCAGTGGCCTCGGGGGCGCCGTCGTAGACCAACTCGCCGTCGCGTAACGCCAGCAGCCGCTGCACGCGACTGACGAATGCCAGCTCGTGGGTGGCAACCAGCAGTGTGGCTCCGGAGGCCGCTGCCTCGTCGAGCAATTCGAGCAGCGTGTTCTTGCCGGCCTGGTCGAGGCCGACGAACGGCTCGTCGACCAGCATCACGTCGAAGGGACGGACCAACGCAATGGAGATCGCTGCCTTCTGACGCAAACCCCGGCTGAAGGTGGTCGGAATGTCGTCGCGACGGTCACCGAGGTGCAACCGGCCGAGCAGTGTCTCGGCCTTGTCGGCCCAGTCGGCCACGCCGTGCAGGCGCCCGACGTACTCCAGGTGCTCCCACAGCGAGAGGTCGTCATAGAAGGTGGGGGTATCGCTGAGCCAGCTGAGAGCGGTGCGCGCCTTCTGCGTGCCCGCCAGGTGGCCGGAGATGAATGCCTGGCCATCGGTGCTGTCCAGTAGCCCGGCCGCCATCCGCAGCAGAGTGGTCTTGCCGCTGCCGTTATGACCAACGAGCGCAACGTGCTGGCCGTGCGGTACTTCCAAGTCCAGCGGCAGGAGTGCGGGACGATCGCCGTAGTCCTTGCTGAGTTGCTGAGTGCTGAGTGCTGCGCTCATGCGCGGCTCCTTTGTGCTGCCTTTTGAGATGCGGTTTGCGCGCGACCCTCATCCATGAAACCACGGATCTTCTCGCGCAAGCGGTCGCGTACTTTGACCCAGTAGCAGGTGGCGCTGATGACCAGCAGGCTGCCGACACCGCCTCGAATCGACGCTGCGACCACGGAATCGCCACGCGTGAGTGCGGCTCGTGGTAACAGCACTGTGCACGTTCCGATTGCGCTGATCAGCAGCGGCCACAGCAGGCGAATCAAGGTGGTGAAGCCGGCCATCTCGGGCGGGATGAACGCCTGCTGGCTCGACGAGCTGGACGTATCTTTCGCATCGCGCACGATGCTGATGATGCCGCCCGACACGCCGCCCAGCAGGGTGGGCAGCGCGAGGATCGCCGCGGGCGCGATGGCCTTGCTGTTGCCGCCGAGCGTGAGAATGGCTGCGACGGCGGAGACGACCGAGAGCGGGATGAGCGCCACGAGCGGCGCGATGAGGTGGCGGGCCATCAACTCGCCACGGTCCACCGGGTAGCTGTCGTTCGAGTCGGGCTGGTCGACCTCTTGTGAGAGCGGCTCCATCACTTCCAGGCCGAGGATGAACCCGAGCAGCCCGGAGCCCAGCATGGCCGGGGTAGTGCCGCGAATGGTGGCAGCCTGCAGTACTCCGATGGCGGCGGCGATGGCGGCCAGGCGTACCAGGCGCGGCGCGGGGAAACGCAGCAGACCGTGCCAGCCGCGGCGCCAGACGGTGGAGGTGAGGCTAGTGCTGGAGGCAGGGCGCAGGCGCAGCCATGGCCGGCGCCGGGCCGTCTCCTGGTTCAGCTGGCGGCGCAGCAGGATGACGGTGCGAAGGTCCTGCATGGTGACGGCGAAGCGCAACTGAGCCACGAGCGCTGCGCGGCGGGAGAGGGCTTCCAGCGAGATGCGCCGCAGCAGGGCGAGGCCGGTGATGACGGCGGCGAGTGCCAGACTGGCGGCGACGAGGTCGGCAGGGTGTTGTCGCCAGCCCCACAGGCCCAGGTCACCGAACCTGTCGGCGGGACCAGGCACGTTGGTGGCAATGGCGATGGCTTGCAACGTGAGGATGCCCAGTCCAGCGACAGTGGCAATCCAGCGTGGGAGGCGCAGGGTGTGAGCGAGCAGTGCCGAGCCGCCCCAGACCAACGCGCCGGTGGCGCCGAACAGTGCGCCACCCCCGGCCCAGGCCATCAGGGTGCCAGGTAGCCGGCGGCCGGCAAGCTGACCGACGATGGCGCCGGCAATGGCGGCGGAGAAGGCAGCGCCGCGAATTCGCTGGGTGGCCGGGCGGAGCAGGGCGCGGCGACGATCGACCGGCGAGAGCATCACGTGCACCACGTCGGCAGCTTCGAGGGCGATGGGGCCGCCCTGCGAGCCGCCGCGAAGGCCGGCGAGAAGACCGAGGCACACCAGCAGGCCCAGTACTGACGGCGCGTGTTGTGCGAACTGGGCGGCGGTGCTGGCGGCCACTTCCTCGTCCTCGATCGAGCTACTGATCCACAGGATGCTGCCGCCGCCAAAGATGCCCAGCAGGTACACGCGGTACGCAGCCTCGAACCACTCGATGTTGCCGAGTCGGTGCAGTTGGCGCGTGCGGCGAAGTTGGCGCAGCGCCGAGTAGGGAGACTCAGGCTTGGTCGGGCTGCTCAGCGACGCGAGGTCGGTCATGGTTGGCCAACCTCCGCTGCGCGGTCGGGGTCGGCAGACCATCCCGACCAGCTCGCGATGTAGAGGCGCGGTGGCGTCAGGCCGGCGTGCTCCATGGCAACGATGTTCATGCAGGCGCTGACGCCGGACCCGCAGTAGGCGACGGACGGCGTGTCAGCGTCGGCGATGCCGAGGGCTGCGTAGTGCGCTCTGAGTTCTTCGACGGTCAGCAGTTCGCCCCCGTCGCTGAGGACGGCCGACCATGGGGCGCTACGAGCACCGGGGATATGACCGGGGCGAGGATCGATGAGGGCTTGTTCACCGGTGAACCTGGCCAGCGAGCGAGCATCGATGACGGCACCACCGGCGGCGGCTGTCTGCTCTGCCTCGGCGGCGCCGGCCAGCCGGTCCTGTGGCCACGGGGTTGCGGTGAATGGTTTCGGGGATGTCTCCGCTGCCGGGCCGGCTTGTGTCGGGAGGCCGGCGGCAGCCCATGCGTTGAGGCCACCGTCGAGCACGGCCGCCTCGCGGCCCAGCATGCGCAGCATGACGACGAGACGGCTGGCGGTGAGACCACCGGTGTCGTCGTAGGCGACCACGACGGCGTCGTCGCCGATGCCGAGCGCGCTCATCGAGGCGGCGAAGGCCTCGGGCGTGGGGAACGGGTGGCGGCCTTCGGTGGCAGGTTGATCGTGGCCGGCCAGCGCGTGATCGAGGTCGACCCACACGGCACCGACGATGTGGCACTGTTCGAATGCTGCGAGGCCAGCGCGACCGTCGAGATACCACCGCACATCGGCGACCACGAGGTGCGTGGGGTCGAGCCCGGCAACGGCTTCAGGGGCGACGACCGGGGCGATCACGTACAGCATCCTGCCAGCACATTCGTGTGATCGTGCGCCAGAATGGGGGAATGTCGTACGACGCGATCTCCACCCTCCACGACGTCGAGGCGGCACTCGCAATCGTCGCACTCATCGGCGCAATGCTGATGGTGGCCGCCCGCCTGATTCCGACGGTGATCGGCGTTCGCTTTCTCGACGCCCTGTACAAGGTGCAGTTGCCGCTGGCTGCGCTGGTTGCGGTGACGGCCACCTCGGGCAGCCTGTTCTTCAGTGAGTTGAACGAGCAGTGGATTCCTTGTCGGTGGTGCTGGTTCCAGCGCATCTTCATGTTCTCGCTCGCCGTCATTCTCACAGTGGCAGCCATCCGTCGCGACCGCAATGTGAAGTGGTTCGCCGCGCCGCTCGCCGCCATCGGCATCTGCGTCAGCTTTTGGCACATTCTCATCGAACATCGCGTGGTGGAGGAATCGAAGGCCTGTCTCAGCGTGCAGAGTTGCGCGGCGCCGTGGCGCGTGTCGTTCGGCACGCTCGGGTTCAACGACGACGGCGTCTTCGTCGCAACCGGCCTCCCGATCACCCTTGCTGTGATGGCATTCAGCGGTTTTGCTGCCATCCTTGCGTTACTCCTTACCCCAGAACCGCTCGACAGTGAACCCCTCACCACCGAGCACCTCACCAACGACCTCACGGAGGCACCACAAGATGGCCAATCGTCAACGGGCTGAGGCCCGGCGCAAGGCACAGGCAAAGGCATCTCGCTCCTCGGGCGAGGGCGGCGATAGCGGCAGCAAGATGCGCATCTGGATCGGCCTCGCCGCAGTGGTCGCGCTCGTGGTCGGCATCGTGGTGTTCGCCAGCCGCGATGATTCGACAACAGACAATGCTTCCGATACCACCTCGTTTGGCTCGTCGCTGCCCGACAGCCAGCCCATCACGTTCACGGGCGACGCGCTTGTCTCGTTCGATGCAGCCAACAGCCCCGATCCTGCCTTCGGGGTCGATGCACCGCTGCTGTCGGGACTCAACTTCAACGGTAAAGCGATCGTCATGGATCCAGCTGCGAACGGGCCGTACATGCTGGTCTTCCTGGCGCACTGGTGCCCACACTGCAACGCCGAAGTTCCCCGTCTCAATGACTGGAAGAACAGCGGGGCGGTGCCACCTGACCTGAATGTGATTGGCGTTGCCACCGCAGTCTCGAAGGCGAGCGCGAACTATCCGCCGGCTACCTGGTTCTCCAACAAGGGTTGGGGCTGGCCGGTCATCGTCGATGAGGCATTGGCCGACGGTGCCGCCGGAAAGGCCGCTGTCGCCTACGGCGCTTCGGGTTGGCCGTACTTCGTCATCGTCGGTGCCGACGGCAAGGTCAAGGCGCGGGTCTCTGGCGAGGTTGAAGCCAAAGATCTTCGGACCATCGTCGACGCCGCGCTCGCAGCCTGAGCCAACACCTCCCCGCGTCATGCGGCTCTGCGAACGGGCGGGCCGGTGCTCATCACCGTGCCATCAGGCAGATTGATGGTGAGCGTGCGATCAGCGAGCAAGGTGAGTGTCCACCTGCCATCGTGCACCAGATGATGGTGCTTCGAGCACAATGGCAGCAGATTCTCGAGATCGGTGAAACCACCATTGCGCCACCACTGCACGTGGTGAATCTTGGTGTGGGCGAAACGGGCCGGACATCGGGGCACCGCGCACGTGGCGTAGAGGCCTCGCAAG